>Ga0066697_10000854_pt1 | contig 11821 bp, 15 predicted proteins | sample GraSoiAngelo_146_FD_66451 | JGI IMG/M metagenome (GOLD analysis project Ga0066697, IMG submission 66451) | Grasslands soil microbial communities from the Angelo Coastal Reserve, California, USA - 14_1009_05_30cm | ecosystem: Environmental > Terrestrial > Soil > Grasslands | place: USA...
CAGTTTTGTGAGGTCAGAATACTCAGGATTAATATTATTCCACGTAACAAGAATTAATATGTCAACTGAATCTTCTACAACTTACCTGAAATATGGTAATTATGACGATCTGTTGAAAGTCATTCTTTATTCATCTCAATCTGTGCTCGGCGTAGTACCACTGATTTATCACATAAATTACAATAATCAACACATAGTTTTTGCACAAACAGGCACAGTTGGAGGGGCAATAGTCCATTATTTAGTTGCCAAAGATAAACCATCCAAAAAATTCATAGAATTAAAACGTCTAAGTGGGGAATTTAATTTTGTGGATAAGATAGGCAGTGACAGCATGTCATTGTATATTCCCATACTTGAACTAGAAAAATCTACTCTCAAATTTCCTTAATATTTGTAAAATTAATGTTATTTAATCAAGTTCGATCCTAGTGTGTAAAATAAGATCGATTTCTTGTACCTGAAAAGTAGGTGTGGATTATAAGGTAATTTCCACCAAGAATTAGGAAAACCCATAAAAACGAAAATAATGTGATGTTTTCAGAAGTTTGTGTGTAACCATAACTTACATTCACCATCGCTTCTTTGCCACTAAGATTCTTAATCGATACCAGATAATCTCCAGAAATATCTGGCACAAATGTAACTGATGATTTAACCACGTTTGCATTATAGATTATTGTTCCCTGAGAGTTTTCGATCTTAATGTTAAATGCAACAAGGGAATTTTGGTGTGATATAAGTAATGTTATTGGTTTATTGACTTCATTTACATGCAATACATTGGACATAGACTCTTGTGCTGGTATTTGTGCCGATGTTAGAATTCCACTTTCCATGAAGCCGGGAGTTAAGAAATCATTCCATGAAGAGTTGAGTAGTATTCCAAATCCCAAGCCACATATTATTATTCCAGCCATCAAACCATAATTGTGTACTTTTGTTTCTTTTGCCAAGCAATTTGTTCAGAAATTTAATTCATAATAGCAGATGTATGTATTCATATGATACGCACACTTCAATGACCATGATCAAAATTTTCTATAGTATTTTTTTGTGCTTGTAAAGTGAATAGGCTGTTACCAAATACCCAGCATACCATAGAAGATTGACCGGATGTGTGAGCGTATACTGGTCGTAAATATCCAGGTAAGAGTACCAATTGTCGCCTACAGTTAGGATCACTATACCTACTGCCAGTATAAACCACGGGATCCCTAATAATCCCTGGCGAAAAACCATTGCACCAAGAATAGCTCCTGAGAGTATAACAGAAGAACCAACCACATACGCCAATCCCAAAAAGAATACGGTATCTGCAGCTTGTTCCTGGCCATATTCTAAAACGGCGTAAACGCCAGTTATGCAAATAGGTAGCAAGATTACGAGACTTTTTACCATTTTACTAATTTTTGGTTTAAAGAATGCGATGTTTTTCACCAAGTGATAAAATGCCAATGGATAAAACGATAGCCACAACCAATCTGCTATTGACGGGCTGGGGGTTTGACCTTGTTGTTCATATATGTAGTATATTATCTCTGCAAGCGCATTCATCAGCATACCGAGTGCCAATGCAAGATACGATTTTCCAAAAACTTCTGAATTCCAATATCGCTTAGAAACAAACAATGCAGCTATTCCAGCTACAAGTGGAGTTATGAAATCAGCAAGTGTTGCATTTAACTGTACCTGAGGATCATCCGGATTTTTGTATGTGTATAAATAGAACTGAAATACAATTACAGCGGCAAAAATTAAGCCAAAAATTTTGTAGTTTATTTTTTCTTCTAGTTTTTCAGGAACTATTTCATGCTTATCATGCGATTTCGTTAAGCGAAACATTGCTAATCAATGTGAACATACTATCTGCATGATATGACTATTTTTTATGGATTCTTGTGTCGGTTGTACTTTGACAATCACTTTGTTTTTCTCTATTTCGATACTAATGTTTTCGAAAACTGATTTGTATTTTGTTACCTTCTTTCCATCATGGGTGGTGCTAAATCCTTGAGGAATTAACATGCCATTTTGGATCAAGGTGTTTATTTTTCTATAACCAGATGTTTGTGGTATTTTAGAAATTTCCAGCATGTCAGAAATTATTCTAGGTTCATCAATAACTGAATTTATAATATTTTTCTTATCCTCGTCTCCTAGTGATTCCAAAATAAGTCTGGCCAATGATTGATCTTCTATTGTTATCCATTTCTTGTCCATGCGTTTTGATTCTTCGAGGATGATAATCTTATCGATGATCTGTTTCTCTATGCCTTCCGCTCCACCTCCAAAAAATTCTCTTAGAACGGAATCTAATTTCCCGAAATCTTCAACTGCTTGTGTAAATCCTATACCATGTCGTTCAAAAAGTCTTCTACCTAGCTTTTCATAAGTTTGTTCTCCTAAATTTTCCCTAATCGTTGATTCTAAGGATTTTGCAATGAGTCTGTCCAAGCCTGACATTCTACGTTGGTTTAATCACATGAGGAATAAAATGAGATGTATGTCACATATTATAACAACAAATAAAAGCGCTCTGCGTTATTTCCAAAAATGGAAATAACTTGTCCTTATTACAGTTAATCAACATAAAAACGAAGCTAAACTCGATTCGCTCTGGGTACGTATTCATACTTGTTGCAGCTGCCCTCACCGGATTAATTCACTCCTTGTCAAAACCGCTTCTATCGTATTCAACCCCTTCTGGGATAGAACTTAACCCATTAACTCTTGCGGCAATCATCTACTTGATTAATGGTGCGTTTTTTACTCCTATAAGAAAAGACTCTGAACCTATACGTAAGATAGGTAAAAAAAATCTGATCATAATAACCCTGATAGGATTAGCGGAAGTTTCAGGCTTGGTAGCATATTTCTTTGGATTGAAGGAATCCACAGCTGTAAATGCATCAATTCTAACTAATGGCGAAATAATATTCTCAGTCCTAATAGCCCTCATGGTTTTCAGAGAAAGACTTCATAGAAAAGAAGTCTTGCCCTTCCTAGCCATAATAATGGGAATCATATTCCTACCAATCGGATATGAACTAATACAATCAAAAATGACTATCACAGACTTACTCTTTGGAAATCTGCTAATCTTGCTTTCTGGAGTGTTTTGTGCCTTGGACATCACTTTATGCAAGTACGTATCTGGAACGGTAGACCCCAAAAGAATCACCCAATTAGTTTCCTTTGTTGGAGCGATTTTCGTTTTATGTATTATGGCAGTATTTCAAATTCCGTTTCAAGTAGACCCGGTACAACTTCCAAGCATAGCTATCCTCGGTATTTTCGGAACTGGAATAGCCACATTTCTATTCTTAACAGCCCTAAAGTTAATAGGCACTACCAGAACGGTCCTACTGTATTCTAGCAATTTTGCATTTGGGGTTATTTTTGCAGCACTCTTCTTACATGAGTCAGTTACCATAATAAATCTGACATCGATTCTTTTTGCATCTATCGGTATTTACCTACTAAGAAATAAGCTCGGATCTATTGAAAAATATATCAATCCTGTAGAAAAACAGACAGAGAAAGGTTCCTTCAAAACGTTGTGTCAGTCATGCACCCATCATGGTTGTTGCACTTCCTTTACATCGCCGCTTCTCTTTCCGTCGGATATTGAGAGAATTAAAGCCATAGGAAAAGATGATGAGAGATATGTAACAGAGATCGCCATTCGAGGCAGTAAAATAAAGACTCTTAGAAAACAGGAAAATTCCACCTATTGTATATTTTGGGACACGAATCAGAAAAAATGTTCAATCTATAAGAATAGGCCATTTGATTGCATGATTTATCCATTCGACATATTCAAGATAGATGGGAAATATCACTGGATAGTCTATACTTGTAACCCTCAAAGCAATTGGGAATGGAGTGAAACATATTTACATATGTTTGAAAGTAATCCACAATTTCACGAAATTTTAGAAAATATAGATGTCTTTTCAAATCTTGATGAGATTAATAAATTAAAAAAATTAGATAAAGTTCAGTATACGATATTAAGACAAGTTAACTTCGTTAACGTTCAACATTTGCAAAATTAAATTCCATCATAGAATTGTAATTGTATTGTTTTAATGTTACACCATTCAATATATTTCTCAATTATGTTTCCAAAAATGGGAGAGCAACCTTTTATGCAGTAGAAGGTTAGTTATGGCATGAATCGACAAACAACAGAACTAGAGAACTACACAAGACAGAATCGTAAAACAAGAGAATCTATGTCTGGTTTATTGGAAGTGGCTACATCAAACGACACTTCAAAAAATGGATTGGCGTTGGTTCCACTGGTGCGAGTATTACTTGAATCCATCCAGGCAAAATATACAGGTACATTGAAAAGAGAAGACAGACGAAGTTTTCTTGCTCTAACAGATGAACTCATTGTTCTAACTGATGACCTTAGGTAGTTTAAAAACGCAAGCACAATTTATCGTGTGTATTATCTAATTACACACAGAACCTAAAGAGTTTTTAATATTCAGTATGGTAATATGCCACCTGATGTAACACACTTCTCAATCCTAGACGCTGTACCAGAATCCAAGGCATATGATTATGAAATGCTTTTGGAAAAACTCAAAAATGAACTTTCAAAGTTTGGCCTTACCGCAAATCAATCAAAAGTATACCTATTTCTTGAAAAATATGGACCCAGTACAGCGACACAAGTAAGTAAAACTCTCAAAGTCCCAAGAACTGAAACCTATCATCTACTTACTAATCTGCAGAACAAGGGTATAGTATCAGCAACATTTCAGCATCCTATTAGATTTTCAGCCTTGTCACTTGACAAAGCAATAGGTGTACTGATAAACGCAGAAAAGGAGAGAGTCAAAAATCTAGAATCTCAAGAAAAACACTTGGTAGAGTTATGGGGTACAATTCCTAACTTTAAAGTAAATCAAGAAGATATCAAAGATGGGAAATTTCAGATGTTACAAGGAGTAAATCAGATGACTGGAAAGATAAACGATATGGTCTCTAGTGCAAAAAAATCTATTCAGATCTTGGCTTCAGAGAAAGATTTCATGAAATTCTATCATTCTGGTTTTCTTGAAAAGATAAGCGAGTCTAATAATATAGAACCACAACTTATTTCATCGTCATCAAAAAAAACAGAATACATCTTTGAGGGAAGATTAAAAGAAGCAGTAAAAAGACTGCCTATGAAGATTAAAGAGGATTTATGTTTTATTATAAAAGATGATGATCAGCTACTTTTGTTTATGAAGAGCCCCAGTGAATCGCCTCAAAATATTATAGCAATGTGGACTGATTCATTTTCTATGGTTTACACATTGAAGCTATTGTTCACATACATTTGGTCAAATTCGAAATATTTGAGGTAACCACCTTGGTGGGAAACTAAATGTATGTCGATAAGAAACAAGTAATGAAAGCACTAACAAATTTTGCCATAGAAAAAGCACTTTTAGATATAGGCAAACCTGTTTTAGATAAAGTTACAAATAAGTTACAAAAAGAATATCACTGCTACTTGCCAGATTGTTATGAGCATCCAGAATATTTAGATCACGTATTAAAAACAGTATTTGGAAGCTCTTCTAGTACAATAGTCAAGTCTATCAAAGAACAACTTATAGAAAATATGGATGACGATGGAATATGCCTATTAGTTCAGAAAATAGGGGCCTAGAAAGTGCAAGTAAATTCTACAAATGCGTATATGCAAAAATCATTGTTGCTCAGTATCATAGGAATAGGCCTTCTTATCGTAGTAGCAACATTTCTTGGCAAAGAAACTGCAAAGATAGTTACTGATTTTGTTTCTATCCCTATTGCAGGCACTCTTGTAATTCTATCTTCCATACTTGTTCTGAGATTTAGGAAAACTGGAAGTCATGGGAAAGCATGGTTATTCTTTCTGGGAATATCAATTTCGTGGTTTATTGCTGAAACAATATGGGCTGTTCTCGAGCTTGTATATCACGCAGATCCATTTCCATCATTAGCTGATGTCTTTTACCTTGCAGGGTATCCATTTTTGATGTGTTTCTTAATTTACTACATAAAACCCGTGAAAGAGGCTGCTACTAAGAGAATGTTGATTGTAGCAACCATAGTTTCTGCTTCTATGATGTTTCCAAGCGTGTACATGGCTTATGATTCTGATCCTAAAGTTTCCATAATTGCAAACATCATAGCAACAAGTTATCCAATTATAGATTCTATAATTTTCATACCTGCCTTGATTGGGGTTATTTTATTTTTCAGAGGCGAGGTGAACTTTACTTGGTCCCTAGTTTGCATCGCAATCATTTTAAATGTTGCAGGCGATACTGCTTTTCAAATTTCCACTTTTACTGATACTTACTATACAGGCCACCCAGCAGATATTCTCTTACTGTGGTCATACGTTTTCTTTTCCTTTGGGGTATATGATCACATACGAATCTTCAAAAAAACGCAATATCATGGAACCAAATCGCATCTAGCTTAGCATTACAGTCTAGTCAAAGTCCGAAAACGAATATTTCTTTACCATCAAAACCACATTTTACTAAAGTCAAAGTTTGACCAACGTGTAAATTTAGAATATTTTCAACTTTACCCATAACTCTAATTTGATTTTCAAACTCAGCTATGCAGAAATATTCATCATTTTTGGAAGAAAATTCTACAAGTTTTGCAATCTTTGAGATAGGTCGCCATTTTACATTATTAAAACAATTATTACAAAGATCGCTTGGAGGCCATACTAGCTTATTACATTTGCTACATTCACCGCATACAAAATTACCATTTCTCAACTCTTGTTCAAATTTGTTCATGATTCTAATATTAAAACTGTGGACGATGTTGCAGCTGCAGACATATTATGAATCAAGCCAGTTTTTGCACCATCAATTTGTCTCTTTCCTGCTTTACCCTGAAGCTGTTGACATATCTCAATTGTCTGAGCTATACCAGTAGCACCTAATGGATGACCAGTCCCGATTAATCCACCTCGCGGATTTATCTTTCTGTCTTTAGTATCATATAATCTTCTGACATAAGATCCTCCTTCTCCTTTTGGGACTAATCCTAGATCTTCAAGCTCTATGATTTCACAAATACTAAAGGCATCATGCAGTTCCGCCGCGTCTATATCCTCAGCGGCTTTTTTTGACATTTTATACGCATCAGAAGCTGACAGTATTGTAGATTTCATAGATGTAAGGTCGTCATTCTTTGTAAAGCTGGCAGAAATTGCTTTTTGACCAATTCCCGTCATCCAAATAGGCTGTTCACAAAAATTCTTTATGACATTCTCTGAAGCAAGAAGTATAGCTGCTGAACCATTACAAGGCATAGAACAATCCAAAAGTCGAAGGTTTTCAGTAAGAGGTTTTGATTCCATAATCTCTTCGACTGAAAATGGTTTTTCAAAATATGCATATGGGGTATCTAGCGCATTTCTATGATTGTTAGCTCCAACATATGCTAGATCCTCTAACGTCGTACCAAATTTCCGCTTGTGTGCACTTGCAAACATTGATGACCAGTAAATTGGATGTTTGTACTGACCTCGAGATTTGTCCCAATCTAATACGAGTCCTGGACTGTCTGTCTTTTCAGCGCCTGCCACTAGAGCAACATCTGCAAGGCCTGATGATATGTAGGCATACGCGGAAACAATACAGTTTGTGCCTGAATTGCATAGGCTTTCCACAGAATGTGCAATTTTAGGAGCCATTCCTGAAAGTTCAGATGTTATATTTGCAAGATACTTGTTATTTGCATTCGTAGATGTAAGAACCACATCCACGTCTTTCTGAGACAAGTTCGAAGAATTATCAAAAATTTGTTTGATTGCAGATACCAAAAGTGACTCTATGGAAATATCGGTTTTAGTAAATTTTGTAATTCCACCTGTAACAATACCAACTTTTTTCAATTCATATCACCTGCAATTGCAGAAATGAGAAGATTAAATGATTTTTTTACATCTCCGATTGGATTAAATTGCAAAATTGGTAGGTTTATTCCTGCTCTGATAAACTTTGATAGCTGTTTTTTGATTTCATTAGTAGTTCCGCATATTGTCAAGTCATGCACCATGAAATCAGGAACCATTTTGTAATTTTCCACAAGCCCTGATTTTTTATACGCTTCATAGATAGCAGTTGTCTCTTTTTGAAATCCATTTCTTGCCAAAAATTCTCGGTAAATTTTTCCTACGGAGACATAAAATGCTATAGTCTTTTTTGCTCTATTCATTGCTTTTTCTTCATCGTCGGAAACTGATGTTATTAACTGGCATGCTACGTCTATCTTTCTTACTTGTTGCATTTTTTCCACAGTCTTTTGAAGTTCGTTTATAGGTCTCAGGTAGAAAATCACTCCATCTGCTATTTTCCATGTCAGTTCAATCATTTTCTGATTTACTGCGGCTAGATATATTGGAATTTGTTTTCTTGGTGATTCTATTAACAAACTAAAATTCTTTAATTGAAATAGATTTCCATTATAATTTGCCTTACCGCCTTGAATGATTAATCTTATTATCTTTACATATTCATGCATTCTTTCCAGTGGTTCGACAAATTTCATGCCATGCCAATCACCTATTATAGATTGACTACTAGTACCCAGTCCCAAAATGAATCTGCCTTGAGAAATTGTGTCCATGGTAACAGCTGCCATTGCAATAAGTGTCGGAGAACGAGAATAGATATTGACAATTGAGGTACCTAGTTTTGGCTTCTTTGTGATTTGCGATATTGTAGAGATCATAGAAAAACATTCCATCCCCCATGTCTCTGGAATCCAAATAGAATCAGGATTGTATTTGGATAAAATTGTGGAACATTCTATTATTTCATTAATTGAAAGTAGAGAACCAAAACTAAACGCAATTCGCAAAAAAATCACTTTACTGACAGGAAATGACTATATTTTACAGATCTCATATCATCAACACATTCTTCAATATCTTTATGTGAATCTATCGAATGCCAAAATACGTGAGTGTACTTTACTGCATTCAAATCTCCTTTTTTTGATAATGCCGGAAACGTGGTATTTTCTATATTTCCCACTCTTGGCAAATATCTCAATACATTACTTGATAAATGATAAACTCCTGCGTTCATCCAAATATGAGATATTTCTGGCTTTTCTTCGAACTTTTGAACCCTGCCATCATCAATATGAACTAACCCAAATGAAGTCCGTAGCGGGATAACTGCTATGGCATTTTGGTATTTTTTTAATTTCCTAAGATCAAGGTTGGTAATTACATCCCCATTTATCACAAAAAAACTATCTGAACCAATATGATGTTGAGCTTTTCTTATTGCACCCCCAGTTCCCAATGGTGTTTTTTCTATCGAATACATGATGTCTACCCCAAAATTCTTAGACTCTAAATAATGTACTATATGATCACTTCGATAACCAGCACAAATTACAAATTCCTTTATGCCAAATTTCTTAAAATATCTTATCTGCCATTCTATTATGGGTGTATTGTCTAGTGGGACTAGAGGTTTAGGAATATAATCTGTTATCGGCCTGAGTCTTTTTCCTAGGCCTCCAGAGAGAAGGACTGCTTTCACACACTGTCACCTCAACATTTGGCATTAAAAGATTTTGAAATGCACTAGAATCGATAATCATAGTTCGTTTCGTATTGATTCCTATTTGATGCAAAAGTGTTATGTAAAATGAAGTTAATCATTCTTCACGCGTTGGTTCTGTCAAGTAATAGTGTAATTCAGTGTAACATTCCACACAATATTCCTGAGCTTCAGTGTGTTCACAATTGTAGATTTTTTGTCTATCTTGCCCACATTTAACACATATTGTCAAAGATGATTGGTATCAACCACGTAGCGATTTTTTGATCTTGATTCCACCCAAGATTGCTATGAAAATACCTATGCCAAGTACTGCTCCAAATTCCCGCATTCCTCTTTCTGTCATGGTACTCCCCTGAATTGCAAAAATTATTCCAATACCGGCAATTATCAATATACCACCTGCCATAATCAAACCTCCAATTTTTTTATTGTGTTCCTTTCTTGTAATAAAGTATGATATGATTAGCATTGCCGATGGAATTATGCCAAATATTGATCCTCGTATACTTGGATCCATGTGCAAAAAACCGGTCTTCTCGTTTCCTGCCGAAATAACATCACCGCCATAAGTAACAAGCATAGCTATTGATATTATTGACATTATGATAGCCGCTTTTAGAGCCATGACGTGGCTCTGACTAATTACAGCTAATAAACGTTCGATGTTTAAGGTAATTCATTCGATAAAATCATCAAATTAGAAATTTAGTGAGTCCATGCACGTAAAAAGTTGAATATTATATCACCATAAAAAACCTGAATTAAAAATCCGCCTGTTATGTAAATCAGGTATGGAATTCCTGGCGTCACCCACGTATTATTAGTATCACAGAAAGTAGCGTTTTCTGCATGGTGCAATGAGAAATCTAATCTCTTTGTATTATTTTCGGTCTTTTCTATTAAGAAAGAATACTTTGGATTCTTTGCTCTGTATCCTATGAACATTGCAATAACTTTGTTCAATCTTGACTCGTGAAATCCTTCGAATATGTCCTCATGTTTTGAGATGGCAAGGAGATTACGAATAATATTAGTAATTATTGGAGTTACAGACAATATCGCAGCATTTGTAAGAGTAGTAAATGGGGTTATTTCCTTTCCAGTAAAAGTAGCATTAGGATAAGGTGCTAATGCAGCCAGAGTTATCAAGGCAAGTGCATCGGCTCCCCCAAAAACACCCATTCTCCATACAAAGAGTGCTACTGGTGCAATAATCATTGAAAATCCAATGCGCGTAATTGTAGACCACAAGTTAGGTTCTAAAAAGACCAATACGGTGGCAATAGCCCCAAACACTATCCACAACCTATCGTTGATCTCTCGTTTCTTTATGTCTACTGTAGACGCCACAAAAAGCATAGAAAACGCTAGCAGAATTCTAATTAGGTTTAGATCAAAATGCAATTCAAACAACTGCATTACCTCCAATAGAACCAATATAACAGAATTCGCTAAGCATTAGCTTGTTATTTTTTAATATTACACAATTCAATATATTTTGAAATCCTAATTTCCAGAATTGGCAGAGCAACCTTAAATCCAAATTTGAGAAATCATTCTCATGAGATTTTTTGCCTCCATTCATGACCGAAAAAGCAAGAAATATGTAATATATTACTCCATGGTTTTGGTAGTAATAATGGGAACGGTCGGTTTTGAAACACTCCAGGTTATACATCAAGCACCACTTCAAGCAGCAGCTACTTTCTTTGAAGGGTTCTTTTCACTTTTCATGTTAGGTCGCCATGAAAAGGTAGGAAGCTCTCTTCTCTCACACCTATCCAAAGTAAAGCAAATTCCAAAACTATCTCTCTTTTAATTCCATTATTTTTTCTCTTATCTCTGCAAACTTTTCGGTAAAGCCTATTTTCTCTCCTACTCCATCTAAGAGGTTCTTCTTTTTGAGAATGAAAACTACTGCACCGCCTGCAACTGGAATCATAATAAACAGAGGATTAATTCCCGAGATAGTGAATTGTGATCCAGTCTGAGCATCTCCATTGCCTCCTCCCTTAGAGAGAGGCGCAAGTACACTGATATCTTTGCTTCCAGAGGGCTGACCATACATTCCACCTTGAGCAGTAGCTTGGATTGATATCTTGGATGGATCTTGTGCAATTAATGAAATCTTGGCATTACCATTCTCATCAGTTGTCGTATCTTGATTTTGAATTTGTGCACCTTGAACGGTCCAAATTATATTTATGCCTGAA
>Ga0066697_10000872_pt1 | contig 11729 bp, 13 predicted proteins | sample GraSoiAngelo_146_FD_66451 | JGI IMG/M metagenome (GOLD analysis project Ga0066697, IMG submission 66451) | Grasslands soil microbial communities from the Angelo Coastal Reserve, California, USA - 14_1009_05_30cm | ecosystem: Environmental > Terrestrial > Soil > Grasslands | place: USA...
GGGACATGTTCGAGGAGATCCGCAGCGAAGCGGGCAAGCGGGCATCTGATTTCGCGAGCGACGCGAAGGTGCGGGACATCGGAAAGATGAAGCTGTCGGACTTCGGTCGGCGCAGCGAGCCGCCGGGGATCGTGTGGCTCGGCGTGGGTCTGGTGTTCGGCGCGATCATCGGCGTGGCCATCGCGCTCATCGCGGCACCGTTTCCGGGGGAAGAGACACGGCGGCGCCTCGGGAAGCAGGTCGACAAGATGAAGCGCCCGGGCGACGAGGGGATCGAGCAGATCCACGCCGCGAAGAGCGGAAGCGGTAACGGCGGCACGCCGGCCTATCCGACACCAACCCCCGCGTACGAACGCTAGCCGAGCGTTCGGCGCGCGCCTTCCAGGTATTCGCTGATCGGCTCGAGACCGACAGACCGGCGGCGCGCGTCCAAAGAGTCCGGTTCTTCGGTCGGCAGCGGCTGCCAACCCTCACCGCTCTTCTGCAGCTGAGTCCCATAGCGCTGGGGGAGACCCTCCCTCACGCGGATGCGGTCCTCGAGGTATGCGAGATGTCGCGGGCAGACCTCGTCCGCCGGTTCGCGCGCCATCAAGGCAAAGCACTCCTTCTGGAACTCGAGCTCGGCGTGCTGGACGAGCAGCCACGCCATGTGCTCGGCCTGAGCGCCGACTTTGGAGGTGGTCGGCCAACCCATCTGACTGACGATGGCACGCATGCGAGCCGCATTGCGCTCGTCGACTGACCGGTCCCAGGACCGCTGATCCGTCGAGACCTCGTGTCGCATCTTCTGGTCCGCTTCGGCCATGGCCAGGATCTCCGCCGCGATCGCCTCTTTGGCCACGGGTGAGCTAGGGCCGCATCGCTTTCGCGAGCTCGATGAGCTTCTCGCGCGTGTTCAGCGCGGGCTCGTCGAGCACACGCTCGAAGAGCGCGCCCAGGATGCGGCCGACCTCCGGCCCAGATGGGATCGCGAGCTCGCGCATGACATCGTTGCCGTCGATCGCGAGATCGCGCTGGGAGAACGCGTTCGCGGCGGCGATCTGCTCCTGGACGCGCTGCCACAGCGCCTCGAGCGCGTACATGCGCGGCGAGCGCGCACCGCTGCCGATGTTGTCGGCGCGCCGCAGCGCGAAGAGCGCGGGGATGTAGTCGAGACCGATGGTCCGGATGAAGCGACGCACGGCCGAGTCGGTCCAGTGGGTCTCATACCAGAACATGTGATGGCGGATGAGGTGCGTGACCTCGGCGACCGTCTCCTTGTCGAACTTCCAGCGCCGCAGGATCTGACGCGCCTTGAACTCGCCGACGAACTCGTGCTGATGGAAATGCCCGTCGGCGAAGGTGTCCGGCTTCCCGATGTCGTGGAAGAGGCCGGCCAATCGGAGGACGAGATCGCTCGCCGGCGTCGCGTCGACGGTCGCCAGCGAGTGTTCGAAGACGTCCTGCGCCGCGACCTTGTCCTGCGGCGTCTTCTTGCATTCCTCGAGCTCGGGGCAGATCACCTCGAGCAGCCCGACATCCGAGAGCATCCGAAACGCCACCGAGGGACGCGGCGCGCCGAGGATCTTCGTGAGCTCCTGGTTGAGGCGCTCGCCGGACAGCGTGGCCGCGAGATGCGCGTTCCGGCGGATCGCGATGATCGTCCGTTCGTCGATCCGCATGTCGAGGAGCGTCGCGAAGCGCACGGCGCGCAGCATCCGGAGTGCATCCTCGTGGAAGCGCTCGTCCGGCTCGCCGACCGCTCGCAGCAAGCGCGCGTCCAGGTCGCGCTGGCCACCGAACGGATCCACGAGCTCGCCCGTCGTGCCGTTCTGGCCCGGCCGCCAGGCCATCGCGTTCATCGTGAAGTCGCGGCGCGAGAGATCGTCGCGCAGCGAGTCGGTGAAGGCGACGTGATCGGGACGACGGTGGTCGGTGTACCCAGCCTCGGTTCGGTACGTCGTGACCTCGACCTCGTGCTCGCCCGACCGCACCACCACGGTGCCGAAGCGGTTCGTGTACAGCGAGCGCGCGAAGAGCTTCTGGATCTCGTCCGGCGTCGCGTCGGTCGCGATATCCCAGTCCTGCGGATCGACACCGCGGATCGCATCGCGCACGCAGCCACCGACCACGTACGCGTCGTGGCCGGCCGCGGTCAGCTTTTCGACGACGCGCTGGACGTCCTTCGGGACCTGGAGCTGCGTGATCGTCACCCGGTGGAGTCTATGGAGGCGCGAGAATCGATCTCGTGCCTGCTAAGCCGCCCATCGTCGTGGCCTTGGCCGAACGGTTGGAGGATCTGTTGGCGGAGCGTCTCGTGGCCGTGGTCCTTGGTGGATCGTGGAGCATGGGTGACTTCGTCGAGGGCCGGAGCGACCTCGACCTGCTCGTCGTCGTATCCGGCGAGCTTTCGCCTGTGGAGCTGAAGCGGCTCGCAGTGTTGCACGAAACTTTGTTGGCGGAGCAGCCCGAGGCCGCGCAACTCGAGGGCGATTACGTCCCGCGTGAGTGGCTGCGGCCCACGGGTTCACTACGAGCGGTGCCGTACTTTCGCAGGGGAAGATTGGAGCCGCGCCCCGCGCTGATGTTGTCTGCCGACAACATGGCGAACATGCGCCAGGACGGGATCGCGGTGTTCGGCCCGCGCCCGGCAGAGCTGCTTCCGGAGGTCACGGCCGAAGCGGTGCGGGAGGCAGTTCGCGCGATGCTCCATGACGCGCCGGCCGCCGCAACGGAGCGCGCCGCGGCAGCGGAGATCCTCGACCTGGTGCGTGGGCTTTGCGCGGTCGAGACGGGTCTCCCGACGTCGAAGTCGGAGGGTGTGCGCTGGGCGCTGGAACATGTGGCGTCCCGCTGGCACGCCTCCGTGCTGCGCGCCGATGAGATCCGCCGTGGCGCGACGCCGATCGAGAACGAAGCGACCCTCCGGCGCGCGCTCGCCGACATGCGCGCCGAGCTACTCCTCGCCTAGATAGGCCTTTCGCACCATCTCGTTCTCCGCGAGGTTCTTCGCGCTGTCGGAGAGGACGATGCGCCCTGTCTGCAGGACATAGCCCCGATGCGCGATCGAGAGCGCCATGTGCGCGTTCTGCTCGACGAGCAGCACCGTCATGCCCTGCTTGTTGATGTCCTGGATCGTCTTGAAGACGAGCTCGACGAGCACCGGGGCGAGCCCCATCGACGGCTCGTCGAGCAGCAGCACGATCGGTCGCGCCATGAGCGCGCGTCCGATCGCGAGCATCTGCTGCTCGCCACCAGACAGCGTGCCGGCGCGCTGCGTGAGGCGCTCCTTGAGGCGTGGGAAGAGCTCGTAGACGCGCTCGAAGTCCTTCGCGATCTCCGCTGGGGGATCGCTCCGCGCATAGGCGCCCATCTCGAGGTTCTCTTTCACCGACATACGCGAGAAGATCCTCCGGCCCTCGGGCGAGTGCGCGAGGCCGAGGCGGACGATCTCGTTCGCCGGCACCTTCGTGAGGTCGCGGTCGCCCATCCGGACGGTGCCCTTCCGCGGGCGCAGGACACCGGCGATCGTTCGCAGCGTCGTCGTCTTCCCGGCGCCGTTGCTGCCGATGAGCGTCACGATCTCGCCCTTCTCCACCGTGAGCGAGATGCCCTTCAGCGCCTGGATGTTGCCGTAGTAGGTGTGGACCTGCTGGACCTCGAGGAGCGGCATCAGGCGACCTGGTCCACTATGCGACCTTCGCCTTCCCCAGATACGCCTCGATGACGCGCGGATCGCGTTGCACGGCGTCGGGCGCGCCCTCCGCGATCTTCGTGCCGTGGTCGAGCACGGTCACACGCTCCGAGATGCCCATCACGACCTTCATGTCATGCTCGATGAGCAGGATCGTGATCTTGCGCTCGTCGCGCAGACGACGAATGAAGTGCGTCATGCGCCCGGTCTCGTTGGGATCCATTCCGGCCGTCGGCTCGTCGAGCAGCAGCAGCTTCGGCTCGGTCGCGAGCGCGCGGGCCATCTCGAGCCGGCGCTGGTCGCCATAGGGCAGGTTCTTCGCGGTGACGTTGTCGCGGCCCTCGAGGCCGACGTACTTCAGGAGCTCGCGGCACAGCTCGGCCGTCTCGCGCTCTTCGCGCCGCTCGCGCGGCATTCGAAGGATCGCCTCGAATGGCGTGGCCTTCATGCGCGAGTGACGGCCGACCATGACGTTCTCCAGCGCGCTCATGTTGTGAAAGAGTCGGATGTTCTGGAACGTTCGGGCGATGCCGAGCCGCGTGATCCGGTGCGGCGGTTGGCCCGAGATGTTGCGGCCGTCGAAGGTGATCGTTCCGCTCGTCGGGCGGTATAGACCGGCGATGATGTTGAAGAAGGTCGTCTTGCCGGCGCCGTTCGGACCGATGAGGCTCACGATCGATCCCTGCGGGATGACGAAGTCGATGTTGGAGACGGCGACAAGCCCGCCGAACTGCTTCGTCACCGCGCGCGCTTCGAGGACGTTCCCGCTCATCATCGCTCGATGTCCACCAGGACGGCGCGCTCCTGCTCGACCGCGCCCTCGTCCTCCTCCGCGGCGTGCAGCTCGGCTCGCACGCGAGCGCTCGGGAACAGCCCTTCAGGCCGTAGCAGCATCATCGCCACCAGTGCGATGCCGAAGATGAGCTGGCGCGAGCGGCTCACGTCCATCAGCCGCAGGTCCTCATTGCCGATCGCGCTGCCGATGCCGTGCACGAAACCGTTGATCCAATCGAAGAGCACGCGGTCGACGAAGCCGAGCAGGAGGCCGCCAGCGATCACGCCGCCGATGTTGCCAAGACCGCCCAGGATGATCATGCAAAGGACGAAGATCGAGACCGAGAAGTCGAACTGCTCCGGTGCGATGACCTGCAGGTAGCTGGCCCAGACCGACCCCGCGAAACCGGAGAAGCTCGCGCCGAGCGCGAAGGCGAACAGCTTCGTGCTCACGAGATTGATGCCCATCGAGGCCGCGGCGACCTCGTCCTCGCGCATGGCCGCCCACGCGCGACCGACGCGCGACGTTCGGAGTCGCGCGGTGATGAGCACCGACAGCATGAGGACCGCGACGATCAGGTAGTACCAGGGGATCGGGTCGATCGCGAAGCGGATCGGGGCGCCCGTCACCTGGGCCACGATGTCGTTCGCGAACCCGGGAACTTCCGGATAGCCGATCGGATTCATGCCCTGCGTACCTTTGGTGATCTCGGGCGTGTTCTTGATCACCAGCGGCACGATCTCGCCGAACCCCAGGGTCACGATCGCGAGATAGTCGCCACGGAGTCGTAGCGTCGGCGCGCCGAGGAGCACACCGAACACCGCCGCCACCCCCGCGCTGACGAACATCGCCAGGAAGAAATTCACGTGATTGCCCTCGCGGACGAATCCGATCGGACTCACCGTCGACGTGAGGAAGGCCATGGTGTAGGCGCCGATCGCGAAGAACGCCGCGTAGCCGAGGTCCAGCAGGCCCGCAAAGCCGACGACGACGTTGAGGCCCAGCGCGAGAACGATGAACAGCGTGATCGGGATCGACTTCGCTTCCCACCCGAGGCCAAGGGCGCTGTTGACGAGCGGGAACAGCAGCGCGGCGCCGATGCCGATGGCCGTTCCCCAAAGCTTGCGTTCGCGCGCCTTGCCGGTCGCGGTGTACCACCAGCCCAGCGTCGAGCGGCCGCGCGCGGGCGGATTCGGCTTTGGTTTCGGTGGGTTTGGCTTCATGCCTTCTCCCCGGTCTCCTGACCCAAGAGACCGGTCGGCTTGAACACCAGGATGATCACCAGGAGCGAGAACACGCCGACGTTCTCCCACTGACCACCGGCGTACGTCACGGTGAGCGCGGCCAGCAGGCCGAGTACGAAGCCTCCCAGCGCGGCGCCGTTCACGTTCCCGATCCCGCCGAGGACCGCGGCGGTGAACGCCTTCAGTCCGGCGGTGAAGCCAAGCGTGAACACGGTGTTGTTGTTGTACAGGCCGTACATGAGCGAAGCCGCGCCGGCGAGCACGCCGCCGAGCAGGAAGGTGAAGGCGATGACGCGGTTCACGTCGATGCCCATCTGCTGTGCCATCTCACTGTCCTGAGCCACCGCGCGCATCGCCTTGCCCATACGCGTGCTCCGGATGACCCACGCGAGGCCGAGCATGAGCGGGATCGCGAGCGACAGGACGAAGAGGTCCTTGAACGTGAAGCGAATGAGGGTCGTGAAGCCGAACAGTTGACTGACGAAGTCGTACTGCGGGAGCAGGTCCGGGAAGCGCTGTGGCGTCGGGCCCTGCCAGAACAGGCCGATGTTCACGAAGACGAACGAGACGCCGATGGCCGAGATCAGCGGCGCGAGCCGCGGCGCGCGGCGCAGCGGGCGGTACGCGATGCGCTCGGCGAGCACGTTGAGCACGCCGCAGAAGATCATCGCCGCGATCATCGCGAGCAGCAGCGCGAACCACGGCGTGCCGGTCGTGCCGACCTCGGTGCTGAAGCCCAGCAGCGTGAGGGTGCTGAGGCAGACGAAGGTGCCGAGCATGAAGAGATCGCCGTGCGCGAAGTTGATCAGCTCGATGATCCCGTAGACCAGCGTGTAGCCGAGAGCGATGAGCGCGATGAACGCGCCATTGGTGATGCCGATCATGACCGCGGCCAGGAAGAGGTCTATCGCGCTCCCTCCCTACAACGAGAACGGGGCGGGAGACCGGATCGCTCCGGCTTCCCGCCCCGATTCTGTCACTACGTCTGGACCGCTACTTGGCCGCGAGCTCCTTGACGAACGACCAGGCGCCGCTCTTCGCGGTGGAGCCTGAGAACTGCGTCAGCGTGGTGTCGCCGTTCGCGTCGAACGACCACTTGCCGAGAACGCCGTCGTAATCCTTGGTGCCCATGACGTTGGCCATGACCGTCGCGCGGTCATCGGCCTTGTCGCCCGCCTTGGCGATCGCCGCGAGGACGACCTTGCCCGCCTCGTAGCCGTAGATCGCGTACGGGTTCGGGTTGTTGTTGTTGAACTTGGTGTTGTAGTTCTTCAGCCATTCGGAGGCCTTGCCGGTGTACTTCTCCGGCGGCACGCCGCCGAAGGTGGAGTAGACGCCCTCACCAGCGGGGCCAGCCTGCTTCAGGAACTCGGAGCAGTTGATGCCGTCCGGTCCCATGAACTTCACCGTCGGCGCGACCGCCTTCAGGTCCTTGACCAGCACCGCGGGGTTGTTGTCGACGATGCCGCCGTAGTAAACGAAGTCCGCGCCGCTGTCCTTGATCTTGTTGGCAAGCGCGCGGTAGTTGTCGGCCTTCTGTGCACCTTCGTAGCCGGCCTCGGTCAGGCCCAGCGCCTTCGCCTTCGCGCGGAAGACGTCGGCGATGCCCTTTCCGTAGAGCTCGGTGTCGTGGACGATGTAGACCTTCTTCGCGCCGAGCTCCTGCGCCCAGGTCGCGCCCACGGCGCCCTGGATGTCGTCGGCGGGAACGACGCGCGCGTAGTTGCGCTTGCCGTTCGGGTAGTACTTGCCCGGCTCGTCCGCCTCAGCGCCCCGCTCGGGGCCCTTGGTCAGACCCGGGTACGTGTTGGCCGGCGAGACCATGACCATGCCCGCCTGGTTGAGGAGCGGGATCGAGACCTTCGCCGCGCCGGAGTTGTACGTCCCGATGTAGGCCACGACCTGCTTGTCGTTGATGGCCTTGCGGGCGTTCTCCGCCTCCTGCGCCGCGTCCCACGAGCCCTTCGCCGCCGTTGCGTCGTCGAGAGCGTCATAGAGCACGGTCACGTTCGTGATCTTGGTCTCGTCGATCGCCATCTTGATCGAGTTCACGATCTCGACGGTCTGTGTGCGCGACGCCCCGGTCATGGGCAGGCTGGAGATGATCTTGACCGTCTTGGCGGTCGACGCACCTGTTCCGCCCGTACCGGCACCGCCACACGCGCCCATGACGAGCGCGAGAGCGGTGATGGCCGCGGCGGCCGCTGTCCAACGTCTCTGCATGCGAACCCTCCCTAGCGGTCTAATCGGATACTGGCTCGACCCTGGCGGGCCGCCTCCCTTGCGCCGACTGCCGCGTGATCGGGCAAGTCTGGGGTCGAGCGGCCCGTGCGTCAACGAAGGACAGGCGACCACCCTTGCTAGGCTCGGCTGGTGCCGCGTCGTAGCGCTACCGGGCTCGCTCTGCTCCTATTCATCGTCGCGGCGTGCTCGGCCCCGTCCCCCCAGGTCACGCGCCCGACGCCCGTCTCGACAACGCCGCCGGACCATGCGCCGACGGGCCTTCCCTCGGGCAAGGTCCTCTTCAGCAAGGGGGGACTCGATCTCTGGACCGCGGCTCCCGATGGCAGCGGCCGGGTCCCCGTCACAGCCGACGGCGCGACCGGCGGGGGTTACCTCGGCGGTAAGTGGTCACCCGACGGAACGCTCATCGCGGCGGAGCGCGCGGTGCCGGGCGATGGTGGGAGCTCGCTCTTCCTCGTCCGCTCCGGTGCCGCGCCGGTGCGGCTCACGAAGCCGGACACCTTCCTCGACGGCTATGCGTGGTCGCCCGACGGCCGCTATCTCACCTACGGCGAGGTCATCTCCGGCGGCACCGCCGCGGCGGGCGGATCGCTCGCGGGCGCGATCGGCGACGTCCACCTCTATGACGTGACGGCCGCGGTCAACCTGATCGTCGGTCCGGGGACGCATCCGGCCTTCACGTCCGACGGCACGCACCTGGGCTACGCGCACGTCACCGGCGCGATCGCGCTCGTCGACCTGCGGCCGCTCGCGTCCGGGACAACACAGGAGCTCCCGACGCAGATGCTCGTCACGCTCGCCGACCTCACGCGCTACTCGACGAACATCGCGCCGAAGGGCATGGGCCTCATCGGTGGCCCGCAGTTCTCGATGGACGGGAAGCTCGTGGCCTACGCCGCGATCGAGAAGGGGCCGATCCTCGAGGCGGAGCAGATCGTCTACACCCAGGAGCCGGTGCCCGGAGCGCCGCCGAAGCTGTGGGTGATCGGGAAGACCGGCGCGATCCACCACGTCGCCGACCTGCGCTGGTCGCCGACGGCGCCGGTGCTCGCCTATTCGATCATCAACGCGCAGCCGCATCATCACTGGCTCAGCGTCATCGATCCCGTCGGCGGTCAGCGCCGCGAGCTGTACGACTCGCAGAAGCACTTCCTCGACTTCACCTGGTCGCCCGACGGCGCGGTCCTTCTGGTCCAGGTCGACGACGGCGACGAATGGCTGTACTTCCAACCCGACCGTGCCGGTCCCGTCGGTCGGGTCACGCCCGGCGGGTGGCGACCGGAGTGGTGCCGCTGTGCCCCGCGCGTCTAGCGCCCGGGTGGCCCGACGTGCGTCGCGGGGTCGCGAGGATCCGGCGGCTCGACGCCGCCGAGCGCAGGGTGTGTTGACGCGCTTGGCCAAGGCCCAACCGGACTGGGGGCCGACGCTCGAGTTCAGCAGCCCGTTCGAGCTCCTCGTCGCGACGATCCTGGCCGCGCAGGCGCAGGACGAACACATCAACCAGGTGACGCGCGCTCTCTTCGCGAAGTACCGCGGCCCGGCCGACTACCTGAAGGTGCCGGTCGAGGAGCTCGAGCGCGACGTTCACGCCACCGGCTTCTTCCGGATGAAGGCGAAGGCGATCCGTGGGTCCTCCGAGCAGCTGCTGGCCGAGTTCGGCGGCGAGGTCCCGGGCGACATGGAGTCGCTGGTGCGGCTCCGAGGCGTCGGTCGCAAGACCGCATCGATCGTCCTCGGGAACGCCTTTGGGGTTCCAGCGATCGCCGTCGACCGCCACGTCGAGCGCGTCGCCACCCGGCTCGGCTTCACCCGGAAGGGAGCCGACGGCATCGAGCAGGAGCTGCGGTCGCTCTATCCGAGGAAGGACTGGGTGAAGGCGACGTGGAATCTCGTGCTGCACGGCCGCCGCATCTGCACCCCGACGCCGAAGTGTCCGGTGTGCCCGATCAGCGAGCTGTGTCCGTATCCGAAGAAGACCAAAGCCGCGAGCACCACCCGCCCAGCGCCGCGGAAGCGAGCAGCAACGCGTCGGACACGATGACCGCGACGGTATCGGTGACGGGATCCACGGTCGGGCTGAGAACAGGCACGATGCCCAGCGCCTCGCAGACGACATAGCCCGCGCCTACCAGCGCGCCGTGGTAGACCCGGCCTTCTTTGGCCAGTTTTCCTGCCAAAAGACCCGAAACGAAGAGACCGAAAAAGGACGCGGCCGCTGCCGAGATCGGGGGCAGTGCGAGCGCGCTCAAGAGCGCTAGGACGACGGCGAGGGCGACACCCGCGAGGATCGCGGGCCAGCGGAGCGGTGGCATCGCGCGTTTCGAATCGATGACCCGACTCTACGGTGAGCATCGGGTAAAAAGAAACCGATCCGCGAGGCCTACGCGGATCGGTGGGTTCGCGAAAGGTGCCAGATCGGAATTAACAAGCGCGACGATCGCTCGTCGCGCTCAACACTTACTTCTTCTTGCTCTTCTTGGACTTCTTTGCAGCCTTCTTCTTCGCCGGCATTAGTGAATCACCTCCTCTTGGCCACGCATTGTTCGTTATATAGACACATTCACGTCGCAAATGTCAACACATGAGTGGTCTCAGCTCGCCGGCGGACTCGCGCCTCGGATCTTCAGGATGACGCGCTCGCGGAGCAGCGTCGGGGCGACGTCGGAGGTGCAGCAGTCGCGAAGACGGTCGAGGAAGCGCGCCTCGAGGCCCAACTGATCGCCGCAGTCGTCACATCCGGAGACGTGAGCGCGCACCTGAGCGAGCTCCTTCTCGTCGAGCTCGAGGTCGAGGAACGCGTAGAGCCGCTCCACGCAGTCGTTGCAGTTCATCGTCCCCTAACCCTTCTGCGGCGTCCGCACGGCAGCGATCCCGCGCTCACGGGCGAGGTCGTACAGCCGCTTCTGGAGGAACTTCCGACCTCGATGCAGTCGCGACATCACCGTGCCGATCGGGATGCTGAGCATCTCCGCGATCTCCTTATAGGAGAAGCCCTCGACGTCGAGCAGGACGGCGGTGCGGAACTTCTCCGGCAGCTCCTCGAGCGCGTCGGTCACTTCGGTATCGACCACGCGGTTCAGCAGCTCCGTCTCGGGATCGGGCGATGAGGAGGCGGCACGGTCGTCGGCCATCCGGCGGTAGAGCGAGAACTCGTCGACGCCCTCGAGGTCGGTGACCTCGGGCTGGGCGGCCTTGCGCCGATAGGTATTGATGAACGTGTTCGTGAGGATGCGAAAGAGCCAGGCCTTCATGTTCGTGCCGAGCGTGAACTGCTCCCGGAACCGGAACGCCCTGATGTAGGTCTCCTGCACGAGGTCCTCCGCATCGGCCTCCGACCGCGTCATGCGCAGCGCGGTCCGATAGAGCGCGTCGAGATGGCGGAGCGCCTCGGCTTCGAACTCGTCGCCTGCCACCTGCTCACTCTATCGAACGCGCCCACCGGCCCAGGGCATTCCCACTAGGCTCGGACCGTGACGGCACCGGGTATCAATGCGGAGCAGGTGAGGGCGTTCCTCGACGGCTACGCGTCGGCGTTCCAGCGTCTGGACAAGGACGCGGTGGCCGATCGCTACGGCTACCCCGCGCACGTGATCACGTACGACGGCGGCGTCCGTCTTCTGGCCGTCCCATCCCGTGAGGCGTGGACGGCCGTGATCGAGCGCATCCTCGAGATGTATCGGGCGATGGACGTTCGCGGCGCGGCGATACGCGAGCTGCGCGTCAGCGGCGTGTCACCCCAGGTCGCGGTCGCTCGCGTGCGCTGGGCCCTGCACGGTGACGGCGATCGGCCGCT
>Ga0066697_10000876_pt1 | contig 11701 bp, 10 predicted proteins | sample GraSoiAngelo_146_FD_66451 | JGI IMG/M metagenome (GOLD analysis project Ga0066697, IMG submission 66451) | Grasslands soil microbial communities from the Angelo Coastal Reserve, California, USA - 14_1009_05_30cm | ecosystem: Environmental > Terrestrial > Soil > Grasslands | place: USA...
CCGACGCCAACGCCGACCGCGACGCCCACCCCGACAGAAACACCGACGCCAACACCGACCGCAACGCCGGCGCCGACGGAGACACCAACGCCGACGCCTAGTCCAACTGATACCCCGACTCCGAGTCCGACGCCATGATGACAATCAAGCTGAGCTCACCATTTAAAAGATTAATCTACGGCTTTGGCGCAGTCATCGCGACTACAGCTGTCGTTAGTCCTTCACAGTCCGCGCGGGCTCAAACAACTGCGTACATTGTCACCGACCTCTCCGCCGACGATGCGACCCAAGTTCCATACAAACTCAACAATCTTGGTGATCTCGTCGGCAGAGCCCGCAGTACTGTTAGGGGGCAACCTCGAGCTACTCTTTGGAATCACTCGACTTTGGTGAAGAAACACCTTGGAGTTCTTAGAGGTGGCGATTATAGTTCGGCTACTGGTATCAACGATGCCGGAGAGGTTACCGGAGTATCCAATACGGGAACAGTAATAATTCCGTTTCTTTGGACTTCAAAAGAGGGTTTGAGGCGAGTTCCTCTATTATCTGGTGACAGTTGCGGCCAGGCTACCAGCATTAACAAGTACGGACATGTGGTCGGATATTCTTCGGGGCAGAATGGCACGAAGGCGTTTTTTTGGCCACGCAGCGGCGGCCTGCGGAGGCTAGTTACTTTACCCGGGGGCGACTGCAGCAAAGCTCATGATTTAAACGACCGTGATGAGATCGTGGGCACATCGGCAAGCTTTGCGGGTGAGCGAGCGGTGCTGTGGACGAAAACCGGAAGCGTGCGTGATCTCGGGACCTTGCCTGGAGATTATGTAAGCGAGGCAGTGGCTATTAACAATAATGGCGACGTGGTGGGATACTCCAAAGGCCCGCGCGGTATGCGCGCATATTTGTGGGATAAAGTGGCCGGTATGCAAGAGCTTGGAGTGTTGCCTGGCGGAGACTCGAGTCGAGCTTTAGCAATCAGTGACTTTGGGGAGGTGGTTGGGAGTTCGACCAGCGCATCGGGAGATCACGCGTTTATCTGGACGAAGCAAGCCGGGATGGTCGATCTGAACAACGCAAGTTCTGTCGATCTCGGTGTCGTGTTGTTTGAGGCGCATTCGATTAATGAGAAAGGGCAGATTATTGCAATGGGAGCGAGTACTCGCGAAGGTAGCACGGGTGATATGCCAGGTTCGGCCGGACACGAGGAATGCGCGCCGGCGCCTTCGGGCACGTTTTTGCTCACGCCGACTCCCGCAAGATGATCGTGGGGCTGCCTATTACTAGCAGTTTCGGAAGAACGATCGGGAGCAATTCGGCTACACCGAGCAGGTTCCTCGCTTAAGCTGAGCCATCCCGACCAAGCGGGCAGCGAAAGCGAACCTCCCAAAACGCGTAGACGTCTTACACTAGACTTTCATCCAGCTCATATGTCATGTTCCGGTTACACTTTCCGAAGGTTTGCCAAATGAGCTTCGTACTGTGTGAAAGCGATCTCGAAACCAACGAGCCCCGTCGAGCGTACCATTGCCACAATTCGATAATCAGCTGAGATGACCAAATTAGTCCGGTCCTTATCAAGTGGATTCCTCCGTTCTGCGACTCGGTTTTCTGATCGCGAGGCGCTTAACGTCGCTGGCGATAGAGTCAGTTATCAGGAGCTGGCCGAACAGGCTAAGCGTCTTGCTGCTACACTTCAAGCTGGCGCGACGGCTGGCGAAGTACCGCTTACGGCGGTGTTCGCCTATCGTTCTGTGACGGCATATGCCGCTGTGCTCGGAGCCTTGATGGCAGGTCGCGGGTACGTTCCTCTAAATCGGACCTTCCCGATAGACCGGACAAGGTTGATGCTGGAAAGATCCCTGTGCCGCTCCATCATCGTCGACGAGGTCTCTGAACCACAACTGGACAGACTGCTATCGCCCATAACTAGTCCGTTGCTCTTGGTTTGCCCTGATCGGTCCGACGTCGCTGACTTGGCGGCCAAGTTTCCGGCGCATCGATTTGTAGGAGGTAATAGTCTTGCTAGCGCCGACCAATGGCTTCCAGTAAATGTTTCAGTCAATTCGATTGCTTATCTCCTCTTCACCTCGGGGAGTACCGGGCAACCAAAAGGGGTGATGGTGTCGCATCAGAACGTCCTCCATTACGTAGAATACGTGACGAACCGTTATGGCTTTACTAGCAGCGATCGGTTTTCACAGACCTTCGACCTAACCTTCGATCTATCGGCGCACGACTTGTTCGTTGCATGGGAAAACGGGGCGTGCGTGTGTTGCCCGACTCAGAAACAGTTGATCAAGCCTGGGGCATTCGTGAATGATTCGCGATTGACCGTATGGTTTTCAGTTCCCTCGACCGCGATGTTCATGCATCGATTCGGAATTCTCAAACCGAATATGTATCCCAGCTTGCGACTTAGCTTATTTTGTGGGGAGGCGCTTCCCGTCGAAGTCATCCGTCGATGGGCCATTGCCGCCCCGAATTCAGTAATCGAGAATCTGTACGGTCCCACAGAGTTAACCATTGCTTGCACCGCGTACAGATGGGACAATAAAAATTCACCGGATGAAAGTGAACGGGGAATTGTGCCGATCGGCGAGCCATTTGACGGAATGCAGGCTTTGATTGTGGACGAACAATTGCGCGAATTAGGTGAGGGCGCTGACGGTGAACTTCTCATGACAGGTCCTCAGCTCAGCCTGGGTTACTGGCAGGACGAGGAAAGGACGCGGCGGGCTTTTGTTTCTGTCGCTGGCAAGGATGGCGTCTATTACCGAACCGGGGATAGAGTCCGCCGCCGGGCGCCGAACAAGCCCTTCGTCTACCTGGGGCGGCTCGACAGTCAAATTAAAGTGCTGGGCCACAGAGTCGAACTCGGCGAGGTCGAGGCGGTAGTGAGGGAGGCATCTGGCGTAGAGGGCGTGGTCGCGCTTGGGTGGCCGGTGACCGGAAGCGGAGCCGATGGGATTGAGGTGTTCCTGCAAACCAACGAGTGTGATGTGAGTACTTTACTGACCAATCTTAAGGCGAAACTTCCGCCTTACATGGTGCCGCGAAAGATTCGGTTGTTGAGTAACTTCCCTTTGAACGTCAACGGGAAGTACGACCGGGTAGCGCTTTTTGAGAAGCTTGAAAAAATGGATCGAGCATAGTTGTTGCGCAGGCTGCCGGGGCGCGCAACATCCAATGCGCGCTTTCCCGTCTTCGCAATCAAACGGAGCCTGAACTTGCCGGTGGTCCGGCAATTGTCGCGCGTTCATGCACTCGATTATTAGAATGTAGGCACCCAGGTCGCTGCTAGAGTAACTAAATCGCATCGTCGCTTGTTGGAAAAGGTGAAAACTTCGAACCCAATTCGCCAGTGGATAGGCAGTTTTCCGCCGTCGCATCAGATCGCTGTCATGGAAGCGGTTAAATCTGGGAGCTTGCCTCAAGTACGAAGAACCTTGCGTCTAATTGACGAGTTAGACCCGCAGTACCGCGGTCGGCTTTTAAATATTGAGCTATTAAGCACGTTCAATCTCGAACCTCTGTTACCGGTATTGCAACTTGCGCTAAATTGTATACCTAGCCAAGCGCATATACAGCTGGGGCCGCTCGACGACATCGAAGGGCATATTGCGCGATCGTCATCGTCAGGTTCGTCTGCCACGTTCAATGCGCGGGTGGTACTCTGGCGGGTAGAGGAAGTGCTGCCCGAGGTCTTGTATCCGATTTCCTCTGGTTTTCCGGAGCGTGTAGTGGCTCTAGTTAATCAACTCGTCGAGCGAATGGAGAGAATCATCTCGCTCCATCAGAGTCGTAACCCTGGCGTTCCGCTATTTCTTTCGACGCTTCCTATTCCGGTCCACTTAACCAATCCGGTACTTGCGGCGCAACATTCCGCCGGCTTATTTGGCTCAATCGCACGAGTTAACCGGCATGTTTACGAACTGGCGACACGAGCTGATGGAGTATACGTGCTGGACGTCGCGTTTTGGGCTGCACTCGCAGGCAAAGGCTACTCTGATGCTACGGTGGATTTCCTTGCACGCCAACCACTGAGCGCGGAAGGACAATTTGGGCTTGCGTTCTTCATCGCTCGTAGTTTGCGGCCTCTCATTGTCCCGAGGCGCAAGGTCCTTGCGCTCGACTTGGATAATACGCTATGGGGCGGCGTCATTGGTGAAGATGGACTTAATGGTGTTGTCCTCGGTCACGACTTTCCTGGTAATGTCTACCTACGAATTCAGCGGGAGTTACTGGAATTACGCCGCCAGGGAGTCCTCCTCGTGATTGTGTCTAAAAACAATGAAGCAGACGCGCGTGAGGCGTTCGAATGCTTACCAGACATGATCCTAAAATGGGACGATTTTGTCGTCCGGAAGATCAATTGGGACCATAAATATAAAAATTTGCGAGAGGCAGCGCGGGAACTCGGCTTAGGTTTGGACAGCTTCGTTTTCATCGACGACTCGGGTTACGAATGCGAGCAGATGCGGCAGTTTTTGCCCGAAGTACTTATTTTAAATGAGAGCCCGGATGCACTGCAGCTACTCCGGGCGATTTGGGAGACGGATGTCTTTGATTCTCTCGCTCTAAGCGATGAAGACCGCCGCCGGCATCAAGACTATACAGCGCGCGAGGCTCGGGAAGTGAAGGGACATGGCGGGGACTTGGAATCATTCCTACGGTCTCTGCAAATGGAGGCAACGATCGAGCGCGTACAATCCTCGAATTTGGAGCGGGTCGTGACCATGCTGGGCAAAACGAATCAATTTAATCTAACCACGCGGCGTCATTCCCGAGCGCAGGTGCAGGCAATTTCGAAAACACCAGGTGCGATCGCGTTGGCCCTGCGGCTGCGAGACAAATTTGGCGATCAGGGGATCGTAGCAGTTTTGCTTGCAGTTTGTGATCCCGACCAAGCGACGCTGAAAGTTGACAGCTTCCTGGTGAGTTGCCGGGCGCTGGGACGCGGCGTCGAAGACGCTTTATGGGCCGCGACTCTGGAGCGAGCGCGTCAGCAAAAGGTGAGGAGGCTGGAGGCGGAGTATGTCGCGACGGCCAAAAACGCAATCGTGGCGGAGCTCTATGACCGCTTTGGTCTGCAACGCACTCGACAGGACAATGGGTCGACATGCTATTTTTTGCAACCTATCGGGCCGCCCGTGTTTCCCTCATGGATCAGGTTGGAGCTATGAACTCAACGAAGGACAACTTATTGCACCGCCTATTGGTCGAGTTTTTTGACCTCCCGACTGAGACTCGTTCGGAGGAGATAAAGCAAGAATTGCTATCGAACTGGGACTCGTTAGCCATGGTGCAACTGATTACCGAATTGGAGCGCAGGTTCTCGGTAGAATTTGATATCGACGAGATTCATCGGCTGCGGAGCTACGCGGAGATTCGCGAGGCTCTTTCCCGGAAAGGGCTTGTCTTTGAACATTCTCCAACTCTGCCAGCTTAGCATGTTACAGCGAGCTCATGTTATGATGTGCCATTTGAGTCCCGCGGTATGAAAGCGGTCTGTAATCGGTATGGAACTTTGGCGTTAGCAGAAACTTCACGGGGTGAACCGCAGCGGTGACGATCGGTTCGGCGCCTTCATTGTTATGGAGATATGAGTGATATCACGCCAGCGACGGTGCGGAGCTTTCTCCTAACAAAATACGGCGAAGCCATAAACCTCTTAGGCTTCAAGCCGGACGAAGTTTCCGACAGTTTCGACCTTCTCCTGAGCGGAGTCATCGATTCGTTCGGTATCCTCGAGATGGTCAGCTCAATCGAAGATGAGTTCCACATCCAGTTGGATATGGCCGCCTTGGATGCGGAACAAATCACAGTCCTTGGATCGCTGTGTCAGTACGTTGCGGAAAACAGCAAGGCCGCGTAACCTGCCTAGAGACAGCTCATTTGGCTCGCTGATATGGTGCTACTATATCAAGACAAAGGTATTTTCCTTTACGGTTTTAATTATAAACTGGGAAGCATCCAGCGCGACTTAAACCAATTACAGACGGAACGACTTTTACTCGGCGAGCCGGAGGCTCTGAGCGCACTCGGATATCAGTACAACTTTGGAGTTGGCAGAAGTGAGACCCTTCTGAATCTGGCTACCGATCCATTGTCACGCGCTTTGCAGCGTGCCGGAGAGCCGCGCGCGTTGGTATTCCAGCATTGTTACGCCGAGAGCGCTGTCGTGCATTACGACGCTAACGAAACGGATATCGCGGCGCGGAATCGCTATTTTCCCGGCGAGATCATGCGAGAGCTTCAGCTTGATCATCTGCCATATTTCTGTTCCTTCGCAAGCGGCTGCGCAGGGTTTATGTCTCTTCTTGGGGTGGCAGGCGGTCTTTTGACTTCTTCTTCGGAAGAAGGTCCAACCATCTGCGTGATGGCAGACCATATGCCGCCCGGGGTTCCGTACAACATGTTGGTGGAGCGGATTCTTGGCTCCGACCACAGCTCTGCTTTTGTCGTTGGGCGGGAGCAGTGCGGCTATCAACTCCTTGCCATCGACTACTACTCTACTACGAGGACGAGAGTACCTTTTGTAGAGATCGTGAAACGAACCGTGCAGATGATCGAGGCGCTTGCCAAAAACCTTGAGCTGGATTTGGCGGCAAGCGATGTGACCGTTCATTATCCTAACATTTTTCCGGAGACTTGGAAAATGGTGACGCGGTACTTGCGAAATCCCCGAGTTGAGCATGTGCTTGATGGGATGGCGGAGCGGGCGCATTGCATGGCTTCAGACTCAGTAATTTCTCTGGCAAAATTTCATCGGGGCCAGGAGGGGCGTATTCATATTGCTGTCAACTACGGAGTTGGGCTGCATCTTGCCGTCTGTGTATTAAAGGAAAAGGCGAAAATAGATCGATTGCTCCAGCAGGATTGATTTGAACGACGTGAATATGCCATGCTATTTCCTGTCCTCAATCTATGGCTGAACGACTCCTACCAGGCATAAGAAACCGTTTGCTTCAAATGGTGGCGCGAAGTGCGCCGGGCGCTACCACCTGGCGGGTAAGGCTGCATCGGTGGCGCGGCGTGAAAATTGGCCGGGGCGTTTGGATAGGCTACGACACTGTTATAGAAACCTCATCGCCGCACCTCGTGACTATCCGCGACCGCGCTGCAATTGGTATTAGGGTCACTATTATTGCGCATAACCGCGAGCTACGAGGTGTGGTTATTGAGGAAGATGCCTCCGTTGGGACCGGTGCAATCATTTTGCCAAACGTAACGATAGGTCGGGGGGCGATTGTGACTGCTGGGAGCGTTGTTACGAAGTCGGTGCCGCCTAAAACCATGGTGCAGGGCAATCCCGCGCAACCAATTGCTACTGCAGAGATTCCGTTTGGCTTGGGCGTGTCATTAAAAGAATTTGCAAAGGGCCTCAGACCGATTCGAGCGCAATCATCCCGGACACCGAAGACGCCGTGAGGAGAGAAATCGTCGCCGTCACGCGCGAGCCTGAGCGTCTCAGGCGTTTGCTGTCGGCACTAGCCGACTGGCTTGGAGTCAATATAGTACTCAAGGACTTTGGCATTGATTCGCGCAACACGGCGCAACTAGTTTTTTGCGAAACGAGTGACGTTGTTCAAGGGGCGACTGCGCAACCGATTGACCGCCTGATCCTAGTTCGTGCTGAAGCGCATGGGAATGAGAGTAATCCGCTGGTGTTTTCAAATTCGTGTAGCCTTTCACCGCTGCTTCGGGGCCAAATACTTGAACGGTGCGCGGGGGTAGCAATGCCGCCTGGAATTGGAGGTGAGATTCTGGCCAGCTTCGGTCGATCTCCTGTTTGGACTAACGTCGAGCAAACAGGTCATCGGACGGAGTTCACAGCGGAAGCCCTATCGCAGCTGCAAACCGGCCAACTCCTGGTCGATCAACTAAGCTTGTCGCGATGGACAGGCTTATTGCCATTGATCATGTTCCTGCGACGGATGTCTGGTGAAGACTGGGTGCCACCGCCGCTTCGCGCCTGTTTCATGTTAGATGATCCCAACCTACACTGGCCCACGTATGGCTTTCTTGATTATCCGGCGATTGTCGCAGCTGCGAAAAAGCATAACTATCACGTCGCAATTGCTACTATTCCACTCGATGGCTGGTTTGTTCATTCTGCCGTAGGCCAACTCTTTCGCGAAAACACCGCACATCTTTCGCTCCTAATGCACGGAAACAACCACACTAAGGATGAGCTGGCGCGGTCTTACGATCACGGAAGTCGCGCAAAGCTGGTTGCTCAGAGTCTGGAGCGAACTGCGCGTTTGGAGCGAATTTCGAACTTGCGCGTGCCGAGAATCATGGTCCCCCCGCATAATGCCTGCACCACCCCTATGGCGGACGAACTCCTGCGCCAAGGTTTTGAGGCAGTATGCATGTCGCACGAATTTCTGCGTCGCTTCAATTCAACAACCGAATGGTCCGCTTCGTTCGGACTCGAGCCAGCGGAATTTCTCTCGCGCGGCCTGCCTGTACTTCCGCGATTTCGGCTATCGGATAGCGGCACCGGAGCGCCAATACTCGCGGCCTTAGCTGGTCAGCCAATAATTCCATCCGGTCACCACCAGGACCTCGCAGATGAACTAAGATTGGTGGAGAAAACAAGCGAAACCATCAACCGCCTCGGTGAAGTAAAATGGTGCAATCTAGCCGAAATCGCTCGAACAAATTACAAGCATCGCGTTTCAGGCGGGACGCTCCAGATCAAAATGTATTCACGGCGGATCCGCGCGAATGTGCCAGCCGAAGTCGACAGAGTGCAGGTATATCGAGCTTGGAAGGAAGAGGGCGACTCAAATGTCGCACTCGAGCAACGTCTGGATGGAGAACCATGGATTCGATGCGATGGAGGCGAGATCCTGCTTCCACAACAGAACGGCCGTGCGCGAATGCTCGAACTACGTCCAATAGCGCAGGCATCGGTCGTTCTCCCTAACATCCCCGCGCTGTCATTACACCCTTGGGGAATTGTCCGACGGCTACTCACCGAGGCTCGCGATCGGTGTTATTTTTATAGCGAATAAGGCGAAAATAGTCGCCTGCAAAGGTCTTGGAAGACCCGCGCAAATTCCAAGACATGGTCCCAAATTTATTGGACTCGAGAAATGATTCGAATTGGGCTCATTATTTCGAGCGCGAGACAGCATCGAAAAACGGGCGACGTTTATGCTGGCTGCTGCTTAATATTGTTATATTCTCGTATTTCAATCTGCTATAGGTGCATATATTGAAATACGCATTCGCCGGTTTTGCCGCCGGCGTAACATTATCGGTTAACGCTTGTACCGTACTGGAATTCGGTGCCGAAAATTTATTGTACCGCGGACAAAACACCCGTAGGATAAACTTTCAAGAACTAGCAGCGTTCGCCGCGGATGCTTTTCCGACTCGGCCTATTTTTACTGGCAGCGATCCACGATTCCAGGCAGATCTCAACGCGCCGATCGATCTTACTGGATATGGCTACGCCGTAGTTCACTACGCCCCTGGAACAACGGGAAACCCGGCATTCAACTTAGGAGGCAGTCTCGACTTCTACTTCATCAGCGGTACGGGCGCTTGCCAGTTCGCATTTCCGCAGATGGGCCCGGGCGACAACTTTTCGAATGGCCGCATCGCTTCGGTTACGCTGTTTCTTTCCGAACCAATCCCGGACGCCGGCGCAACAGCAGTGTTGTTCGCAATTGCACTCAGCGGTCTCGGCGTGATCCATCGATTCGCGATGCCGATCCACTATTCGAAACACCCGTCGGTGCCTTTACGACCTATTCCGGACCGGTTCACATGCAACTAGACGACATTATAAACGCCTACGCTTCGGCGTCGCGTTTTTCAGATTCACCGCACGCGTTTTTCAACAATCAGGATTTTGGCGGCGGCGGCGTTGGCAGCGGCACGCGCCCGCCTTAAAATCCGAGTATCAACACCGCGGACCATGCCGAAAAAACTCAATAGCGGTCAGCGTCGCGCGACGATTTCGGCCGAAAACGCCGCAAGACGCCAAAAACCCGAATTTCTCTCCCTAGTCGAAGGCGCTTTGCAATGCCGGCTCGGCGCTCTTGCAAACATGCCGCAAGTCGACTAAAAACACCGGCGATCTTCGCCAAACCTTTGCGAAAGTTCGCCAAACCTCGGCGCGCGCTACCGGAATGGGTCAGATCTGTCGCTCGCGATCGGCTAGGGTGAAGTCTGTCACGCGCGTTCCAAGGCAGCAAGAACTACTGCCGCATTTGTTGTCCTCGAAAGGCTCATAATTCCTATATTGACAAACGCCTCTGTTTTTGAAACGCTCGCTGTGTTCGGTGTGACCTGAAGTCGACGTCGGATGTGTCCTGGGCATCCTCCTTCGCCCGTCAGAGCCACAATCCCATAACAAATCCCACTGGGAGTAGGCTAAGACCTTACATTTATAATAGATCAGAAAAACCTTGCATCTTCTTGCGATCGTGCGCAAAATCGCGCCAATCCAAAGAGGCCAAGCCGTTCTGTCGCAGGGCGCCAGCTCGAGCCGCTGAAACAGGAAAGGAACAATTATGAGAACAATAGCATCTGCCAAGAGAACAATAACGAAACTGCGGTCATCGGCCATGTGCACGTTACTGCTCATGCTATTGACTGCAGGGGGCGCGGCGGCGCAAACTGTCCTTGCCAAAATTCCAATTCCGGCAAGCTCAGCAACCGGCCAGGTCGTAGTTAATCGAGTTCTAAATCGCGTTTACGTTTCTGCTGGCTTTTCTTCCGGAGGTACTCTGACGGTTATCGACGGGAAAACTTTGACCGTCTTGACGACTATAAGCAACAGCAACGGCGTGAACTGGGACCTGAAGAACGACAATTTCTGGACGGGGAATTTGACCGGTGGGCAAGTGCTGACCTATTCGGGCAGCACGAATACCCAAATTTCTGCCAATACAGTAGGCTTCTGTCCCGGAGAAACTGCCTTCGATGGCTTGCACCGGCGGTTCTGGGTAGGCGCGCAATGTGGCGCAGGAAATGATCCAATCTTTGTGTTCAATGCCGACACATTCGCCTTGATTGCGGGGCCGATTGAGACCGGGGGTACAATGGGGCCTATCATCGTTAATCCAATTAACGGGAAGCTCTACGTCGAGTCCGGCGGTGTTTCCAAGGAGGTGGATCCAAACAGTTTTGCCGTGACACTGACCGGTTTCGGCACCGTCCTGGCGGTTGATGCGCACAAACAGAAAGTGTTTGCCACTTCAGGAAACAACCTGCAAATCATCAATGCCGGAACCGACAAAGTAGTAACAACTGTTCCACTGAGCTATACTCCAGGGAGCCAAATAGCAGTCAATAATGCTCTGCGCCACATCTACCTGCTCAACCCGGCTGCGAATAAGATTGAGGTTAGGGGGATATTTTATGGGGTGGGAGCCGGGCTCGTGGGGACATTTTCTCTTGGGACGGGAAACACGCCGCAGGGGATCGCGGCAGATTCCGTTCGCGGACGTGTCTACGTGGTTGTAAACAGTTCAGGTTCCTATTCTGTTTGGGCGATTGAGGATCTCACCTCAGCGAGACAGTGCGGGTCTACCAGGGGTAACGGCGGCGGCGAGTAAGTTACTCGCAGTAGCGCGGCGCGAGGTTTGGCGAAGTTTTGCAAAGGTTTGGCGAAGATCGCGCTTTTTTAGACGCGTTTGCAACGGGTTTTCGGCGTTTTTGCAAGATTCAGGCAGTGGTATTG
>Ga0066697_10000881_pt1 | contig 11669 bp, 12 predicted proteins | sample GraSoiAngelo_146_FD_66451 | JGI IMG/M metagenome (GOLD analysis project Ga0066697, IMG submission 66451) | Grasslands soil microbial communities from the Angelo Coastal Reserve, California, USA - 14_1009_05_30cm | ecosystem: Environmental > Terrestrial > Soil > Grasslands | place: USA...
GGAGTGCGGCATGCTGTTCCAGTAGATCGCCGTGCCGGCGCCCGTCATGTATGACGAGCAGGCGATGCCGACGCCGCGGCGCCGGCGCGGCTGCCAGAGTGGCTTGGACGGCTCCGCCTGCGCCGCGGCGTAGCGCGGCGCCTTGTCGCGCCAGCGGGAGGCCTCGACGACCCGGTCGATGCACTCGCCGAGACCGATCGTCGTGACCGTGAGGTGATTCGCCGTCTTCGTGAACGGCTCGACCAGGATGCGACGGCGCATGTCAGCCGGATCCAGCCCGAGCTGCTCGGCCGCCTTGTCCAGCTGCACCTCGAGGGCGAAGCGCGGCTGCGGCGTGCCGTGCCCGCGCTTGGGCCCGCACGGCGGCTTGTTGGTGAACACGCGCGCGCCCTCGAACTTGTACACCGGCATCTTGTAGGTGACCGGGTTGATCACGCCGGTGTAGAACGTCGAGGCCACGCCGTACGAGCCGTACGCGCCGCCATCGAGCCACGTCTTGAGATGACAGCCCGTGATGTCGCCCGCTTTCGTGAATCCGGTCTTGATCCACATCAGCACGGGATGACGGCCGCGATGGATGTAGAACACCTCTTCGCGCGTACACGCGATCTTCACGGGCCGGCCGATCAGCTGCGAGAGCCGGCACGCGGCGATCTCGTGCGAGAACGGATCGAGCTTGCCGCCGAACCCGCCGCCGACGGCGGCGGCGATCACGCGGATGTGCGCGGCCGGCATCTCGAGGATCTTCGCCAGCAGGCGGTGCACGTAGTGCGGCGTCTGCGTCGACGACCACAACGTGAGCTTGCCGTCGGGCGTGGCGTGCGCGACCGCCGCGTGCTGCTCCATCGGCAGGTGCGTGTTGCCCTCGTAGAAGAAGACGTCCTCGCGCACGAGGTCGGCGGCGGCAAACGCCGCCTCCACGTCGCCGAACTGCAGCGCGACGTTCTTGTGCACGTTCGGCCCGTCGCCGTACTCGTGGATGCGCACCTCGGGATGCGCGAGCGACTCCTGGATCGACATCAGCGCCGGGAGCGGCGCGTAGTCGACCTCGATGAGGCGACACGCGCGGTCGGCGGTTTCCTCGTTGACCGCGGCCACCGCCGCCACGGCGTCGCCGACCATCCGCACCTTCTCGGTGCAGAGCGCCTCCTCGTCCTGCGACACGGGCAGGATGCCGAATTTCACACGCGGCAGATCGGCGCCGGTGATCACCGCATACACGCCCGGCAGCGCGCGCGCCCGGGTGGTGTCGATCCGCGTGATCCGTGCATGCGCGTGCGGACTGCGCAGGAGCTTGCCGAACGCCAGGCGCGGCAGGACGAGGTCGTCGGCGTACCGCGTGTCCCCCGTCACCTTGCCCCAGGCGTCGATCTTCGGCAGCGGCTGGCCGACGACGGTGAAGCGCTTGGTCATGCTCCGCCGCCTCTCATTGCGGACGGCCGACGTTCATTGCGGACTTCCGACTTTCGTATTTACCGTCGGGGCGCCCTCCGCAGGGCTCCGGCGCCCGACGGTCGGCGAGTCTCTGGTCATGCGTAACGCTGCCAGTTCTACGGCATCCAGAATCTTCGTGTACCCCGTGCAGCGGCAGAGATTGCCGGCGAGGGCCTCACGGATCTGTTGCCGGGTCGGCGCGGGATCCTCCCCGAGGAGCGCTTTGGCGGTCAATAAGATTCCCGGCGTGCAGTAACCGCATTGGGCCGCGCCCAGCTCGGCGAACGCCTGCTGCAGCGGATGCAAACGGCCGCCGTCGGCCATGCCTTCGACGGTCGTGATCTCGCACGCCTGCAGGTCGGCCGGCAGCGCCAGACACGAGAGCACGGGCGCGCCGTCGACGAGCACCGTGCACGTGCCGCACTCTCCGAGCTCGCAGCCGTGCTTGGTGCCGATGAGATCGAGATCCTCGCGCAGGACTTCGAGCAGCGTCTTGTGGACGGGGACGAGCAGCTCGCGCGACTCGCCGTTGACTGTGAGGCTGAGGCGAATGTTCATCGGCTCCCGGCCGTCTGTTGCGCTGACGAGCTGGACGTGGTTAATCGACAGTGAAGACGACTTCAAAAATACTGAATCGACCGGCGGCCGTCAAGTACTCGGCAGGGGTGGCGGAGGTCTTGCAGAACTCCGAGTCTTGATCGCGACGGAGGTGCATGAGTGCTTCACATCATTGCGTGGTTGTTGGGTCCACCGATCAGCCTCATCGTGCTGTTTCTCATTTTGTCCAGCCACTAACGTCCGTTCGCTGACGTTCTGGCATACCATCGGGTCCAATGCCGTACGTCCGCACCGACGACCGCGTTCGCCTCTACTACGAAGAGCATGGTCCTACCGATCCCGACGCGACGGGGTCGCCGCTCGTCCTCGCGTATGGGATCGGGGGGAACGCCGATCTCTGGGACGTCAACATCCCCGCGCTCGCCGCACGCCACCGGCTCGTACTGTGGGAGCCGCGCGGTCACGCCCGCTCGGACAGTCCTGAAGATCCCGCGCGCTATTCGTTCGCGCGCTGGGTGCTGGATCTCAAGGCCGTGCTCGACGGCCTGCGCCTGCGCACCGCGCACGTCGGCGGGCTCTCGCTCGGCGCCGGCATCGCCACCCGCTTCACGCTCGCGTTCCCCGCGCGCGTGCGCGCGCTGCTCGTGACGAACTCGTCGTCGGCCGCCGGCCTACCGCTGTCGTCCGACAACCTCGTGATGCGCGCGCAATCGATCAAGGTCACGCTCGAGCGCGGCATGGACGCGATGGCCGAGTTCGCGATGGCCTCGAACCCGAACGTCGCCGCGCGGCTGGCGCTGGATCCCTCCTCCAAGGACGAGTTCTACGCGTACTACCGGCGCCTCACGCCGATCGGCTATGCGAACGCGCTGCGCGCGTTGCTCGCGATGGATCACATCACCGATCGGCTCGCGAGCATCCGTGTGCCCGTGCTGCTGATCGGCGGCGATCGCGATCCGTCGCTCGGTCCGATGAAGGTGATGCACGCGAAGATCCGCCGCTCGCGACTGGTCGTGCTCTCACCGGCCAGCCACTTCGCCAATCGCGACCAGCCCGAGGCGTGGAACCGCGCGGCGCTGGAGTTCCTGGCACACTGCGACGCCGGCGCGCGCGGACGACGCCGCGCGCGCCGGCGCTGAGATCAGGCGAAGCGGAGCAGGACGTTACTCGCCGTAGACGATGGTCGTGTAGGTCGAGTAGACACCGAACCAGCTGGTGGTCTCGTGGTCCACGTGATGGACTCGCGTGATATTGCCGTTCTTCATGGCTGTCCTGATGCTCGCGTCGCCTGTGGCGAACACGAGAATCCCCCAGGCTTCGGCCCGGCCGACCTTGGAGGCGCCGGCGGCTGTCCCCATCGCGACGGGGCCTTTTTCCTCGAGGGTGATGAGCGCCGTCACCGGTGCGTGCCCGATCGAGCATCCGGTCAGGAAACTGGCACAGACAACGGCCAACGTTAGCCGACGTGCGAATTTTTTCACGGCGATCCTTTCGTGGTTGCGAAGGACGCGCTTCACCTCACGCGTTTCTCCACCGTAGCAGGCATGGCGCGCAGCAATAGCAGACTTCGTGCTGGCCGGGCAGAATGACCGGCCCACCGATCCGCGGTTCAGGCGGCCCTGCCGATCGCGAGGCCCTCAGGCGCGAACGGCGCGGCTCGCCCGGCCGCTAACTTCGCGACATTTCATGCACGTCGAGCGCGCGAGGGGCGTGGCACCGTTGATGCTCGTGCTGCGCGCCGTTGATCGATTTCGGTGGCAGAGGAGCGACGGAGATGACCTATGACGCGTATGGCGCGCACTCTGATCATTGGTCCGGTGGTCGGCATCGGGCTCGGGCTCTGGACGACAGGGGGCGCCGTGGTCCCGGCCGAGGCGACGCGGGTGGTCGCGGATCCGAACGCAGCGCACCGTCCCGTTTCGGCAGGAGGCGCTAGGGTGCTGACGCCGCCGGCCTTGACCGACGTCGTCGCGCCGCTCGTCCTCGCCGCGCTGTGTGGGACGGCGGCCGCGTTCTTCTCCGCCCGGCCGCGCCACTCGATGCGACCGCGCGTCGTGCGCCGGCGCACGCGGGGCTGAGCGACCCGCAAACGAGTCGTCGAACCCGCGGCGGAGACCGGGGGGCCCGCCGCGGCTCGAGGAGCGTCCCGGCTTGAGCCGGGACGCTCCTCGAGTACCTACTTCTTCGCGGCGTCGTACAGCTCGCCGAACAGCCCCCAGCGCTCGCCGTCGAACTTCGCGAGCTGTTCCTGCTCGAGGGGCGCATGATCGGTCGCGCTCGTGTTCACCTTGATGCCGGGCAGCAGCAGCGGGAACTCGACGTTCTTGAGATTCTCCGCCTGCTTCAGGATGTTCTCGCGGCTGAGATCGTTGCCGCACTGCTTGAGCACCTGCACCATCGCCTGCGCGACGGTGTACCCGAACGCGTTGGACTGGTCGTCGAGCGCGCCCTCGGGATAGTACTTCTTCATGAACGCGACCCAGTCCTGGTACCCCTTGTCGTTCTTCCACTGCGGGTCGGTGATCTCCTTCATGTAGAGGGCGGTGATCAGGCCGCGCGAGGCCTCGACTCCGGCGGGCTTCAGCACGGTGGCCAGCGACGACGAGACGTTGTTGAGGAAGTGCGCCGGCTTCCAGCCAATGTCGTGCGCCTTCTTGATCGCCTGCACCGCGAACTTCGGAATGGTCACGTTGAAGAAGACGTTGGCGCCGCTGTTCTTGAGGTTCACGATCTGCGAGTCGATGGTGGGGTCGGTCACCTCGTACGTCTGCTCCATCACGATCATCTTCTTGGCGTTCGCCTCGCCGAGCCCGTCGTGCAGGCCCTTGCGGTAGTCCTTGCCGTAGTCGTCGTTCTGGTAGAGGATGCCGATCTTCGCGTCGGGGAAGTTCTTCATGATGTACTGCGCGTAGATCCGGCCTTCCGTCTGGTAGTTCGGCTGCCAGCCCATCGTCCAGGGGAAGTTCTTCGGATCGTTCCACTTGGTGGCGCCCGTCGCCACGAACAGATGCGGGACCTTCTGCTGGTTCATGTACTTGTGGATGGCGCTGTTGGTCGGCGTGCCGAGCGTCTGGAACAGCGCGGCCACCTGATCCTGCTCGACCAGCTTGCGCACCATCTCCACGGTCTTCGGCGGGCTGTACGCGTCGTCGTAGCTGATGTAGTTGATCTTCCGCCCGTTGACGCCGCCCTCGTCGTTGACCTTCTTGAAGTACGCGCCGATCACCTTGCCGATCGTGCCGTACGCCGAGGCGGGACCGCTGTACGGGTTGGTGTTGCCGATCTTGATCTCCGTCGCCGTGACTCCCGGCGTGTCCGCCGCCGTCGCGGGGACCACCAGGGCCAGCACCGCGACCAGCGCGCTCAGTACCGTTCTCCTCAGCATGATGTCCTCCTGTAGTGCTCCCGGCGGGACCGCCGGATCGGGACCAATCTTACTCCGGGGCAACCCTCAGGCACGCGCGGCGGTTCCGCGGCGCGCGGCGCGGGCGGCCACGCGACGGAGCGCGCCGGCGATGCCGAACGGCATGACGTACATGAACCCGATGAGGAAGACGCCGTAGATCGCCCACGGCGCGGCCTTCGAGATGTCCTGCGCCCAGTTCGGGACGAACTGGATGAAGAGGGCGCCGAAGATCGCGCCAGAGATCGACGCCAGGCCGCCGATCACGATGCCGGTGAGGAACGTGATCGAGAGGAACACGTTGAAGGCGTCGGGCGCCACGAAGGCGATCACGATCGCGCTCAGCGCGCCGGCCACACCCGTATAGGCGGCGCTCACGCCGAACGTCAGCGACTTGTAGAGCGCGGTGTTCACGCCCATCGCCTGCGCGGCGATCGGGTTGTCGCGGATCGCGACGATCGCGCGTCCGGTCCGGCCCGCCAGCAGATTCCGTGCGAGCACGAACAGGATGACGAGCACCGCGAGCGTGAAGTAGTAGAGCCACTGGTCCGGCGACGCCTTCATTCCCCAGGGCGGCGCCGGCTTGGACAGCACGATGCCCTGCGAGCCGCCCGTCCAGTGCTCGAAGTATTTCAGGATCTGCGGGATAGCGAGCGCCAGGGCGAACGTGGCCAGCGCCAGGTACAGGCCCTCGAGCCGCAGCGCCGGGATGCCGAACAGGAATCCCGCGACCAGACACAGGACGCCGGCGGCGATGATCGTGAGCGGGTACGGCACGTTCCAGTGGTCGATCAGGATCGCCGTCGTGTATGCGCCGAGCGCGTAGAAGGCGCCGTGACCGAGCGAGATCTGGCCGTTGTAACCCGTCAGCACGTTCAGGCCCAGCAGCGCGATGGCGTAGACGCCGACCTGCGTGAACTGGAAGAGCCGGAAGTTCGAGACCACGAACGGCAGCGCGAGCGCCACCGCCAGCGCCGCCGCCAGCCCGAGCGCGCCAGCCCGCGCCGTCACACGCGGTGGACCGCCGCGCGGCCGAACAGCCCGCTCGGCTTGAACACGAGCACGATCAGGATCATCGCGAGCGCGACGGTGAGCTTGAGCTCGGTGCCGATGAAATGCACGTAGGTGCCGACGAGGTTCTCGATGACGCCGACGATGAGGCCGCCGACGACGGCGCCGCCGGGGCTCGTGAAGCCGCCGAGCGTGGCCGAGGCGAACGCGTAGATGAGGATACCGGCCATCATGTTGGGATCGAGGAACACGATCGGCGCCACCATCATGCCGGCCACGGCGCCGACCATCGCGGCCAGGCCCCAGCCGATCGCGAGCATCCAGCCCACGCGGATGCCGCAGAGACGGCTCGACACGGGATTCTGGGCCGCCGCGCGCATGGCGAGGCCGAGCGTGGTGAACCGAAAGAACGCGTAGAGGAATGCCAGCACCACCAGCGTGACGCCGATCGCGCCGAGGTCGTGCGCGCCGAACACCACCGTGCCGAGCATGATCGGCCTCGGCGGGAAGGGGCTCGGGAAAGGCTTCTGGATGTAGGAATAGATCCAGCCTGCCACGCTGTTGAGGATGACGAGCAGGCCGATGCACACGATGACGATGGTGAGAATGGGCTTGTTCTCCACCGGCCGGATCACCACCCGCTCGATCAGCACCCCGCCGACGAACGAGATCACGAGGGTGCCGAAGAACGCCCACCAGTACGGCACGCCGGCGTTGAGCAGCGTCCACGCGAGGTACGTGCTGAACATCGCCATCTCGCCCTGCGCGTAGTTCACCACGTCGGTGGCCTGATAGATCATCACGAGCGCCAGCGCGACGCTGCCGTAGATGCCGCCGGTGGCGAGCCCCGAGACGACCTGCTGGAAGAAGATCTCCATGTCAGTAGCCGAGATAGGCGCGCCGGATGGCGTCGTTCTGGCGCAGCTCCGCCGCGGGCCCCGACATCACGACGCGGCCCGTCTCCATCAGATAGGCGTGTTGGGCGAGCCCCAGCGCGACGCTGGCGTTTTGCTCGACCAGCAGCACGCTCACGCGCTCGTCACGATTGATCGTGCGCACGATGCGAAAGATCTCGCGCACGACCAGCGGCGCCAGGCCGAGCGACGGCTCGTCCAGCAGCAGCAGCCGCGGCCGCAGCATCAGCGCGCGCGCGACGGCGAGCATCTGCTGCTCGCCGCCGGACAGCGTGCCGCCCGGCTGCTTCTTGCGCTGGGCCAGCATGGGGAAATAGCCGTACACGCGCTCGAGGTCCTGGGCCACGCTGCGACCGCCGCCACGCGCGTAGGCGCCGAGGCGCAGATTCTCCTCGACGGTGAGGTTCACGAACGTGCCGCGTCCCTCCGGCGCGTGGCCGATCCCGAGGCGCACCAGGTCTTCGGTGGCGCGCCCGTTGATGCGCTGCCCGGCGAAGCGGATCTCGCCCGCCGTGCGCACCATGCCGCAGACGGCGCGCAGCGTGGTCGTTTTGCCCGCGCCGTTGGCGCCGAGGATCGTCGTGATGCCGCCCTCCTCCACCGCGAAGTCGATGCCGTGCAGCACCTTGGTCCAGCCGTACTGCGCCTCGAGCCCGCGCGCCTCCAGCAGAACCATCAGCGCCGCGCGCCCGCGGGCTCGTCGACACCGAGATAGGCCCGGATGACCTCGGGGTCGCGCTGCACGCGCGCCGGCGGCCCCTCGGCGATCTTGCGGCCGAAGTCCAGGACGACGACGGTGTCGGAGATCTGCATGACGAGGCCCATGTGATGCTCGACTAACAGAATCGTGACGCCGCGCCGCTCGCGGATCACCCGCAGCAACGCGGCCAGCGCGCCGACCTCCTCGTGGTTCAGGCCGCCGGCGGGCTCGTCGACAAGGAGCAGCGCGGGGCGGCTGGCCAGCGCGCGCGCGAGCTCGACACGCTTCAGCGTCCCAAAGGGCAGCCCCGCCGCCGGGTGCGCCGCGAGGACCTCGAGGTCGAGGAACGCCAGAAGCTCGCGTGCGCGCTCGCGCGTCTCCTCCTCCTCGCGGCGCACCCAGGGCAGGCGCAAGGCGTTGCTGAGGAAGTCGCTCCGCGTGCGCGCGTGCACGCCGACCATCACGTTCTGGAGCACGGTGAGCGTCGGGAAGAGCGCGAGATTCTGAAACGTCCGGCCGATACCGAGCTCCGCGATGCGGTGCGCCGGCAGCGCCAGCAGCGAGCGGTCCCGGAAGCTGATGTCTCCGCGCTGCGGCGTGTAGAGCCGGCTCAGGCAGTTGAAGAGCGTCGTCTTGCCGGCGCCGTTCGGCCCGATGAGGCCGACGATCTGCCCCTCACTCACGTCGAACGAGACGCCGTCGAGCGCGACGATGCCACCGAAGCGGACGGTGAGGTCGCGAACGGAGAGGATCGGCGTCCCGGGCGCGGGCACGACCGCGCTTATACGGGGACCGCGTGGGCTTGTCAACGGCGCGCGGTCGACCGGGCAGAGCGCCCGACCGGCGTCGGTCGAAGTACCGGATCGGCGAGCCACCGGCCGCCGCAACCGCCTCGAATTGCTCGCCTGTCCGCTTTGGTACGCGCGGTGCACACTGCGACGCCGACACGTGCGAAACCGGGTCGGCATACGGAGGGCACGTCCATGAAGGCACGACGCATCATCACCATCGCGGCACTGGTCGTCGGGATCGGTGCGATCGCGATTCCGATCGGCGCCGCCGCAGAGGACACGTCCGCCGCGATGGCGGCGCCTCACACGACGTGGGCCAGGGGCTCGGACGTCCCGGACGTTCCCGTCGCGCCCGAACCTCAGGGCCTGTAGTTCACCTTCGCCGGCAGCACCCGGCGCATCAGGTCGGGATAGAAGAAGGCGTTGTAGTCGAGTGGCTTGCTGAGCTTGCCCTGCTGCTTGAGCTGGCTTTCGGCCAGCCGGAAGAGATTCACGGTGAAGTCGTCGAAGACCATCTCGAATCTCAGCTTGGTCATGAGCTGTTCCACGAGCGGCGGGTCCAGGTTCTTGAGGAAGTCCGAAACATCCTTGGCCGCGCGCTTGCGATCGCCGTTGATGATCTCGGTGGCGTCGACGAGCGCGCGAAGAAAGGCCTCGGCTGGCGCCTGGTTCTTCAAGATCCAGGCCTTGTTCATATAGATGTAGACGCCCTGCTCGAGAATGCCCTCCTGGTCCTTCAGGACCTTCGTGTTCCGGACGGCGGCGAGGCCGCGCGTCACCCACGGCTCCCACACCGCGTACGCGTCGATGTTGCCGCGCTCGAGCGCGGCCACCATCTCGGGCGCCTCGACGTTGACGATCGTGTAGTCCGCCGGGTTCAGCTTGAGCTTGTCGATCATGGCGAGCCAGAACACCTCGCCGCCCGAGCCGCGGGCCACGCCCACCTTCTTGCCCTTCAGCTGATCGAGCGTCTCGATGTTGCGGCCGACCACGGCGATCCAGCGGACGAGCCGCGTGGCCTGCGCGACCACCACCACGTTCGGGTCGAGATTGTGGTTGGCCACGCCCGCGATCTCCGAGCCGAACGCCGACTCGATCTGGCCGTTGACGAGGAACGCGACCATCGCGGAGCCGGAGGGCCCCGTGTTGATCCGCACGTCGAGCCCGTGCTTCTTGAAGAGCCCTTCCTGCTGCGCGACGTAGTAGGCCGAGAACACCGGATCGACGCCGGTGGCGATCGTCATCTTCGTCTGCGCCGAGGCGGTGGCCGTCCACAGCCCGACGCCCAGCACGAGCAGGCACCGCACACCGAGTGTCAGCATGATCGTCGTCCTCCCTGACGACCCTCAGGTCGCCGGCGAATATTTCCCCGCGAACGCATAGATGCTCCACCGGAACATGCGATCCACGACGAAGCCGAGCAGCCCGAGCGTCACCAGCGACACGAAGATGTCGTCGACCAGCATGAACATCCGCCCGTCCCAGAGCATCTTGCCGAGCCCTTCGTTGGCGGCGATCAGCTCGGCGGCCACGATGGTCGTGAACGAGTTGGCCATGGCCAGACGCATCCCGGTGAGGATATACGGGACCGTCGCGGGCAGCGCCACGTGACAGAAGATCTGCGCCCGCGACGCGCCGAGCGCTTCCGCCGCCCGGATCTTGTTGGGCGCGATGGCCGAGACCCCGGCTGCCGTGTTCAGGATCACGATGAAGATCGTCGTGTAGATGATGAGGAAGATCTTCGAGGCCTCGCCGATACCGAACCAGATCACGGCCACCGTGATCATCGCCACCGACGGGATGAATCGCAGAAACTCGGTGTACGGCTCCAGGACCTTGCGCGCGGGCCGGAACGAGCCCATCACCAGTCCGATCGGGATGCCGAGCAGTGAGCCGGCGAGGAATCCCGCCAGGATCCGCTGGATGCTGGCCGACAGGTGCTCGAACAGCACGCCGTTACGGATGAGCACGATGGCCTTTCGATACACGACGACGGGCGGCGGGAAGAGGACGGAGCCGACGACGAAGACCGCGGCCACGTGCCAGATCACGACGAGACTGACGAACCCGAGCACGTATCCGCCGTAGCCGCTCCAGAACCGCTGCAGTCGGGATCGGGGCATGCGCTACGCCGAGCGCGCGATCGATGTGGCGACTTCGTCGCGGATCATCTCGTAGACCTGCTTGTAGTAACGCAGGAACGTGTCGTCCGTGCGGCTGCGCGCGCCGTTCAGCGACACCTCCACCACGCCCTTGACCTGCGAGCGAGGTCCTGCGCGCATCACCCCGATGCGTCCGCCGAGGGTGACGGCCTCGTCGATGTCGTGCGTGATGAAGAGCACGGTGGTCCGCGCGGCTTGCCAGATACTCGCCAGCTCCACCTGCATCAGCGCGCGGGTCTGCGCATCCAGCGCGGCGAACGGCTCGTCCATGAGCAGCATCTTCGGCTCGTTCACCAGCGCCCGCGCGAGCTGGATGCGCTGCTTCATGCCGCCCGAGAGCTCGGACGGATACTTGTCCGCCTGGCCGGCGAGGCCGACGAGGTCGAGAAACTCCAGGGCACGTCGGCGTCGCTCGCTCCGCGGCACGCGTCGCATGCGCAGGCCGAACTCGACGTTCTCCACCGCCGTGAGCCAGCCATACAACGAGTCGTCGCCCTGAAACACCACGCCGCGATCTCGGCTGGCGCCGGTGACCGGACGGCCATCCATCAGGATCTCGCCGGCGCTCGGGGCCTCGAAGCCGGCGAGCATCTTGAGCACGGTCGTCTTGCCGCAGCCGCTCGGCCCGAGCAGGCAGAAGAACTCGCCGGCTTCGATCTCGAGATCGAAATGCTCCACGGCCGAGTAATCGACGCC
>Ga0066697_10000883_pt1 | contig 11662 bp, 10 predicted proteins | sample GraSoiAngelo_146_FD_66451 | JGI IMG/M metagenome (GOLD analysis project Ga0066697, IMG submission 66451) | Grasslands soil microbial communities from the Angelo Coastal Reserve, California, USA - 14_1009_05_30cm | ecosystem: Environmental > Terrestrial > Soil > Grasslands | place: USA...
ATGGTCCTCGTCCTGCGTTGGCGCCTCTACGGCTTCTTCGGAGCGCTGGTGCTGTTCCTCGCGTACGTCGTCGGCGGCTACGTGCTCTTCGCGAACCAGACCGGAGGCGACGTCGGCACCGGCGCGGTCGAGGTGCCCTCGCTCGGCTACCTCGTGGGCGCGCCGTTCTGGTGGGTGGTGGTGCTCGGCTACCTCCTCGTGGAGGAGCAGGTCGCGGTCGCGCGGACCCGCAGCACGTTCGGCCGCTTCGTGACGCCCGCGGTCGCGCGCACCATCATGGACCGCGAAGAGGCCGGGATGCTCTCGCTCGGGGGCGAGGATCGGCGAGTCACCGTCCTCTTCGGCGACATCCGCGGGTTCACGACCATTTCGGAGGGGATGACGCCCGCCACACTGCTCGGTCATCTGAACCGTTACTTCGACGGCATGGTCGACATCGTGAATCGCTACGAAGGGACCGTGAACAAGTACAACGGCGACAACATCATGGTGCTGTGGGGCGCGCCGCTCGAGGTGAGGGACCAGGCGAAGAAGGCGGTCGAGTGCGCGCTCGAGATGCAGCGGTGGATCGTCGGGGAGCGCTCGAAGGGCGGACCGGACGTGTCGTTCGGCTTCGGGATCAACACCGGTCATGTCGTCGCCGGCTTCCTGGGCGCGAAGGGGCGCATGGAGTACACGGTCATCGGGGACACCGCGAACGTCGCCTCGCGCCTGACCTCAAGCGACATCGCGAGACGCGACCAGGTCGCCTGCAGCGCCGAGACGCTGAAGGAGGTCGGTGACGACGTCGCGTTCATCGACCTTGGGGCGATTCCCGTGAAGGGCCGCGCCGAGCCCGTCCAGTGCTACCAGATCAACCGCCTCGGGCCGATCGCGACGCCCAACCCCGCGCCACCGCCCGAGGTGCCGATCGGCCGCGCCGCGGTCGCCGGATACCACTAGTGGTGCTCGACGACAAGGTCGCGCTCGTCCTCGTCAAGCTCGGCCACCTCGCCGTGCAGAGGGATCGCGAGGCCTACCTGCGCGGTCTCGTCGACCTCTGCTCGCAGGCCGTCGATGCCGAGCGCTGCACCGTCTACGTCGTCGACCAGAAGCGGAACGAGCTCTGGGCGCGCGTCGCGCAGCGTACCGCCACCGAGATCCGTCTCCCCATCGGTCAGGGCCTCGCGGGACAGGCGGCCGCGACGGGCGAAACGATCAACGTGCCCGACGCGTACGCCGACGCGCGCTTCGATCGCAACGTCGACATGCGGACCGGATTCCGCACTGTCAACATGCTCGTCGTCCCGGTGTGGGGCGGAGACGGGAACAACATCGTCGGCGTGCTCCAGGCGCTGAACAAGCGGAACGGCGCGTTCGAGCGTCGCGATCAGATGCTCCTCGAGCAGATCGCGGAGAGCGTGGGACCGGTGCTCGAGCACATCCCGCTGGAGGGCTGATGCCCGAAGAGCGCCGGAAGGCCCAGCGCCGGGACGGCGCGCGCCGCAAGGCAGAGCGCCGGACCGCCGAGCGCCGGACGAGCCCGTCGGGCGACGAGCGCCGCGTCTCGGAGCGACGCGATGGTGCCGAGCACCGGAAGGCGGACCGCCGCGTGAGCGTGGGCCACCGGCTCGACCTCATTCTCGACATCACCCGACAGCTCATGTCGATCACGAACCTCGACGCGCTGCTGCGGCAGATGGCGGTCGCCACGACGAAGCTCCTCGACGCGGACCGCGCGACGATCTTCATCGTCGACCGCGACAAGAACGAGCTCTGGTCGCGCGTGGCACTCGGCAGGGGCGTCGGCGAGATCCGGATCCCCGTGGGCGTCGGCATCGCCGGGACGGTGGCGAAGACGGGCGAGACGATCAACATCACCGACGCGTACGCGGACTCGCGGTGGAGCTCCGACAGCGACAAGCGGACGGGCTATCACACGAAGAGCCTGCTCACGTTCCCGATGACCGGGCAGAACGCGCAGGTGATCGGCGTGTTCCAGGTCGTGAACAAGCGCGGCGGTCCCTTCACGCAGCTGGACGAAGAAACGCTCGCCTCCCTCGGCGCGTCCGCCGCGGTCGCCGTCGAGAACGCGCAGCTCATCGCCGAGCAGAAGCGCCTCTGGGAGACGCTCATCGAGACCCTCGCCGTGACGATCGACGCGCGCGACCAGCAGACCGCCGGCCACAGCCAGCGGGTCACGCGCTACGCGGAGGTCATTGGAAAGGCGATGGGACTGGAGGGGCTCGATCTCGAGAAGCTCCGGGCCGCGGCCCTGCTGCACGACTACGGGAAGATCGCGGTGCGCGACCGCTTCCTCCAGAAGCCCGGGAAGCTCGACGACGCCGAGTTCGCGTACATGAAGGCCCACGCGGAGAAGACAGGCGAGTTCCTCGCGCACCTCGAATTCCCGCGGGACATGCGCGACGTCCCTGTCATGGCGGCTCAGCACCACGAGCGTATGGACGGGCACGGGTACCCGCGCGGCCTTCCCGCCGAACAGATCCTCGTCGGCGCGCGGATCGTCGCGGCCGCCGACGTCTTCGACGCGCTCACCGCGCCTCGCTACTACAAGCCGGCGTACCCGCTCTCCAAGACGCTCGAGATCATGGACGGGATGGCCGGGAACCACCTCGACCCGGGCGTCATGACGGCCGTCCACCGCTGCGTCCACGACCTCGAGTGGACGCTCGACGAGCTGAAGCACACCTGGCCGAAGCCGGGCGACGAAGGCATGGGCAGCATCCAGGAGGCCGCCGGGCTCTCGGAGCGGGACCGCGCGGGAAGCGGCACGGCGGGCCCGGCCGCGAGCGGCCCGGGGCGCGGCGGGGCCTGAACGTGAAGGTCCGCTTCTGGGGCACGCGAGGCTCGATCCCGACGCCGGGCCCGCTGACCGTGCGCTACGGCGGGAACACCGCGTGCGTCGAGGTGCGCGACCAGACGAACTCGCTCCTCGTGCTGGACGCGGGCACCGGCCTGCGTGAGCTCGGCGCCGCGCTCATGAACAACGATCACCCCCGGCCGTTCAGCGTCGACCTGCTCCTGTCACACCTGCACTGGGATCACATCCAAGGCATCCCGTTCTTCCGCCCGGCCTACGATCCCAAGAGCTCGCTTCGCATCCGCGGCCCCAAGCAATCGCGAGCGATGCGCGAGCTCCTCGGCCTCGGCATGGACGACCCCTTCTTCCCGGTCGACCTCGACGACCTGCCGGTCCAGCTCGAGGTCACCGAGATGGCCAATGGAGCCGACGAGCAGATCGGGAAGTACCGCGTGCGCGCGGCGAGCATCTTCCATCCCGCGCCCGCGCTGGCCTATCGCATCGAGGCCGACGGGCGCTCGCTCGTCTACGCGACCGACACGGAGGATCCCTTCTCAGGGAGGACGAATCCGGTCATCGCGCTCGCGAAGGATGCCGACATGCTCATTCACGATGCGCAGTTCCTCGACAGCGACTTCAAGCCCACATGGGGCCACTCGACGATACAGAGCGCGATCGACGTGGCGGTCAAGGCCGGCGCGAAGAAGCTCGTCCTCTATCACCACGACCCGGACCGGAGCGATGACGCGCTCGACCGGATCGGCAAGCAGGCGCAGGCCGAGGCGCAGGAGCAGGCGCGCGGTATGCAAGTCGTCGTCGCGCGCGAAGGGCTGGAGCTCGCCGTCTAAGGACGAGCGATCGAGCCGCTGGCCGGCGCCGGCGCGAGCTCGGTGCCCCATGATTGAGAGACTGACCAGGGGAGGTCTCCGATGAACGCACTCGAGGTGCTCAATCAGACGCGCGACGCCATGACGGCCCGCCGGGTCTACGGCGAGCCGTACCAGCAGGACGGCGTCACCGTGATCCCGGCCGCCAACGTCTGGGGTGGCGGCGGCGGTGGCGGCGACACCGAGGGGAACGGCGGTGGCGGGTTCGGCATGGTCGCGCGCCCCGCCGGCGCCTGGGTGATCAAGGACGGCGAGGCGGTGTGGCGTCCGGCGATCGACGTGAACCGCATCGTCTTGCTGGGCCAGCTGGCCGGGATCGTCGCGTTCCTCGCGGTGCGCTCGATCCTCGTCGCCTGGGCGAAGCGAGGCCGCTAGCCCGAGACTTTCGTCGGCGCGCGCCGGCGGTCGACCGCCCAGCCCGAGCCGGGCTGGCGCTTCGCGACCTCTTTGACCTCCGCCGCGGCGCGGGACAGCTCGGTGGCGGTCGCGAAGCGCCCGGCGTCGGCGCGCACGATCCCGATCGAAAGCGTGGCGAGGGCCGTGCGCCTCGGACGGCCCCGGCGATCGGTCGCCTCGAGATGACCGCGTGCGCGGTCCGCCGGGTCGTAGAGCGTGCCGACTTCCCGGTCGAAGTCGTCGATCGCGTGGCTTGCGATGGCTTCCGCTCGCTCGGGCGAGGTCAGGAGCACGAAGTCGTCGCCGCCCACGTGACCGAGGAAGGCGTCTCGCTCGTCGCGGGCGATCGTCGTGAGGATGGCGGCGAGCCTCTCGATGAGCACGTCTCCGCGCGCGAAGCCGTAGTGATCGTTGAACGACTTGAAGGCGTTGACGTCCACCCAGAGGCACGCGAACGGGTCGCGCCGGTCGAGACGCGCCTCGATCTCGTCCGTGATCGCGCGGTTGCCCGGCAGGCCCGAGAGCGGGTTGAGGGCGCGCAGCTCCGCGGCGCGCGTGAGCGCGCGCGCGACGCGGGCCTCGAGCACGTCGATGTCGAACGGCTTCGTGACGTAATCGTCGGCGCCCGCGGTGAGGCGAATGACGGTCTCGCGCGCGCCCGTCTGCGCGGTGAGGATGATCGCCGGCACGTACCGCGTTCGCGGGTCCGCGCGCAGGTGGGCGAGGACCTCGTCACCGCTCACCTTCGGCATCGCGAGATCGAGGACCAGGAGGTCAGGCGTCTCGGTCCGCGCCATCTCGAGCGCCGCGGCTCCGTCACGCGCGATCGCGCAGCAGTGACCCGCGTCCTCGAGCGAAAGCCGTACCGCGTCGGCGACGTCGGCGTCGTCCTCGGCGACGAGGATCCGCGACATGGCCTCGACGGTAGGTCGCGCCGCCGGCGTGGCCAATGAGAAAGGAGTAGGGGAGCGAAGGTTCTGGATGTTGACGATCCATTTACCGAGCACCTGGTCGCTCGGTCGGCCAACGGTCGAGCGTCTTCCGGCCAATGGCGGCGCCGCCGGCGAGATCGGTGCGCGGCGGATGTGAACATCTGGTCGGCCCGGCGAGGACGAGTGCCCGAGGTGGGACTCGAACCCACACGAGGTATTACCCCCATCGGCTCCTAGGGCCGACGCGTATTCCGGATTTCGCCACTCGGGCGCGGGTTTCTATGCTACCGGCGCTCCTCGCACCGATGGATTCGCTGCAGAGGACCAGCGCGTTCGTGTGGGGCTGGTGCCGTCCGCCCTCGCGAGATGTCCGCTCAGCCGGTCGGTAGCAGCACGCGTCCCAGGCCGGCCTTCGCGACCGCCGCGTCCGCGACGCGGCGGCCCTCGCCGGCGCGCGCGATGGCGAGCACGCATCCGCCGAACCCGCCACCGACCAGCCGCGCGCCGAGCGCGCCGGACGTTCGCGCCGCCTCGACGAGCCGATCGATCTCCGGCGACGACACGGCGAAGTCGTCGCGCAGCGAGGCATGCGAGGCGTCGACGATCTCGCCGAGCGTGCCGATCTCGCCGCGTTCGAGCGCGCGGACGAACGCGCGGACGCGCGCGTTCTCGCTCGTGACGTGGCGCACGCGACGGCGCAACGTCTCCGGAAGGTCGTGGAGCCAGGCGCCGGACCCGGCGTCGCGCAGGCTCGCGAGCCCGAGCGCCTTCGCGGCGGACTCGCACTCGGTGCGGCGTTCGTTGTACGCGCCCCTCGCGTGCTCGTGGCGAATCCCCGAGTCGATCACGGCGACGTCGATCGCCGCCGGCAGCGCGATCTTCTCCACGCTCAGCGTGCGGAAGTCGATGAGGAGCGCGCTGCCGCGCTCGCCGAGGCTCGAGACGAGCTGGTCCATCCGCCCGACCCGGGCACCCACGAACGTCGTCTCCGAGCGGTGAGCGATCTCGGCGATCCGCCGGTCGTCGAGCTCCAAACGGTAGGCATCGCGTAGCGCGCGGGCGGTCGCCACGGCGAGCGCCGCGCTCGAGCCGAGCCCCGCGCCGAGCGGCACCTCCGACCGCACCTCGAGCGTGCATGGGCCGACCTCCCGGCCAACCGCGACCACGACACCGAGCAGGTGGTCGGCCCACGAGCGGGTCGGCGCGAGCCGAGACCGCTCGAGCTCGACCGACGGCCACGCCACGGCCGCCGCGGTGCGGAGCGCGATGCGATCGTCGGAGCGCTCCGCGCAGGTCACGGTCGTGCGGAGCGGGATCACGGTCGGGAGCGCGAGTCCGTTGTTGTAGTCGGTGTGCTCGCCGATGAGGTTGACGCGGCCGGGCGCCGATGCGGAGGCCGCGCGTGTCCCTACGACTGGCGCGCCTCCACGCCCGAGAGCCGCTCGATGACCTTGAGGAGCGCGTGATTGCCGTCGCGCCCGCCGCCGTCGTGCTGGAGCGCCGCGTACAGCGCGTGCACGAGCGCCGTCCCGGGGAGGGAGACGTGCTGGCCGTACGCGTCGTCGAGCACCAGGCGTAAGTCCTTCTGCTGCAGGTCGACCATGAATCCGGGCTTGAAGTCGCCGGCGATCATCTTCGGCGCGTAGTTCTGCATCGCCCACGAGGAGCCGGCGCCACCCGCGATCACCTGACGCGTCCGCTCGAGGTCGATCCCCTGCGCCTTCGCGAATACGAGCGCTTCCGACACGCCGAGGTTGTTCAGCGCGACGGCGATCTGGTTCGCGAGCTTGCAGGCCTGCCCCGCGCCGTGGTCGCCGATGTGGACGATCGTTTTCCCGAGCGCCTCGAAGACGGGCATCGCCCGTTTCACGTCCTTCTCGTCCCCGCCGATCATGATCGAAAGGCGTGCCTCGATCGCGCCGAGCTCGCCGCCGGAGACCGGCGCGTCCAGCGTGCGGAATGGCGGCCGGTTCGCCGCGGCGCGTTTTGCGAACTCACGCGTCGCGGCGGGCGAGACCGTGCTCATGTCGATCGCGAGCAAGCCTTCGTGCGCCCCGGCCGCGATGCCGTCCGGTCCGAAGGTCACCGTTTCCACGTCGGGCGAGCTCGTGACCATGGTGATGACGATGTCGCTGCGCTCGGCGACCTCGCGCGGCGTCCGCATGACTGTGGCACCCGCGTCGCCGAGCGGCTTCGCGCGATCGAGGGTGCGGTTCGTCACCGTGACCGCGAAGCCCGCCTTGAGCGCGTTTCGCGCCATCGGCGCGCCCATGATTCCGAGGCCGACGAACCCGAGCCGCTCCACCGCCCTAGTTCGGCCGGTCGCCGCCGTCGACGAGGAAGGTCCGCTCCTCGGCCTCGTCGACGTTCACCGACGCGATCAGGAGATCGTCGGTGACGTGGACGAAGCCCTCGGTGCGAGCCAGCTCGTTCGCGATCGCCTCCGAGAGCGAGTCTTCTTCATATGCGTCGAGGAGGAGCGTCCGCGCCTTCTTCACGAGTGCGAAGAACTCGGCGGGCTCGAAGTGCTGTTCGTGCGCGAGGAGGACGGCCGTCCCGAGATCTTCGTCGCCGTCGTGGATCTCGTAATAGAACATCGCGTGGAGCCTAACCCAATACACTTGCGCTCTCCCATGCACGAAGCGCCGAAGACCGTACCCGCGTCCGTCCGCCACACGATCCGGCGCGAGCCCGGCTCGACAGTGGTCATCGAGGCGGAAATCGACGCCGGTCGGCTCGCCCGCGCCGCGGACACGGCCTTTCAGCGGCACGTGCAGCGCGCGCAGATCCCGGGTTTCCGCCCTGGCAAGGCGCCGCGCGCGATGTACGAGCGGACGTATGGGAAGGAGCATCTCTGGGATGACGCCGGGGCCGACCTCGTCGACGAGACCTACCGCGAGATCGTCACCGCGGAGGACCTCGATCCGATCGATCAGCCCAAGGTCGAGATCACGCAGCTCACGGAGGGCGAACCGCTTCGGTACACCGCGACGGTGGTCGTCCGCCCCGAGGTCACGCTCGGCGACTACCGGGCGCACGGCGCGGTCGTCGAGCCGACACCTCCGGCGGAAGAGGAGGTCGAGCGAACGATCGCCGCGATGCGCGAGTCGCACGCGCAGCTGCGGGCGGTCGATCGCCCGGCGCAGCCGGGCGACATCGTCACCGTGGACGTTGACGCGACGATCCCGGATCGCAAAGTCCCGCCGTTCGCCCGCAACGCGCACGTCGAGGCAGGGAAGCCGCTCGGGATCGCGGGCCTCGGAGAAGCGCTCGTCGGCCTGAAAGCGGGGGAGACCAAGAGCGTCGAGCTGAAGTTCCCGGACGACGCCAGCGAAGGCGAGCTGCGGGGAAGGGCCGCGACCTTCAGCTTCCGCCCGTCGCAGGTGAGCGAGAAGGTCCTGCCGGCGCTCGACGACGAGTTCGCGAAGACAGTTGGCGTGTCCGATCTCGCCGCGCTCCGCAAGGCGGTCCGCAACGAGCTCGCCCACGCCGCGTTCCACGAGTCGCGCGACGACGCCGCGGAGAAGGCCGTCGCGCATGCCCTCGAGTCGGCGACTGTCGAGCTGCCCGAGGTCCTCGTGCAGGAGGAGCTCGAGCACCTCATGGCCGACCTGAAGGCCCGCGTCAAAGAGCAGGGGCTTACGTTCGAGCAATTCCTTCTGCAGGCGCGGAAGACCGAGGACGAGCTGCGGAAGGAATGGCTGCCGCTGGCCGAGCGGCGCGCAAAGTCGCTCCTCGTCCTCGACGAGATCGCGCGCAAGGAGGACGTGAAGGTCACGGGGAACGAGCTTGCCGAGCAGGCCGCGCTCTCGCCGCTCGCGCAGGCGGACCCGCAGGCGTTCCGCTCCCCGGCGGTGCTCGCCGCGCTCGCGCGCTCGATCCGCAACCGCAAGACCGTCGACAAGCTCATCGGCCTCGACTCCCCGGACGCCGAGCGCGAGGCCATCAGGAAGGCGGGCGGCGAGGTCGAGGAGGAGCCGAAGAAGCCGGAGATCATCGTGCCCGCAAAGAGCGACGCGACCGTCGAGGGCCGCGAGGCGATCAGGGCGCTGCTCGAGAAGAAGTGAGGTCCGCCCGCAGGGCCCGGCAGGACTAGCGAGGGGGCTGCCGGACGAGCACGAGGTGCCAGACCCACCGACCGCCGTCGTTGCGGTCGTTCCGCAGGTAGAGATCGCGCCGTGAGGTCTGCTGGTCGGGCTGCGTCCAGGTCGAGCGGACGAACGACCCATTGTTGTCGGTCTCGATCGGTCGAGGCTGCACCGTCACGGCGACGCCGGCGGCGAACGAGCGCTTCAGCTCGGCCACGAAACGGACCCGCGGCATCGTCGATCCTCCGGCCTGCTCCGCGCCCTGGCTCATGCAGGGCGCCATGACCGCGGCGAGGGCGTCCGCGTCCTTTCGCGCGAATCCGTCGGCGAGCGCGTCCGCGACGGCCTCCGCCGACCGGGAGGCCGGGGCGGGCGTCGGGGTGGGCGACGGGCGTTCGTTGTCGGCGAGGACGTGGAAGCTCGTGACGATGCGCTCCATCACCGCCGGATCGATCGTGGAGTTGAACCCGCGACGGTACCCGATCGCGTAGATGATGCTGCGGTCCGCGAGCACGTACGCGGCGATGAAGCCCGGGCCGTTCTTCATCAGCACCGCAGGCTTCGCGTCGAGCGTCGCGTCATCGAGGGTCTGGGTGCTCGACTGGCCGAGCTTGCCGCTCTGTATCCAGGCGCGCGGCGCCAGGAGGTCGGTGTTCCGCTCGGCCCTGACGAAGATCTCGTCGAATGGCGACCCGATGTCCGTGGAGAACTCGTCCTCCTCGCGGACCGCGATGAAGGACTCGAACGCGAGGATGCGCTGATCGCCGGGTGACGTGGCGGAGAGGCATTCGGAGCGCCGCCACGGCGGCAGGAGCGTGAGCCGGTAGAGACCGCTCGGGCTGACGAAGGTGCCGGCGGCGGTCGTCGACGTCGGGGTCGCGGAGGGCGTCGTGCTCGCGCTCGCGGACGGCGTCGCCGTGGGTGTCGGGCTCGCCGTCGTCGCGTCGGGCGCGCAGACGCAGCCGCCAAGGAGGAGCGCGGCGAGGAGCAGCCCGAGTACGCGAACGGCGTCAGCTCGTCACGCGAGGTACTTCCGGAACCACTCGATCGTCGCGACCCAGGCCTTCTGGGCGGCGGCCGCGTTGTAGCGGTCGGCATTGGTGTCGTTGTGGAACGCGTGGTTCACGCCGGGATACACCGTGATCTGGACGGGGACGCCCGCCTTCTTGAGCTGCGCCTCCATGTCGGGCGCGGTGCCGGTGATGCGCGTGTCCTGCTCGGCGTAGACGGCGGAGACCGCGGTCTTCGTCTTCGCGAGGTCGGCGAAGTTCGAGGGCTGCGGTCCATAGAAGGGTACGGCCGCCTTGAGGTCCGCGCCGGAGATGACGAGGTTCCAGACCTCGCCGCCGCCGAAGCAGAAGCCCACGACGCCGATCGCGCCGGTCGACTGCGACTTGAGGAACGCGAGCGTCGCGTTGTGGTCGGAGAGCTTGTCCGCCGTCGAACGCTTCGCGAGCTCCGCGTTGTACGCCGCGCTGTCCGCGAGCTTGACCGCGCCGCCGGCGCGAGCGGCAAGGTCGATGTTGATCCCGACGAAGCCCGCGGTCGCGACCCGCCGCACGACGTCCTTGATGTGTTCGAGCTGGCCACGGTTCTCGTGGATGACGATGACGCCTGGCACGCGGGCGCTGCCCGCCGGCCGTGCCATGTAGGCCATGAGGCTCGCCCCGTCGGCGCCCTTGACATCCGGCGTGGAGGCCGCGATCCGTGGATCCGTGGGCTGGACCGTGATCCCGGTCGTGGATACCTGCGCGGGCGGCGTGGCGTAGGGCGACGGGCTCGGCACCGGTGTCGCGCTGGGCGCCGCGCTCGCCGCGGGGGCGCTCCCGCTCGCGGGCCGCGGGGTCATGTCGCACGCGGCGAGGATCGCGGCCGCGGCAGTCGCGCCGCCGGCGATGAGCGTCACGCGGCGGACGAGCTCGCGACGCGTGATGAATCCGTCCCGGAAGTCTTCGACGTGCTCCTCGATGAAATAGCGCTGGGCCTCGTTCAGCTCCATGGCTCAGTTGGGGGGCTCCGCCCCCCATCCCCCTCCGGCAAAGCGTTCGCCCGTAATACGCGCTGGGCCGCTGGGTGGTTCAGTTCGTGCTCGCCGCGCTGCGCGTGAGCCACGAGCGTACGCGGGCGCGCACCTGCGCGACGACGAATGGCTTCCGGATGTAATCGGTCACCCCCGCACCGAACGCGTCGACCATGTCCTCATGCCGGGTCCGCGCCGTGACCATGATCACCGGGGTGGCGCGGTAACGCTCGTCGGCGCGGAGCCTCCGACAGACCTCGATGCCGTCACGGCGCGGCATCTGGATGTCCAGGAGGACAAGGTCGTACGTGCCCGCCGATGCTTTCTGCAGTGTGGCCTCCCCGTCCGGGGCCGACTCGACCTCGTACCCGTCGGCACGGAGGATCGTCTCGAGGAGCTTCACCGTCGCGACGTCGTCGTCGGCGACGAGGATCCGCGCACGCGTCGGCATGCGGGGCGCGTGCGGACCTTTCGCCGTGACGTGGATCGGCCCGGGCTCGTCGATGACGATCTCGCTGCCCTCGGCCGCCGCGGTCACG
>Ga0066697_10000892_pt1 | contig 11638 bp, 10 predicted proteins | sample GraSoiAngelo_146_FD_66451 | JGI IMG/M metagenome (GOLD analysis project Ga0066697, IMG submission 66451) | Grasslands soil microbial communities from the Angelo Coastal Reserve, California, USA - 14_1009_05_30cm | ecosystem: Environmental > Terrestrial > Soil > Grasslands | place: USA...
CCGTTGACGGCGCTGTCGACGTACAAGTCGATGTCGAAGACCTCCGGTGCGACGGCGGATCCGCCTTCGGCAGGAACGGCGGTGATGTCTACGTTGATGCCGCCGGTCGATGCGTACGCGGTCACGCCCTGGAGCTGGTACTGCAAGCGTGCTCCGACAGGCGGCTGCCAGCAGCCGGTACACGAAGTCGGGGCTGGCAGCGCCGCGAAGGACGAGGTGGCCGCGGCCGGAAAGATGAGAGTGGCGCAGATGAGACCCAGTCGATGCGCATCCATGGTGGACCTCGCCGGGACAGATGAATGAGCGGGACCGATGCGCGCTCGTCATCGTGGATGCAAGATACGAGGGCACTTCCGTTGCCCCTGCGGGCAGATCCCCCATAGCCTGGGTATGGGAGGGGTGGCCCACCGCTCGTGTCGTCAAGATCGACGAGAGACCGCGCCGATCCACCGCGCTTATCGCTAGATGGATAATTCCACCTTGTGATGTCGCTGCGTCGTCCGGTTTTGGGACTGACGTTCCCCTAGCCGGTCAGTCAAAGGGTTCCTGTCCTCTGGACGCTCTTGGCACGGCGTTCGCTCGGAACGTATGGAACTTCCCGGCGGCGCGATGGACACCCTGCTTCTCGACCTGCGGCTCGGATGGCGTTCCCTGCGACGGAACACGGCGTTCAGCGCCGCGGCACTGTTGACGCTCGCCCTCGGAATCGGTGGCACCTGCGCGATCTTCGGCGTCCTGAACGCGGTCTTCCTGCGGCCGCTGCCCTTCGAGGAGGAGGCGCGGCTCGTTCGCTTGCGCGACTTCACGGCCGCGCCAGGCGGCGCGATCAGCCCCGTGAACATCACCGGCCGCCACTTTCTCGAGATTCTCGCCCAGTCGCGGACGCTGTCGGGAATCTCGGCGCAGACCGGTCGCAACGCCACGCTGACGGGCGGCCAGACTCCCGAACGCGTCGACGCCGTCGTGCTCTCCCCGGGGAGCATGGCGGTCCTGGGCGTCCGGCCGGCGATGGGTCGCGCCTTTCTCCCCGATGAGGAAGAAGAGGGCATCGATGCGGGCGTCGCCTTGATCAGCACGGCCCTGTGGCGGAGCCGCCTGGGCGCCGATCCGGGAGTGCTGGGCAGGACGTTGCAAATCGACGGCCGCACCGTCCGCATCGTCGGCGTGCTGCCTCCGGGCTATCGCTTTCCGTATCACGCAGACATCTGGTTGCCGGCCCGGATCGATCCGGTCTCGCCGGACGACTACGCGGTGTTCGCCCGGATCGCGCCCGGCCATACCCTGAGCGAAGTCCGCGCGGAGCTGCGCGCCGTCGCCTCGCGCATGCGAGAACGGGATCCGCGCACGTACCCGGGCTACGGGATCCTCGCGGCGCCGCTTCGCGAGAGCTTGATTGGCGATCAGGATCGGGTCGCGCTGGCCCTCCTGGTGGTGCTGGGCTTCTTCCTGCTGCTCGCCTGCGTGGACGTCGCGGCGCTCCTCTTTGCCCGCTCCGTGTCGCGCCAGCACGAGTTCGCACTCCGCAGCGCGCTCGGAGCATCGCGCGGACGACAGATCCGGCAGCTGCTCACCGAGAGCGCGCTCTTGGCGATCATCGGCGGCGCGCTCGGCACGGTGCTGGCCGCCGAGTTTGGGCCCGCGATCTGGGCGCTGGTGCCCACGAACCTCTCCGAGCAACTGGGCCTCGAGCAGGCGCCCTTCGAACCGCGCGTGCTCGCGTTTGCCCTGGCGGTCTCCCTGACGTCGGCGCTCGTCGCCGGGGCCCTGCCGGCATTGCAGGCTACGCGACCCGATCTCCAGACCACGCTGCGCGGCGCGCCGCAGGGAACCGAGGGCCGCGGGCGTCGCCGGCTGATGAACCTGCTCGTGTCGGGCCAGATCGCCCTGGCTGTCGTCCTCCTCTGCGGCGCGGGGCTCGTGATCGAGAACTTCCGGCTGCTGCGCGGTCGCGACCTGGGATTCGACGAGAGGCAGCTGCTGACGGCGGAGATCGAGCTTCCCCGGTCGCGCTACTCCGACGGAGCACGGCGTGCGACGACCGTCGCGCAGCTCTCGGCACGGCTGGCCTCGACGCCGGGCGTTACGGCTGCAGGCGTCGTCACCATGAACCCGCTGCGCGGCGGGACCTGGAGCGCGCCGGTCATTCGCGAGGGACATGAGGAGAAGCAAGCCGCCAGCATCTACCACCGGCTGGTCACGCCCGGGCTGCTCGGCGCCATGCGCATTCCTTTGCTGCGGGGACGTGACGTGGAGGCTGCCGACGGGCCCGACGCACCTCTCGTGGCGGTGATCAGCGCGCGCCTCGCCGCGAGGCTGTGGCCGGACGAGGATCCCATCGGCAAGAGGCTGCGCATCGCGCGGGAAGGGTCGCCGTGGCGCACCGTGATCGGCGTCGTGCGCGACGTGCACGAGCGGTTCGACGTGCACGAGGCCTGGTACCTTCCCTATGCGCAGAATGCGGCCACGCCGGCGGCGGAGATCCTCGAGCTGATGGTGCGCAGCCCGATGGATCCGGGCTCGCTCGGCGCTGCCGTTCGCGACGCGGTCGCGTCGGTCGACCCGGAGCTCGCGATTGCGCAGATGGCGACGATGGAGCGCGTGCACGCGGAGACGCTGACGCAGGAGCGCGTCGCGGCGCAGACGGTGTCGCTGTTTGCCCTGCTCGGCCTGGCGCTCGCCGCCCTCGGGACGTACGGGGTGATCTCGTACGCGATGGCGCGGCGGACGCGGGAGCTCGCGATTCGCGCCGCCATCGGCGCCGCGCCGGGTGCGCTGATCCAGCTCGTCATGGGCCACGGTCTGGGCCTGGCGGCGGGAGGCGTCGTGGCAGGCCTGGGGCTCGCGGTTGCGTTCCACCGCGTCGTCGCTTCCCAGCTCAGCCAGGTGGCAGCGGCCGACCCGCGGATCTATCTCGGAGTCGCGGCGCTCCTCCTCGGCGTCGGCGCCGCCGCGAGCTGGCTGCCAGCGCGGCGCGCGATCAAGGTGGATCCGGCCATCGCGCTCCGATCGGAGTGAACGTAGCGTGTATCGTTCGCTCCTTGACGACCCCAGTACCCCGCTGTTGCGGTAGCCGCCGCTCCTGTCTCCCTCTGTACGAGTGTCGGAAGATCTGAAGCTCGACGTCGGCGCCGTCGCCGGCGAGATGGCAGCGCGGATCCGCGCCAAGGATTGGTCCGCCACCGCGCTGGGGCCCGCGGAATGGTGGCCGCAGAGCCTTCGGACGGCAACGAGCATCTGCGTCGAATCGGGTTTCCCCATGCTGGTGTGCTGGGGACCCGAGTTGGTCATGCTCTACAACGACGGCTACATCCCGGTCCTTGGCGCGAAGCACCCCAATGCGCTCGGCCAGCCGCTGCTCGAATGCTGGGCGGAAATCCGCGACATGATCGGACCGATGTTCCGCGGCGTCATGGAAACGGGCCGCGCGGTGTACGCGAACGATCTGATGTTTCCGCTCGGCCGGCACGGCTTCACCGAGGAGTGCTACTTCACCTTCTCGTACAGCCCGATCCGCGAGGAGAATGACCGCGTCGGCGGCGTCCTCGTCACCTGCATCGAGACCACCCGGCGCGTGCTGAGCGAGCGCCGCATGCGCACCGTGCGCGACCTGGCAGCGCGGGCATCGCAAGCGAACACGGACGCAGCGGCCTGGCGCGGCGCTCAGGAAGTCCTGGCGCAGAACCCCTTCGGGATGCCGTTCGTCGTGCTCTACTCCATGGACGGATCGGTGGCGCGGCGGGTTGGCCTCTGCGGCCTGCAGCCCGATTCTCCCGCCGCGCCGGAACGGATCGATCTCCACGCTGCCGGCTCCGCATGGCCCGTCCTGCTCGCGGCGAGCGGCAAGTCAGAATTCGTGCCCGATGTGCGCCGGCGATTCGGCGACATCCGCGGTCCGGTATGGCCCGAGCCGGTCGAATCGGCGTCCGTCATTCCCATCGCGCGCCCGGCGCTCTCGCGACCCTACGGTTTCCTGATCGCCGGGCTCAGCCCGCGACTGCATCTGGACGACGAGTACCGCACTTTTCTCACGCTCGTGGCCGAGCACATCGCGACGGCCGTCGCCAACGCCCGCGCCCATGAGGAGCTGGTGCGATCCCAACACCGCACGGAGATGCTCGCGGACCAGGCTCGTGCCGCGGAACGGCGCAAGGACGAGTTCCTGGCGATGCTCAGCCACGAGCTGCGCAATCCGCTGGCACCCATCGCCAACGCGGTGCAGCTGATGAAACTCCGCGGGGACGGGCCTCCCGGGCGCGAGCGCGAAGTGATCGAGAGACAGGTGGCGCATCTCTCGAGGCTCGTCGACGACCTCCTCGACGTGTCGCGCATTGCCAGTGGGAAGTTCGAGCTGCGGCGGCGACCGATGGAGCTTGCGGAAGCCCTCGAGAAGGCGGTGGAGATCGTCAGCCCGCTGCTGGAGGAACGCTGCCATGACCTGCGCGTCGAGTTGCCGCGTCAAGGGCTGCGCGTCCACGGCGATGGGGTGCGCCTCTCGCAGCTCTTTGCGAATCTGCTGACGAATGCGGCGAAGTACACGCGGCAAACGGGGCACATCGTCGTCGCCGCGCAGAGGGAGGGCGAGGAGATCGTCGTGCGCGTCCGCGACGACGGCATCGGCATTCGGCCGGAGCTGTTGCCGCGCATCTTCGATCTCTTCGTCCAGGGCGGCCGCGGACCGGACCGGACGGAAGGCGGCCTCGGTCTCGGACTCGCCCTGGTGAAGAGCCTGGTGACGCTGCACGGCGGGTCGGTCACCGCGCGGAGCGACGGCGTGGATCGCGGCAGCGAGTTCGTCGTGCGGCTGCCGGTGCTGCGAGAGGCGATTGCGGAGGAGAACGTGGCCTCTCCGGCGCTCGGTGCGCGGGCGGCCTCGCTCAAGAAGCGTGTGATGGTGGTGGACGACAACCGCGACGCAGCGGAGATGCTGGCCGAAGCTCTGCGCATCGAGGGCCACGACGTGTCGGTAGCGCATGACGGGCTGGAGGCGCTTTCGCTCATCGACGAGCGGGAGTTCGACGTCAGCATTCTCGACCTCGGGCTGCCGCTGATGGATGGGTACGAGCTGGCCCAGCGGATCCGGCAGGATGGCCGCTGCGCCACCACGCGGCTGATCGCCGTCACCGGATATGGTCAGGAGAACGACGTCGCGCGGGCGCGCGCCGTCGGGTTCGACCTGCATCTCGTCAAGCCAGTGGAATTGCAGGCGATATTGCAGGCCGTGGAAAGCCTCCATCGCGCTTGAGAGGCGGTTAGAGCTGCAACTGATGATCGCCTCGGAGCGCGCCGCTCCTCATCCTTTCCAGATCGATGCCTTCTTCGCCCAGGTGCTGTTGCTATACCTGCTGCCGAAGGCCGCCGCCGTCTCCTTGAGGGCGCTCGCGTCTCCCGTCGCCTTGTAGCGCGAGACGCCTGCCCAGTAGAGCGCCTCGGCCGCGGCGTCGGACTGCCCAAATCGATCGACGATCTCGCGAAACTGACGCTCGGCGTCCTGCCATTGCTTCGCCTTGAAGGCGCTCTTGCCGAGGCCGAGCTTCAGCTGGGCGAGGAAATCATCAGTCTGGAGAAATCCCTCCACGCGGTGTTGTTCGACTCCGTCAGGGTTCAGCTCCAGGATCGTCGGCGTCCACTGTGCGCCATATCGCTCCCCGAACCGCTTGAAGTCCGCCGCCTGGTCCCGCACGTGCACCCGCGCGGGAATGAAATGTTCCGTGATGAAGCGGGCGACGCGCTCATCCGGGTAGACCTCGGCATCCAGCCGAGCGCACCCCCCTCACGTCGGCGCGGCGCTGAAGTCGAGCAGAACAGGCTTGCGCTCGGTTTTTGCCTCTTTCAGCACCTGATCGACGTCGTGCCGCCACTTGATTTCCATGTTTCCTCCATCGCCAGCCGGAACATGAGCATGCGGAACCCGAGGCAGTAGGGACGCTCACTATCTCAACGCCGAGGGAGTCGATCGGTGGTACACGCTTCCCATGGAGACTGAAGTCTGCCGCCTCTGCGGCGGGGACGGGCGCATCGGCAACGCGCTCGGCCGCAGCTCAGCAACGTGTCCAAGCTGTCATGGCTCTGGCCGGCGAGCCGATACGTCGTCGCGGTTCCACGACGTCACCAAGACGAAGCCCTCACATTACCGCGCCGAGGTGACTCCCAAGGGGCCCAAGGTTCCGGTCACGCCCGAAGGCATCCAGCTCGCCTCCGAAGTGAACGCATCTACGGTGCTGACCGAGGACGCGAAGGCGCGTCTGCTTGCCGAGATCATGAACCACGAGAGCACGCACGGCCGGTGCACCCGGACTTTCCTCAAGAAGGTCCGCAAGCAGGTCCGGCCACACGAATAGGCCAGGGTTTACCGGCGCCGTGCAACCGCGATTGGCGCTGTCCGATCCCTCTGGTCGATCTCCACGACCGCGAACCCAGCCGCGGTGAGCATACGCTGCAGCGAGCCGATCAGCTGGAACACCTCGCCGCGCATCTGGCGGCCGGTGAGCTCGAAGGCGGCGCCGCGTCCGATCACGCGCAGCGCATGCACGATCTCCTTGAGCGTGCGCGCCCGGAGGAGTCGCCGCAGGTAGTAGCGCAGGTGGTGTACCTGCAGCACCAGCACGCCGCCTGGAGCGAGGACGCGCGCCATCTCGTCGAGAGCCATCCGGACGTTCATGTAGGGGACGGCGAGCCGGCAGAGCACGACGTCGAAGGCGGCGCGGGCGAAGGGAAGCGCTTCACCGACGCCGACGAGCAGCGATGGCGCCCGGGAGCCGAACAGCGATCGTCCCTCGACGAGACCGCTCCGTCGGACATCGATTCCAACGGATACGGTGTCCAGATAAGGCAAGAGTTCCTGCCCTGCACCACAGCCGACGTCGAGCACAGAACGCGGCAGCGGAACCACGCGCGCAGCAAAAGCCTGCAGCGGGGCGCCCATCTGTTGGAATTTGTGCCATTCGCTGCGGACGTAGACCGCATGCTCGTCGACGTTGCCGCCAAGCGAGGCCGTCCGTACCTTCGCAACCTCGATGCCGCTCGGTATCGGCATGCTCGCGGGCGTTTTTCCGCCGTTCATCGGCGGTATCCAGACGCATACCCTGCAGCTCGCGCGTCGGCTCGTCGAGCACGGCGTCGAAGTGCACGTCTTGACACGCCACCACACAGGCCTTTCCCGCCAGGAGTGCATGGACGGCGTGCACGTGCATCGCGTGGGCGATGCCAGTCTGCCGCGTGGGATCCGCGCCGCGTCCTACTTGCTCGGCGCCCTCGCGACGCTGCATCGATTGCGGAACGATATCCATCTGTTCCACGCCCACCAGCTCATGGCGCCGGCACTCGTCGGCTACCTGGGTCGCGCGATGCTCGGAAAGCCGCTCGTGTTGAACCCGCACAGCCCGGTGGAAGTCGCACAGCTCCAAGCACGAGGCGCTTCCGGCCGGTTGCAGCTTGCGGCAGCGCGACGTTTCGGCGACGCGTTCGTGAGCATCTGCAAGCCGATCACCGTGGAGCTCTTGCGCGCCGGCGTGGACGAAGGTCGCATCCATTTCATTCCGAACGGGGTCGATACCCGCGTTTTCCACCCAGCGAATTCGACCGAGCGCGCACAGCTGCGTCGCGAGCTCGGCCTTTCGGATTCGCCGATGGTCGTCTATGCTGGCCGGCTGTCGTACGTGAAGGGAATCGACGTCCTCCTCGACGCCTGGCCTCATCTCGAGGACCGGGCGCAGCTATGTATCGTAGGCGACGGCGAAGACGCCGCCGCGCTGCGAGAGCACGCCGCCGGGCTGCGCGGAGTGCGATTCGTTGGTCCGATTCGCAATCCTGCGCCATTCCTGCGCGCCGCGGACGTCGCAGTCATGCCCTCGCGAAGCGAGGGTCTCTCCGTCGCCCTCCTCGAGGCAATGTCCTGTGGGCTTTCGACGGTGGCGACGGCAGTGGGCGGCTCGCCGGACGCCATCGACGACGGTATCGATGGCCTTCTCGTTCCCCCCGAGGATCCGCCCGCGCTTGCCGGCGCCCTGATCCGGGCGTTGGAAACGCCGTCGATGGGGTTGGCCGCGCGCGCCCGGATCGTGGAGGGTCATTCGATTGATCGAGTCGCGGACCGGGTGCTCGCGCTGTATCGGGCTCTGTGCCCTGCGCCGCGTCGCTACTTCTCGATGAGCCCGGCCGTGAACGGGGCAGTCGTTGCAACAGCGGATCTGCCGAGCACGGCTCGCACCGTGAAGTAAGCGGCAGAGTAGACGAGTACGGACGCGATCAGCAGCTGCGGCCCGCCCGGTAGCACGAATCGCAGCGCAAGCGCCGGCACGACCGCGAGGGCCGCACAGGTCGCGATGCGCACGAGAGCGCGCCAATCGACCAGATCGCGGGTCGACACCCGCAGGTATCGTCCCGCGCGCGAGAGCAGCACCGCGCAGCCGAGCGACTCGGCGACAATCGCCGCGCCGATCGCCCCCTGAATCCCGAGCAGTCGGATGCCGGCCAGGACCAGCACGGCTGTGACCAGCAGGCGAACGGCATTGAAACGGAACAGGAAGCGCGTGTCTCCCGACGCACGAAGAACCGCGTCGCAGGGGAAGATCCACAGTGGAATCTCCGCAGTCGCCAGCATGAACAAAGGCACGGCGGGCGCGTAATCGGCCGTGAAGAGCATGGGGAGGAGGATCGGACCGACCAGCCAGGACCCTACCGCGGCCGGGAAAAGCAGCGTCGCCAGCCTCTCGATCGAGTCTTGCCAATGGCGTACTGCGCCCGGGAGGTCCCGCATCGACTCCCGGCGGCCCAGCTCGACCATCAACACTTCTGACGTCGGTGTGTAGATGATGTCGATGACGGGGAGATGAAACGACGCCACGGCGAAGAGCGCGAAGGTAGCCGGGTCGAAACAGGCGGAGACCACGTATTGCGGGAGGTACTTGTGAACCACGTAGAGAAGGCTCGAGCCGGCGAACGGAAGCGCATAGGCAAGCTGCGGCCGCAGCAGCGACCAGCGCGGCGCCGCGCGCGGCGCGAGCCCTGAGCCCACGAGCGACCACAGCGTTCCGACTCGCAAAACTGCGACGAGGCAAGCGGCCCAGAAGAGCCACGTGTCGCCGAAGACGGCGGCCGCGAGGACGATGGCTGCGGCGCGCAACACATCGCTCGCCGTGTAAGCGAAGGCCGCCTTGCGCAGATGGCCTTCGCACACCAGCGTGGCCTCGAGAGGCGCGGCCGCGAGCATCGCAGCCGAATACACCGCGAGCGGTATGCGCAATCCGACGAGGTCAGGCGAGGCCAGCCATCGGGACAGCAGAGGAGAAAGAGTCCAAATGGCGATGCCGAGCAGCGCTCCGAGACCCGCCAGCAGCGCCACGACCTGCGCGACGTACGCCCCGCGCTGCGCCGCCCCGCGCGGCAAGAAGTAGTACAGCGATTGCGTCAGCCCGAGTTGCCCGACGAGCAGCAGCGTCTGCGCGACCAGGAAGAACTGCTTGTAGGTTCCAAAGGAATGCGGATCGAGCACCCGCACCAGGACGAGCGGCAGGCCGAAGGTGAGCGCTGCGGAGGCAACGCGCGAAAGCACCAGCGGTCCAGAACGACCGAAGGCTTGCACCGATAGCAAACGCCACCGCCGCGCAAGCGAGCTCATTCCACCGCCGCCTTTGGCCAGGGGGTAGCGGTGTCCACTCATCTCTCCCTCCCGATTGAACGAATCTACTCACTCCCTTGGCTACACGGCAGGCGGGTGGCCGGGCGCCCTCCCGCACGAGCGCGGGCGAGCCTATGTTCAGCGGGATGGACGCGACGAGCCCGATCGCAGTGGCTCCCTGGTACTGGCGGCTTGCCGTCTACCTCGTCCGCAACCGTTATCGAGGCGGGTGGCGGCTGTTGGAAATCACGCAACGCCTCGGGCTTCTGGACAAGGTGGTCCGGATTCCCGTCCTGGGCGGATCGCTCGACGTGCCGCTGCATCGAGAATGCAACGAATGGTGGGACGAGTCTTACGTCTCCAGCTACGAAGCCCCGTTCGTGGAGGCGCTCGTCACCGCAGCGGAGTCACTGCCACGACCCATCGAGCTCATCGATTGCGGCGCGGACATCGGGATCTTCTCGGTGCTCGTTGCGGCGCGTTTCCCGCACTTTCGTCGCGTGACCGCCTTCGAGCCGAACGCCGAGGCGTTCCCGTTCCTCGTGTCGAATCTCGGACGACTGCCGATGACCGCCGTCCCGAAGAATGCAGCGGTGAGCGACTTCCCGGGCCGGGCGCGGCTCGACAGCAGCCCACGCGATCGGACGGATTCTGCGAAGTTCATCGTGCCTGAGGCCGAGGGCGAGTTCTCCGTCGAGCGCGTCGACGATCTTGGAATCGAAGATGCCAGCGTCGTGCTCAAGATCGACGTGGAAGGGGCGGAGATCAACGTGCTCCGCGGCGCGCTGGAGACCCTGCGCAGGGCGCCTGGGTTCGCGGTCGGATTCGAGGCTCATCGGGACGTGGTGAGCCGCACGGGGGTCGACCCGAGCGAATGCATCCGCCTTTTGCAATCCATTCGCCCGGTGAGGATCCAGGTCGCCGAGGATCGCGGGGCCCGCATCGATCCGGAGCGACCCTTCTTCGATCAGGTGCGCGCGTTGAAGGTCTACAACGTCGTTTGCTCTTCGACGTAGGCTGGTCGAGCAGGGCGATTATTCCCAGCAGGAATTTCCAGCCAGCAGCCGCGGTCGCCGTCGACGTGAATGCACTTCCATTGCTCTTGAGTTTTCTGCTCATCCTGCTCGCGGAGCTGCCGGATAAGACGCTCTACACCGTGCTGCTCCTCGCCACGCGGAATCGACCGTGGCCGGTGTTGCTCGGCGCATGCGCGGCCTTTCTCGCGCACGGTTTCATCGCCGTAGCCTTGGCCAGTGTCCTGGGAGCGCTGCCAACTTGGCTGCTCACATTCGGGACCGCCGGCCTGTTCATCACCTTCGGACTGCGTCTGCTCTTTCAACGCAAAGAGATCGGGGAATCAGCGAACGCTGCGGCTGCGGATCGGGTCCTGACCACCAGCTTCTGGCTCGTATTCGCGGCGGAGTGGGGCGACGCGACGCAGATCGGCACGGCGGCACTGGTGGCGCGGTTCCCGGACCACCGCTGGCAGGTATTTTCGGGCGCGACGTTGGGTCTCTGGGTTGGGGCGTTGCTGGCGGTCGCGATCGGCAGAGCTGCCGGCCGCTGGTTGCCCGTGGTCGGGGTGCGGCGGGTCGCCGGTGCAGTCTTCTGCGCTTTCGGCATCCTCACCGTGATCCACGGATCATGAAGTCGCCAGACGTCTAAGGATAGGGATTGCCGTAACCGGCATCGCCTGTCGAAGACTGCTGCACGGTCACCGTGCCCTGGAAGGCGGTCTTCCCGGGCATGAGAGCGTCCGAGAACGTGCACGTCTTCGGACCGGCGCCCATCGTCGCGGTGAAGCTCGCGCCCGCAGCGAGAACGGGCGAGCTCAGCTCGGAGCAGTCGTTTGAGACAACTTGATGGTTGACCGTATCTTCGTTGGTGAACTCCAGCCGAGCCCCGGCCATCACGGAAATCGTGGAGGGAGTCACGCCCCCAGCCCGCAGCGAAACCATCGCAGGCCCGGAGCTCGAGGGAGAACCACCGCAGGCCGCCAAGGCAAGCGGGAAGAGCAGCATT
>Ga0066697_10000897_pt1 | contig 11619 bp, 10 predicted proteins | sample GraSoiAngelo_146_FD_66451 | JGI IMG/M metagenome (GOLD analysis project Ga0066697, IMG submission 66451) | Grasslands soil microbial communities from the Angelo Coastal Reserve, California, USA - 14_1009_05_30cm | ecosystem: Environmental > Terrestrial > Soil > Grasslands | place: USA...
TCGTAGTGAAACCCGATGTGATCCCCCGGCTCGGTGTAGTAATAGAGCGCGCATGAATGGGGGTCGTTCTCGGGGCACAGCATCAGGCGAGCCCCCACCAGCCGGCTGAGGAAATCGAGGAAAGCGGGCGACCGGTACAGCTCCATGAACGCAGGGGCTTTTTCACGGACCGTATAGTAACTGACACTCCCTCCCTTTTTGTGTCCGGGAATGTAGTTGCGGTTCAACTCGGGCTTGAGACGATTTGCCTGAGGGACCAGGTGCTCTTCCACCGCCTCTCGAGGGAGAAACCCTTTGAGAAAGACGAACTCGTTCTGATCCCAATACTCCCGCTTGATCCGCTCGAAATCGCACGCCGCCACTGCCCGCTCCACGGTTTCACTGATCGTCCTGGTGCTCGTAACAACCATGTGTGTTCCTTCTCTCCCTCTGTCGGCTCCGATCGACCCTCCGCGTCAGGGCGGACTGAGTGCAGGAGCCTTGACCACTTCCACGCCGGCCGGCGTTTCGAAATCGAATAGCGCGTTCTTGAGGCCGGTGTTGGGTTTCAGGTTGTTGAATTCAAACGTCGAGACATTGCCGCTGATCTCGTGAATGGACAGCGTTTTGATGAAGAACGTTTTCGGCTGAACCTCCAGCACGATCCGGGCGACGGTTCGTACCGAATCCGGCTCCGTGTCCTTCGGGAGCAGCGTGACCAACGGTACCCCGCCCTCCCCGCGTTTCCCTCCAGCGGTCGGCTCCAGTGCGAATTGCTCCTCCAACTTCGCGACGCCTTGCAGCAACTGCAAGGGAGCTTGTGAGGCCGCCATCTGCGTCAGCTTGCCCACGAGCACTTGCTTGTGCTCCGGCACGTACATCATGACCTCGTTCTCGTTGACGTAGATCTCCTCCACGGCCGGGTCCAGGTAATCCCACCGGAGCCGGCCCGGTTTCTTAATGTACATCCGCCCACGTGAGGTAATCGGTGTCGCAAAGCCCTCGATCTTGGTACTTTGCTTGAAATCTGCTTTCAGGTCGCGCGTCTGCTCATACCTCGCCTGCAGTTTCTTGACGACGTCTTTCACGTCTTTGGCATCGTCGGCCGCGGCCGGACCTATCGCGACTGTCACGAGGCCACAGACGAACAGCAGAACTCTTGCCGAGATATGAGAAAGGCGTGGCAGGGCACAGAGCGAACTTCGCCGGAGGAGCGGGGGACCCACCGAGGCCCTGCCGAGAAGGAAAGCGGAAACTGACTGAGTCCGCGAAGGAATTTCCGAAGGCTTCCGGTCGGCAGGGCCCGGAAGGGTCGCTCCGAGAGGCGCGGGAGCGGCGTGTCCTGCCACGTCCTCCCTCATACCTCTTCCTCGCCCACCGGCCCACGCCTCACGATCACCTCGCGCCGCCCGTCCCGTGCGGGCGCCCCGACGATGCCCTCCTCTTCCATGCGCTCGATCATCCGCGCCGCCCGGGGATATCCCACACGCAGACGGCGTTGGATCAGCGACGCCGACGCCTGGCCGGACGTGATCACCAGATCCTTCGCCTGCTCGTACACTTCGTCTTGTTCCTGATCCTCCGCCGCGTCTTCCTGACGCAGCGATTGCCAGTCGTCGCTGTACGCCGGCGCCGCCTGTTTCTTCACGAACTCCACCACCCGGCGCACATCGTCGTCCGGCACAAAGGACCCGTGCAAACGGGTAATCCGTCCGGTGCCTGAGGCCAGATAGAGCATGTCACCCCGTCCCACCAACGCCTCCGCGCCATTGGCATCCAGGATCGTCCGGGAATCCGTTTTGGATGAAACCTGAAACGCGATCCGCGCCGGGAAATTGGCCTTGATCAGACCAGTCAGCACATCCACCGACGGCCGCTGCGTGGCGAGCACCAAATGGATCCCGGACGCCCTGGCCATCTGGGCCAATCGCGCGATCTTGTCCTCCACCTCCTTGGGCGCCACCATCATCAGGTCAGCCAGCTCGTCGATCATCACCACGATATAGGGAAGCGGCGCGGATGCCGTCTTGACCGACACGCCGGGAGTCATCGGCGAGGCCGTCGGCGATGGCATGGCTTCAGGGTCAGACCTCCCGTTGTCGCCAGCCACGAGGCGCTCGTCTCCGGACAGGAACTCCATCGGCAAATCCGGCTGCTCCAGCGCAGGCTTTCTCGTCGACTGTTTGACCGCGCCCTGTGTCTCCGGCGCCCGCCGGTTATACGAGTCTATATTGCGAACCCCGGCCTCGGCCAACAGCTTATACCGCCGTTCCATTTCCAGTACGACCCAGCTGAGGCCACGGGCTGCCGCCCTGGGATCGGTGATGACCGGCTGAAGCAGATGCGGCACGCCGTCATACACCTGAAACTCCAACCTCTTCGGATCAATCAACAGCAGTTTCACCTCGTCCGGTCTGGCCGAGAAGAGGATGCTCAACAGCATCGTGTGAAGACTGACGCTCTTCCCGGCGCCGGTCGCGCCGGCGACCAACAGATGCGGCATGGTCTTCAAATCCGCGGCCACCGGGACGCCGAAAATATCCTTTCCGAGTGCGATGGTCAGCTTGGAGCGGGACCGGATGAAGGCGTCGCTGGTGACCAACTCCTTCAGCGACACGGTCTCGCGGTAGGGATTGGGAACTTCGATGCCAACCACCGACTTGCCGGGCAATGGCGCCACGATGCGGAGACTGGTGGCCTTGAGCGCGAGGGCGAGGTCATTGTCCAGGTTGACGATGCGGGCCACCTTCACGCCGGGCGCCGGCTCGAACTCGTACATCGTCACGATCGGGCCCGGATGCACCTCGGTCACTTTCCCTTCGATCCCGAAACTCAGCAGGGCGCGCGTCAACACCTCAGACCGCGCTTTGAGCGCCTCGTCGGTCATACGCTCCAGCGGGCCCGAGAAATCGCTCAGCAGCTCGTGCGGGTCCGGAAGCTCGTAGCCGCTCGAGACCGCCGGGGACCCATTGCTCTGCGTACTGCAATGGGTGCGCACGACGATCTCCGGCGCTCCTTCATCCGACGCCACCAGCTCGTCGGCAACCGTGGCCGGCAGCTCTGCGGAAACAGGCGCAGGCATCGCCTCCGCCGCCAGCGCGTCCACGCTGCTTTCGGGCAACGGGGGGACCGGCACGGGGCGACTGATCTTGACGGGCTTGGGCCGTGTTTTCTTCACCGGCTCGAGCCGAGCAGACCACTCCGACAGCGCCGGCAGGATGGCCGCCACCGTCTCGGTGAGCGGGTTCCACCAACCGGGTACACGCCGCCACAGTTCGGTGAGCGACATCGGGGTCGCCAGCAACAGCGAGACCAGGAGCCCGGCCAGCATGATGATGTGGGCCCCGGTGCTGGCGAAGTAGCCCCGCAGACCGTCCGCGAGCACCTGCCCGGTCACGCCGCCGGCCATCCCGCGATACACGAGCCCGCTGAAGAGCGTCGGGACGGCGGTCACTTCCAGATGCAACAAGCCGCTGAGACACAGCAGCGACGCCGCTGAGCCAGCGGCGCTCCGGAGCGTCACCGTGAGGGCGCCCTCGACAAAGCACCGAACTCCCAGCATGGCCAGCAGAAATGGCAGCAGATAGGCGCCCCCGCCGACTAACCAGAACAGGGCGGAGGCCAGGGTGGCGCCCACCGCGCCGATCATGTTCCGGGTCGGAGCGGGAGAGGCTGCAGGGGAATGTCCTGACCCGAAGAGTGGGACGTCGGTGGGAGCAAAAGACCCCAGACTCAGCAGAATCAAGAGGCTGAGCGTGATCAGAAGAACTCCGATCACCTCATGCTTCAGATGGGCCGACTGACGGGATGCGCTGCGGGCGTCACCGCGCTTGGCCGTGGTGGATACACCCATGCGCGGGATGGTAGCACCACCCGTGGGCAAGGGGCAAGGGGGCCTCCGCGAAGAGCCGTTAGCTCTTGCTCAAGGCGTCAGCCAGGGCCGCGAATTCCTCGAGCGCAAGCGTCTCCGCCCGCCGGGAGGGAGCGATCCCGACGCGCGCCAACGCAGGGGCCACCGTCTCCGTGCCCAGGCCTTCATCCCGCAGGGAGTTCAGCAGTGTCTTGCGGCGGTGGGCGAAGGCCGCTCGCACAGTCCGGACAAACAACGCCTCGTCCGCCACCCGCAGGGAACGTTCTTTTTGCATAACCAGGCGCACCACGGCCGAGCCGACCTCGGGACGCGGCCGGAAGCAACTGGCAGCAACCTGGAACGCCAGGGAGGGAATAGCCGAGTACTGGGCGAGAACCGACAGGATGCCGTAGTCTCGCCCACCCGGCCGCGCCACCAACCGCCGCGCCACCTCGGTCTGGAGCATGAGCACCATGCGATCAATCCGCTCCCGCGCGTCGAGCAGCCTGAACAGCAATGGCGTGGAGATATTGTAGGGCAGGTTCGCCACGATGACCGACCGGTCGGGAAGCGATTCGAAGGGAAACTCCAATGCGTCGGCAACCCGGAGATCGAGGTTGCGGCAGTCAGCGACTGCCCGGGTCAAATAGTCGCCAAGCCTCGGATCCTTCTCGATCGCGATCACTGTTCGTGCCGCGGCACAGAGGGGATGGGTGAGAACGCCACGGCCCGGCCCAATCTCCAGCACGGTCTCATGAGGCCGCACCTCAGCCAGGGCGACGATTTTCCGGACAATGTTCGGATCAATGAGGAAATGCTGTCCGAGGCGTTTTCGCGGACGAGGAGCCGGCGGAATCATCGCCACGGTGACGGTTCACGCGGGGCCGACGATGGTGTCGCCATGTTTCTTGAGCTGTTGAGCCAGAGACAGCAAGAAGCCCCGGTACGTCTCGACCTCATCGCTCAGCTCTTCCAGCAGGTCATTGGTAAAGGAGGGGCCCGGGCGTGTGTCGGAAAAACGCTGCGCGTCTTGCTGTCCTAGGTGCGCCGCGAGCAACGGGATCGTGCGCGCCTTCCACGTGGCGACGCGCTCGCTCCCGCCCACCGTGTTCAAATCGCTCTCCGCCCGCTTCAAGATTGCTTCCAGCTCTTTCAGTTGCGTGTGGAGCATGGCAAGCGCCTGATCCCTGTCGGGCATCACTCACCGTCTCTTGCGTTGGCCCCGGTTACCGCTTCGCTGCCGCCAATCGCGCCGCCAACTTGACGGCCTCGACAAGACTTCCCGGGTCGGCCACGCCCTTGCCGGCGATATCGTAAGCCGTGCCGTGATCCACCGACGTGCGGATGATCGGGAGCCCTACCGTCAGGTTGACGCACCTCCCGAATGCCACCAGTTTGAGCGGGATCAGGCCCTGGTCGTGGTACATGGCCACCACGCCGTCGTACTCGCCGCGCACGGCTTTTCCGAACAGCGTATCCGCCGGGAGCGGATCGCTGACGTGAATCCCGGCGGACCGGGCCTGTTGCGCCGCCGGCAGAATGCACCGTCGTTCCTCGTCGCCGAACAAGCCGGCTTCCCCGGCGTGAGGGTTCAATGCTGCCAGGCCGATCTTCGGTTTGGCGACGCCGAAGAAGTCACGGAGAGCCCGGTGCGCCAACCGGATGGTCCGTCCCACTCGCTCCACCGTCAGCACTGACGAGAGATCGCGAACCGCCACGTGCGTGGTCGCGAACATGATTTTCAGCGGCCCGCCCAGGATCATCATCCCGACTTCCTGGCTGTGGGTCAGGTCCGCCAGCAGCTCCGTGTGGCCCGGGTGCTTGCAGCCGGCCAGATTGATCGCCTCTTTGTTGATCGGCCCCGTGACGATCCCGTTGATGCACCCCGCCTCGGCCAGCCTGACCGCCTTGGAGATGAAGGAGAGCGAGGCCGCACCGGTCTCCTCCGCCGCGACTCCCATGCGAAACCGGCCGAGCGGGCGTTCCAGCGGATCCAGGACCGGCATCGCGCCGCGACGGCCGAGCGGCTGGTCATGCCCGGCCACCGCCTCAACCCGCATCGGCAGGCCGAGGGATCGAACCGTCTGTTCCATCACCGGCAGCGAGCCGATCACGATGGGACGGCACAGGCGGCCCATCTCACGACCCGCGAACGCCTTGGCCAGCACCTCCGGCCCGATCCCGGCCGGGTCACCCATCGTGAGGCCTAAAATGGGTCTCGTCTCATGTTTCGACTTGCGGCTCTTCGGCATCGCATCACCGCGCGCTGAATGTGTCGATAAAGCATTCTACGAATGGCCGTCCGGCTCCACGTGCACAATGACCTCGGCCACGCCGTCGAAGCAGCGCTTGATGGAGTGTTCCACTCCGTGGGCCAACGCGTGGGCGTCGGCGACCGACATCCCGGCTGACACGTGCACCGACAGGTCCACGAAGATGTGGCTGGGAAGCCCTCGAGTCCTGATCTCGTGGCAGTCCAGGACTCCCTCGTTCTGCAGCACCACCGCCCGGATCTCCTCCGGATCCAGGCGAGCCGTGTCGGTGAGCGACCGGGAGGTTTCCGAGAGCACACTCACCGCGGTCTTGGCGATAATCGCGGCAATGACCACCGCCACGATCGGATCCATAATGGGGTAGCCGAGTCGAACCGCCGCCAGCCCGGCTAACACCGAGAAGGAAGTGAGAATATCGCTCCCGGTGTGCTCGGAATCAGCCACCAGGATTTCGCTGCGCAGCTCCTTCCCTTTGCGCCGCTCCCACCTCATCACACCGTAGTTGATCGCCATCGTCGCCACCATCACGCCAAAACTGACCGCGGTCACCTCCGGCCGGACGGCGCCTTGCCAGTGTGCGTAGCTGTTCCAGAGCAGGTAGACGCAGGTGGCAGCCAGCATCCCCCCGATCGCGGCCGCGGCCAGCGTTTCGTACTTCTTATGGCCGTAGGGGTGTTCATCGCAGGGCGGCGCCGATGCCAGCCAGAGCCCGATGAGCCCGACCACATTCGATACGCCGTCGAAGAGAGAATGGAACCCGTCAGCCTGCATGCCGAGTGATCCGGTCATCAGGCCATAGAACAGCTTGGCGAAGGCCACCAGCAGGTTCAGCGCCAGCACGGCCCAGAGAACAACCCGGACCTCTCTTGCGCGGGGGTCTCCTCCAACGCTGAACAGGTTCCCAGGCGTACTCGACCCCTGTAGGGCCAATCGTCTCATGCGACCCTCAGTAAGGCCGTTAGGTCGGTTTTGTCCGTTGAGTCGGTTACTTCCATTAACGGACTCAACAGACCAAACGGACTGAACAATCCTCCATCGCCATCGCGCACGGCTGAACGCCCTTCATGAACCATACAGGTAGAGCGCATATCCGACGTACAGCAAGGCTGTTCCGCTCAGGAGCCAAGGACGCCAATGCCCGCCCCATAGGAGTTGCCCGAGACTGAACCCAACCGCGACCAGCACGAGTCCCATGGTTGCCAGCGCAGACGGCGCCAGATTCCACTCCGTCCCGATCAGACCCAACGAGACCGGGAGCGTCCCCTGCAGGACCATGGCCCCCGTGACGTTGCCGACCGCCAGGGTGTCCTTCCGCTGATAGAGCCACAGAAAACTGTTGGACATCTCCGGCAACTCGGTCGCCAGCGGAGCGATCAGGAGGGCCAGCAGCAGTGGCGACACGTCCAGCTCGGCCGAGATCGTCTTCGCGACCGTCACGAACAGATGGGCGCCGATCACCAGCCCAACCAGGCCCACCGTGCCTTGCAGACCGATCATCGCGTAGGAGGGTTTGGCAGATTGACGGGCGAAGATCAACGGTTCCAGGGCGAGATGCCCGCGCGCTTGCCCCGAAAATTTGAGAACTATGTACGCAAGATACGAGGCGACCAACACCCCCGCGGCAAGGTAGTGGACCGCGCGGGATGAGATCAACGCGCATCCCACCGCTATGCCATAGGCCGCCAGAAAAAACACCAGGTCAACCCTCACCTCCTGGTAATCCACATGGAAGACCGCGGCGCGCTTTCCCAGCCGGGCGTACAGCATCAGCAGGCCGGCCAGGATGGGGAGCACCAGCGTGCTGATCATGAACGGGGCCCCCAGAATCGCGCCAAGCCCTACCTGCACCCGCTCCTCTCCGGTGCCGAAGAAGATCGCGATGATCGGAATGGAAGTCTCCGGCAGCGTGGTCCCGACCGCCGCGAGGATGCTGCCGACCGCCCCATCCGGCACCTTCAGGCGCTTTCCCAGCCATTCGATCCCGTTTGTGAAGAGATAACACCCCCCCAGCGTCATGACCACGGAGGCGAACAACAGGGCAACATAGTACGGAATCGCCACGAAATGCTCCAAATCTACTTTTTCCTTTTGCCTTTCCTGTTGAAGGCCTGCATCGCCTCCTCCATGACCTCGCGCACCGGCCGACCGCTCTGCTCCGCGATGCGCTTGCAGTCCTGATATTCCGGGGCCGCCTTGATTCCACCTTCCCGGGTCTCGGCCACCTTCACTCGCACCGTCCCGCCCCGCGTGCGCACGGACTCGAGGCGTCGTGGGAGCACCCGCCGGCTCATCTCCTGCAGCCTGACGCCCAGCGTGGTGGTCTCCCGCAACACGACCCCGGCCACCGCCTCGGCTTTCTCGCGCGGCGCCAGCGCCGCGAGAACGATGCCGGGACGACCGTGCTTCATGATCACCGGCGTGAGCGTGACATCCAACGCGCCGGCCGCGAACACACGGTCCATGACGGTCTCATAGGCCTGCGGGTTCAGATCATCCAGGTTGGTCTCGATCTGGACCACCGCCTCCGTATCGCCGAATGCCGCAGGGATCGACTCGCCCAGGAAGACCCGCAACACGTTGGGCCACCCGTCCGGGTCCGCAGTGCCGGCCCCATACCCAACGGCGGTGGGACGCATCAGCGGGAGCGGACCGAATTCCTGAACCAGCGCGCTCAGCAGCGCGATGCCGGTCGGGGTCGTCAGCTCGCGCAGAGGCCCGGCACTGTACACCGGCACCCCCCGGGCCAGCCACGCAACCGCCGGACCGGGAACCGGCAGCGTACCATGCGCCGAGTCGAGGACTCCCGAGCCGAGGTTGACCGAGGAAGCGGTCGCTCGCTCCACGCCGAGGAGATGGCAGCCGAGCACCGTGCCCATCACGTCCACAATCGAATCCACCACGCCGATCTCATGGAACTGCACATCCGAGGGACTTACTCGATGGGCCGCGCCCTCCGCCCGCGCCAATCGGTCAAAGACCTCCCGGCTCCGGTCTTTCACCCCAGGCGGAAGTTGGCTGGACGCGATGATCCGTTGGATGCGGCTGAGCGGGATCGGCGAGCGGAATCCGTCCCGCACCACCACCTCCACCTTCGTGGCGGTGAGGCCGCCCCGCATCACTGTCTTGCATTTCAAATCATAGGTGTCGATGGAGACGGATTTGAGCCCGTGAACCAAGTCCTTGAACGGCAAGCCGGCATCAACCAGCGCGCCCAGGATCATATCCCCGCTGGCACCCGAGAAACAGTCAAAATGAAGAAGGGTCACCACGCCTCCGCACGAGCAAGGACAGGCGCACACGTCAACCCGCCGCTCATCTTAACAAAACGGCCGGGAGACCGAAAGCAGGCAGCGTCGATCCGTTGACGGATTGACGATCGAAGCATGTGGACCCTGGGAACGGACCCTAAACCGAAAACGCCACGAGTGCTCTCATGGAGCGAAGACCGCGGGTGGCACCCACCAGGGACCCCGGCCTCCCGCCAATTCATCACCGAAGGGTGTGGCGGGGCTCAAAGCGAACTTCACCGAAGGAGCGAGGCGTCCACCGAGGCTCCGCCGAGAAGGAAAGCCGGAACTGACCAAGGCATAGTGGTCATCACCCGTTGCGACCAGGAGCAACGGGTCCCCAGACCACAGCCGCGGGAATTCCGGAAGGCTTCCGCTCGGCGGAGCCCGGAAGGACCGCTCCGAGAGGTGCGGAAGCGTCGAGCCCTGGCACACCCTTCGAAGTCAGGAAACATTGATTGACAGCCGGAAGCCTCGTGTGTTATCCACTGGCCGCTTTGGGCGTCCTCTTCTTACGACACACGGCACGCACCGTCCCTTCCATGTTCGTTCGCACCCCAATCCGACACGCGTTCAGGCGGCCCCTTACCCCAGCGCGCTCGCAGCCGCCCTCTTCGACAAGCCGGCCGGCCGCGAGCCGGGTCATGGCGGCTCTGCTGGCGTGCGCGGCGGTCGGTGTCCTCCTGCATCCGGACGTCGCCGACGCCAAGCGCAAACCGGTCCAGGCGGATCCTCCCGACCTGCAGATCGTCGCGGTGACCGTCGCACCCGGGCCCTATTCCCCGGGAGAGGGCTCGCTCGATTTCACGGTCGAGGTCGAAGTGCCCCATGACCTCAACGGCGCCACTATGCTCGAGGTATCCTCGCTCATCAGTTCGCCGTCCAAGAGTTCCTTGCGGTTCCTTGCCAGTCGTCAGCCCGTTGCAGCGTCAACTCCAGCCGATTCGGCACCCCAGGCGGCGCCTCCTGCCGCGGGACCATCGGTGAAGGCGGGGGAGTCCACACTGGACGGATCAGCCGCCGACACGCGTGACAACGGAGTACGCCGTTCTGACGGTGATGGGAAGATGAGCCGGATCGTTGTGACGCTCACCTGGGACGGCAGGGACCAGACCAAGCAAGTCGTGATCAATGGCAAATACGGCTATGAGGTGCGTGCCAAGCTGCTCGTCGTGGGAGAGAACGGACCCCGAACGCTGATGGTCTCCTGGCCTAAACACGGAACGCTCGAAGTGAGGTGACGGGATAGCCGGGATAAAGGGGTAGCGGGGTAAGCAAAAAATCCTCAACTGCCACTTTTATCCCGTTACCCCCTTACCCCGTTTACCCCCTGTCTCATTTCTCGCCCAGCATATTGATCCGGTGGGCCAGACAGCCGGCGCCGAAGCCATTGTCGATATTCATCACGCCGACGCCGGACGCGCACGAATTCAGCATCGTCAGGAGGGCGGCAAGTCCCCCGAAACTGGCGCCGTACCCCCGGCTGGTCGGGACTGCCACCACCGGACGATCCACGAGACCTCCAACCACGCTGGGCAGCACCCCGTCCATCCCGGCGACCACCACCAGGACACGCGCTCGTAGCAGCCGGTCCTGTTGCCCGAGCACGCGGTGGATGCCCGCGACCCCCACGTCGTAGAGCGACTCCACGCGGCTCCCCATCACCTCAGCCGTCACCTTCGCCTCCTCGGCGACCGGGATGTCGGCCGTGCCGGCCGTGACCACGAGGATATCGCCTCTGAGCTCCGGCTTCCGTCGTTGGATGACGACCACGCGCGCCAAGTCATGGTAGACCGCACGCCGATCCAGCCGACCCAGGGCAGCAGCCACGTCCGGTTCAACGCGGGTGGCCAGGAGGGGTCCCCCTTTTTTCAACAGATCCCGGGCAATCGCGACGATCTGGGCGCGCGTCTTGCCCTCGCAGAAGACGACCTCAGGAAACCCTTGCCGGATCGACCGATGATGGTCTACCGACGCGAACCCCAGATCCTCGTATGGGAGTGTCCGTAACCGTTCCACAGCGGCCGCGAGCCCGACCGTACCTGCCTGCAGGTTGCGCAATAGCCTTTTGAGGCGCACGGAGTCCATCATCACCCCCTGCCCTGCACGGTTAGGACACCGTTTCGTCCTTCGCCGCGCGTACCATCAATTCGGCGACCACCTGCTGCGGGGATTTCCCCTCAAACAGCACCGCGCAGACTTCTCGCACGATCGGCATCTCCACCCCAAA
>Ga0066697_10000904_pt1 | contig 11579 bp, 8 predicted proteins | sample GraSoiAngelo_146_FD_66451 | JGI IMG/M metagenome (GOLD analysis project Ga0066697, IMG submission 66451) | Grasslands soil microbial communities from the Angelo Coastal Reserve, California, USA - 14_1009_05_30cm | ecosystem: Environmental > Terrestrial > Soil > Grasslands | place: USA...
CCACGTCCGCCGCCTGGGCCACGAAGAGGCCGGCCGAGGCGGCGCGTGCTCCCGACGGATACACGAAAACGATCACGGGGACCGTGCTGTTGACGAGGCTCGTCACGATGTCGTCCATCGAGTTGGAGATTCCCCCGGGCGTGTTCAGAATCACGAGCAGCGCGTCCGCGTGATCGGCTTCCGCGCGACTCACTGACGCTCCGATGTATGAAGCGGTGATTGTATTGATGTCGCCGTTGAGGTCTGCCTGCTCGATGTGCGGCGCGGCCACCGCGGCGTGGACGGGCAGGAGCGCTGTCGCGACGCCCAGAACCAGCCAGGCAAGCCGTAGGGTGCGAAGCGCCACCCGCGCGCGCATGCACCGAGTATGGCAACCCTCAGCCACCGCCGCTCGATGTAAAACGTGGAACATCCGGCCATCTCCCTACCCGGGGGGAGGTCGGCGGCGAGAGCCGCCGGGTGGGGGCAGGAAGCCATTCCAACCGAGCGTAGAATCGGTCAGCGATGGGGGCGCAGCGCGTGCATTCCGATGGCGACGACGCCGTGATGCGAGATCTGCGTCAGCAAGTGCGGACCACCCCGCCGCTTCAGGCGGGCGAGCAGGAGAGGTTGCTCGCGCGAATCGCCCTCGGTGACCGAGCAAGCCAGGATCGCCTCGTCGCGACCAACCTCGCCATGGTGATCCGAATGGCGGAAGCTCGCCGGGAGCGAGGCCTTTCGGTTTCTGACCTCGTCTTGGAAGGATCTTTGGGTTTCCTCGAGGCCATGAACACGTTTGTTCAGAGCAAGAGCGCGGACTTCATCGCGTTCGCCGAACGCAAGGTCGGCGACCAGATGGACACCGCGATCGCCTCCGAGGCCGCCGCAGTCCGCGACGCGGAGCTGCTCGTCGCGGCCGCGACCGACTACGAGCGCACCGAGCTCTTACTCGCCAGGGTCCTGCGGCGCGCACCGATGGAAGCCGAGATCGCGGAAAAGCTCGAATGGACCGTCGAGCGCACCCGTTATGTGGCGCAGGTCGTCGCCGAAGCAAGGCGTCGCCATGACGAGGAGCTGCTCGCCTTCATCGACCCTGAGGCTCTCGACCCCGAAGCGTTCGACGACGCAGTTGACGGCTAGCGCCCTGCAACGCACGCCGCTCTACGATCGCCACATCGCCCTCGGTGGACGGATGGTGGACTTTGGCGGCTGGCAGATGCCGCAGCAATACACATCCATCCGCGACGAGCATTTCGCCGTTCGCCAGGCGGCCGGCCTGTTCGACGTCTCGCACATGGGACGTTTTCGCGTCGCCGGCGCATCCAGCCGGCAATTTCTGCAGGGCCTGGTCACCAATGACATCGCGCCTCTCGTCCATGGTCAGGCCCAGTACAACCTCATGTGCAACGAGGAGGGCGGGATCATCGATGACCTGGTGGTGTACTGCGGAAGCGAGGGCTTCTTCGTCGTCGTCAACGCGTCGAGTCGCGAAAAGGACCTGAGTTGGTTTCGCGAGCACGCGCCCGCCGACGTTGAGGTCGAAGATCGGACATTCGAGCTCGCGCTCATCGCCTTCCAGGGCCCGCGCGCGCAGGAGCTGCTGCCATGCGACGGACTCGACGCGATCCCGTACTTCGGCTTCGGGCATGGGGACGTGGCGGGGATCCATGCCCTGATCTCGCGGACGGGTTACACGGGCGAGGACGGATTCGAGCTGTTCATCGACAGCGACCGGGTTGACGACGTGTGGGACGCCATCCTCGCGGGCGGCAAGAAGGCGGGTGTACTTCCGGCAGGCCTCGGTGCTCGCGACGCGACCCGACTCGAGGCGGCACTTCGTCTGTGGGGAAACGATATGGACGAATCGGTCAACCCATACGAGGCGGGGCTTGGTTGGACGGTCAAGCTCGGCAAGGGCGACTTCATCGGCCGCGACGTGCTCCAGAAAGTGAAGGCTGACGGAGCCCGGCGCCAGCTCGTCGGCCTGAAGATGCAGCCAGGCGACATCGGCCGACACGGTGCGGCCGTGTCCACCCAAGGCAAGTCCGTGGGCGTCATCACCAGCGGCACGCACTCCTTCTTTCTCGGCTACCCGATCGCCCTCGCAATGGTGGAAGCGCGATCATTTCAAGTCGGAGACAGGGCTGTGGTCGAGGTTCGGGGCAGGGAGGCCCCGGCCGAGGTCGTCAAGCTACCTTTCTATCGGGGCTCGGCCCGCTCACTCAGCGAGAAGAAGGAGAGTCGCCATGGCTGACCGCCGCTACACCAAGACGCATGAGTGGGTCACGGTCGACGGCAAGCACGCCACGATCGGCATCACAGATTTCGCCCAGTCGCAGCTGGGCGATGTGGTCTTTCTGGAGCTGCCGAGCGCGGGCCGCAAAGTCGCGGCTCGCGAGACATTCGGCGTCATCGAGTCAGTCAAGGCGGCGAGCGATCTCTACTCGCCTGTCGCCGGGAAGATCAGCGAGGTCAACGAGAAGCTGGCATCCAAACCCGAGCTCATCAACTCCGACCCGTACGGTGAGGGCTGGATCCTGAAGCTCGAGCTGGCCGGGGACCTTCCGGCCGACCTGCTCGATGAAGCCGCGTACAAGAAAGTGGCCGAGGCTTCTTCTCACTAGCTTGCCGTACCTCGTCCACTCTCCCGAGGACCGGTCGGCGATGCTCGAGACCCTCGGCGTGCGCTCCATGAACGACCTTCTGGTTGACATCCCGCAGTCACTGCGCCTCGAGTCGCTGCAGCTGCCGAACGGCCTCTCCGAATTCGAGACGATGGCGCAGGTCTCGTCTCTGGCAGAGCGCAATCATGTGTATCCCGATCGTCTGACGTTTCGCGGCGGCGGAATCTATCGCCGCTTCATCCCGGCAGCAGTGTCCGCGGTCACATCGAAACCGGAGTTCTACACCGCGTATACGCCCTACCAGGCGGAGGCGAGCCAGGGCACGCTGCAGGCCATCTTTGAATTCCAGACGCTGATCGCCGAGCTGACCGCCCTCGACGTCTCGAACGCATCGCTCTACGACGGCGCCACGGCGGTCGCGGAGGCCGCGATGATGGCCTACGTACACACCGGCCGCAACGAGGTCCTCGTGTCGGGTTACGTCCACCCCGAGTACGTGCAGGTGCTTCGGGCATTCGGTGAGGGCCGTGGCATCAAAGTCCGCAAGGGCGCCGAACCGAACAAGAAAACCGCGGCGATCATCTTTCAGCAACCCGACTTTCTGGGCCTGCTCGTCGATGCCAGGCAGCTGACGCAAGCGGCTCACGACGTCGGCGCGCTCGCGATCGCGTGCGTCGACCCGATCAGCCTCGCCATGCTGGCGCCGCCCGGCGAGTACGGCGCCGACATCGCGGTCGGCGAAGGGCAGCAGCTTGGTCTGTCGCCCAGCTTCGGCGGACCGCACGTCGGATTCATCGCGTGCAAGCGCGAGCTGGTGCGAAAGCTGCCGGGACGTCTGGTCGGCACCGCGCACGACGCGCATGGCCGGCGCGGATTCGTGCTCGCGCTGGCGGCCCGCGAGCAGCACATCCGGCGCGAGAAGGCGACCTCCAACATCTGCACGAACCACTCGCTTTGCGCCCTGGCGGCGGCGGTATACCTGACTTACATGGGCCCGTATGGCCTGCGGCAGATCGCCGACGTCAGCTTCCGGCGAGCGCATTCGCTTGCGGACCGCCTGGCCCGGCTGCAGGGGGGTTGGGAGCCTGCCTTCCCGGAGCGCCAGTTCTTGAACGAGTTCCCGTTCCGGGTGCCCAAGGCGCGCTCGGTGGTGCGCAAGCTGGCCCGCAAAGGGATCCTGGGCGGGCTCGAGGTGAACCGCTGGTTTCGCGAGCTGAAGGACGTCCTGACGTTCACGTGCACCGAGGTCAACGACCCCCAGGCGCTCGACGAGCTGATGGCGGTGCTCGAGTCATGAGCGAGCCCCTCAGCTTCGAGCTCAGCCGTCCCGCCGTCGACCCTCCGCGCCTGCCGGAGGCCGAGGTCGCCGGCCCTGCGCCGGCCGACGTCCTGGGGCGAGAGATGCTGCGCGCAAGGCCGCCGGGCCTGCCCCGGCTCAGCGAGCCCGAGATCATGCGCCACTACAGCCGGCTCGCTTCGCTCAACTACTCGATCAGCGAGAACTTCTACCCGCTTGGCAGCTGCACCATGAAGTACAACCCGGTCGTCAACGAGGCGGCCGCCGCGCTTTCGGGGTTTGCCGACCTCCACCCCTACCAGGACGAAGACTCGGTCCAAGGCGCCCTCGAGCTCATGTGGCGTCTGGAGCGCGCGTTGTGCGCGATCGTCGGCGTCGAGCGTGTGACCCTTCAGCCGGCCGCCGGCGCTCATGGTGAATGGACCGCCCTGCGCATGATCGCCGCGTTCCATCACTCGCGCGAGGAGAACCGCACCGAGGTCCTGGTGCCGGACTCGGCCCACGGCACGAATCCCGCCAGCGCCGCTCTAAGCGGGTTCCACGTGATCGAGGTCCGCTCCGGAGACGACGGCCGGATCAGCCTGGCCGACCTGGAATCCAAGCTCTCCCCGCGGACAGCCGCCCTGATGCTGACAAACCCCAACACCTTGGGCCTGTTCGAGCGGGAGATCCTGGATATAGCGGAAATGGTGCACACGACCGGTGCGATGCTGTACTACGACGGCGCCAACCTCAACGCCTTCATGGGCATCTGCCGGCCGGGCGATATGGGCTTCGACGCGGTACACATGAACCTGCACAAGACGTTCACCACCCCGCACGGCGGTGGCGGCCCGGGCGCCGGCCCGGTCGGGGTGAAGTCAGAGCTGGTGCCTTTCCTACCTGCCCCGACGGTGGAGCGCACCAACGGCCACCTGAGGCTGGATTTCAAGCGCCCGCAGTCGATCGGGCGCGTGCGCAGCTTCTACGGCAACTTCGGCATGCTGGTCCGTGCCTACACCTACATCCTGGCGATGGGAGGCGACGGCCTGAGCCAGGCCTCGCAGGACGCTGTCCTCTCGGCGAACTACCTGCGCAAGCTGGTGGAAGGGGACCTCGACATGCCGCACGAGGGCCCGTGCATGCACGAGTTCGTCGCCAGCGCGCAGAACCTACACGAGGAGGGCGTGAGGGCGCTGGACATCGCGAAGGCCCTCCTCGATCGCGACTTTTATGCGCCGACGGTCTACTTCCCGTTGGTCGTCCCCGAGGCCATCATGGTCGAGCCGACCGAGACCGAGAGCAAAGCCACGCTGGATGCCTTTGCAGGCGCGATCAAGGAGATCGTCGCCAAGGCGAAAAGCGACCCTCAGAGCCTCCACGAGGAGCCGACAAAGCTGCCTGTGGGGAGGCTGGACGAGGTGAGCGCCGCGCGCCGGATCAACGCCTACCTACAGGGGCTGAGCGAGGACCCGATTCTGCGCTGGAAGGCCCCCGCGGAAGCGCCCGAAACGGCCCCCCAACAAACCCTTCAGGAAAGCCCCTGTTAAGGGCCTCCGCGAGCCATTTTCGTATTCAAAATCCGGTAGAATTGAGGGCCTGAAGTTCTGCCCAGTTGACCCCCATGAGTTCTCCGCGCTGGGAGGGCCGATTCCCCGGTAATGGCGGTTCGAAAACCCCTCCCGGGGAGTGAGCCGGGCGCGCGCCGGGCGCACCTTGGCATGAGGCCCCGAGCCCTAGGCGCGGACGTGGCATACACCGCCGAGCAGATCCAGGTCCTCGAGGGCCGGGAGCATGTGCGGCGGCGTCCGAGCATGTACATCGGCTCGACCAGCACCACGGGCCTTCATCACCTCGTCTACGAGGTGGTCGACAACGCGGTCGACGAGGCGCTCGCCGGTCACGCACAGAGGATCGTGGTGACCCTGTTCGCGGACGGCAGCGTGCAGGTCGACGACGACGGCCGGGGCATCCCCGTCGACGTCCACAAGAAGGAAGGGCTGTCGGCGCTCGAGCTGGTCATGACGCGGCTCAACGCCGGCGGCAAGTTCGGCGGCGGCGGCTACAAGGTGTCCTCCGGCCTCCACGGCGTCGGCGTCTCCGCCGTCAACTTCCTCAGCGAGCGGCTGCAGGTCTGGGTCCACCGCGGCAGCAAGGTTTACCAGCAGGAGTACGAGAGAGGCGTGCCCAAGGCCGGCGTCAAGCCGGTGGGCAAGACCGACCGCACCGGGACGATCGTCCGCTTCTGGCCCGACCCCCAGATCTTTCCGGACACCAAGTTCGACCGAGAGGTCATCCGGCACCGTCTTCGCGAGATGGCCTACCTCAACAAGCGGCTCGAGATCGCCCTCAACGACGAAAGCCTCGGCCTGACCGAGACGTTCTACTTCGAAGGCGGCATCGTGGCCTTCGTGCGCGCACTCAATCGCGACAAGTCGGTGGTGAACGTGCCGCCGTTCTACGTCGACCGGGAGATCGAGGGCACCCAGGTGGAGGTCGCACTCCAGTACAACGAGACGTTCGTGGAGAACGTGGTCGCGTTTGCCAATACCATCCACACGATCGAGGGCGGAAGCCACCTGACGGGCTTTCGGGCGGCTCTCACCAACGTGCTGAACCGCTACGCGCGCAAGGCCGGGATTCTCAAGGAGCAGGACCCGAACCTCACGGGCGAGGACGTGCGCGAAGGGCTCACGGCGGTCATCAGCGTCAAAGTTCTCGAGCCGCAGTTCGAGGGGCAGACCAAGGGCAAGCTCGGCAACGCGGAGGTCCAGGGCCACGTGTCGCTTGCCCTGACCGAGGGCCTGACCCAGTATCTCGAGGAGAACCCGTCCGAAGGCCGGCGGATCATCGAAAAGTCGCTGACCGCTGCTCGCGCGCGGGAAGCAGCGCGCAAGGCACGCGATCTCGTCCAGCGCAAGAGCCTGCTCGAGTCGAGCATGCTGCCCGGCAAGCTCGCCGACTGTTCGGAGCGCGACCCCTCCCTGTCCGAGCTCTACATCGTCGAGGGCGACTCCGCCGGCGGAACCGCAAAGGGCGGGCGAGATCGGCGCACGCAGGCGATCCTTCCGTTGCGGGGCAAGATTCTCAACGTCGAGAAGGCGCGCCTCGACAAGGTCTTGACGTCAGACGAGATCCGCAACCTGATCACCGCGATGGGCGCGGGGGTCGGCGACAACTTCAACATCGAAAAGATCCGATATCACCGCATCGTGACCATGACCGACGCGGACGTCGACGGCAGCCACATCCGCACGCTCTTGCTGACGTTTTTCTTTCGCTACTTCCCGCAGGTGATCGACAAGGGATACCTCTACATGGCGCAGCCGCCGCTGTTCAAAGTGTCAAAGGGTGCCGGCAAGAACATGAAGGTTGTCTGGTGTTCGTCAGAGGCCGACCGCGACAGGGCCCTACGCCAGCTCGGCAAGGGCGCCGAGGCGGCGCGGATGAAGGGTCTCGGCGAGATGAACGCGGAGGAGCTCTGGGAGACCACGATGAATCCGGCGACGCGCGTCCTTCTTCGCGTCACGGTAGAAGACGCCGCGGCGGTCAACGACACGTTTGAGAGGTTGATGGGACCTGACGTCGAGCCCCGCAAGAAGTTCATCCAGGCGCACGCCAAGAGCGTCCGCAACCTCGACATCTAGGACTGTCCGTTGTGCGAATAGCGGTCGACGCCATGGGCGGCGATCACGCGCCAGAGGAGATCGTCAAAGGCGCCGCCCGGGCGGCAGTCGAATACGGGATCGACATCTCGCTCGTCGGCATCCCCGCATCGGTGCAGCCGCTCCTCGACAGCCATCCGCGGCTGCAGCTCGTGCCATGCACGCAGGTCGTGGCGATGGACGAGCACCCGGCGCAGGCGGTGCGCAACAAGCCCGACTCGTCGATATCGGTCTGCGCGCGGCTGTGCAGGGACGGGCGCGCGGACGGTTGGGCATCCGCGGGAAATTCCGGCGGGGTGATGGCGGCTGCCCTGTTCATCCAGGGCCGGATCAAAGGCGTAGAGCGACCCGCGCTCGGGTCCATCGTTCCCACACAGGAAGGCTTTGCGTACTTCCTGGACGTCGGCGCCAATGTCGACTCGAAACCTGAGTACATGGCGCAGTTCGCCGCGATGGGCGCCGTGTACGCCCGTGAGATGCTTGGCCGGCCCGAGCCGCGCATCGCGCTCCTCAGCAACGGAGAAGAGGAGGGCAAAGGCGACGAACGGGTTCGCGAGACGACCAGGCTGCTCAAGGGATCACTGGCGGGCTTCATCGGCAACGTCGAGCCGAAGGACATCTATGGTGCGCGCGCGGACGTCGTCGTGGCCGATGGGTTCGTGGGCAACGTGGCGATCAAGATGGCGGAGGCGACAGCCGATTTCCTCTTCCGCACACTGCGCGAGGAGATTCCCAAAACGCTGTCTGGCATGCTCGGCGGATTGCTGATCCGACCCGGCGTGCGGCAGATCCGCGACCGGATCGACTGGCGGGAGTTCGGCGGTGCGCCTCTGTTGGGCATCGACGGGGTCGCGGTGGTGGCTCACGGGCGATCCGACGCGCGCGCGATGAAGAACGCGATCCGAGTTACACGCGACGCGATCGAGAACCAGCTCGTCGGTAAGATTCGAGCGGAGGTGGGGAGGGCATGAATTCAGTAAGTCCCATCCTTAAGCGGCCTGCCGCCAAAAATGGTCAGACCCGCGTCGTCGTGACCGGGATGGGGACGGTCAACCCGCTCGGCAAGGACCTCGAGGAGTACTGGCACGGGCTCATCGAGGGTCGCAGCGGCGCAAGCCCCATCGAGCGCTTTCCCACCGACCGCCTCGCGACGAAGTTCGCCTGCCAGGTCAACACCTTCGATCCGCAGGACTACATCGAGCGAAAGGCTGCCCAGCGTATGGCGCGCTTCTCGCAAATGGCGGTGGCGGCGTCGCGGATGGCGCTGACGGATTCGGGCCTGGACCTCGCCAAGGAGAATGACTTTCGCGTCGGGGTGGCGATGGGCACCGGGATCGGAGCATTCGACGATATGACGCAGGGTGCGGCTTCATTTCTCAGCAAAGGCCGGCTGAACCCCCTATACGCGCCGACGATCATTCCGAACATGGCGGGCGCGTCTGTCGCGATGCAGTTCCATATCCGTGGTCCCAACACGACAGTCACGACGGCATGCGCAGCCTCGACGCAGACGCTGGGTGACGCCACCCGAATGATTCAGCACGGCGACGCGGATGTGATGCTCGCAGGCGGAACCGAAGCCTCGTTGTGCGAGGTGGGCCTCGCGTCGTTCAATGCCATCCGCGCTCTTTCGACGCGGAATGATGCCCCCGAGAAAGCGAGCCGGCCCTTCGACCTGGATCGAGACGGTTTTGTGCCCGGCGAGGGTGCGGGAATCTTGATCCTCGAGTCCCGCGAGCATGCGATCAATCGCGGCGCTCGCATCTACGGCGAGATCCTGGGATATGCGACCACCAACGATGCGTTCCACCAAGTCGCACCCGACGAGACGGGCGAGGCGCCCGCCAAAGCGGTGACGCTTGCCCTGAAAGATGCCGGCATCGACGCCAGCCAGGTCGACTACGTCAACGCACACGGCACGTCGACGCAACTCAACGATGCCGGCGAGACGAAGGCGCTGAAGATCGCCCTGGGTGAGCACGCTCGCAAGGTCGCGATCAGCAGCACGAAGTCGATGATCGGCCACCTACTGGGCGCCGCGGGCGCCGTGGAGGCGATCGCGACCCTGCTCACGATCAACCGCGGCATCATCCATCCGACGATCAATTACGAGAATCCAGACCCGGAGTGTGACCTCGATTATGTCCCCAACCAGGCGCGGCGCCACGACGTGCGTGTGGCGATCTCCAACGGCTTCGGGTTCGGTGGGCACAACGCGGTCGTGGTCCTGGCGAAGTACGAGGAGTAAATAGGGGTTGGCAGACGACGCAGCCGGCACGATCCTGACGCGGAGCCTCCAGGAGGAGATGCAGACCTCCTACATGGAGTACGCGATGTCCGTCATCATCAGCCGGGCCCTGCCCGACGTACGTGACGGGCTTAAGCCGGTGCAGCGCCGGATTCTCTACGCCATGCAGCGAGCCGGCGCCACAAGCGGCACCAAAACCAAGAAGTCCGCCGCGTTCGTGGGTGACGTGATGAAGCTCTACCACCCCCACGGAGACAGTGCGATCTACGACGCGCTGGTGCGCATGGCTCAGCCGTTCTCGCTCCGGTATCCGCTGATCGACGGCCAGGGCAACTTCGGCAGCGTCGACGGCGACCCGCCGGCCGCGATGCGTTACACGGAGGCGAAGCTGTCAGCGATCACCGGCGAGCTGATGGCGGACATCGACAAGCAAACCGTCGACATGGTGCCGAGCTACGACGGCTCGGAGGAAGAGCCATCGGTGCTGCCGGCGCGGATACCCAACCTGTTGATCAACGGCGCCTCGGGCATCGCGGTCGGTATGACGACCAACATCCCACCGCACAACCTTCGCGAGGTCGGGGGGGCCGTCAGGCACCTCGTCGACAACCCGGACGCAACGGCCGAGGACCTGTTGACCTTCGTCAAGGGTCCCGATTTTCCGACCGGCGGCGTGATCATGGGAACGACTGGAATCAAGGCGGCTTATTCAACCGGCCACGGCCGGATAATCGTCCGGGCAAGGCACTCGCTCGAACAGGCCGCAAACGGCCGCGAGCGGATCATCGTCTACGAGCTGCCTTACGCGGTCAACAAAGCAGCGCTCGTCGCGAAGATCGCGGAGCTGGTCTCGGAGCGAAGGCTCGAAGGCATCGCGGACCTTCGCGACGAATCAGACCGCAACGGGATGCGGATCGTGATCGAGCTCAAACGCGAGGCGCAGGTCTTCACCGTCCTGAACAACCTGTACAAGCACACGACGATGCAGACAACCTTCGGCGTGATCATGCTCGCGATCGTCGACGGCCGCCCTGTGGTCTTGAGTCTCAAACAGGCCCTGCAGCTTTTCATCGAGCACCGCCGCAACGTCATCCTTCGCCGCACGCGCTTCGACCTCGAGCGCGCTCAGGAGCGGGCGCACATCCTCGAGGGCCTCAAGATCTGCCTCGACCACCTGGACGAGGTGATCAAAACGATCCGCGCCGCCGCCGACCAGGACGTTGCGGCCACCCAGCTGCAGACGAAGTTCGGTCTCAGCGAGCGCCAGGCGAAGGCCGTTTTGGCTCTGACCCTGGGCCGTCTGACGCGACTGGAGCGCGGCAAGATCGACGAGGAGTATGAGCAGGTGATCAAGACGATCGCCTACCTCGAGAGCATCCTCGCGAGCGACCAGAAGGTGCGCCTCCTGATCAAGGAAGAGATGGACGACGTCGTCAAGAAATACGGCGACGACCGCCGCACGGAGATCACGGGCCAGGAAGCGATCGACCTTTCCGCCGAGGACTTGGTCCCGAAGGAAGATGTGGTCGTGACCCTGACGCATCGCGGTTACGCGAAGCGGCAGCCGCTTCGGGTCTTCCGCGCGCAGAAACGCGGCGGTGTGGGGCTCAAGGGCGCGAAGCCGACCGCGGGCAGCGACGCGCCGAGCGGGACACGAGAGGAGGACTACGCGCTGCATTTGCTGACGACGCACACGCACGCGTCGATGCTGTTTTTCACCCAGAGCGGACGCGTTTTCCAACTGCGAGTGCATGAGGTGCCGGAACGCGAGCGCCAGGCCAAGGGCA
>Ga0066697_10000915_pt1 | contig 11514 bp, 7 predicted proteins | sample GraSoiAngelo_146_FD_66451 | JGI IMG/M metagenome (GOLD analysis project Ga0066697, IMG submission 66451) | Grasslands soil microbial communities from the Angelo Coastal Reserve, California, USA - 14_1009_05_30cm | ecosystem: Environmental > Terrestrial > Soil > Grasslands | place: USA...
ATGTCGCGCTCGTCTCACTGGGGCTGCTCCTCGGGATGGGAGGCTGCACCAGCTTTCTGACTGGCGACAAACTGAGCTCGACGCCAAACGTGCCCTCCTCGGCGTCGATTCAACAACTGTTCATGGGGGTGCAGGCCACGCAGTTCGCCCTGCAGGAGGGCCAGCTAGCGATGCAGATGTGCATGTGGGTACAGGCGTGCGGGGCGACCGGCAATCGTTTCGTCGAGCTCTCGGGCCGCTACAATTTCACCGTGGCCTCGAACGTCGGTGCCAACTCCGGAGATTGGTCGCTGCTCTACGACGCTGGGGGGTTGGTCGACATCCACGCCGTGGAAGCGGACGCTCAAGCCGGGGGCGACTCGACATGGCTCGGGATCGCGAGAATCTGGGAGGCCCTTACCGTTGGTACGCTCGCTGACCAGTGGGGGGATGTTCCCTACTCCCAAATCGGAACCAGCGCCACTCCAGCACCCGATAACCAGTTCGCCATCTACGGCGCCATCCAGACGCTGCTGGACCAAGCGATCGCGGAGCTTCAAAGCAATACGGGCGGTGGACCTGGTACCGCTGACCTCATATTTCGCGGCAACCGCGCCAACTGGATTGCCGCGGCATACACCCTGAAGGCACGCTATTTCATGCATACGGCGGAGTCGCTCGGGACACCGGCGTATCAGAACGCTATCACAGCCGCGACGAACGGGATCAGCGACAACACCGGGAACGGCGACTTCCGCGCGTTCCACGGGACGGCCCCGGCGGAACGAAACATGTGGGCTCAGTTCCAGTCGACATCGTTCGGCAACGACATCGAGGCGGGTAAGCCTCTCACGGATATCATGAATGCGCGCACCGATCCGCGCCTGCCGGCGTACTTTTGCCTGAACACGAACAACGGCTACGGCGGGCAGGATTTCAATGCGCCGCAGCCCGCGGCGACGATATCCAATTTCGGATGCCCCTCAGCACCTGTTCGTTTCAGTGCGACTTTCCGTGTGCCGTACGTCACGTATGGGGAGAACGAGCTTATTCTGGCTGAGGCGTATAAGTGCCGTGCTAGCACGCTTCCGTGCACCGGCACGACGGCCACCGCGACGGCGGACGATCCGACGGCCCTTATTCACCTGAACAACCAGCGGACGTACGTCAACACGCTGTATCCGGCCAGCGCACCCCAAGTTGCGTTGCCTCAGCTCGCAGGAATCACCGGCGCCCAGCTGCTCGACTCGATCATGACCGACAAGTTCGTGCTGATGTTCCAGAACATCGAAACCATCATGGACTATCGGCGCACCTGCCTCCCGGCCATCGCGCCGGTCGTCGCCGGCAACACGTTGGGCTTTAAGAATGTGCCCGGGCAGCTATTTTTCCCGTTGATCGAGATAGACGCGAACTCGAACGTGCCGAATCAGAGCACGGAACTTGCTACGCACAATTTCCGGACTCGGGGTGATGTGCACGCCTGCACGAATGACAATGCACCATAGGGGCTCGGCGTAGCCGTACCGGGTACAACACCTGTGATCAGCAAACGGGGGAGCGTCGCCGCAGATTGGATTCGCTCCCCCGTTATCTTTTGCTGAGACTTGGAGCGTGGTTCGATGCACTCGACGCGTGGCGTCACATTCGTAGCGATGGCGTTGGTGCAGACCGGGTGTTACAACTATATGCCGTTGCGACGTTCTGGCCTCGTTCCCTCGAGCTACGTGGCAGTCACACTCACCGAGTCCGGTTCGGATGCCCTGGCTCGGTACCTCGGGCCGAACGTGCTCGTTGTCCGGGGGCGCTACGTGGGCCCGTCCGAAGGAGGCCTTGTACTGTCGGTCGAGTCGGTGGAGTCGCGGCGCGGGAACATTCTGCGGTGGGCCGGGGAGACCGTTGTGGTACGAGGTGAGTTCGCACGGTCCGTGGAGCAGCGAGAAGCATCTTGGAGCAAGACGGCTCTGTTGGCCGGAATGTCCACGGTCGGGCTCGTGGTGGCGTATTGGGCATTTGGCCCGGGATCTGGCGGCCAGGGCGGCGTTGGGTCGAGTTCTGGTCCTATTCGACGCTGACGAGAACTTGCGAGGAGCCGTGGGGTACTCGGGAAATCCTTGGGGACATTTTCATGTGCGTGCTGCTGTGTTGACTGCTGCATGTCTCACTGCAGGCTGCTACTCCTATTCCCCTCTCGCGACGCCTGATCCCGAGCCGGGAACCTCTATCGAGGCGACACTGACCGACCAGGGGTCCCGCGACTTGGCACCGGCGCTCGGTCCGGACGTCTTACTTGTGCGCGGTCGCTATCAGGGCACAGACGAGGGGGGACTCAGGCTGGCCGTAGCCGCTGTGGAGACGAAGCGTGGAATCGTCAATTCCTGGGCGAATGAGCCGGTGACCATTCCTACGACTGCGATCGCTTCGGTCTCGATCCGCCGCCTCTCGACCGGGCGCAGCCTCCTCCTTGCTGGTGTCGGGGTGGCAGGCGTCGCAGCCGTGACTCTTGGGTTTTCTGTGACGGGCAGCGGGTCGCCTCCGGGCGTACATCCGCCGCCACCCCCACCCAGGTAGCTTGGCTCCTAGAACACGCAGACGTTCGAGAAGTCCGTCTCGAGTGTCCAACCGACGTACTGACGCGGCTGGACCATAAAGGATCTAGGGCTGGACGAGGGTCAGGGCAGCGCCCCGACCGCAACCCGGGGGTTCGTCGTCGCCATGAATCGTCGGGCGAGTGGTCGAGGGCAATGACGAACGCGGCTGTCGTGCAAGCGGCGCGATGCCCGGAGGCGTCGGGAGTCCCCCGACACCGTGCTGACGCGAACGGTTGCGGGGTCGAGGGGTATCGAACAGAAGATCGAGGACGAGGGATGAATGGCTATGCGTACTTTGTGTCTGATCGGAGTGTTGTGTCTCACCGCAGGGTGCTACAACTACAACCCACTCACTACGCCGAGTCCCGAGGTCGGGACGTACGTTGCGGTTACGCTCACCGACCCGGGGTCGGAGAAGCTCGCCCGCTCGGTCGGGCCGAATGCCTTCATCCTGCGCGGCCGGTATCTCGGGGATAGCGAGCAGGGGATGTTCCTCTCGGTCTCGTCCGTCGAGACGAAGCAGGGTATCGCGCAGCCGTGGGAAGGGGAGACGGTCGCGGTGCCGGCCGACGCGGTCGCCTCGATGGACGTGCGGAAGCTTTCCAAGGGTCGGACCATCCTACTCGCGGGATTGGGCGCCGGAGGACTGGTCGTGACGACCGTCGCCTTGTCGCTCATCGGCAGTGGCACGGCGCCGAATCCCGGCGGAGGCCGGCCCCCGAAGCAATAAGTTCTTCTCCTAGAACACCCCGACGCTCGAGCGGCGCAGATCCGTCTCGAGCGTCCATTCTATATACTGCCCGCGTTGCACGACCAGGATGTCCGTGACGGCGTAGGCGTCGTTGCCGATCGCGTCTCCGTACAGGCGGATCTCCCGCCCCTGGCCGAGCAGACGGATCGGCAGGAAGAACACGGTGGAGGACGACCCGCTCACGGTTCCGATGCGCGTGCGCTGCCCGTCGTGCAGGACGTACACGACCACGTCCAGATAGTTGTGGTTGGTGACGCTGAGAGCGATTTCGCTCTCGGGTACGTCGGCGGTGGCGGACTGGTCGCCCGACTTGTTTCCCCGATTGAACACGAAGCAGGCCGGGGCGGCGAGGAGGATCAAAACGAGCGCCGTCTCAAGCCGCGGCGCGCGAGCGCGGGGCGTGGGGCACATGCGGGCGAACGTAGCGCTCCTGGAAGATGCACGGAAGGACGTGCCGGGCAGGGCCGCGCGGCCCGTTTTCGGGCTATGACGATTCCCTAACACCACCAACGCCGCGTAAGCGGACGCGTGGTTTCGCTTTGGAACGTGCGTTTCCTTGCGACCCCGCGCACCCGGCCCCACTTTAGCGAGACCGTTCCACTCCACCCTGAGGCCAGGAGCGTCGCTCATGCGCCACATTCGGTCCGGTCGTCGTCGATCCTCCCCGCCCGCCCTCCCTTCCGGAGCGCCATGCAGATGTAGTCGCCGGTAGGCCGTCAGCACTGGCCTGCCGGACACCTGCTACATCGACTGACCGCGCCGTCCCCGCGGGCACCACGCCGTGCGCTCGGGTCGGCGGGATCCCGTTCAGAGACCCTTGAATGAGGATATGCGCAATGAACGTACATGGCATTCGCCAATTGCCTGGCGTCGCGGCCGCCGTTCTGCTGGCCGCGGGGCTTGTCGCCGGGCCGGTGCAGGCCCAGCAAGGCACCATCGCTGGGCGAATCACGGACAATTCCAACCAACAGGCCGTCGCGGGTGCCGAGGTGCTCGTCGTGGGCACGAGCCTGCAGACGCGCAGTGCCCGAGATGGCCAGTACACTTTCAGCAAAGTGCCCACCGGCCAGTACAGTGTGCAGGTGCGGCTGATCGGCTACGCCACGGCGACGAGCAGCGTGAGCGTAACGCCGGGCGGGTCGGCGACGCTGGATTTCGCGCTGACGCCCGCGGCCGTGCCGCTCGACGCGGTGGTGGTTTCGGCGACGGGCCAGGAGCAGCTCAAACGCGAGCTAGGGAACAGCGTCGCTACGGTTGACGCCGCGAAGATCACGCAGGAGGCCGCCCCGGTGGATGCCGCCGACCTGCTGAACTCGCGCGTGCCCGGCGTCGAAGTGCTCCAGAGCGGCGGGACCACGGGGAGCGGCTCGCGCATTCGGATCCGTGGCGCAACGAGTTTGTCGCTCCGTAACGAGCCGATCATCGTCGTCGACGGGGTGCGCATCGACAACTCGCCGCAGGCCGGCAACCTGCAGAACTTCACGGGTGGACAGGCGCCGTCGCGCCTGAACGATCTCAACCCGGAGGACATCCAGTCGGTGGAGATCGTGAAAGGGCCGTCGGCCGCCGTGCTCTATGGAACGGACGCGGCCAACGGCGTCATCCAGATCACCACCAAGCAGGGGCGGCCGGGCCCCACCAAGTGGACGGCGTTCGTGGCGGGCGGCACGCTGAACGATGAAACGACTTGGCCGTCGAACTACTTCTCGTCCGCTGCGAGCGGTGCCTCGTGCCGGCTGAGCTCGCAGGCTCGCGGCCTCTGCACGATCGCCACGGTGGACAGCTTCAACCCCCTGACGCAGAACTCGCCGTTCCGCGAAGGCGTCCGTCAACAATATGGGGTGAGTGCCTCCGGAGGCAACGAGATCACGACCTTCTATGTGGCGGGTGACTTTCAGCGGGAGAAGGGGATTTACCAGTCGAACGATCTGAAGAAAACGGACCTCCGCGCAAACCTGCGCAACCAGGTGAGCCGGCTGATGGATCTGTCGGCCAACGTGGGATACGTATCGAGTAACCTGCAGTTGCCGCAGAACGACAACAACAACCAGGGAATCTTGTCGAGCGGCCTGCTGGGGAACTCTGACTCGACCAATGGCGGCTATGGCTTCCTGACGCCGCAGCAGGCGAATCTGATCAGCAGCGTGGAGCGGGTCGAGCGGTTCACGGGCGGCCTGAACATTAACTTCCGTCCGTGGAGCTTCCTCGCGATGCGGGGGACGGGTGGCTACGACGTGACGAACCAGGGTGACGATGGGGAGGTCCCACCCAACGAGATTCCCCTCAGTACCGCCCAGCTCCAGGGCAACGCGACCCAGAACCGCGCGCAGCTGCTGTCCTACACGGCGAACTATTCCGCCACGGCATCCTTCCGCGTGTCCTCGGCGATCACGTCGAATACCACGGTGGGTGTGCAGTTCTACAAGAACGTGTTCCAGCAGGTGCAGGCGTCCGGACGGTCCGTCATTCCTGGGACCCAGGGCGTCTCGGGCGTCGTGTTCCCGGCGGTGCACGACACCACGGCGCCGGCGGTCACGCTCGGTGGCTACGGCGAGGAGGCCCTGAGCATCAACGATCGGCTCTATCTCACCGCCGCCCTGCGGCGCGACGGCCACTCGGCGTTCGGGACGAACTTCGGCGCGATCAACTACCCGAAGGTATCGGGCTCGTGGGTCATCTCCGAAGAGCCCTTCTTCCCGCGCCTGGGCTGGCTCTCGAGCCTACGGCTGCGGGCGGCATGGGGCAGGTCGGGGCGTGCTCCGGAACCGCTCGACGCGCTGCAGTTCAGCCTCCCCGTGGCCGTGGCGGCTGACGGGACCGACATTCCCGGCGTCGCGGTCGGGAGCGTCGGCAACGCCAATCTGCGGCCGGAGAAAACGCGTGAAGTGGAAACGGGATTCGACGCGGACGTCATCCAGCATCGCGTCCACTTTGAGGCCACGTATTACGACAAGGTCTCGACCGATGCGCTGGTGGACGTGCCGATTGCCGGCTCGGTGGGCGAGGGAGCGGGACCGGGCGAAGCGGTCATCACCCGGCTCTTCAACCTCGGCGAGCTGAGCAATAAAGGCTTCGAGTTGCTCCTCACCGCCCAGGTCGTGGATCGCCCCGACGTCTCATGGAGCGTCACGGCGAGCGCGTGGGGAAACAAGAACCGGGTGATCAGCACGGGGCCGGGCAACACGCCGATCATCTTCGGGCTCGGCGGGTCCTCCCAGCGCCTGGAAGCCGGCTACCCGGCGGGTGGGTATTGGGGCAGGCCCTACACGTTCTCCGACGCCAACGGCGATGGGCTCATCAATCCCGTTCCTGCTGCCGGTGAGCTCACCTTCCAAAGCGACACCGACACGTTCCAGGGGTCTTCGGTCCCGACGCACGGCGGAACCATTTCCACGGAGGTCAACTTCCTCCGCCACTTCCGGGTCTACGGATTGCTCGACGGGCGGTTCGGGAACAAGCTGGACAACGCCACGGAGAGCTTCCGCTGCCTGTTCGGCATCTGCGCCGGCATCCGGCTGCCCGGGACCTCGCTCGCCGACCAGGCGGCGGCGCAGGCTGCGTTGCAGGGTGACGAGGCCGGATTCTATCAGGACGCTGGGTTCGTGAAGCTGCGCGAGGTTTCTGTGACGTATTTCGCTCCCCCGGAGTGGGCAGCCCGCATCGGCGCCAGCAGCCTGAGCTTCACCGTGTCCGGTCGCAACCTGGTGACCTGGACGAACTACAAGGGCGCCGACCCCGAGCTGAACACCATCGGCCAGTTCAACTACAGTGTGGCCGACTTTTTGACCCAGCCGCCGGTGCGCTACTTCATCGGCCGCGTCAACGTGACCTTCTGAGCGGGGATAAGACCATGACGCACATGACGAAGCTGCTTGCGCTCGTGGGGGTCGCGCTGTTGCTGCCGGAGGCCGGCTGCAACGACCCCTTGAAGGTGAAGACCCCGGACATCGTTCCGCCGAGTGCCCTGTCCGACTCGGCGTCATTGGCGACGCTCCGCGCCGCGGCGATCGGCGACTTCTCGATCGCCTACACCGGAGACCACCCCGATGGCTCGGGCGGCACCGCGGAGGGCGTGATCATGTATGGCGGCCTCCTGGCCGACGAGTTCGTCAATTCCGAGACATTCCCCACGCGGATCGAGGTGGACGCCCGTACGATACAGCTGACCAATGCGGACGACGATCTGTGGTACCGCCTGCTGCATCGGGCGCGGCAGTCGGCGGAAGCAGCCGCCGACGGCTACCGGCGTCTCGCGCCCGCCGATCCCGGCTATGCCGAGACGCTCAACCTGGCGGCATACACCTATGTGTTCTTCGCCGAGACGTTCTGCTCAGGCGTGCCGGTAAGCCACCTGGATCCGGTGACCAGCACCATCACGTATGGCGTGCCGCTCACGACGGCGCAGCTGCTCGACACGGCCATCGCGCGCTTCGACTCGGCGATCAGTGTCGCGACAGCCGTCGGGGGTCAAACCGAGATGATCGACTTGGCGACCGTGGGCAAGGCGCGCGCCTTCCTGTTTCGCGCAGGACTGCCTGGAGGGCTAGCCGGTGACTTCGCGACGGCCGCCAGCCTCGCCGTCGTGGTGCCCACCGACTTCGCGTACGTACAGGAGCACACGACGACCACCGACCGTGAGAACAACGGTGTCTTCAATGCCGGTGCGACGGATGGTCGCTACTCGCTGACGGATTCGACGCCCGGGAAAACGGCTCCGAGCAGGGAAGGGATGAACGGGTTCCCGTGGCTCGCTGTAGCCGATCCGCGCACTACAATGATCCTCGATCCGGGCGGTGTGGGGTTCGACGGGGGTACTCCGCTGTGGGACAATCTCCGGTACGGAAGCCGCACGGCGCCGATTACTGTGGCGACGGGAGTCGAGGCCCGGCTCATCCAGGCCGAAGCCGCGCTGCAGTCGGGCGACACCATCCTGCCGGGCGGGCAGTTCTTCACGCAGTTGAACCAGCCTCGGCAGCAGCCGTCTCAGCGGTCCTACTTCAACCCCAACCCGTTCGACCGGACCAACACGAGCACCGCGGCCATTGGCGTGCTCCCCGACTTGAGCGCCACCGATGCCACGAACGCCGGCGGGGCCGTGAATCTGCTGTTCAACGAGCGGGCGCGCTGGCTCTGGCTTACCGGCCATCGCCTCGGGGACCTGCGTCGGTTGGTGCGGCAGTACAACACGAGCGGCAACCGAACTCAGGACAAAGTCTTCCCGACCGGGCCGTACTTTAAGGTGAACTTCACGGACTACGGCAGCGACGTGAATTTCCCCGTGCCGGTCACGGAGCAGAACAACCCGAACTTCACCGCTTGTTTGGACCGGAATCCGTAGGAGACGTTTTCGCAGTTCGAAAGGGGGGAGGGGGCGACATCGCTCCCTCCCTTCGTGTTACAGTTGCTCGCCGTCCTTGGTCTTGATCACGACGACGCCGTTCACCGCGTCGGTGCCGTAATACGTGGTGCCCTCGATGCCGTCATAGATGAGGATCGTGAAGATCGACTGTGCTTCGATCGTCTCGAGTGCGTGGAAGTCCGGGACACGCACCCCGTCGAGCACGATGACCGGCGCCTCACTGAGCAGAAAGGTCGATCGGCCGCGCCGGCCCATGCTGGCCGGACGACCATTGCGGTCCTCGTTCAACTGCAGCATGGGTGCTTCCTGTCTCAGGACCTGCCACGCGGTATGGGCGCCCGACTTCTCGATCTGCTCGGCGGTGATGAGAAACGTGCCGGGCGCCTCCGGGCCGGCGGCGTTCTGGTGAACGGCTGGGCCGCAACCGAGGAAGGCGACGAGCAGTGAAGCGGGGAGTGCCTTCATGAAGGCCTCGCAATTCGAGGGACGACGGGCGCGACTCACCTATCATCGTGCGTGGGCGGACGAGCGTCAAGCAACCCCGCGCGTTCTTGGCCTGACCATTCCCTGACAGTTCACCGGCCTTCGATCCCTCTTGCGGCCGTTCCAAGTCGGGAGCACGTTAACCGCCGACTGACCGCAGGGCCGTCAAGCGCCCCTCTGCTGTCCCGCTCGAGCCGTCGGGCGCGCCGCCGCGTATGCAGTCGCGTAAGGCGGGAGACGACCCTCACCTGGTCGACGGGTTGCCGTTTGCCGTCCAACCTGATCCAGGAGGTGGGACTATGTGCCCTCCACTGTCGGCGTCTTTCCGGCGTTCCCCGAGCCCCAAGTCTCCTATCGATAACTCTACGCTGCGTCTGCTGCGTGCAGCCGGCGTGCTGGCGGGCCTGGTCGGTGGCTTCGCCGGCGCGGTCGCCGCGCAGCAAGGCACGGTGAGCGGGACCGTTGTCGATCAGGCGAACCAGCGTCCCGTTGTAGGCGCCCAGGTATACCTCGCCGGAAGCACGCGGCGGGTGTTTACCGATCAGAAGGGCGGGTTCGTGCTCGACAAAATGCCGGTCGGCGAGGTAGACGTGCGGGTTCGGATGATCGGATACGCCACCGCGGCCAAGAAGGTCACGGTCTCCGCCGATCAGACCACGGCCGCCGACGTCGCCCTCACCGCCAGCGCCATCGCGCTCGACGAAGTCGTCGTGACGGCGACCGGGGCCCAGTCGAGTCGCGAGCAAGGCAACGCCGTGGCGAAACTCGATGCTATCAAAATTGTCTCGGAGGCGCCGGTGACCAACGCCGCCGATCTCCTGAACTCACGCTCGCCGGGAGTGCTCGTGCAGCCGGGGGGCGGCACCTCGGGAACCGGCGCGCGGATCCGCATCCGTGGCGCGAACAGCGTCTCGCTCTCGAACGAGCCGGTGATCGTAGTGGACGGGATTCGCGTAGAAAACGGGGCGGTGTCGAATTCCGTCGGCGTGGGAGGACAGTCTCCCTCTCGGATCAACGACATCAACCCGGACGACATCGAATCCGTGGAAGTGGTGAAGGGCCATCCGCCGCCGTCCTGTACGGGACCGATGCCGCCAACGGCGTCATCGTGTACAAGACCAAGCGCGGACGGCCGGGGAAGACGCGGTGGGACGTCTTCAGCGAGGGTGGGACGCTGAACGACGTCACCAACTGGCCCACGAACTACAAGTCCATTCGTCAACCCCTCGATTCCGGGAAGCAGTGTCTCCTCTCGTCTATCGCGGCGGGCGCGTGCACGCAGGCTGAGCTCCAGACCTTCAACCCGCTCGTCACCAACAGCCCGTTCCGCACCGGCACGCGGCAGGCGTACGGTGTCTCCGCGTCGGGGGGAACCGACCAGACGACCTTCTACGTCGCCGGAGACTACGCCAAGGAGCTGGGCGTCTACCAGACGAGCAACCTCCGCCAGGTGAGTGTGCGGGCTAACCTCCACAACCAGGCCCGCGACAACCTCGAGCTGAACGCGTCCGCGGGATACACCAATGGCCGCCTGCGGCTGCCGCAGAACGACAACAACTCCTTCGGCGTGGTCTCGAGTGGCCTGCTCGGCCGGGCGGATACGATCAACCAGGGGTACGGGTTCCTCACGCCGGCGCAGAGCTACTCCATCGGCACCTTCCAGGACATCGACCGGTTCACCGGCAGCGTGGAGACGAACTACCGCCCGTGGACGTTCCTCGAGGCGCGCGTCGTGGCGGGAACGGATTTCACGAGCCGCTATGACCAGAACACGATCTTTCCCGGCAACATCCCGATCAGCGCGCAGGCGTTCAAGGGCAGCCGGAACGCCAACCCGTTCCAGATCTACAACTGGACGGCGAACGTCAACCTGACGGCCTCCTTCCTGCTCAATCCCAACGTGTCGTCCGCGACGAGCGTTGGTCTGCAGTACTATCACGATCGCTTTCACGGCATCCTCGCGAGCGGGCAGCAGCTTGCCGCCGGGACGAACTCGCTGACGGGCATCGTCACGCCCGCCGACAGCGAGACGAACCAGGAATTCGTGACGTACGGGCGCTTTGCCGAAGAGCGGGTCGCGGTCCACGACCGGCTCTTCTTCACGGCCGCCGTGCGCAATGACAACAGCTCGGCGTTCGGCGTGCAGTTCAAGAACATCTACTATCCGAAGTTCTCGACATCATGGGTCATGTCCGAGGAGCCGTTCTTCCCGCGGATCGACTGGCTCAACTCGCTGCGCCTGCGGGCCGCGTGGGGCGAGTCGGGGTTGCATCCGGGTCCGCTCGACGCCATCCAGTACTATCTGGCGCAGTCGGTGACGGTCGCGACCGCCGATCTCCCGGGGATCACGC
>Ga0066697_10000923_pt1 | contig 11485 bp, 9 predicted proteins | sample GraSoiAngelo_146_FD_66451 | JGI IMG/M metagenome (GOLD analysis project Ga0066697, IMG submission 66451) | Grasslands soil microbial communities from the Angelo Coastal Reserve, California, USA - 14_1009_05_30cm | ecosystem: Environmental > Terrestrial > Soil > Grasslands | place: USA...
CAGTGGGAACAGCGGAGTCTCGAGCGTCTCGCTCAACGTGGCGAACGGCGCGACGGCGCCGCCGGGACCGCCGTTGCCGACGCCGCCGCCCGCGCCCACGCCGGCGGCGCTCATCGCGGCGTTCGCCACGCCCGCCGCCGGCGCGACCGTGAGCGGCACCACGACGGTGACGATGTCCGCGACCGGCGGCACCGCGCCGTATACGTACACGCTCGCGCTCGACGGCGCGCCGCTCGTCTCCGGCGCCGCGGCGAGCTACGCGTGGAACACGACTGCGGCGAGCAACGCCGCGCACACGCTGAGCCTCACGGTGCGCGATGCCGCCGGGGTCAGCTCGACCGCGACGCGGACGGTCACGGTCGCCAACACCGTCACGTCGTCACCATCGCCGTCGCCGACGGGCACGCTCCGGGTGTTCATCACCCAGCCGCAGAACGGCGGGACGGTGACGGGCACGGTGTGGCCGACCTTGTGGGTCGAGGGCCAGAGCGGGACGTCGAACACCTTCACGATCTCCGTCAACGGGCAGGTCCTGGGCAGCCAGGTCACATCGAGCCGCGGCCCAGTCTCGATCCCGTGGATCACGACGGGCACCGCGAATGGTGCCGTGAGTCTCAGCGCCACCGTGCGCGACGCGACCGGCAACACCGGCAGCACGACGATCAGCGTGAGCATTCGCAATTGACGGTCGGAGGGGGCCAAGCCCCCTCCGACCGTCGTCGCACGCCTTCGGCGCGCTCCTCCGTGCCTCCCCCAGAACAGGATTGCGCCGGCAAAGCCGGCGCTCGGAGCGGTGATCTTTTCAGGCAAGATCTGGGTCATGTCTGAGCCTTCACGTGAGCCGCGGAATATTGGTGAGCCGCAGAATATCTATGATGACCCGAAGTTTTTCGCCGGCTACTCCACGCTGGAGCGGTTCGGGGCGGGATGGAACCGGGCGATGGAGCATGCGGAGCTGCTCGGACTGCTGCCTGACGTCGGGGGGCGGCGGGTGCTCGATCTGGGCTGCGGCGGCGGGCAGCTCGCGCACCATCTCGCCACGCGCGGCGCTGCCGAGGTCACGGGCGTCGACGTGTCCGAGCGGATGCTCGCGCTCGCCCGCGCGGAGTTCGCGCATCCGCGTGTGACGTACACGCGCGCTGCGCTCGAGGACGTCGAGTTCGCGGAGTCACGATTCGACCTCGTCGTCAGCGTGCTCGCGTTCCATTACGTCGACGACTATGCGGGCTTGTTGCGGCGCATCGCCCGCTGGTTGGCGCCCGGAGGCATCCTGGTGTACTCCACCGAGCATCCGATCTACACCGCGCGGCTGCCGGGCGAGGGGTGGGTCGTCGGGGAGGCAGGTCGGCGCACAGGCTGGAGCCTCGACCGCTACGCCGAGGAAGGCGCCCGCGAGGAGCGCTGGTTCGTGCCGGGCGTGCGCAAGGTCCACCGCATGCTCGCGACGCTGATCAATGGCATCCTTGATGCCGGGCTGGTCCTCGAGCGGCTCGTCGAGCCCATGCCGGGGGAGCAGTGGCTGCGTGACCATCCGCAGGCCGCGGACGAGCGGCGGCGACCGATGTTCCTGCTCGTGCGAGCCCGTAAGGCCTGAGGCTGCAACCGCCTACCGTCATCTACGACCGGCTTGGCAGGCCGCGGCGCCCAACTCCTTGAAAGTCCGGATGTTGGGTGCGGTACGGGTCTTGCGAGACAACAGGAGCCATGTGGCTCCTCGCCCTGATGATCCTCATCATGCCGTACGAATCGAGTCCTTACCTTTATATCGCCCCGAACTTCCTGGGCGTGTTCCCGGACTTCACCGTGATCAAGCTGCTGGGACTGGCGGGCTTTGCCTGGGCGGTGATCCGCCTGGCGGGCGGCCACCCCCACGGGGCGCTGCTCAGCTCGCGGCCGGCCGTCCTGTTCCTGCTCTTCTTCTGCGGCGTGCTCTTCGCCGGTCTCTTGAGCGGCAGCGGCTTCCTGGCGATCTCCCGCTACCTCGCGTTCCTCACGTTCCTGCCGTTCGTGCTGGTGAGCGTGGAGACGCAGCGTGATCTCGGCCGCGTGCTACGGATCATGACGCTGAGCATGGTCCTCGTCTTTCCGTATGCGCTGCGCCAGATGATCCGGTTCGGCGAGCGGCTCGGGGTCGGGCTGTACGAGACGAACTACTTCGCGACGATCCTCGTGCTCGTGATCCCGCTGGCCTTCGTGTTCGCTGCTCAGGCGACGATTCCCATGCGCCGCTGGCTCTGGACGGCGGCGGGACTGGTCCTCGTGCTGGAGCTGTTCTTGACGTCCTCGCGCGGCGGCTTCCTCGGACTTCTCGTCGCGGGCATGATCTACGTCTACCGCAAGCGCGGGATCGCCGGCGCCGCCGCGGTGATGGTCGTGCTCCTGCTCGGCCTCATCATCGTGCCGACCGATCTGGGCTCGCGGATGTGGACGGTGTTCGATACCGAGACGCGCGCGCCGGCCGGGCTCGAGGCGTCGAACAAGGCGCACGTCGCGCTGTTCTTCGCGGCGCTGCGCATGATCGCCGACAACCCGATCTTCGGCGTCGGCCCGCTGAACTTCAAGTCGCTGAGCACCCTCTACACCGGGCTCGAGCAGGGCAACATCGCGCACAACTCGTTCCTGGAAGTCGCTGCCGAGTTCGGCCTGCCCATGTTCGTCATCTTCGTGCTGCTGCTCGCCGCCGTCTTCAAGATCCTGAATCGCGCGACGCGACTGGGATCGTCGCCGGACGGCCAGCGGCTCGCGGGCTGGGCGGAAGGGCTGCGCAGCGGGATCACCGGCTTCCTCGTGGCCGGCTGCTTCATCAGCGCGCAGTACGAGAAAATGCTCTGGCTCGCCGTCTTCGTCACGATCGTGCTCGGTCGCTTCGCCGCCGAGATCCGGGCCGTCGAGGCCGCTGAACCGGCCGGCGACGACGAGCTCGTCCTCGAACCGCTGCCCGAGCCGACACGGTGACGCCGCGTGCCGTCTGCCGCGGCGCCGCCGCCGTGGCCTTGCTGACGCTTGCCGTCGCCTCGCCGCTGGCCGTGCGCGGTGCCGACACCCGCGCGATTGCCGCGGGCGGCCTCACCGCGCTGCCCGGCGCCGACGGGACGGGTCCGAACCTCGTGAAGAATCCGAATTTCGAGGCGCCCGCCGGCGGCGACCTCACGGCGTGGAATGCACGCGCGGCGGGCCCGTGGACGATCGATCGCGCGGGGCGCGGCGGGCGCTCGGCCCTGCGTCTGACGGCAGCGGACGCGCAGCAGATGGTGCCGCAGCTCGAGCAGACCGTGACCCTCGAGCCCGGCGTGTACACGGTGAGCGGCTGGGTCCGCGCCGAGAATCTCGGCACCAAGGACACGCGTAGCGGCGTGCGCGTCTGCCTCGACGCGCGGCCGCGCTTCAACTGGTGGCACTGCACGCCGGTCGCGCGCGGCACCGCCGACTGGAGCCAGCTCTCGCAAGGCGGCATCGCGGTCTCCGATCCGGGCCCGTACAAGATCGCAGTCGGTGCCTACGGCGCGCCCGACGGCAGCGCGTGGTTCGACGAGATCAGCCTCACGGCGCGTCGCAAGCCCGCGCTCGACGTCTATCTCCTCTATCCGAACTTCCGCGGCATGCTCTTCGAGGGGCGGCCGCAGGTTGTTCGCGTCGCCGTCGGCGCGGCGCAGGGAGCGCGCGTGCGCCTGGCGCTGGTGGAAGAGCCGGGCGGCGCGGTGGCTCGGGAGCGTGTCGTGACGGGGCCGGGGACCGTCGAGCTCGACGCCGCGGGGCTGCGCGGTAACGCCTGGCTGCTGCGGGCCGAGCTGCTCGACGCCGCCGGCGCGGCCACCGCGCGCTATCCGGATCACCGCATCGTGCGCGTGTCGGCCAAGGCGCGCGACGAGCTTCGTGTCTGGTTCGACGAGCGCAACGTCCTTTATATGGACGGCAAGCCGGCCTTCGTGCTCGGCCTGTACACGACGGGCGGCTATTCCACGTCGCGCGCGACCTACGCGCATGGCGACAACGGCTGGGGCATCACCAAGATGTCCGAGGCGCCCATCAACATGCTCATCAACTACCACCTCGGACGCGCGCCGATCCCGGCGCTGTCGACGTACATGGACGAGCTGTCGTCGCGCGGCATCCGCTATATGCAGACGGTCAACTTCTATTACCGCGACGACCCGCAGTACAAGGAGATCGACTATCCCGCCGCGCGCGAGGGCGAGGAGGCCTTGAATCGCTGGGTGGCCAAAACGCTGTCCGCGCATCCCGGCCTCGCCGGCTTCTACACGGCCGACGAGCGGCCGGCCGACATCGTGCCGCGCGTCTTCGCGCAGCACCGCGCGCTCGCTGCGGCCGCGCCGGGGACCGTCACCTACGCCGTGCTCGGCGACGGGCTCGAGCGGCAGGCGCCGCTGTGGCGTGACGCCGTCGACGTGATGGGCCTCGATCCCTATCCGATCGTGCAGCCGACGGGCCGCAACGACCTCGCGATGGTGGGCGAGTGGACGCGCATCGGCCAGGACGCCGTGAAGGGCGCACGCCCGGTGTGGATGGTCATCCAGTACTTCCCGCTCACGACGGCCGGCGGCTGGCCGACGGGCGCCGAGATCAAGGCGATGAGTTGGATGTCCATCATCGAGGGCGCGCGCGGGCTCCTGTACTGGTCCTGGGGCGAGAAGGGCCTCGCGTGGGTGAAGGACCCGCGCGAGCGCGAGCGCAAGTGGGCCGATCTCGTCAAGATCACGAAAGAGATCCACGCGCTCGAGCCCGTGCTGCTCGCGCCGGACACGACCGTGGTCACCGGAAGCCCCGCCGCCGTCCGCGTGCTCGGCAAGCGCGGTGCGGACGGTGCGCGCTACGTGTTCGCGTACAACACGGGTGCCGCGCCGGTGACGGCGACGTGGACGCTCGCGGCGCCGGCGACAGCGGTCATGGACCTCGACGCGCAGGCGGCGGGTCCCAAGATCGAGGGCAACGGCTTCGCCGCGAGCTTCGGTCCCTACGAGGTCAAGCGCTACCTGATCCGCTGACGCGGCTTCAGCCGGCCGCCGTGAGCCGGGTCACGGAGCGGCGGCCGGCGACGACGCCTTCCAGCGTTCGCAACAGCACCCACGGCTCGATCGGTTTGCGTAACGTCAGCCGCGCGCCCGCCTCGCGGGCGAACTCCAGCGCGTTGCGCCGCATCGGGTCGCCGTCCGCCGACATCGCGATGCACACGGCGTCGGGATAGTCGCGCACCAGCTCGCGAATGGTGTCGATGCCGTTCTTACGCGGCATGAACACGTCGACGAGGACGATGTCGGCCGGACGCTGCTGGTACTTGTCGAGGCCGTCCTGGCCGTCGCTCGCGAGCGTCACTTCATAGCCTTCCGTGCGGAGCAGGACGTCGAGGACGTCGCGCGTGTCGTCGTGATCTTCGACGACGAGGATGTGAACGGGCGGGGGCCGAAGACCGGTGGCGGGACGCGCGGTGGCGGGAAGAGCATCGAGCGTTCGCGGCCGAGACGTTTTTCCGATTATTGCCATGCACCCTCCGCGCGGGCGAGTCGAGCCAACGCTTGCCAGCCGCGTGCCATGCGTAAGTGCGCGTCGCGCTGAGATTGAGCGTCGTCGATTGAGAGAACTTTTGCCGACTCTCATACGTAAGGTGACCAATGCTCGGCGCCGGTACGCCCCTTGCACTCGTAGGTGTACGAATAGACGCGGGAGTGGACCCGGCGTATTTCTTCTGCGGTCCCCCGCCCCGAGGGGCAGCGTGGACTTGACCGAGACCGTGAAAAAAAGCGAGAAAGCTTCGGGCAGCCAGGCCACGACCCGGATCGTGCTCGCGGACGACCAGAACGTGGTCCGCGAAGCGATCAAGTGTCTGCTCGAGCTCGAGGCGGATTTCGAGGTCGTCGGCGAAACCGCTGACGGGCTCTCGGTCGTCTCGCTCGTCGAGCGTCTCAAGCCCGAGGTGCTCATCGTCGACGTGGCGATGCCCGGCCTGTACGGGCTCGAGGTCACGCGTCAGGTGCGCGAGCGCTCCGCGAAGACCGCGGTCATCGTCCTCTCGCGCTACGTCAACGAGTGGTATGTCACCGAAGCGCTGCGCAACGGCGCCTCGGGCTACGTCGTCAAGCAGGCGGAGGCGCACGAGCTGACACGCGCGGTGCGAATGGTCGCGCAGGGGCGACGCTACCTGAGCTCGCCGCTGTCGCCGGAGGACGTGCAGTCGTGGCTGCTGCAGGCCGAGCGGCTGACCGGCGATTCCTACGAGTCGCTCACGAGCCGCGAGCGCGAGGTGCTGCAGCTCGTGGCCGAGGGCTACAGCAGCACGCGCATCGCGCGACGGCTCTCGATCAGCGTGCGCACGGCGGAGGCGCACCGCGCGAACGTCATGCGCAAGCTGCGGCTCAAGAACTACGCGGGCCTGATCAAGTACGCGCTCGCGCGCGGCGTGCTGCCGCCGATCGAGCCGTTGCCGCCGGGATTTCGCGCGGTCAAGCGGCGGCGGCCGATGCCGCAGTAACTGGCCGCCGACCGGGTCGATCCGCAGTCACACAACGGACCCTCCAGCAACAGCCGCTGTGCGGCCGCCGCCGTGCTCAGGACGTGCGCGCGCGCGGCGCCAGGAACGTCGAGCCGGCGTAGTCGTTGCGTACGCCGCGCAGCCCCGCCCAGACCGACCGGAACGGCGCCGACGACCGCGTGTGTAGGGTCGCGTTCACCGCGCCGGCGAACACGCCCACGACGAACCACGCGAAGGCCAGGCGCGTGCTCGGCGTCTTGGGCACGTGCTTGTCGTAGAGGAACGCCCACGACGTCAGCACCGCCTCCTCCGGACGTCGTGCCGGCCGCGGCGCCTTGTTGTGCACGATGCGCGCGTCGGTGGCGATCGCGAGTCGCCCGCCCCGCGCGACGACCGACCAGCAGAGGTCGATGTCCTCGCCGACGGAGGCGGCGCGATAGCGCGCATCGTGACGCACGCCGGCGAGCGCGGCGCGGCGGAACGACATGAGCGCGCCGGTGAACATCCGCACGGGCACCAGCACGCCCTCGGGATAGCGCTGCCAGTTCCAGTACACGGGCTGGCGCTCGTCGCGGAACGGCCCCAGCCGGAAGATGCGGTGCCCCAGGCGGCCGATCCAGCCCGGGCGCTCGTAGTTGATGATGAGCGGCGCCAACCCCGCGAGCTCCGGCAGCGCCGCGTAATGGGCGAGCAGGCGCTCGATCACGACGGGCTCGGGCACGACGTCGTCGTCGCAGAACACGACGATGTCGCCGCGCGCGCGGTCGAGGCCGGCGTTGCGGGCGGCCGCCGCGCCGTTGATGGCGCGATCCCACACGTACACGAGCGACGGGCGGGCCGCCGCCGGCGCCGCGTCCACCAATGCCGTCACCGCTCGACGCCCGTCGTCGGTGGCGCTCTGGTCCACGATGATGAGCTCCGCGGGCACGACGGTCTGGGCCAGCAGCGCGCGGACGGTCTCGGCCAGCAGCGCCGGGCGGTTTTTGGTCGGCACGACGGCGCTGACGGTCATCGACGTCTCATGAACAGCACGAGCGCCACGAACGGCACCAGCGCGAGGCCGTAGACGACCTTGCCCCACACGAGGTGGGGGATTCCCATCGCCGTACGCGCGCCCCAGAGCTCGGCCATGATGCCCGTGCCTATCACGCGCCCGAGGTTGGCGCCGATGGCCAGCACGACCCCGGCGCCGACGAGCACGGCGGCGCCGCGCCAGTATCGCTGCGTGGTGCCGGCGAACGCCGTGGCGATAACGATCATCGCGAACAGGAACCGAAGGCCGTTGCACGCTTCCGTCACGTGCAGCGTGACGCTCGGCAGGACGAGGAACAGGTCGGCGCGCGTCACCGGCACGCCGAGCAGGCGCAGCGCGTGCTCGGACACGACCGCGGCCAGCTGCTGCAATGGCAGCGAGAGGGCGGGCAACACGCCATCCGGGAGCGGCGCCATGAACACGAGAAAGCCGATGGGAAACGCCAGGCGCCGCGCCGGCACCGCGCCGAGCGTGGCGAGCGCCAGACCCATGAGCACGACGGGCAGCGACAGCGCCCGCAGCGTGAGGCTGCCGGCGGCGATGCCGACGCCGAGGGTCGCGAGCCCCGCGGCCATCATCACGAAGCCGCTCGGCTCGGACTGCGCCGCCTCGTCGCCGTGCGCGTCCGCCTCGAGCACGTCCCAGGCGAGATAGGCGCTGAACAGCGGCACGACGAAGCCGTAGCTGTAGTAGGGGACCAGCAGCCAGACGCCGACGAGGTCGCGCAGCACCGGCAGATAGAGGGTGAGCACCGCCGCGCCGACGGTGACGGCCGCCGTCGTCTCCACGCGCCGTCGAGGCGCGGCCAGCGTGGTGGCGCGCGTCACGCGGCCTCCGCCGGCGTGCGGCCCGCCTGGGCCAGGAACCATGCCCACGTGCGCGCCAGACCGTTCTCGACGTCGACCGCCGCCCGCCAGCCGAGCTCGCGCGCCGCGCGCGAGGGATCGAGCACGCTGCGGCGAACGTCGCCGGAGCGCGCGGGCTCGTGGTAGGCGCCCACACTCGGCCGCGCGATGCTCTCGATCACCCGCCACAGGGCGTTGACGCTCGTGGCCCGGCCGGTACCGACGTTGAACGTCGCCATCGCGCCGTCCGGCATAGCCTTGTCGAGCGCGGCGACGTTCGCCGTGACGACGTCGTCGACGTAGACGAAGTCGCGCACCTGCTCGCCGTCGCCGTAGATCGTCGGGGCCAGCCCGGCCAGGATGCGCTGCATGAAGATCGCCACGACGCCGGCCTCGCCGTGCGGATCCTGCCGCGGCCCGTAGACGTTGGCGTAACGCAGGACGACGGCCTGGAGGCCGAACGTGTCGCAGAAGTAGTCGAGATAGTGCTCGACCGCGAGCTTGGCGACGGCGTAGGGGCTGCGCGGCCGGCACGGATGCGTCTCGTCTGCGGGCGGGCCGCTCTGCTCGCCGTAGATCGCGCCGCCGGTGGATGCAAAGACGATGCGCCGCACGCCGTGGCGGCGCGCGGCCTCGAAGAGATTGAGCGAGCCCAGCACGTTGACGTCCGCGTCGGCCTGCGGCGCTTCCACGGAGCGGCGCACGCTCACCTGCGCGGCGTGGTGACAGACGATCTCCGGCCGCTCCTCGACGAACGCGGCGTCGAGGCCCGGGTCGCGAACGTCCATGCGGTACCAGCGTGCGCGAGGATCGACGTTGTCGGCCGACCCCGAGGAGAGATCGTCCACGACCGCGACCTCGTGCCCCGCCGCCAGGTACGCGTCGGTGACGTGAGAGCCGATGAAGCCCGCTCCACCGGTGATCAGAATCCGCATGCGCGCGCTCCGGTGTTCACGCGCTGCCCGCCCGTGCGGCGAGCAGTCGACGCGTCGAAGTGGTGAGCAGCGTCCATTCGCGCGGGCCGAGCGCTCGCGTGGCGAGCGCGGCGGCCACGAACGCGGCGGCACCGGCCGCGGCGGCGAGCGCCAGGCGCGGCAGGTCGTGGGAGTCGCCGGCGGTGAGGCGCGTCACCGCGAAGAGCAGAGCGGCCGCGACGCCGATACGCATGATCTCGCCGACCGGCACGCGCGCACCGTGCACGCGCGCCATGCCGACGAACGCCCACACCGAGGCGACGATCTGCGCTGCGGTGTTGGCGAGCACGGCGCCCGTCGTCGCGTAGGTCGGAATGAAGACGTACGCGAGGACGACGTTGAGCGCGACGGCGGCGCCGGTGGCCGTCAGCGCGCAGTGCCGATCGCCCACGGCCTGCAGCGACGAGGCGGCCACCTTGCGCAGCGCGCCGAGCACCGCCACCGCCGCCAGCACGCCGAGCAGGTGCGCGGCGGGCAGGTACGCGGCGCCGTAGAGCCAGTGAATGACCCCGGGCGCAAGCGCGGCGACCATCGCCGCGATCGGCGCCCCCGAGAGCGCGACGTAGCGCATGGCCGTGCGATACACCCGCGCGAACTCGTCGCGCTCGCCGCGCCCGTGCAGCGCCGCCAGCGCGGGTAGCAGCGCGCCCACCGCGATCTCGGGCACGACCATCACGCGCGACGCGAGGCCGAAGGCGAGACTGTAGAACGCGATCTCCTCCGGGCTCGCGTACAGCCGCAGGAAGAAGATCTCCGAGCGGTCGCGCACGAGCGCCTCCAGCACGGCCACCACGGCGAGTGAGGCGACGTAGGTGCGGATCTCGCGCCGCACGGCCGGCGATGGGTCGATGGCGACGCCGCCGAGCACATCGCGGGCGCGGGCGCGCTGCATCAGGCACGACAGCACCGTGGTGAGCGCCAGCGCGATCATGAGGCCGAAGATCTCGAGGCCCAGCGCGATGACGACGATGGCGGCCAGCAGGTGCAGGGCCATCTTGACCGTGCTCGTCTGCGTGGTCAGGTCGTAGCGCTGCGCGCCGTAGACGGCGTGCGTGTAGATGCCCTCGACCGTGATCGGCACCAGCAGAAACGCGAGCATGACGAACGACACGCGCAGGCGCGGCTCGACCTCGGTGAGCACGATGACCATGACGGCGCCGACCACGAGCGCCGTCGTCGCCAGCTGGCGGCGCATGAAGAAGCGCACGAAGCCCCAGGCGCGCTCGGGCTCGCTTCTCGCGTAGGCCTCCGCCGTGTAGCGCGCGGTCGCCAGCGTCCAGCCGAGCGTGGCGACGGCCGTGAGCATCCGCAGCGCCCAGAGCAGGTACGAGTAATCGCCCATCAGGCTCGGGCCGAGCCCGCGGGCCAGCACGATCGACATCACGAGGCCCGAGCCCAGACCGATGAACGTCACGAGCCCGTACCACGCGGTGTTGCGCACGAGCGCCGTGCGCAGGTTCATGGCCGGCGTCTCGGTCGTCACGCGGCGCGCTCCGGCAGCGCCTGCCCGGCGGGCGCCCACACCGCCTCGGCGCCGCCACGCGCGGCGCGCGCCAGGCCGGCGACGCCGGCGGCGCTGACCGTGCAGAAGTAATACGGAAGCGCCAGTGGGCCGAGTCGGCGGCCGAGACGGTCGGCGGCGAAGCCGGCGGCGGCCAGCGCGTAGAACGTGCCCTGCGCGGCGAGCGTGACGCCGTACACGGGACCGGCGCCGAGCAGCGGCACGTTGGCGACGAGCGCCGCAGCCAGGCAGGGCGCCGTCACCCAGCGCAGTGCGCGGTGCGAGAGCAGCATCCAGATCGCGCGCCAGCGTCGCGCCCGCGCCAGCGCGGGCAGCCAGCGACGCAGCAGATGCGCGCCCTGCGCGATGATGCGGACGTGGCGGCGAAACTCCTGGCCACCATCGGTCGATGGCGGCTCGATCGTGTACGCGTCCGCGTCGAAGCGGCATCGGTATCCGGCCAGGCAGGCCTGGATCGGGTGCAGCAGGTCGTTCACCTCCGACGCCGCCAGGTCGCGATACAACGCGTGGCGCAGCGCGTAGATGGCGCCGTCGGCGCTGGCCACGAAGTCGAGGGCGGCCTCGCCGGTCTTGATCGATGCCTCGTAGCGGACGTAGCCGCTCGCGGCGGCACGCGCGTCGCCCCCG
>Ga0066697_10000928_pt1 | contig 11457 bp, 5 predicted proteins | sample GraSoiAngelo_146_FD_66451 | JGI IMG/M metagenome (GOLD analysis project Ga0066697, IMG submission 66451) | Grasslands soil microbial communities from the Angelo Coastal Reserve, California, USA - 14_1009_05_30cm | ecosystem: Environmental > Terrestrial > Soil > Grasslands | place: USA...
TCCCTCTACATTGACGGCATCCGCCGCACCGACCGGCTCTGCGCCGACCTCTGGAAAACCATCCAGAGCGAGCCCGAGTATGCCGGCAAAACCACCTTGTTTATTCTGCCGGACTTCGGCCGCGACTCGGATGACGATTCCGGCGGCAACGGATTCCAGCATCATCGCACCGGCGATGCGCTCTCGCGCACTACCTGGATGATGGCGCTGGGCGCTGGCGTTCGCGAGGGCGTGGTTTTCGACCGCCCGATGGATTCCACCGATCTCGTCCCAACTCTTGGATCCATGCTGGGATTTTCCGCTTCGCTCGCGCAAGGCAAACCCATACCGGAACTTTTGTAAATTTATGCTTCCCTCCGATCTCAAACCGGAGCAGTTCAATGGCTATTCGCCGGAAGCAAGGAAACTAGTCAGCAGCTATGTTTCCGCGCTGCAACGCTTGCCGCTGAGCTTCCTGCCCAGCCTGTTGCGAGAAGTCATTGAATACGATTTCAAGTTTCCCGCCGAGCGCCGCGCCCTGGAAAAAGAACTCGCCAACCTGAACTCTCTCTCTTCAGAACAAATCAAGGACTGGCTGCGCGGCTTCGCGCAAATCCGTCTTTCCTCCCAGCTCGAAAATTTCGATTGGGTCAATGCCCCCGGCCAGTTTGTGGAACAACTCTCCTCTCATCTCTGGACCACCCATCAACTGGATGCTTTTCGAACCGCGGCGCTCGCTTACGCCGATCGTTTGCGCGCAGCTGTGCCGCCACAGCCGCCGCCCGTGCCGCGCCTCGGAATCACCGTCATCGGCCAAGGAGTCGCCGCATATGACGAGCCCCTCTTTCGCAAGCTCCGCGCGCACGGCGCCTATTTCAGCGGCGTCAAGCCGGACAACGGCCTCGAACTCTTGCTGAACGTGGTCGCCGCCCGCGCCAAGGAGCATGCGCTTCCCTACGCTCACTGGTACATCGATGGCGGCCAAGCTGCGGCTCACGATCCCGGGCTTACTTGCGTCTCCTACCACGCGCTCGAACCCGTGCGCGCTGCGTTGTCCGCCAAAATTCGCATCGAAATTCAGCGCCCCGGCATGGGGCCGGAGGCGCTGCGCACGCACCTCGCGCAACTTCGTCCTGCGGATCTCGGTCTCGTCAAAGTGGGCGACGCCGTGCTGGATCGCTTTCAGGTCAAGATGCTGACCGAAGGCTCCGGCACGCAGATTTTTAGCACCACCTTCGCGCAATGGACCGCGCGCGAAGCCCTCCGGCGCGCCCAGCCGCTCACGTTGCTGGTCCGCTTCGCCCCGCGCCACCGCCAGAAGCCCATGAACGAGATGCTCTCCGCCAGCCGCGAAGCTGCCGAACTCGATCCTCTCGGCTCCTTGATCGATGCGGACATGGGCGCCTATTACAACTGGTTGAACCTTCAGCGGCTCACGGGAGCCGAACAATCTTCGTTCCTGGTCTGGTTCGAAGGTCACAACGAAGCCATCGCTATCGGACCTTCCTTGCCGCGCGGCACGGTATCCAACGCTGCCGCTGGCTTGGAGCAGTTGCTAAGCTGGGCGAGCTAGCGGCGCAACATTTTTGTTCGATCGAGGGGGCAACCATGGACAGACGCGTTTTCCTGAAAGCGCCTTCTCGCCTTTCTGCTTGACAGGACTGACGATCTTAAAATAACGTGCACCACGAACGACAGACAACGAAAGCATACGGTATCAACCGAAGATAATAGAAAGTAAGCGATGGGAAAGTTCTCGGGAGCACCCCAACGCCGTCGTGAAAACGAGCTGAAAGGGAGATCGCGGTGGGTCGGTGTCCTCATCTCGATAATATCCTTGGTCTGAACGAGCCTATTTCTCGGCGCGATTTCCTCGATGGCACATTGGCGGCGTCGGCTGGCATGTTGGTGGCTGGCGCTTGTCCATTTCCGCTTAGTAATCAGGCAGCCAGTGAAATCAGTGCTGGCTGGACTGGCTATACCGGAGAGGGCGACTACAAGGCCGCTGCCGGCAACACCGAGCCGGTGATCCACAGCGCACATGCTGTGCGTGACGGCAAGTACGACAAAGTTCCATCTGAAGTAACCGAAACTGGCGAAGTATACGATTGCGTTGTAGTCGGTGGCGGGTTCGCCGGCCTGTCGGCTGGATTGTTTTTCCATCAACGAGCGACTTCGAATCGCACGTGTCTCATTCTCGACAATGCGCGAATCTTTGGCGGTGTCGCGAAGCGAAATGAGTTCGTCGTCGATGGTCATCGTCTCTTTGCCCCGCAGGCGTCGGTTCATTTTCAGCCGCCCTATCCAAACAGCTTCCTAAAAGGCGTTTACGACGCCATGGGCCTGGACTGGGACGCGTTCAAGTCCTATCAGAAATGGCAAGGTCCCTCGCCCGAAATTTCTTTGCCTCGAAGCGCCTACGGTCAAGGAACCATCAATGGCAAGCCGGCAAATGGCTTCTTCTTCGGAGCGAAGTACGGCCATAAGCCCGGAATCTGGATCACCGATCCTTGGGGCAAGAAACTGGAAGGAACGCCATTTTCCGAGACCACCCGCAACGAAATGCTGAGGCTGAATAGCGAGCAGCCTGTCGTACCGCCGTTGATCTACGACTATCCAGGCGACCCGGTCTCGCGACAACTGGACAGTATGACCCTTGAGGACTATCTCATCCGCACCTACGGCGTCAGTCGTGAGACCATTCGTTTCTTCGTCGCCGGCGAAATGAGCGGCGGATTTGGCCTGGGCCCCGACGCTTTATCCGGCTTCCTCGAGCACGAATGGTCGAAGACAATTCCGACAGTAGACGACAGTATGGCGACGGGGATCCAAATGTTTCCGGGCGGCAATTCGGGCATGATCCGGTTGCTGATCAAGACGCTGATTCCCGAAGCGATCGAAGGTCCACGGACGATGGAGGCTGTTTGGAAGAACTCGGTTAACTTCGCTGCTTTAGATCAAGCCGGTCAGCGCGTTCGGATGCGGCTCGATTCCACCGCGGTTCGCGTTGAACACCTAGGCGAGCCTGCTAAATCGGATTTCGTTTCTGTTACCTACTTAAACGACGGTCGCCTTCAACGGGTAAAAGCGAAGACCGTGGTTATGGCAGGCGGAGGTTGGATTACGAAGCACGTCGTTCGAGACTTGGATGAAGCGCGGCGCAATAGCTATGAGCAATTCAACTACTCACCCTACATGACCGTGAATGTCGCGGTTCGCAACTGGCGTTTCCTGTATGACCTCGGCATTTCGAGCGCCGCGTGGTTCGAAGGGTTCGGCCGTTATGTCAACGTGCGCAAGAACGCGACGTTTGGCGTCGATTCGCCTACCACGGGTCCCGATCTGCCTACGGTGCTGACGTTCTTCATTGATTTTGCGAAGCCTGGGCTCCCAGCTCGCTCTCAGGGTCAACTGGGCCGCGCGGAATTGCTGTCCACTTCTTTCGCCGACTACGAACGGCGAATCCGCGAGCAAATGACGGAAATGTTTGCTGCTTCGGGCTTCGACGCGAAGCGCGATATCGCCGGAATCGTGCTCAATCGCTTTGGCCATGCCTTTATTAATCCACAACCCGGGTTCTTCTTCGGGCTGGACGGTAAACCGGCTCCCCGCGACGCCCTTCGCAATGGTCCTTTTGGCAGAATCGCGTTCTCGCATTCCGATTTGGCCGGAGCGATGGATCACCGCAACGCTTTCCTCGAGTCCGAGCGCGCCGTAAGCGAACTCCTCGACCGAGTACTGACTTAGGGAAAGGATGGAAATTTCTATGTTTACCCCCGTCTCCTGCAAAAATTTAGCGCCTATCTTCGCGTTTATGACGCTAGGGCTGGTTGCTCCTATGAACATGTTGGCACAGGTCGATACGGGCGCGATTTCAGGGACGGTCAAAGATACCAGTGGAGGGGTGATCCCCGGGGCGAAAGTGACCATGATTAATGAGGATACGGGACTGTCCATATCGACCACGAGTGGATCTGCGGGAGAATATGTTTTTTCGCCGGTCAAGATTGGGCACTACTCCGTCTTAGCGGAAATCAAAAGTTTCCAAAAGGTCCAGCAGAATAACGTCACGGTAGCCGTGCAGCAGAGAGTGGTTGTCGATTTCGCATTGCCGCCCGGCCAAACGACGGAGACGGTGGTGGTAAACGCCGAACCGCCGGCGCTCCAAACACAAGATGCCTCTGTTGGGCAGGTGATCGGCGAGCGAACCGTAGACGCTCTTCCTCTCAACGGGCGCAACTTCACCTTTCTCGCTCAACTCTCGGCGGGCGTTACTCAGGGTCAACAGGACACGCGCGGACTGGGGGCCAGCGGAAGCTTTGCAGCTAACGGCTTGCGTCCCGCGCAGAACAACTACCTGCTGGACGGCATTGACAACAATGTCGAACTCGTTGACTTCCTGAATGGCACGCACTTCGTCGTTCGCCCTCCGGTGGATGCAATCCAGGAATTCAAGATCCAAACCAATAGCTTTAGCGCCGAGTTTGGGCGTTCGGCAGGGGCCATCCTGAACGCCACCATTAAGTCCGGAACAAATGATTTTCACGGAACCCTTTGGGAATTCGTTCGCAATGACAAATTCGACGCCGCCAATTTCTTTGAAAATTCACAAGGAATTGGAAAAGGAGAATTCCGCCAGAACCAATTTGGCGGATCAATCGGCGGCCCGATGATCATTCCTCACATTTATAGCGGCAAACATAAGACATTCTTCTTTTTCGATTACGAAGGCACACGCATCCGGCAGGCGGTTCCCTATGCTTCAACCGTTCCGACGGACCTTGAACGATCGAGCGGCTACACAAATTTCTCGGAGCTCCTCACCCAAGGAGGCACGCAAACGGACGTGCTCGGCCGCACCACGCCGCTCGGTCAGATTTTTGATCCTGCGACTACCCGGACGGTTTCCTGCGGCGTCGTGGATCCGGTTACGGGAAGGACCCCGCCAAGCGGGCCAAATTCGGCTTGTCCTGCGGGAACCCCAAACGGCACACCCGCAGGCTTCGTGCGCGAGCCATTCGCGGGAAACATCCTTCCGTCCAATCGGCTTGACCAGAACGCCATTGCCCTGCTGAATCTTTTCCCCGCTCCCAACAATTCCCAACTGTTCACCAACTTTGGGAGCAACCCGGTGCTCAAGGTTGATGCGAACCAGTTTGATGCGCGCGGCGACCAGAATTTCGGCGACAAGGACCAAATGTTTGTGCGGGTCAGTTACTCCGATACTCCGGAGTTCATCCCTGGACCGTTCTCAGGAATCGCGGATGGAGGTTCTTTTTCCGCCGGCGACCAAACCGCCACATCGTGGAACATTGCGCTGAGTGAAACCCACGCGTTCTCCTCTTTCCTGGTGAACGAAGCGCGACTTGGTGTTAACCGCATCGCAACCACTCGCGTTCAGCCGTTCAGCAACGATCTAAGTAACATCCCGGGACGATTTGGCATTCAAGCCGTTCCTCAGGTGCCGGTTAACGGCGGGTTGGGGACCATTTTCATTACGGGGCTAAACACGCTAGGGAGCAATCAATTCCTGCCGTCCGTCGAGACCAGCTTGACGACGCAATACATGGATAACCTCACCAAAGTTTGGGGAAGACATACGTTGAAGGCCGGTTTTGAGCACCAGCACTTGAGGTTCACCATTCTCCAGCCTCCGTCCGGCCGCGGAGCGTGGTCTTTCAGCGGGGTATACACGGAAGTTCCTTCTACAGGAGGAGGAAATACCGGGCTGGCCCAAATGCTGTTGACGCCCATACCGGGTACCGTACCCGGCGCGTTCGATTTTGTCGGCGGCTCAGATGAAGTCCAGGCTTCCAATTACGCCAACACGGACATGGGCCGCAACTACAACGCAGCGTACATCCAAGACGATTGGAAAGTGAATTCCAAACTGACGCTGAACTTAGGCTTGCGCTGGGAGTATTTCGGGCAAATCGTGGAGCGCTACGGGGCATCGACGAATTTCCAGCTCGTAAGTCCTTCATCGCCGGCCCAATTCCTGCTCACTAAGAAACGCTGTGATGTGCCTTTTTCCGCGGATTTCAAAGCCGCCGCCGCGACTGACAACATCAACATCGTGTGCCTCAGCAACCCTGGCCTAGGCGAATCGCAGAAGGGCAACTTTGGTCCACGCATCGGCATTGCCTATCGGGTGACGCCCAAGTTCGTTGCGCGGGCCGGGGCCGGTCTGTTCTATGGCGGTTTTGAGAATTCCGTCATAGGCACCTATTTTGATTTTCCTTTCCAGTTCAACCTGGTGTTTCCTTCGCTTGCTCCCAACGTGCCTATCACCTTTTCCAATGGGTCGATCGGAACGCTCGAAACCGGGCTCTCGGCGGTTACTCCCATCACTTCGGGCGCCGCAGAGCCGGCTGGCGCCGGTTTGGTGGGACAGGACTTCCATCTGAAGACGCCGTACACCCAGAGCTACAATCTCACCGCGCAGTACGAGCTCTCCCCCAGCCAGACAGTCCAGGCTGCCTATGTGGGTAACGGCGTGCGGCATTTAGGGGTGTACATCAATCCGAACTCTCCCAGCCAGATTCTTCCCCCTGGCCTGAACTCCTTCGACTTCTCACCCTATCCGGATTTTCCCACCGGGTTCATCTATACGAGTTTCGCGGGGAATAGTTACTACCATTCGCTGCAACTCAACTACGAGCGCCGGTTCAGCGCGGGCTTGCAAGTTCTCGCAAACTTCACGTGGTCAAAGTGCCGCACGGATGCCACGGACGTGTTGAACGAAACTGCGCTTTCCTATCGCGCTCCTCTGCTCCCCGGATTCGGTATTCAGGGAGATTACGGCCTCTGCGACTTCGATATCACCAAGGTTTTCCATCTCAGCGGCGCCTATGAATTGCCGGTCGGCGCCGGGAAGCGTTATCTCGCCAACAGCGGGAAGGCTGTCGACGCCATACTGGGAGGCTGGAAAACCAACTGGATTCTCACGCTCCAGGACGGTCAGCCTTTTACCGTTCACTGCATCAATCAAACGACTTCGGGTTTTGGCTGCAACGCTCTGCTCGTTCCCGGACAGGACGTCTACGCCGGCCCGCATAACGTGGACCAGTGGCTGAACCCGGCTGCCTTCGCTAGCCCGCCGGTCGCGACGACGATTGGCCAGTCCGATCGTTCGGTTCTCGGCGGTGCTCCTACGCAGTTCGATGGTCCTGGATTCCATCGCCTGGACTTCTCCTTATTCAAGGATTTCCGTACGTCGGAGGGCACACGCTTGGAATTCCGGTCGGAGTTCTTCAACCTCACCAACCATCCTAACTTCTCGGCGCCCGGATTTAGCGGGAACGGTGTGGTGGCTGCGCCAGGCTCTCTTGACTACACTTCGGGTAACTTCGGTAAGATTGCGTCCACGCGTGATGGCCAGAATGACCAGCGCGAGATTCAGTTTGCGCTCAAATTCTATTTCTGAGACTTCTGGCCCGGCCAACAAGTGCCTTCACGCCGGCCGCGTGCCATACAAAGCGGACGAACGCCCGTCATCGTTATGGGACGCACATGAAACGATTGGCAGTCCTCTCATGCGTCATTTGCGTGATGACGCAGCTCGTGCTGATCTGCGTGAACCTCATCGGCCAGCGGCCGACACCACGTAAAGTCTATGTCGTCCTTTGGTTCGACACCGAAGACTACATCCTGCCGGAGAGCGATGACGCGGCCAAACGGCTGGCGACGTTCCTCACCGAGCAGGGCATTCAGGCGACCTTCAAGGTCGTCGGTGAGAAGGCGCGCACGCTCGAGCGACGTCACCGCACCGACGTCATCGCAGCACTGCAGAAGCATGCCATCGGCTATCACGCCAATACGCATAGCCAGCATCCGACGCCGGCGGAGTATGAGTCGCTGTTGAATTGGGATACTGGCGCGGCCGAATTCACGCGGCGTGAGCGCCCCGGCTATGACGACGTGCAGCGCATTTTCAAACAGAAGCCGTGCTGCTACGGGCAGCCGGGCAACTCGTGGGCGCCGCAGGCGTTTCCTTCGCTGGCCAGTTGGGGTGTGGGTCTCTATCTCGACGAGGCGGCGCACGTCGGGCTGAATGGCCAACCCTTCTATTACGGCGGGCTACTCAATATCTTCAACACCAAAGAGGGCCCGCAACTCCGTCCCAATGACGAGTGGACCAACATTGAAGAGAGCAAGACAAAGTTTCGCCAGTTCTACGAACAGATGACCAGTAACGGCGGCGGGCTGGTCAGCCTTTACTTTCACCCGTGCGAGTTTATCCATAGCCAGTTCTGGGACATGAACTTTGCCCGCGGCGCCAATCCGCCGCGCGACCAATGGCGAACCTATCCCTTGCGGCCTCCGGATTCTCGTGAGCGCGCGTTCAGCTACTTTGAACAGCTCGTACGCTACATGAAGTCATTTCCTCAGGTACAGTTCATCACCGGGCCGCAGGCGACGCGCCTGTATGCGGACGGCGCTCGCGGACACAGGTTCAGCGCCAGCGAACTCGCGGAAATCGCACGCCAAGTAGAATGGGAAGTCAGCTTCCAGGTTCGCGGGACATATACGCTCTCTCCCGCCGAAGTCATGACGCTCGTTACCGAGTGGATGCTATCCCAGCCCGGCGCTGACGCGAAGGTGACTCTTCCCTTCACCGTCTACGGACCGAGCCTGCCCTCGCCGCCGCTGAGAGAGCCGATCGAAGTGCCCTGGTCGCAGTTCGAGCGTAGCGTGCATGACCTGCACAGTTTCATTCAGCGCCATCACCAGATTCCTAACGCAGTTTGGTTGGGCAGTAAGCCCGTAGCTCCCGAGGTATTTCTTGTGGCGATGGCGAAGATCGCCAGCAAGAGCGCGAATGGCGGCGTGGCGCCGGAAAACGTGACGGTCGCGCCCGCGCGGCTTGCGCTTGCCACCGAAAAGTATGTCGCTCTGGACTCACCGGAGATATGGTCGTGGCCGATCTTCCCGACGGGATTCCATTCGGAGCACCTGATGGAACTGGCGCGGCTGCAAGCTTGGACCCTCAAACCAGCGAAACCAAGCGAATAGCCGTACTCATTGCTCGAATTTGTGCAACTGCACTTGTCGGATGTCGGGCCCTAAATCTTCAGGAACAGTTTTCGTCGATACATCCAAAACAGCGCTAGCCAATAGCACAGCAGAATCGCAGCGCCCTGAAAAAATGGTTGCAGCCCAGCGCCGGCGAACTGAAAGAACCTCGCACCCAGGTGGATTCGGAAGGTGCTCTCCAGAAACCCTTCCGTGAAGTGCGCGATGCAGTATGCCGCGATGGAGTTCATGCCGATGACCACTAGCGGGAAGGCCCATTTTTTCAAACCCTTCACATCAATCACCCAACTGAACGCGGCCAGGAACAAGAAGCAGATGCCTCCGCTGAAGATGGTCCAGGACGGCGTCCAAATCCGCTTCACCACCGGGCAAATGTGCGAGTAATGCAGCGCCAATCCCAATACAAGCCCCGACACACCGGCAATCAACAGCTTCTTCATCGGGATCTGGGGCCGCGATTCGCGCAACCAGACTCCCGCAATCAGGCCCAGGATCATCGTGCCCAGCGTGGGAATGAAACTCAGCGTGAGGTATCCACCGGAGTTGTATTCGAAACGATTTTCACGCGGGAACAGGTTCAGGAACCATTGGTCGAAGCAGTTTCCAGAATTGTAGTTCTTGTTCCAGTGCGCCGCGAAACCCGTGAAATTATGCTGAGCGTTCCACTCTGGAGAAACACCCACGCTCGTCCAGTCAAAACTCGCTGGCGCCGCGGGATATATCGCCCACACTAGCCAATATCCCACGAGAACCAAGGCGAGCGTTGCCCACGCCCGCTTCCCCCATCCGGCTTGCGACGAATAGAATCCGAGCAGAAATAGAAACGGATAGCCAAATCCGATCTGTGAGAGCGTATCTTCAAAAGTGAAATAGGTCATGGAGTGGTCCATGGAGCGGAGAAATACGCCCAGCGCAACCAGCACCAATGAACGCCACAGTGCGTGCCCGAATAATTCCGCGAAGCGCGCACCCTTCGCGATGCGGCTGGCTATGGAATACGGCAGTGCCACACCAACCAGGAAAGAGAAGCCTGGCTGAATGGTGTCGTGCAGAGAGCAGCCAAACCACTCCACATGAGTCTGATTGAAGGCCAGAATTTTCCAGAACAGGTTCGTTGGGTACGCGACAGCCACGCGGGAAAGCTGCAACACCTCCGCCATCATCAACAGCATGACCAATCCGCGATACGCGTCTATTGCGACGTTGCGCAACGCGGCTGGTTTTACGGGGGCCGCCTCCCGTAGAATCGGCGTCGTTTCCGTGATTGGCGTTGTTTGGCTCAGCGTCGCCATAAAGCCCCTCCGCTACAAATTGGTCCAAGCATACATGGAAAACGGGTGGGTGGAACACATATACGATCGTTCCGGCGCTGCCAAGATTCTCACCTACATGCGCGTTATAATCATTGAACTCGCTCGACGAGGGCGGCAATATAACGCGAGCCTGAGATGCGAGGGTCCTGGCGATCTGAAAGACCTCGAGTAATGAGGTTCGACGGCACGACGGGATGCAATCCCAACCGTTTGTCCTCGGCTAGGTCTTTGTGTCAGCCGTGGCGCGTTGTCCTTGCTGGGGGCTCTTTGGTCCTCGCCATTTCCTTCCTTATAGCCGGCGCTCTACGAGCCGCAAGCTCAGCCATCCTTTGAACCGACCGTCGTCGAACAGTCCGACGACCACGGAGCTTCCAATTATTTCATTCCGAAGGCCCCCTTCAGTAGGTTCTTCAACGAGGAGTCCACGAGAAAGGTCCAGGTACAGGCTACAGATGTCATCCTGATGGTAGATTCCGCTGAGCGGGAATATGAAGCTGAGATCTACTTTTGGTCGAAGGGCCGCTGCTTTCCGCAGCAAACTGTAGAAGAGTTAGCCGCTCGCTGGCTTGTTTAAAGGCCAGCGCCGGAAGAGCGGCGTGTGGCTGGCGAATTGTTATTTCGCCCGTGATTCCCCTCCCTGCTATGACGGCAGATCATGGGTACGCCAGCGCTGCGATCATGGTCCAGCCGTACGCGAGTTGGCGGCCTGCTCCGGGATAGTAAGGATTAGGCGAAGCGTTCGAACGATAGAGTGTTGTCCGCCTGTCTTTACAGTTTTTCTCGGAATTGACAATCAAGAGCGCCATGGTATAAATCGTGGCCGGGCCTGTTTGCAAACCTCGACATTGTTGATCATTCAACGCTCGCACAAGAGGCTCTGACTCCGAGCCAGTTGGCGCACTTCAATCGTGCGTTAGTCAAACGTGAGGGTCTGTGCCTGGAAACGCGAGATAAAGGGGGAGAGTTATGAGACTTGGCAGTGTGTTCGAAAGGATCGGACCAAGAAACTCTGAGACAGGCGGTTCGATCTTTCGAAAAGGGATACATACAAAGACTCTTCATCATAGCTTCGGGACGCTTGTTCTCGTGCTGTGCTGGTTGCTCGGTTCTGTAGCCAATGCGCAGGTTA
>Ga0066697_10000937_pt1 | contig 11432 bp, 6 predicted proteins | sample GraSoiAngelo_146_FD_66451 | JGI IMG/M metagenome (GOLD analysis project Ga0066697, IMG submission 66451) | Grasslands soil microbial communities from the Angelo Coastal Reserve, California, USA - 14_1009_05_30cm | ecosystem: Environmental > Terrestrial > Soil > Grasslands | place: USA...
TAGTTGAAATGGGGCAAAAGCTGGGAGAGCTACCAGGAAAACCTGCCTCCCGGCGGAGCCGACGGAGTCAACAATAGCGATGGCTTCTTTACCAGCAACGCGGAAATCGCCAACGCGATGCCGGGCGAACAACAAACGCTCATAAATTTGTATGCGGTAAAGCATAACCCGTTCGCGTATTTCCGCAGCGTGCAAGAAGGCACGAATTCCCGCAACAGCTTGAGCAACGTTGTGGGTTTTCAGGGCGCGCATGGTCTGCTTGAGGACCTCGGCTCGGGTCACGTCCCCGCGTTATCGTTCATTGCTCCAAATCAATGCAATGACCAGCATGGACGCGACAACGCCGGCCCTTCCTGTGACTTCGATCCGCACGACAATGGCACACAGGTTGGACTAAACCCAGCATTGATTTATCAGGGCGATGTTGCCTTGCGAACCATGGTGAACGCTATCCATGACTCTTCTGTCTGGCGCGAGGGCCGCAGCGCCATCATCGTGCTGTGGGATGAAAATGATTACAGCGCCGTACCCAATACGAATCAGGTGTTGCTCGTCGTGGACACCAACTACGGCGTTCACGGTGTTCAGAGCGGCGAGTTCTACACCCATTTTTCGCTCCTGAAATCACTCGAGGCGGGCTTGGGCCTTCCGTGCCTCAATCATGCCTGTGATTCGAGCGTGCACGTGATGTCGGACCTGTTTGCCGGAGACCGCGGCGAGTAACGGGCACATACGGCGCTATATCGGCCCCCGCGGAACGGCCGTGGTTGGCTTGCACGTGTGGGTTTTCCTGGTCACTTCGCTGTTGCAGCAAGTAGGACTGCAGAGCGGCAACGGGTTTGGTCGCGCGCACCAAGGCGCTTGAGAATTTGCCGACCTTTACTTGATGCGTAATCAAATCCGCATTAATTCCTGCGCGAAGAAATTCGCAGGCGTCGAGACGGGCTTCCACAACCAAGTCACACAAATACAACCTGATCATCATCGAACCGCAATACGCAGGGACTAAGCTGCCGCGCGCGATTACCCCCGCAGGTAGTCCAGAAAGGGTGAAATCCACTATGAGCAGAGACCGTCGCGACTTCCTTAAGCTTTTGACGACAGCTGCGGCCTACACCGCTTTTCCTCCAAGCATCAGCCGCGCGTTGGCGATTCCGGCGGACAGCCGCAGCGGGACTATCCATGACGTAGAGCACATCGTCTTCATGATGCAGGAGAACCGTTCATTCGATCACTATTTCGGAACGCTGCGTGGTGTGCGCGGCTTCGGAGACCCACGAGCCGTCAAGCTGCCTTCGGGTAAGAGCGTCTTTCATCAGCCGGACCCGAACAATCCCGACGGCTACGTGCTGCCCTTCCACCCTGGTGCCTCCAATCTGGGTCTAGAGTTCCTGGAGGACACGCCGCACGACTGGAACGGGACGCATGCGGCGTGGAATGGCGGAGCCTACGACCAGTGGGTCCCGCAGAAGGTCACCAGCGCCATGGCGCACCTTACTCGCCAAGATATCCCATTCCACTATGCGCTTGCCGATGCGTTCACGGTCTGCGACGCATATCACTGCTCGTTGCTGGGACCGACCGACCCGAACCGCTATCACCTGTGGACCGGATGGGTGGGCAATGACGGAAGCGGCGACGGTCCGGTGATTGACAACGCCGAAGCCGGTTATGGGTGGCCGACTTACCCTGAGCTGCTCGAGCAAGCAGGGATCTCCTGGAAGGTCTATCAAGATGTTGGCGACGGACTCGATGCTGCCGACTTTTGGGGCTGGACTGGCAACGCCTACATTGGCAATTACGGAGACAATTCATTGCTGTACTTCCATCAATATCAAAACGCTCCAGACAGCAGTCCACTCGCGCAGAAAGCGAGAACCGGGACCAACATTTTGAAGAGCGGAACGCTGTTCGACATCTTCCGCGATGACGTTCTCGCGAATCGGTTGCCGCAAGTGTCCTGGATCGTGGCGCCCGAGGCGTATACCGAGCACGGGAACTGGCCCTCGAACTACGGCGCGTGGTACGTCTCACAGATGCTCGATGCGCTGACCGCCAACGCCGAGGTTTGGAGCAAGACTGTCTTTTTCTTAATGTTCGACGAGAACGACGGCTTCTTCGATCACATGGTGCCGCCGACACCGCCGCCGTCACGAGCGGCAGGCATTTCGACGGTGGGCACAACGAATGAACTGTTTACCGGCAGCCCTTCCTACCCGGCGTCTACATACACCCCCGGACCGTACGGGCTTGGCGTCCGTGTCCCTATGATCGTTATCTCGCCTTGGAGCAAGGGTGGGTGGGTCAACTCCGAGGTGTTTGATCACACCTCGCTGATCCGCTTCCTCGAGCGCCGCTTCGGGATCTTCGAGCCGAACATCACCGCATGGCGCCGCGCGGTTGCCGGCGACTTGACTTCGGCGTTCAACTTCGCGTCGCCAAACGACGCAATCGTTGCCCTGCCCAACACCGCCTCCTATGCTCCGCCCGACCAAAACCGTTAGCCCGATTACGTGCCCACTCCGCCGGCCAACCAGGAACTGCCGGAGCAAGAGTCCGGCACGCGTCCGGCACGCGCGCTGCCGTATGAGCTGCATCTCGAAGGAGAAGTAAAGGCTTCCCACGGAGGCGTCCAGCTTTTCTTCCGGAACACCGGCAAGGCCGGAGCGGTCTTTCAGGTGCGCTCCGGCGACGGCCAGACCGGGCCATGGACCTACACCGTGGGCGCAGGGGACGAAACTTCGGACAGTTTCGGAACCAGCGGCGCTACTTCGTACAATTTCTCCGTCTTCGGTCCGAACGGCTTCCTGCGCACTTTCGCTGGTGGCCTCGGAGCGGGCAGCGCCAACCTCACCGTGAATGCAATTTACGACCAGGAATCGGAGGGCGTCGCGCTTGTGATTCGCAACCACAGCACAAGCGCAGAAAAAGTGAGTATCTTTGACGCGTACTCCGGCAAAACGCGCACGCACCTGCTGCTCCCGCACGACACTGTTACGTATGTTAGCCAGTTGCATGAATCTTTCGGCTGGTACGACTTGACCGTACGCGTCGATTCCGATGCCAGCTTTCAGCGGCAGCTGGCAGGACACGTGGAAACCGGAAAATCCAGCGTGACCGATCCCGCCATCGCCGCACCTGTGCCGCAAGCTACTTCCGCGACCTGAAGGTCATGATTCTTTGTCACCTTTTCAATGACGGAAAGAAGTGCGTTTTTTTTCCGTTCGGGGAACCGCTCGTCACTTCCGAGACCCACGATCAAGAACGCCGGTGTCGGAAAAAGGGCGGGCTAAGTCTGGCTTGATCTGTGCCGGTCTGTCAAATGCCGCCACAACAGTGCGGCCACAAACACCCTCCAGTGTTTTAGTTAGGAGAGGCGATGAACTCGCGTTGGTCGGCAAGGACGTGTTCTGCCTGCAAAGTGGCGCTATCCAGGATGAGGTCTGTCACCCTAAGGCCGGTCGTCTCAGTTGATCGCCGCTCGATGCTCCTGGATATACGTCCCGATTTCCCTGACGGTTCCGAGCCAAACGCTGTTGGCCGGGTCATTGGCATAGTCGCACAATGCCTCCAGCGCTTTGGTGTCGGTCACCTGATAACCTCGCTCACCGATCTCGTGGCCCACAAAAATCAGCCAGCGCCCTTGCTTCGCCGCTTCCTCGATCGGTTTGATCATTTGTTCAAAGCTCATGTCGTCAAAAGGCGTGCCCAGTGTCTGCGCGAGATCGCAGAACGCGGGATCGTTCGCGGCTTCGTCGAGATAACCGCGGCCGACCAAAAAACGCTTCGCAATCAAGGGTACGTAGCTTTTCGCGTTCCTTCCCCTTCCAACAAACTTCTGTCCGCAAGGGTAGGCAAAAGTTTCTGGCTTTATTCCCAGCAGACGGCTAATTTGTGCATTCGCCGAGTCGAGCTGTTTCTCTATCATCGAGAGCGAGTAATCCTCAAGAGCGTTGTGGCGGCTAAACTCATAGTTTCCGGTGCACGGATGTGTCAGGGAGTGATTGCCGATCTCATGTCCGTCGGCTACAGCCTGGCGCCAGCCCTCCAGGCGCTTTTCGATCCGGTTCCCTGGAAGGAAAAACGTAACCCTTACACCGCGGTTACGGAGCAACGCCAAACCTGTGTCGACTTGACTGAGACGTCCGTCGTCAAAGCTTAGGCTGAGGGCCATCCGTTTTCCGTTTGGCCACTGAAAGGAGCTGGTAGCTTGCTCGTTTGCCGGATTCGCGTTCCGGCCAGGTAGGAACGCGCTCCTGAAACCCATAGCGGAGAGAAAAACCGCGAGTACCAAAAACAGCATCGTTTTTCGCATTGGGGACTAGACCACTCCATCGCCCCACTAGCTTGGGGCGATCACCGAAATTACCGGACTGCTTTTAAAAACGTCAGCAGGTCCGCCATTTGGCTAGTGCTGATCTGTTTCTCCAGGCCTTCCGGCATCATAGAGACCTTGCTGACACGCATGGTTTTGATGTCCTGGCGAGCAATGACCATCTCCCTCCCGCGCTCCTGCCTGAGCGTGATGGTTGCGGAAGTCTGGGCGCTCATGATGCCATCCATCAGGTCGCCGGAAGCCACCTCAACCACATAGGTCTCATAACCGTGTTCGATGGATTTGCTGGGCAGAATGATGTCCACCAATAGCTCCGATGCGGGATGATTTCGCACCGTCCCCAGGTTGGGTCCGACGGCTACGCCCACGCCGTCGAGCGCATGACATTTCGAGCAGACGCGCGTGAAGGTTTCTCTGCCTCGCGCCACATCGCCGGGGATGTTCAAGGCAGCCTGGTATTCTTTCAGAACTTGCTCGCGCTGGGCCGCACTTTGCTCGAAGAGCGCCCTTGCTAACTGACGAACGGCAGGATCAGGATCCATGAAAAGGCGCGGCTTGTACGGGTCAAGCTGCCAGGTCTGGACGTCTCCGTTCTTCACCGCCTCAAGGAGCAGAAGGACCCGATCTGAACCTCCGCCGAGCAGCGTATTCGTCGCCTCCGCCCTCACCGGTGCGCTCATGCCACTCCACTTGGCAAGCAGCAACGGGCCGACTTTTTGAGCTCGGACGGAGCTAAGCGCCCTCACGGCTGCGATCTGCACGATGTCAGGCTCTTGCGGATCGAGAAGGCTCTCCACTAGACCTGCCTCCCGATCAGAATCTGCGAGTGCCAGCAGATCCAATGCGTCGGCTCGCACCGAGGCGTCGGCCTGGCGATTTGCGGCTAACATTTCGGCGCGCCTTAGCGCTTGGGCGGCAGCGACGTCGTTCGGAAGACGGAGGACGGCCAGCAGATGAACCGCGGCGTGCCCCACGGGACCCGGCCGCCGCTCGAACATTCCTAACAAGAGATCCCGGTCTTCCTTCAGATTCGCTTTGGCACCGGCACCCTTTGCGCGAACGCCCTCAGCCATGCCGTCGAGCGTTGCGCCTCCCCACCAGTCCGAATTACGAGGAGAGCCATCTGCCACGGTTGTCAGAAGCCGTCGCATTTCTTTGGCGTCCGCTTTGACGCCGACCACAGCGCCCACTTGGTGAAAGAAATTACGGCGCGCGTTCGTGTCGCTGTCGGCGAAGCGAGAAACTGCCAGCTCAAAGTACGGCAGCGCGCGGCCGGGAGACGCACTTAAGGCGGCCACCTGCATCCAGGGGTCTTCCACGCCATCGGCCAGGAGTTTATTCTCGGCGGCGGTGGCTTCAGGAGAGTCAAGGAAACCGAGAGTGCAAAGGAGTTGGAATCGAACCTTGGGGTCAGGGTCGGCGGCCATCTGCGTGAGCTTGCGGGCCAGTTCGGGAGCTTTCGCCAAGTAGGGCTCAGCCAGGCGAATTGCATTTTCGCGGACACCTGGAACGGGATCATCAAGCGCCCTTGCGACGAGGCTCGGGTCAAGTTTCTCCAAGCCATCGAGCGTCCACAAAGCGTGCACGCGCCCCAGAGGAGACGGACTCTGCTCGAGGAGTTGACGTAGAGACGGTACTGCATCGGTGTGACGGCGTTCTAAGAGCAGGCGCTGGGCTGTCCGGCGCCACCAGATGTTCGAGCTGGACAACTGTTGGACAAGTTCGGCGTCGCTCGCTTGGTCGAGTCGAATTTTCTTAGGCAAGGGCAGAGGCGTCAGTGTATCCGGAACTATTCGATAGATTCGACCGCGATCCTGTCCGTTGTAAAGATATCCGGCGTGATAGGTATCCGCAGCCATCCACTCGGGGTGCTCGATGGTGTTGCGATAATAATCGATGAGGTAGAGAGCCCCGTCAGGTCCGATGTACATATTGACGGGCCTGAACCAAGCATCTGTCGAGGCAACGAACTCGACCTTCTCTTCGAGGCGCCGCGCGCTGTAAGTTGCGCCCAAATCTGACCACATATCGCAATGCACCAAATTGTGCGCAGATTCGGCCAGGCAGGCGACGCGTTCAAATGAAGAGGGAAACGCGCCACCCAGATAAGGGAGGGTGATGCTGCAAGAGGAAGTGAGCGTGCCAACATCCGTCAGGATTTCGAATCGTGGATTGTGAGTGATAGGAAAGACGTTGTTGTTGTCGGCCGTAGAAACATCTTGTTGGACGGTAGGCAATAAGAGAGCGGGATTCCGCTGCAAGTAGCGCGCAGCGATGACGTCGTGCCGTCCATTGCTGTCATTGGTGATGGCGAAGTGGCGACCCCACTCGTCAAAGGCCTGCCCATATTGCGACCAACTGGACAAGAACTCGAGCTGATGCGTTTCTGGTCTGAAGCGCACGCTACGCGGTGCCATTTTTAGCTGCGGTCCTTGCCCATCGGCAAACCGAATATCACTGCCGCGATCTCCAAAATCATCCTGGAATACCACGGTGTGAACCGGCCCCTGATGGGCCAGGTAAATCCAGTTATCTGGACCGTAGAGCGGGCCGTTAACCATGTGCTGCGGATTTGTAAACGCGAAACCGGTAAGGATTTTTTCGCGGACATCAGCATGGCCACTTCCTGTCGTATCTTTAAAAAACCACACGTCCGGGGCGGCGGTCACCAGTACACCTCCTTTCCAGCACATCACGCCATTCGGCATCACGATGTGGTCCGCAAAGACGGTGCGCCGATCTGGCAATCCGTCGCCGTTGGTGTCCTCGAGCAGTACAATGCGGCCTATCGGTCGAGTGTCGAGCGGATACCCGGTATCTTCGGCCACATAGATGCGCCCATTCTCGTCCCAGTCCATTGCCACGGGACTGTTGATCATGGGTTCGGCGACAAAACGCTCAACGCGAAAGCCTCTGTGAATGGTGATCGTGCGGAGAGCGTCGTGGGGACTGTAAGGCGGACCGTTCGGTCGGCGGGGCCGCACAAGCAGACCGACTACCACGATGGCAATTGTCAACACCGAAAGCGCGCCAAGCAGCCAAGCGCGTCTAGGTGATGGTGAAAGTGGAAGAAGCGACACTTCACTTACCTGTGGTTTCAACACTCACGAACGCACCGATCTAGAGGCAGCGTCCCATATAGAGTCAGGTCCTTCATAAGCTGCTGTCGGAACGGTGGAAGCGGCAAGAATGTACGTGCAAGCCTCGAAATGTCAAGAAGGAGAGAGCCGGGCGAGCCACGAGCGGCTTTTGCCTACCGCTTTCTCAGGGTAAACTCGGGATTCATCGCGTTTCCCCGGTACGGAAGAAGACGGATGAGCAGCACAAGGATAATCCCGTTCAGGCCTTGGTTCGCCGGCGGTCTCGGTCTGTGTGCAGCCGCGTTTCTCTTTTCTGCTGGCCCTGCCACTTCGATGTGCCAGCTTGTTTCGGATACGACACAAGGTAACCGCGCTGATGCGCATGCAGAAGAAGGGATGCAGTTCGCCCGGGCGGGGAATCTTACCTCAGCCGACAGCGAGCTTCGAAAGGCCGTGGCTTTAGCGCCGGGCAACGCGGAATTCCTCCGCGATCTTGCCACGGTTCTAGCAATGGAAAAGAAATTTGATGAGTCAACATCGTATTTCCAGAGAGCGCTGAAAATCGATCCACACGACGTCGCGGCTCGACGATATCTTGGTGCTAATCTTTGGCAGTTGCATCGTTACGCGGAGGCTCGGCAAAATCTCCGAATCCTTCTCCATGCCAATCCGGGCGACCCTCAGGCGCTATTGCTCCTTGGCATGGTCTCGGAAAACACCAGAGACTATGGCACGGCCGCCAAAACGCTAGCGTCTGTACCCACCTTGGTGCGCGCGCAACCGGAATCGATCGCGGCGCTTGCGAGGTCCTACTATCACATCGGTGAAACAGCGAAAGCGCGAGCCTGGCTCAATGAACTACATAACCAGGCGGCCGGAGTTCAGGCCGTGTTACTTGGAGCACAGATCGCCGACGAGATGCAGGACTATCAAACAGCCGAGACGCTCTTGTCTTCCGTTGCGACGCATTATTCTGATCAGACCGACCTGCAATACCGGCTTGCCCTGGTGAAATTTCACGCGCAGAGGTTCGCGGAGAGCAGCCACATTCTGCAGCAGCTCTTAGATGATGGTCACAAGACGAGTGAAGTAGATCGTTTGCTGGCATCGTGCTTTCGGGCGCAGAAGCAGGACGAGGAAGCCATCCACGTTCTTCAAGATGCCATCCAGCTCGATCCCGAAAACGAAGCAAGCTATTTGGATCTAGCGGGCATCCTTATCGCTCGAAAACAGATTTCTGCGGCTCTGGAGCTAGCACAGCGGATGACCACAGCGTTTCCAGATTCTTCTCGCGTATTCGTCTCAAAAGGATCGATTGAACTCGCTGCCAGCGACTTCACGGACGCGCTGGGGTCCTTCAATCGCGCCGTTCAACTCGAACCCAGAAACGCGGACGCCATGATTGGACTTGCGAGAGCGCAGGCTAATGCAGGGATGACGGATCGCGCGAAAACAACTCTTGATCAAGCCATCGCGCGGTTTCCGGAGAAATCGCGCTTTGAACTTGAATTAGGGCAGGTATTGTTGAAAGAGGCTGAAACCGGTGTCAAAAGTGCTGAACTCAGAGCTGAACAACTGTTTAATTCTGCCATCGCGCATGACAACAGGCTTGCTGAAGCACATTACGAGCTTGGGGCGCTTGCTCTCGGTCGCGGTCAAGCCGCTGGCGCGTTGCTTCACCTGAAAAAAGCTGCAAAACTGGATCCATCAAGCGCCAAGACACACTTTGCATTATCACGTGCGTATCGACGGCTGGGCCGAAATGATGAGGCCGCAAAGGAAGCAACTCTTTTCGACAAATTGAAAGAATAGTGAGCCCGCCGACCCACTCATTGCGCTATGCGACCTATAGCACGTGCGAGCGCGCCCGGCGTCACATTCTTCTTCTTTCTGTTGCGGGATTCGTTTTGTTTGGTTCTCTGGCTGCTTACCAGCATTCGCCGTCTCAGCCGCCGAAGGAAATTTTTACCGACGTCACGGAACAAGCTCGTATTTCGTGGCACCACTTCAGCGGGGAATCACCAGACCGCTTTCTGATTGAAACGATGGGGGGTGGTGTGGCGTTTCTGGACTTCGATGGTGACGGTTTTCAAGATCTCTTTTTTGTTAACGGCGGCGAAACGCCTCGCGGGAAGAGTTCGTTTCCGGTTCGCAACGCCCTTTATCGGAATATCGGAAATGGGGAATTCGAAGACGTCTCGGCAAAGGCCGGAGTTGATCGCCTCGAGTTCTATGGAATGGGGGTTGCTGTGGCAGATTTTGACAACGATGGCTTCCCTGATCTGTACGTAACCGGTTTCCCTGTAAGCGCCCTCTTCCATAACAATGGTGACGGAACCTTCACGGACATCACCGATCGCGCACAAGTTAGGAATGCCGGGAGGTGGGCGGCAAGTGCGGCGTGGTTTGATTTTGACCGCGACGGATATTTGGATCTCGTCGTAACGAACTATGCCCACTTTTCGTTCGACGACATCAAGAAGTGCGAACTCAACGGCCGGCGCACTTACTGTGAGCAGAAGGCTTACCCGGGAATGCCGCTGACCCTTTATCACAACAACGGCGACGGTACGTTCACCGACGTGAGCGCGAAAAGCGGGGTCGCGGCACTGGTCGGCCGCGCCCTCGGGGTGGTCAGTATCGATGTGAATGATGATGACTGGCCCGATCTCTTCGTGGCCCGCGATGCCTCGCCGAATCTGCTTCTGCTCAACAAAGGAGATGGCACGTTTATAGATTCCGCAGTCAACGCCGAGGTGGCCTATGACGCCCACGGTGTGGCGAAGGCGGGTATGGGAGTCGACGCTGGGGATATCAACGGAGACGGTAAGCCCGACTTCGCAGTTACGAATTTCAACGACGAATATCACTCTCTGTTCATCAGCAGTTCTTCCCTCTTGTACACTGACCAGAGCGTGGCCTCGCGGTTGGCGGCGTATACAAAATCTTATGTCGGTTGGGGAACGCACTTTATCGATTACGATAACGACGGAAATCTGGATTTGCTGATTGTGAATGGGCACATCAACCAGGTGGTTGAGACCACGCGCGGGGACGTGAAGTACGAAGAGCCTCCGCTCCTTCTCCGCAATGACGGGAACCGTGTTTTCCGCAACATGCGGGACCAAGCTGGCTCGGTATTCCACTCGGGTTATCGCGCCCGCGGCCTCGCCGTCGGCGATTTCGATAACGATGGCGGCATCGATGCAATCTTCACGCGCCTCGATGGGAAGCCCGTGCTTCTGCACAATAACGTCGGACAGAAACACTCCTGGATTGGCTTTGAACTTCAGGGAACCGAAAGCAACCGCGATGCGATCGGCGCGAAGATTACCGTCGAGATCGGAGAGCGCAAACTAGTTCGTTGGATTACCGGCGGTGCGAGCTATCTCTCATCCCATGACAAGCGCGTGGTTATTGGTATACCGGGTAATTCTACCGTGACGACTATCAGCGCCGAAATCCGCTGGCCCAGCGGAACGCTACAGCGGCTGTCCATGCCAAGACTAAAGCGATATTACAAAATTGTTGAGCCCCGTAGTAACCAAGCACCCGCGCGAGAGGACCATAGGCGCCCTGCTCGGCGCGCATACGACAGCCGGGGACAACGGAAACCTTAAAGAAGCGAAAAGGATGGAATGTGCAGCGACTGCGAGGCCTAAGAAGCGTGTCAACGGGGACTCTCGCCCGCGAACAACATCTGCCGGATGCCAGCAGTGTCGTCTTCCGAGTCCGGGCTTTGCTCGCGGATACGGCGGAAGATGTCCATTTCCGCCGCGGCCTCTTTCGCGTGCCCTAGCTTCCGGTAAGCGATACTCAGCGAATAATGAGCTTCGGCGAAGTCCGGCCTCAATCGGATGGCCTCTTGTAGTTGCTCGGAGGCTTTGGCGGGATTTTCCTCTTCAAGGGCTATCTTCCCCGCCAGAGCATGTGACGAAGCATCCTTCGGATCGAGCCGGAGAGCTTCGGTGATCGCCTGCCAGACCCCCTCCCTATCTTGCGATCTCGTCATCCGG
>Ga0066697_10000941_pt1 | contig 11410 bp, 14 predicted proteins | sample GraSoiAngelo_146_FD_66451 | JGI IMG/M metagenome (GOLD analysis project Ga0066697, IMG submission 66451) | Grasslands soil microbial communities from the Angelo Coastal Reserve, California, USA - 14_1009_05_30cm | ecosystem: Environmental > Terrestrial > Soil > Grasslands | place: USA...
GCCGAAGCGGCGCGCCATTCTGGTTGAGCAGCGTCTCGCCGTACAGGCCGACCGCCAGAATGGCGAGTGGGTGCATGGCCTCGTCCATCCGTAGTCCTTCTCGGTAGGGCCACGGAAGAAGCGCTGGGAAGCGGCGGCGCTGGCCCGCCATCTCCTGCGGGCGGTAAATGCTGGTGAACTCGACGTACTTGGCGTTTGCCGCCGGCTGAAATCGCTTGAGGAAATCGCCGAGCGGAAAGCCGTCCCACGGGATGACCATCGACCAGCCTTCGACGCACCGCATTCGGTAGACGCGCTCCGCGAGGGCGTGCGGCTTCAGGACATCTTCTAATGTGTACGTGCCGGGCTTGCCACACAGTCCTTCGACGGCCACGGACCATGGCTTCGGCTTGAATGCAGCGGCGTTTTGAACGGCGTCGCTCTTGGCCGATCCGAATTCGTAGAAGTTGCAGTACGACGGGACGGCCTGCCGCGGCGTGAGCCTGTCGGTGGTGGTAACGAGCTTGTCCGTGGTCGTCAGCTTGTCGTCGAGTCCCCCGATCGCGACGAGCGCGCCCAGAAATTCCCGGCGCCGCATGTAGAGGCCCTTCGGTGTGATCTCGGACGAGGGAATATCCGCAGGTGGCCTAATAAGCATGGCGGACCGGTAGCGTCAATGTGGGCCGTCGCGTACGAACCTTCTCAATGGCCGCGGTTCGATTAGTGTCTGCGGTCGACGCGTTCGCGGAGGTAAGGTGTCGCGGACATCGCCAAGCGCGGCGACGGACTTTGTCGGCGCGCAGCACGAGGTGATGTGACTAACACGGCGATTACTCGGACGTACTCCTAGCTGCACGATGTCGTCAGCGGACGCAGAAAACCTGTACCGGTTTGCGAGGCCGTCGGCGAGTAGACAAACGGGAGCTCCGTTGTCGCATGATTTCCAACGGCCGTCCGCTTCGTGTGCCATGCGCTACCAGACGCGCTTCGGTTGCCGAATAGGCTTGCGGGTGGACCGCCGCTGGATCGGTTGCAACGACCAGCACGAGGTCAGCTTTCCGAGTCGGTTGACGATCCGTTGCCATTGCCGGTCCTTTGGCAAGATCACGGTCATCGTTCTTTCACGATCTGGCGGCAGTTCGCCGACTGAAACCCGTACCAACGGCGTGCGTGCCCGCTCAAAATCGCCACGATCGCGTGTCCCTTTCCACCGGCTGTACGGGATGAAACCAATGACGGCAACGCCCGCGATCACGATGACCAAAGCGACAGCTGTCCGGATCGTCGGCGTTGTATTCATCTGCCAGCTTTGCCCAACGACAGCGATCGCGTTCCTCGAGCCCAGCGCGACTGGTCCGGTCGCGTATTTTTAATGCCTAAGGACGACAGATCGGCCACTCTACATCTACGAAGTAGAGACGACCTGGGTGTGCGCCCGGGCCATTCAGCCGCCGGTGCGCGCGCGCCATGCGAAGTAGACGAAGATGATGATGAGGGCCACAAGCACCAGGCGTGCGATTCCCATCAAGCGCGTCGAGGCGACGGGGCGTGCCCCGGTGGGCTGCATGCCGGTGACGGCAGCGACGGCGGCAATGATGACCGCGAGGGCGAGCCACACGAGCCAGGTCATGGACCCGGCATATTACCAACAGGGAGACGTGGTTCGGCACCTCGACGAGTTACGACGGGAAACGGCTGTGCCCGCCGTTCTGACCCGCGTGGGTTCACGCTGCGTCCGCGGGCTGTGCGAGCTGGGCAAGCGTACCCGTCATCTGGTCCCGAAGAGTGGCCAGAGTACGCTGAGCATCCCTCCAGCGTTGCTCTTCGGCGCGTACGAAGCGCCCGTAGGGCGCAATCGCGTCGCTGAGTCGATGCGCGCTCTGTTCCTGCGCTCGCTCGAATTCGGTTCGGAGTGCTGTAGAGAGCTGAATCCGGAGTGCGACAATCTTCTCCTGCAGCGTCGCCTTCGCCCGCCGGCGTCGGGCGGGGATGATCAGGAATCCAACGCCCAGCACGACGCTGGCGAGCAGGATCCCGGTGATGTCCGCCGCAGCGGTTGACGCTGCGATGGTCACGATCGTGCCGAGGCCGACCGCGGCACCGCCGGCCGCCGCGGCCGCCGCGACGGCAATTTGCGCCTGGTCCGCAATCGTCTCGCCTTCCAGACGTTTGTCGTAGGTATCCACCACGCGCTGCGCTTCGCGGCCAACCGAGTCCATCAGGCGGGAACGGTCGTGGTGAAAGCTGCCCACTTCAGGAGCACCGAGTACGCGCGACGCATGCTCGCGATGCCGCTCGGAGAGTTTTCGCGTGACCGCCTCCCACTGTCGAAAGTCCCGGTCGACAAGCCAGTCGATCAGTTCCGCGACGCGCCGCTCGATCTGAGCAGAGGCATCGGCGACGACCTTGTCTTCGAATTCCTTCTGAATGCGCGAGCGGTTCAGCAGGTCGGTGAAGCGCCCGAGTCGAAGCGTCTCTTCGAAAAAACGGTCGCCGCGTCCTTCCATGTCGGCAAGAACCTTCTCGACCGCGGTGATGCGCAGCTCGAACCCGCGTTTCATGTCGTCGCGGTATATGGACAGCTGCCGCTCGATGTCGCCGAGCAGCTCGAGGTCGTCGTGGAGGACCGTCAGACGCTCCCCGGCGATCGTCGCAAATCGGTTTCCGAGTGCCAGCCCGACGCCGAGAGGATTGGCCAGCTTCAATCGAAACCGGTTCCGCGCATCAAGCGTGTTCTGTAAGTACCGTTCCAGCGCTTCGAATCCGCTGGCTGCCCACACTGACGGTTCTCCGTGTTTGGCGCGAAGCGCCAGCCGCGCGCTCACGGGCAACACGTCGGCGTCGACGCCGAGCAGATTGCGCGCTGCCTTCTGGACGAAGTCGACGACCTCTTGAAGCTGCGCAGCATTGCTGAAGATATCGATCTTGTTCAGGACGATGACGATCTTCTTGCCCCAGTCGCGAATCGCCGTCAGGAATATTCGTTCGGTCTCGGTAAACGGGCGGTCGGCGGACGTCACGAACAGCACGAGATCGGATCGCGGAACAAAGTCGGTGGTAAGGCGTTCATGCTCGCGGATGATCGCGTTGGTGCCAGGCGTGTCGACGATGTGGACGTCGCGAAGCAGCTCCACCGGCGCGGTCAGGATGCGCAGACCATTGGCATCGGTTTCCGATTGCACGACGTTGCCATATTTCAGCAGCTGGATCTGCGCTGTGGTCGGCGTGACGCCCTCCTCCACGACGGATCGCCCGAGCAAGCCATTGATGAACGCGCTCTTTCCGGCGTTGAATTCGCCAACGCAGACGATGAGAAACAGCTCGTCGAGCTGGCGGATCGACGCAGCCAAGGCGGCGCGATCCTCCGCCGCGGCGCCGAATTCCGCGAGCGTGTCGCGCAGTCTCGCCAACAGCTCGCGCGCCTGCGAGAGTTGAGCTTGGGCGGCCGGTTCGAGTACCCGCAACATGGCTAAGCCGACGCCAAACGCTAAGCCGACGCAAAACCAGCGCCGCCCGCCACGCTGCTCAGCCAAACGCGCGGTTGCGAGAGCGCTCATCAGCGAACGCTCCTGAGCAGTCGCGTCCTGCAATCGCCAGAGTACGACAGCCTAAAGCGCGCACTGCCGGGTGCTGGGTTGTGCCTCGCCAATATTGCGTCCGGCCAAAAATCCATTCACGTTGGCGTCACCGGTCGCCACTCTACGAGGCGATGCGAGCCGTCATCAGGACGGGTGCAGCGGTCCGATCGGCTCGGGCGACGCGTCGAGACCTCCTGCTCGAGACTCTTGCCCTGCGCCGCCAACTCGGCGTCCTCGCTCGTTCGAATAAGCGCTTTCGCCCAGCTGACCGGATGTTTTGGCTGTTTTTGCGCTGGTTCTGGCCCCGGTGGCGGGAAGCGCTGCCGCTTATCCAACCAGCCACTGTCGATCGTTGGCATCGCGGAGGCGTACGTCGAAGCTGGCGGGCCGCTCGCGACGTCCCTGAAGACCACGCATCGATTCAACCTGTCGCGATCTGATTCGGCGTATGGCCGCTGAGAATTGTCTCTGGGGCGCTCCGCGGATCCACGGCGAATTACTGAAGCTCGGAATCACCATTTCGGAACGCACCGTCTCGCGCTATCTGCGCCGCTGCCCGACGACCCGGTCACAAACTTGGCGGACATTCTTCGCGAACCAGTTCGGTGGCCAGACACTTATCTCGCCGGTGATGTTCGCGGATGCGCACGATGACGACTTCGTCGTCGACCGCTCTGACCTGTCGTTTCGCCCAGCTCCGTCGATCGATGCGTCGCGCGCCTCCATTCACCGGCCGAGCGTCGATTGGGGGCGTCCGCTCCAGCCCTCGTCCGTCGGCGCCGTCTTGGCCAAAATCACCTTCAGGACGGCAGGAGCGCGCCAGAGCAGCGGCCGTGACCCGCCGCGGCACCTACCGTTGCAACCAGCCGCGCGGCGTCCGCGCTGGCGTTTTTTCGTACTGGGCGACAGTGCCTTCGCGACCGACGGCAGTGTGAGATCAATTTGCCCGACCGTGCTTGGCCATTTGCAATTCTGAGTCTCCACTCGAAGAACAATCGAGTCATCAACGTCGTCGCAAGGCCGACACTTCGTTCAGTCCGCGAGGTGTTGCGACGTGATTTGCACAGCGATCGGAATATTGGCGAACCTACGGTGCGTAAATTCGTTGCAGCTCACGCGGCACGCCGATATTCGTGCAACAAGCCGCCGAGACGATCCCGTCGAACCACTGTCAGCTTTTCCAAGTCCGGGTGCGACTTAATCGCTGAGCGACCGGCCGGCAGGCGTGAGGTTATGCTTAGGTGTGCCCGATGTCGGTTGTACGCCGACACGATCACACCCAGGCCTTTCAGTTCGCCCACAATGCGCTGATAGCCCCAGCGCGGGTTCTCGCGGGCGAGCCGCACAATGAGCGCCCGAACCTCGCGATCGATCTGCCGTCGGCCAACTCGGCGACGAGATGTCCAGCGCCTGGCGACCAGCCGACGATGCCACTCGAGCAGTGTGGCCGGTTTCACGAAGAACGGCGTCCAGATCGAGCGCGGCACCAGCCGACGCGCCGCCGCCAAGAAGACCGATCGCGTGTCATTAGCCGCGGCCGAGCGGCCTTCGACGCCGCGCGGCAGGCCAGCCGCGGCGGCGACCGCGTCGTGCCGCCGTCGGCTGCAGCGCCAGGTTGGACTAAATCCGCCTGCGGCGGATAGATCAGAACGTCGCTACTGACCGTTGAGTGTCTCCCACATTGTCGGGACGGTGGCCTGAAGATCTCCTCCCGGGAGCGGTCCCTTTACCTCCCGCTCCCAGAAGGAGAGGCCGCATGACGCCCTTACGTCAACGGATGCTCGAGGATATGCAACTCCGGGGGTTCTCCGCAAGAACGCAGGAGTGCTACGCGCGCGGCGTCCGGCAACTGGCGGAGCACTATCATCGGAGCCCCGACCAACTGACCGAGGAGGATCTGCGCCGGTACTTTCTGTACCTGGCCAACGAGAAGAAGGTCGCGCGCGCGACGGCGACGATCGCGTTGTGCGGGATTCGGTTCTTCTTCGAGCAGACGCTCCGCCGGGAGTGGACGACGCTCCGGTTCGTGCGCCCGGCCCGCGAGCACAGGCGACGCGGACGGCTCGGATCAACGTGATGCGTGGCGTCCTGCGCGAGTTTGGTCTGCCGCTTGGTGCCGGGGCGGGCACCGCGTTGCAGCGCATTCCGGCGTTGCTCGACGATGCGGCGGTGGATCTGCCCGGGGTCGTGCGCCATGCCGTCCGGCTGCTGCTCGACGAAGTCCGTGCGCTCGACGCGCGCATCGCCGCGATCGATCACGAGCTCGCCACAATTGCTCGCGAGCATCCCGTCGCGCGGCGCCTGCAACAGGTCCCCGGGGTCGGCGTGCTGACGTCGACGGCGCTCGTCGCGAGCGTCGGGCACATTCACGCGTTTCGGCGCGGCCGGCAGTTTGCCAGTGGCTCAGCCTCACGCCGCGTGAGTCGTCGACCGGCTGGCGTCGGTACTTGGGAGGCATCAGCAAACGGGGCGACGTCTATTTGCGATGCTTGCTCACGCATGGAGCACGCGCCGTGCTACTGACCGCGCAACGAACAGTCGCGCGTACACCACAACGCGTCACGGCTTTTCAGCGCTGGGCCACCAGTGTTGCGGCCCGACGCGGACACAACAAAGCAGCCATTGCCGTCGCGAACAAGCTCGCACGAATGATTTGGGCAGTTTGGCACCACGATGTTGACTTTCGAGTCGAGCCACGCGTGGCCGCCTGATGGCACGACATACCAGCGAGATGCTCGGCGAGGATACATGATCATGGCGTGACCGGTCGGACCGGCACTGACCCAGGCCGATAACAGCCTTGGCCGCGAAGGTCGCTGTTCAGCGATTGGCCCTCGGTGCGCGGATGCCCATGATGGCCAGAAGCGTACGACGCTTCATCACAGTTCGGATATACGACTGCATCCGATTTCGATCAAATGCGACGATCGTTTACTTCCTTGCTGACATCCGGGAGGAGTCCATATACGGCAGTTACGCGTCTTGCTGGCTAGAAGGGACGCCATTCCAGTTCGCCGTAGACGAAACGCACCAGCGCCATTCCGAACGCGAAAATCGCGCCCGCTCGAAATGTAAACAGGACTGGCCGGTCCCGACCACGCTCATGCCAGAACTCGCCGATCCAGTGCGTGGTGATTCCGGTGCCGATCGGGCTCAACACGAGACTCAGCCCCGGTAACGGTGAGTGCGGCGCCAGTCGCCGGGGGACGATTAGCAGACTGAGGATACCAACACACACGCGCAGCAGAAGATGACCCGTCCCCGCTAAGACTGCCGTCGATTCGCGCTCCAGGCGCACGGAGTCCTTCAGCGACTCCCAGCCATACGCCGCAACGAGTTCGAACAAAACACCTGGCCGACAACCTCAAGAACGAGCTGCACCAGGAGTTCAACTAGAAATTCGATTCCAGACTCCTGACGAAGGGAAGACGCCTAACGCTCGGTTTCAGCCGCGGCGACTCATGATCGAATCCACCGCCGACGGCTGCAAACCGAAGTTAGACGGCCCTGAGATCATCCCATGAGGAACCGGGCGATGGGCTATTCAACGGCTTCGTATAAGCGTTCATCGAGAGGGCTACCGGACATCGGCTGCAACTCGTCGCGGTACTGTTTCGTGTGCGGGGCGGCAGCGTGCGCATCGAGCGCGTTCTGATTCTCCCACATCTCGATGATTGTGAAGTGATTCGCGCGCATCGCGTGCTGCAGAACGTCGAACCGCAAACAGCCTCGTTCCTTGCGGCTGGCCTCAGCCAATCGTTTGAGTAGCCCCGGCGCGTCGGCCTGGGCGCCGCCAACCGTGTCGACATGCGCAACGACATGGACTGCTTGGCTGTTTCCTGCGGCAGTCGCTGAAGCGACGGTGAGAGTTTTGTACAAGCGCTGGTCGTAGTCGCTCACACGAATCGACTGGAGCGCGCCCCGAAGCTGCTTCACATGCGCGGCCATTCCATGGGCCTCGAAGACCTTCTGATCCTTCCACGTTTCAATAATCGCGAAATGACCGAGCCGGCCAACCTGCTCGAGCAGCTCGACGCGAACGTAGCCGTCCTCGTGGCGGCTCGTATCGCGATACTGCCTAAGCGCTGCGATCGTCGCCGCCCTGCCCGATGGCATGACTTCGACATATGACACTGCATAGAGACCCGTATCGGGAGCTGCTTGAGCATGGATTTGTACGCCGAGGCGCGACGAGAACATGACGACGCTGAGTAAAAGACAAGGCAAGCGGAGCACGTGAACCCTCTCCCTCCTTGGCCGTCCACCAGTTTTGCCAACCGAGAAACCACTCGCCCGGAAACTTCTGCACCGTCTAACGTCTCCGCTTTCAGAAGCGGGCTTTGCATCGGTGGGGTGCTTTTGGCGGTATCTGAACTTCGCGATCATTGGCGGGCACCGGATCGCCGTCTAACCACCGCTTGGAGCCGTCGCGCCAGTCGGTCGGTGTGATCGCGTCGCCGCGGCGCGCGGCTCATTAGCGTACCAACCCACGTGGAAATCTCGACGGGATGATCCTTGGCCAGATGCTTCTGATACCAAGCATTCCCGTCTTCGCCCTGCGCTATCATGAAGCGCCGCCACAGCTCGTACTGCCTTTCACAGCCTTTCACGAACCTCCAGCGACTCGTCCACGATCACCCCCGCGGTGATCAGATGTCCGCCTGGTCCCAGGCTTTGAAACGCACGCTTGGCAAAGGCTGGCCCTTCCGACGGCATCAAATGACGCAGAGACAACGAGGCGATGATGAGATCGTACCCCGTCCCGAAATCAGCGGTTCGAAAATCGCCGACCTGGTACACGATGCGATCGGTGCCCTCGAGCCGAGACTGACACGCCTCGATCATCTCCGCGGTGAGGTCGAACAGCGTCAGTTGCGCGTGCGGGAATTCAGCAAGAATCCGGGCGGCCATCAAGCCAGGCCCACAGCCCAAATCAAGGACTCGCAGCGACACCCCTCGGTCGAACGGAATTAACGCAAGCATGACGTCCCGCTGGTTGTCGTAGAAAGGAATCAACCGGCGCATGAGACCCTGGTAATCAGGCACTTGGATTCGGAAATGCTCCCGAACGCTCTCCGTCTTCATTAGATGTTTGTTCCGTCCGTCTAACGGAATGCGATTGAGCCGCGGCGACTTCGATCGCCAGAACCGCACTACGGCGCTCGTCGTCGCCGGCTCCAATCGCGGTTAGCGAGCTGACGAAGTGACATTATTTCGTCGTTTGGGGTTGTTCGAACGCGACACGGCCTCTCTCTTCGAGGACCAAAGTCGGTCGACCGTTCAATACGCCGATTCGAGCTTGATTGCGATTCGCGTCGTAGATCGAGACGTGTCCACCTCCACCTGCATTGACGAGAAAGAGTGCCTCCTGGGTCTTCTCGCTATCGAGACTCACAAACACTTCGCCCGTTCGATCGGACGTCACGTACCCACTTCGTTCGTTGCCGTTCGCATCGAGCAGCACCACACCAGACACCGGCCCTGAACGGCTCACTCGCTTGCCCTGAAAGATGGGATCCGGAACCGGCGCGCCGATCCAGAGACGCTCAGTCCCTTTTGCATCGACGACTGTAATCTGGCGGACGCGCAAGCTTTCGGTGACCGCGGGCTGGGCACGGAGGCCGACAATCGCGAAGGCGGCAGCCGTGAAGATAAGACAAGCTGTGAGTACTGACACTCGACGTTCTAAACGTTTGATGCGCTGAATCGGCTCCATGGGAAAAATCTCCTCGACTTTCCAGCAGGCTTACTGACTCGCTAACGCCTGCGCTCACCCGCGAGCCGCGCAGAAGACGTCACGACGACCGAAGATATCGCGAGCGGCTCGTCGGGTGCAGCGCATGTTAGGCCTCACGCGTCATCGGTGTCGAGATCAAGATGCACGGCAGGTCGACTCGTGACGTCGACCGCTGGCACATGCGAAAAGCCGGCAGCGACAGCGCAGTAAAAGCGATGGGCGCCATGATAGAGCGTGAAGCGATACTGACTGTCTACCGGCGCTCTGAGAAGTTCGATCGGCGGCATTGGTGCGTCATTACGAAAGCCTTGGAGGATCCTCACGACACGGTCCCTCGCCGTCCGTTTAGGACCGTCGTCGTTGAAGATGCCATGACTCAGCGATCTGTTTAGAGGCTCCACATCATCGATCGGGACGTCGACTACCGTAAGACCCGCACATTCCGATGGGTCGACGCGGAATGAACATCGGACCGGGAGAAAACCGATCATGCCGGCCTGAGCCCACCACTCGTCGTCCATGTCGTATTTCAATTCTCGATGAAAGAAGTGCATCGCCGTTGTGAGGCCTAACGTCCCGCGCTGACCTTCACGCTCTATCAAGAATGTCCGCAGAACGTCAGGCATCAGCCGCGGCGCGCAGGCGTCCATCGCGCCGTCGGCTGCATGCCATGTTAGGCCTCACATCGATCAGCTGGCCCGGCGTTTCGCCAGTAGGGCTCTGACGGCTGGCACGAGCTTGACCGGTATCTTCATCACCGTCGTCGTTGTTGATCGGTACGCCGCCTCGTCATCAGCCACAGCTTCGACGTCGGACTGCGTTTCGTAGTGATCGAGTACCCGTTGCACTCGTGCATCGTTCCAACCTGGCGGAAATCGATTGCGTTTCTTCATGGCTTCTTCCGTTTCGCAGACTTCTGGCGCCGCCGCAAGGCTTTCCGAGCCTTCTCGCCGAGTTCGTACGCCGTAATGACGAACACGGAGCCCGGCGTTGGGTCCGACACGTAGATCACTCGCAAGTACCGACCCGCCTCGGTTTGACCGAGGGCGATGCGTGCGCCGTCGCGACCGGCGCGATCCTCCATCGGTCGCGCCAGGACATCCTCCACCTCTTCCTCCACGACCGAGTGGCCGTAGATATGGGGTTGATCCGTCGCTGGATCGATGTAGAACCGAACCGTCACTCCGAAATTCTATGCCCGCCCCAAGATTTTCCGAAATGTCGTCGCAATTGGGCTTGAGGCCTAACGTCCTGCCGCTCAGCCGCGAGCGGCACTCCGATTTTCCGAATCTGATTCAACGCTGCAGTGCCGCTCGTCGGCTGCAGCGGTGGTTAGGCGGCTGCGGCGTACACCGATGCGATCACGCTCGAGCGACCGCTACCGAGCCAAATGGCCAGCGCCGCGAAGCATGCGAACAGAACTACCGCTGCGATTCTTGCGCGGCGGCCGGCGTGCGGCCATGCGGCGACCATCAACGAACACCCGAATAGCTCATTCAACGCTGTAACAGTGACGGGACCGATCGACAAGGCGTGCGCAACAGAGGCGATCGACAACACGCGATTGACCGCAAACGCGACGAGAGCAATGCGCAGCACCCATCCCGTGACGCGGACAGCCACCGCAAGCGCCAACGCGGCGAACAGAGCCGAAAACCACCACGGCATCGGCGACACGCTGACGAACAATGTTCGACCGTTCACGAGCGCCGCGACTCGCGGCGTGGTTGCACCGAGAATGATTGCAGCGACGCCACATCCCAGCGTTGCGAGCTGCCGATCTGCTGGCATCGCGCCAAATGGTATCGACATCGTTCTAAATTGTCCGCCTAACGTCCGCGCTTCAGCCGCGGCGCTTCATGATCGCGCCGAGCGCCGACGGCTGCAAGCGCCTGTTGGGCAGCCGTCGGCTGAATCCGAAGTCGTTTCTCGTAGCGCCTGAGGCGCAAAGTTCCGACCGGAGCGGGAAACGGCGCGTCGATTTCACCACGCTCGTCGAACCCAGCCCTGACGTAGTATTCAACCAAGAATTGATTGTCCGCCATGCAATCGAGGCGCACGTAGCGTTTGCCAAGAGACGTGGCCCGATTGGCCGCCCATTCCAACATCTGAGCAC
>Ga0066697_10000942_pt1 | contig 11409 bp, 10 predicted proteins | sample GraSoiAngelo_146_FD_66451 | JGI IMG/M metagenome (GOLD analysis project Ga0066697, IMG submission 66451) | Grasslands soil microbial communities from the Angelo Coastal Reserve, California, USA - 14_1009_05_30cm | ecosystem: Environmental > Terrestrial > Soil > Grasslands | place: USA...
CCGACGGCCACCTGATCGTGACGGTGCAGCGATGGAACGACCCGCCGATCCTCTGAGCGCCGACGGCGCCGGGCTCTGCCTCGCCCGCGACGTAGTCCACGATCTCCGGACCGGCGGCCGGCGGCTCCTCTTCCACGTCCCTACCAGCGCCCTGTTCGAGCTCGATGCCCTCGCGGGTGACATGCTCGACCTCTTCGCGACGCACGATGTGGTCGGCCCCGACGACCTGCGGACCCACTTCGACGGCCGTGCGGGCCCCGCGGCGGTGGTCGAGACCCTGAGCGAGCTCCTCGGCCTCGGCGCGCTCCGCGCGCCCGGCGAGCGGGCGGCGGTCCGCGCGCCGATGGCGGTGGAGCGCTTTCCGCTCGCGACCCTGGTGCTGAACGTCAACACGGGCTGCAACCTCTCCTGCACCTACTGCTACAAGGAGGATCTGACGACGCCCGCGAAGGGGAAGCGCATGACCTTCGCGACCGCGGTCGACGCCTTCGAGCTCCTCCTGCGCGAAGGGGCGAGCCGCGAGCGCGTCAACCTCGTCTTCTTCGGCGGCGAGCCGCTCACCAACGTGCCGCTGATCCGCCAGGTTGTGGAGTATGCCGAGCGGCGCGCGCTGGAGGTCGAGAAGACGGTCGACTTCACACTCACCACCAACGGTACGCTCCTCACCGAGGACCTGATCGCCTGGTTCGACGCACACCGCTTCGGACTCACCGTCAGCATGGACGGGCCGCGCTCCCTCCACGACCGGAACCGCCGCACCGTCGGCGGCGGGCCGACCTACGACGTGGTCGCCGAGCGCGCCCGGACGCTGCTGGCGCGCTACCGCTCGCGCCCGGTCGGCGCCCGCGTCACGCTGACGGCCGGCGTCACCGACGTGGTCGGCATCCACCGCCACCTGCGCGACGAGCTCGGCTTCTTCGAGGTCGGCTTCTCGCCCGTGACGGCGGGCGACGCGGCGGGCCACAACCTCGACGCGCACGAGCTGGCGGCGGTCTTCTCCGGCATGCGGCGGCTCGGCGAGGACTACGTCCAAGGCGCGCTCCGCGACGAGAACATCGGCTTCTCGAACATGCACCAGCTCTTGACCGACGTCGCGCACGGCATGGCGAAGGCGCTGCCTTGCGGCGCGGGCGTCGGCATGCTGGCGGTCGACGGCGACGGCGGGCTCAACCTCTGTCACCGCTTCACCGGCTCGTCGCTGCCGACCTTCGGGACGGTGGCCGGCGGCATCGACCGCGCCCGTCTCGGCGCGTTCCTCGAGGCGGCGCAGGACCGTGCGGGCCGGCCGTGCGAGACCTGCCGCATCCGCCATCTCTGCGCAGGCGGCTGCTACCACGAGTCCTACGCCCGCTACGGTGACCCGCTCGCGCCGGTCGCGCACTACTGCGAGCTGCTCCGCGAGTGGGTCGACTTCGGCATCGCGGCGTACGTCCGCATCCTCGAGCACAACCCGGGCTTCTTCGCCCGGCACCTCGAGCCCCGGAGGGCTCCCGCATGAAGCATCTGAAGCCGCTCAACGACAAGGCACGCGCCATCGAGGCCGGGCGGACTCCCGAGGTGCAGCCGATGCAGACCGTGCCCGCCGGCTGCTCGACCGTCTTCGACCCCGGCTGGGAGGTGGACTTCCTCGGCGGCGTAGCGAGCCTCTGCCAGCCGATGGAGGCCGACCTCTACGGCTGCTCCGATCCGTGCTGGTGGCCCGCCCAGGTGCCCGACACGCTCAACACATACCCCGACTGGAACAAGGGCGCGGATTCCGCGCAGCGGGACTGGCGCGTGCTGGGCTCGGTGTTCCCGAAGAAGTAGCGTGCGACCGTGACGGCCCCGCTGCGCTCCGTTGTCCTCGCCGCCGCGCTCACCGCCCTACCCGCCGTGGCCGCCGCCAAGGATTTCCTCCTCGCGGGCGCGAAGCCCGACAAGCTCGTGCTCATCGACACGGCGCGCCGGAAGGTCGAGCGCGTCATCACCATCCCCGGCGGCGGCGGGCCGGGACCGATGACGATCGCGGTGTCCCCGGACGGCAAGGTCGCCTACGTGGTGGTGAACCGCTGGGAGAGCATCGCGGGCGTCGACCTCGACAGCGGCAAGCAGACCTTCCGCGCCGATCTGTCGGTGGGCCCCGAGCGCGTGAAGGCGATGTTCGGCATGGACGTGTCGCCCGACGGCAAGGAGCTCGCCGTCTACCTCGTCCCGGCCCGCCTGGGCGCCGACGAGTACACCGCGCTCGACCCGCGCATCGCCGTCTACCGGACCGGCGACGGCGTCGGCGCCCGGCCCGCGCGAAGCCTCCCGGCCCCCCGGCGGATCATGCAGCTCGCGTACGCGCGCGACGGCGCCCGGCTCTTCGCGCTCGGATGGGAGCTCTACGTACTCGACCCGGCGACCGGTGCAGTCCGCGAGACGCTCCCCGTGCGCCATCGCAAGCGCGACGGCCTGGGAGAGCCGGACGTGCTGAACGTCTGGCCGACGTGGGAGCAAAGCGGCGTCCTCGCCGCGCCGTACGCCGTGGCGCGACTCGACGCCCAGGGAAAGCCGGTCTCCGCCATGGCGGGACTCCTGAGCCTCGACCTCGACAGCGGCGCGCTCGCCATGAACGAGTTCGAGGAGAACGGGCCCGCCATCTTCGCCGGGGTCGTGAACCCGGTGCGGCGCGACGAGGCGTACGTGGTCTATACCACCCTCGCCAAGCTCGACCGACGCGCGAACAAGGTCGTGAAGCGCATCGAGCTCGACCACACCTACTACAACGTGAACGTCGCCAGCGACGGGTCCGAGGTCTACGTCGGGCAGACGATGAGCGACATCGGCGTGTACTCGGCCGACACGCTGAAGCGCCTGGCCCGTATCGCCATCCCCGGCGGCGCCGATCAGGCGCTGGCAACCATGCGCATGATCCGGCGGTAGTGTGGTGTCCCGCCGGCAGGATCTGCGGTGGCTCGCGGCCTTCGTCCGCCCGGAGCGCTGGCGGCTGGCCGGGGTCCTCTTGCTCTCCCTCGCCGCCTCCGGACTGGCGCTCGTGCAGCCGTGGCTCACGCGGCCACTCATCGACCAGGGCCTGCTCGGCGGGCGGTTCGACCTCGTGCTCCGGCTCGCGGGCGTCCTCGCGGGCCTCACGGTCCTGGCGGCCGTCGCCGGTGCGGCGAACCAGTGGCTCTACGTCTCGACCTCGGCGCGCGTGCTGTTCGCACTCCGGGAGGCCGTCTACCGCCACCTCACCCGGCTCTCGCCGGCGTTCTATGCCCGGGCGCGGACCGGCGACCTCGTCGCCCGTCTCGACGGCGACGTCGCCGACGTGCAGCGCTTCGCGATCGATACGCTGCTCGCCTCGGTGAACGGCGTGATCGTCCTCGTCGGCGCGGTGGCCCTGATGCTGGCGCTCAGCTGGCGGCTGGCGCTGGTGGCGCTCGTCCTGCTGCCCGTCGAGGTCGTGGCACTCCGCGCGTTGCGGGTGCGCGTCGAGCGTCTGGCGCATCCGGTGCGCGAGCGGGCGAGCGATCTGATGTCGTTTCTCGTCGACACGCTCGCCGCCATGAAGCTGGTGCAGTCGGTCGCCGCCGAGGAGCGAGAGACGCGTCGGCTCGGCGTGCTCCACGGCCGCTACCTCCACGACCTGCTCCGCCTGCAGGCGACCAGCTACGCCGCGGCGGCGGTGCCGGGCGTGCTCACCTCGCTGACGGCGCCGATCGTCTGGCTCACCGGCGGCGCGCTGGTGATCGAAGGCCGGCTCTCGCTCGGGACGCTGGTCGCCTTCTCGGCCTACCTCGCGCGTGCGACCGGTCCCGTGCAGACGCTCCTCGGCGTCTACGTCGCCTCGCGCCGTGCCCGCGTCTCGCTCGGCCGCGTCGCCGACTTGCTCGCCGAGCGACCGGCCGTCGAGCCGCCGGCCGTGCCGCGCGCCCTCCCGCCCGGTGCGCGCGGCGAGATCCGCTTCGAGGACGTGGTCTTCCGCCACGACGGCCGCGAGGCGGACGTCCTGGCCGGGGCGAGCGCCATCGTCCCGGGCGGGTCGAAGGCGGGGATCGTCGGGGTCTCCGGTGCCGGCAAGACGACGCTGGTCGACCTGCTCCATCGACACTACGATCCCGCCGCGGGTCGCATCCTGCTCGACGGTGTGGATCTCCGCGCGCTCGATCTACCGGCGCTTCGCCGGAACGTCGCGGTGGTGGCACAGGATACCGTCCTCTTCACCGGGACGATCGCCGACAACATCCGCTACGCGGCGCCGGAGGCGGACGAGGCGGCGGTGCGTGCCGCGGCGGCGCGCGCCGAGCTGGACGACCTGATCGCCCGGCTGCCACGGGGGCTCGACACCGAGGTCGGCGCGCGCGGGACGGCGCTCTCGGGCGGCGAGCGGCAACGCGTCGCGATCGCACGGGCGCTGCTGCAGGACCCGCTCGTCCTGGTCCTCGACGAGGCGACGTCCGCGGTAGACGTCGCGACGCAGACCCGCATCGCCGCCGCCATCGACCGCCTGTTCGCCCATCGCACGCGGCTCGTCATCAGCCACCGTCCCGAGGCGCTGGCGGGCGTCGACGGGGTCTTCGAGGTCGACGCCGGCCGGGTGGTGGCGGTGGCGGGCGACGCCCGGCGCGCGGCGCGATGACGCGGCCGGTCGTCGTCGGACTGGTCGACAGCGGAGTGGTGCGCGAGGTGCGCGGGGTCGAGGACGGCCAGGCCTTCGCGCTCGACGCCGCCGGTGCGGTCGTCTCGGGAGCGCCGGCGCCGGACGCGCTCGGACACGGGACGGCGCTCGCGCGTCTCATCCGCGCGGCCGCGCCCGGAGCCGGGCTCCTGAACGCGCAGGTGTTCGGCACGACGTTCCTCGCCGCGCCGGCCGCGGTCGCGGCGGCGATCGACTGGGTGGTCGGCGCCGGGGCGCGGGTCGTCAACCTCAGCTTCGGGCTCCGTGCCGACCGCGACGTGTTGCGTGCCGCCTGCGCGGCCGCCGAGGCAGCCGGCGTGCTTCTCGTGGCGGCGAGCGCGGCGCGCGGCGCGCCCGTGTTTCCGGCCGCGTATCCCGGCGTGCTCCGCGTCTCCGGCGATGCCCGCTGTGGACCGGAGGAGGTCTCGGATCTGGAGGGCGAGCCCGCCCACTTCGGCGCGAGCCCGGTCGCGAGCGGGGCGACCGGTCTCGCCGGTGGGGCGAGCTTCGCGTGCGCGCGGGTCTCCGGCATGCTCGCCGCGGTGCTCGCCCGCGAGCCAGGCCTCGGCGCGCCGGCGGTGCTCGCCCGGCTGCGGGCGCTCGCGATGTATCGAGGCCGCGAGCGACGGGGCGTCGCCTAGTGTGGCCGCGACCGAGCGAGCCGGTCGTTGCGGCCGGCCTCACGCCGACGCTGGGAGCAGTCCCGCGTGCTGGAGCCACGCGACGGCGCGGGGGACCGCCGCGGCCGGGGCGCCGCTCGTGCGGGCGAACTCGAGGGCGGCGTCGCGGCGGCGGCGAGCGCCGCGGATCGCGCGCAGGAGCGGCACCACGGGCACACCGTCGACGTGCCACACACCGCGCGGCTGGTCGTCGGTGACGACGACCTCGCGCCGCACCACGAAGCCGTCCTCCACGACGGGTCGCCACGCGACGACCGGGCCGCGCGCGCGTCGCGCCGTCGCGCCGGCGGGCCACGCCTGCCGCACTCGCCAGAACGGCCGCTCCGCGAAACGCCGCTCGACACGGTGCACGTCGCGCCCGGCGCGCGCCGCGGTGGCGAAAGTCTCCGCGACGCGGGCACGCCAGAACGCCGCCGCCGCCCGGTCGCCGGGGCGCTCGAGGAGCGTCTGCACGACGGGGACGGCGGCGAGACCGCCCGCAACGGCGTGGAAGATCCCGTGACCCGAGAGCGGATCGACGGCGCACGCCGCATCACCGACGCGCAGCATCGTCGGGCCGACCGGGCGCGCGGAGAGCTGCGACGTCGCGACTCGCGCGTGGACGGCGCCGACGAGGCGCGCACGGGCGAGTGCGGGAGCCGACTCCGGGACGCGGCGCAGGAGGGCCCCATAGAACGTCGCCAGGTCGCGTCGGGCCGGCACTACGCCGCGGCCCCCCGCGATCACGACCTGGATCGTTGCCTGCCCGTGGCCCCGGCTCGCGATCCAGCACCACCCGTCATCGAAGGCGAAGACGGCGGTGCCGGGTTCGGCTCGCGGCGCCGTCCACGTGCCGACGAGGGCGAGCGACACCGGTCCGCGCCGGCGCACGCGACCGGTGGGCGCCGCCCGGCCGCGCGCCTCGACGAGGAAACGCGCGACCACACGGGTCGACGCCCGCCCGGCGGATGCTTCCACCCGCCAGCTCACCCGGCTGGCCCCGACGCCGCCGACGCGGGCCCCGAGCACGATGACGCCGGCCGCCCAGGCATCGTCGGCGAGCGCGGCATCGAGGTCCGCACGCTCGACCAGGTGCTCGACGTTCGCCGTCGTGCGCTCGCCATTCCAGAAGACGACACGCCGGACCTCGGGCCCGCACTGCGCGAGCGCCGCGTCGCAGCCTGCGGCGCGCAGCGCCTCGCGCGTACGCGGGGAAAGGCCCTCGAGTCCCGCATGCCCCCGTGGCGCGCCGATCAGGACGACGCGACGGCCGCCCCGCGCGAGACCGCGCGCCGTGACCACCCCTGCCGGCCCGCCGCCCAGGACGGCGACGTCGCAGCCCAGCGTATCGGGCATGGGGGACTCTCTACACGACCCGGCAGCCGGCGCGGAAGGCGGCAGGCCGTACCACTACGCATACCTGCGATGGCGCGCTATAGGAGCACCACAATTACGTCGGCCGGGAGGCTCCATGGCATCCGAGAACGGCAAGGACGCGATCGAGGCATTGCGTGCGCAATGGGCCCCGCACTTCGCCCAGTAGCAAGGCCTTCATGGCGCGCGTCGGCGGCCGGCCGAAGGTGCAAGAGGCGCTGAAGGCCGAGGGGCTGGTCCAGCAACCCGTCAGGCGGCCGTCGACCCCGGACCGAACAAACGGTCGAGGTAGTAGTTGAAAAAGTAGTGCAGCGTGCTCTCGAGGCTCACCATCGGCCCGGGTCGGAAGGTCCGCGACTTCACCCCGTTCTGCAGCGAGCGCAGCATGGCGCCATCCTCGCTCGCCACCAGGCGGATGAAGTCCCGGTACACCTGGTTTCGCGCTTCGAACGCGGGGGCAGGCATTTCCAGATTCTGCTTCGGGAACTGGGTCCAGATCGTCACGCGGGATCGTTCGGGGCTGATCGGGTGCGTCACCCACGGCTGGATGCAGTCCTGCCGGCCGAAGATGTTGAGCGTCGGCTGGAGGTAGAACGCGCAGGCGAACGTCGGAGAGGGCCGCCGGTCCTTCAGCCAGGGCATCGGTTCGAAGAGCGAGATCCCCTCGGGCGCCATCGTGAAGGCCTCGTACTCCGCGTGGAACCTCCCGGAGCTCTCGTAGGTCCACTCCGGGTTGTCCGGGAAGTGCTTGCCGAACGAGGTCGAGTGCACGACCTTCACGTGGTAGAAATCCGACAGGTTCTCGGGAACGAACTTCCAGTTGCAGTCGATCTCGAAGGTGTACTCGTCCGTGATGACCGTCTCCTCGGGGTGGAGCAGATCGCCGTACTTCCGCGCCCCCTCGATGTTCAGGTAGTCCGCGAGGCTCGCCGAGTCAGGATCGAAGTTCACGAAGATCCACCCGCCCCACGTGTCGGCCTTCACGGTGGGGAGACGGCAGTTCGCGAACTCGAAGTTGTCCTTGTCGACCGTCTTGCTGAGCGGCGCGCCGAGCAGCTTGCCGTCGAGTCCGTACGTCCAGCCGTGGTACGGACAGACGAAGTCCTCGCGCTTGCCCTCGCCCGCCGCGACCTCGACACCGCGGTGGCGGCAGACGTTCGAGAAGGCATTCAGCTTGCCCTGCCCGTCCCGGCACACGAGCAGCGGCTCGCCGGCGATGCGCAGGGCGCGGTAGTCCCCGGGCTTTTGGTACTGCTCGACACGTCCGACGCACAGCCAGTCCTTCATGAAGATCTTCTCGATCTCCAGGCGGAAGATGTCCGGCGAGTAGTAGAACTCGCCAGGGAGGTGCCGAGACTTCTCCAGGTGCTTTCGCGTCCCGCTGAAGTCGAGCCGCTTGCCGAACCCTTCGGGTGCGAATGCCGTCGCCATCGCTTGTTCCTCCGTCGGACCGAAATCCTAACAATTCGTGCCGCCCGCGACACCCCCCAAGCGCGCCATCGATGCGGGGCGTCACGGAGCGCCGTGGGGGGAGGCGCCCGTGGGAAGCTGCGGCCGGGTCAGCCGCCGCGCAAGATCGGTTCCAGGTCGAGCGCGCGCGACTCGTGATAGTGGATGAGCAGCCAGCGTCCGTGGCGGCGATGGAGCCCGAGCGTCGAGCGCAGCTCACCCGCGAACTCGTTCGTGACGCCGGCGAGCTTGAGGCTGGTCATCGTCTTCGCATAGACGAGCGCCGCATCGCCGGTGATCGCAACCTTCCGGGTCACCTCGTCCCACCGGCTCACGCCGATCAGGATCTGGTTTACCGTGTCCCAATACTTCGCGATGCCCTTCCAGTCGTAGATCGGGTCCGCCGATTCCTCTGCCTGGTAGACGACGCCCGGATAGTCCGCGTCCCACAGCGACTTCATGAGCTCGCCGTCGACCGTGTGGAACGCCTTCGCCCACTGCTCGTAGACGCGGATTACGGCTTGCTCCGCAGCTCGGCCCGCCATGGTCATCCCACCCGGCCCTCGATTGATAGCTCGCGGACCACGCTGTTCGGCCGCTTGAACTCGGGGATCACGTACTTGCCCATCAGCTCGAGCGAGTTCATGAGCTTCCGGTGCCCCATGCCGTCGATGCGCAGGACGACCTCGTCGTAGCCCATCTTCTCGATGCGCTTGATCTTCTCGATGACCTGATCGGGGGTGCCGAGGATGACCGTCGGCGTGTGGTCGTTGAGCGCCTTGGCGTCGCCCGAGTGCCGGAGCTCGTCGAGCTCGTCCGCGATCCTCCCGAAGTAGGCGTAGTCCTTCGACGCCTTCGAGAGCGGCAGGTAGAGGCTCTCGAGCACGCCGTTCAGGAAGCTGAACGCGATCGGGCCGCCAATCTTGGCGGCCTCTTCCCACGTCTCGGCGCAGTAGCCCGTGAGCGCGCAAGCGCCGAGCGAATCGTTGATGATGCCACTCGCCGGCTTCGCCTTCGAGAGCGTCGAGGTGTAGATGCCCGCCTGCTCCCGGAGGTGATCCCAGCCGAGCCAATTGTCGCACGAGATGACACCGTGGCCGCGCTCACCGGCGATCTGGTGGGACTCCGTGCTCGTCGCGATGACATACATCGGCGGGCGCGGGTGCTGGACCGGGCGTGGAGAGAGCCGGCGTTTCGGGATCTTCAGCAGCGGGCCCTCGTGCTCGAACTCGTCGAGGCGGAGCGCCTTGTCGATGACCTCCATCGCTTCGAGCATCTGCGCGCGCGTCTCGGTCGCCTTGATCTGGAAGGCGTCGAGCTGCCAGAGATGGTTCGCTCGGCCGCAGCCGAGCTGCGCCCGGCCGTTGGAGACGATGTCGAGCGTCGCCATCCGCTCCGCGACCCGCAGCGGATGATTGAAGGCGAACGGCAGCAGCGTCACCATGTGGCGGATGTTGATGGTGTGGGTCTGCGCGGCGATCGCGCCGTAGAGGACCTCGGGCGCCGTCACGGTCGCGAGTGGGCTCACGAAGTGCTGCTCCGAGGTGCCCCAGTAATCGAACCCCATCTCCTCGGCGCGCCGCACCTCGCGCACCAGCTCGCGATAGCGGAAGTAGTGCGTCGATCCGATCTCCGTCTCCGCTTCCTGCAACAGGCCGAACCGCATGGTCTTCTCCTTCTTCACTCGATGATCGCGGTCGCGTGCACCTCGAGCAGCAGATCGGGGTGGATGAGGCCGGTGACGCGGCAGCCGGTCGCGGCCGGCCGGCACTCGGGCATCACCTCGTTCTTCGCCTTGAACACGACGCCGGCGTCGTCGCCGAGGCTCCTGCCCTGCCTGGCGTCGACGAAGAGGAGGAACAGGTGGGTCACGTGCTCGGGCCGTGCGCCGGCTTTGGCGAGGACCGCCTTCAGGTTCTGGAAGGCGCGGCGAGCCTGGGCCTCGAGGCCCGCGGCCGGCTTGAGGCTCTCGTCCCAGCCGACCTGACCGGAGACTGTTACCGTGTTGCCGGCGCGTACGGCCTCCACGATCCCGAGCTGGTCGAACAGGCCCTGCGACGCGGGCATCGTGACGCGCTGACGTTCGCTCATCTGCTGGTCCTCCCGACTTCCGCCAGGGCAACCGACGTGCCACGCGGAAGCCGGGTTCCCGCGGCATCGCTGGAGCGGGCCCGCTACAGGTGTTGCAGGCCGGGCGCTCCACCTATTGCAAAGTCGAACGCGAGTGACCTAAGCCTGCGCCCCGAGAGGAGCAGTCGTGCTGAAGAGCAACCTCGCCGGGCACGATTCGGAAGCCACGCGTCGCGTCCGGCAAATCCGCGAGCGGTTCCTCGCCGGGCGTGACGACGGACTGGACACCCTCCGTTCCCCTGTGCGCGAGTCGTGGCTGCGCTCGCGCAGCCACGCCGTCGACCCCTCGATGCGCGCCGCGCCGCTCGTCGTCCCGCCTGGCCTGGCGCACGCCACGCCCGCCGCCGATGCGTTGAAGGCCGCCGCGGCCCCGGTGCTCGCCTTCCTGTGCGACGCGATCGACCGCGCGCTCGTGCTGCTCTCCGACGCGCAGTGCCGGCCCATCGACATCCGCGGTTCCAGGCGCACCGTGGACGAAGCCGCGCAGATAAACGTCGTCCTCGGCTCGCAGTGGTCCGAGGACCGGGTCGGGACCGACGCGCTCGCGGTGAGCGCGCTCCTCGACACGCCGATCCAGATCCACTGGTGCGAGCACTATGGCGAGCTGGGCGACCGGTGGACGGGAAGTGCCGCCCCCATTCACCATGGGGGCGAGCAGCGCGGGACGCTCAGCGTCTACGGCTACGATGAGATCGCGCATCCGCGCGCGCTCGAGCTGGTGACGGGCTGCGCGCTGATGATCGAGAAGCGGCTCGCGGAGAACGACGTCGGACGACGGCTCTTCCTGCTTGAGCACTACGAGGCCCACCGGGCACGCTTCCCGCACGAGCCGGCACTCTGTCTCGGGGCGACGGGCATCGTCGTCGCCGCCGCGCGCGGCGGGCTGGACCTCCTCGGGCTGTCGGCCGCGGAGGTGATCGGCCGGCGGCTCGCGCAGCTTCCGGGGTTCCGGTTCCACGGCGTGGGCGTCCGGCTCGACGGCCTGCGGAACGCGTGCGAGGTCAACGTCGAAACGCGGCGCGGCACGTGTCGCGCCACCATCCTACCCGTGGCCCGCGACCGCGACGCGCTCGGCTTCGTGGTCACACTCGCCGGTCCACGCCTCGTGCCCCGCGATCCCGTGGGGGCGGCGCCCTGGGGGACGTCGTTCGGGTT
>Ga0066697_10000945_pt1 | contig 11406 bp, 10 predicted proteins | sample GraSoiAngelo_146_FD_66451 | JGI IMG/M metagenome (GOLD analysis project Ga0066697, IMG submission 66451) | Grasslands soil microbial communities from the Angelo Coastal Reserve, California, USA - 14_1009_05_30cm | ecosystem: Environmental > Terrestrial > Soil > Grasslands | place: USA...
TTCTATCCAAGTGGTTGGATTACGCGGGGCAGAGACGGGCCAAAAGGTGCAGATCGAACGCGGCTATCGACGCGATCACGAGGTCAGCCGGAAGGGCATCCGGCTCGTAGGTTTGCGCGACGGCGACCGTACGCAGTCCCGCGGCGCGCGCCGATTCGAGTCCCCATCGCGAGTCTTCGATCGCGACGCAGTCGCGGGCGTCCAGGTCGCCGCCGACTGACGCGCGCAGCAGCGCCACCGCGAGCACGTACGGGTCGGGCGCCGGCTTGCTCCGCGGTGTATCTTCGGCGGCGACGATCGCGGTGAAGCAGCCGCTGAGGCGCTCGCGGTCGAGCACGCGGCGGATTTCAGCGCCGAGCGCGCCCGATGCGATGGCAACCGGCAGCACCGACGCCGCGCGCCGCACGGCATCCGCCGCGCCCGGAAAGAGGACCGATCGGTCGCGCTCGAGCGCTTCCATACGCAGCGCCTTGCGCGCGACGAGATCCGCAATCTCGCGCGTCTGCCATCCCGCGCCGCGCTCGTCCCCGATCATCTGAAACACGCCGACGTCGTCGTACCCCAAGTACCGCGCGTAGTAATCCGCCTCGCGCAGTTCGACGTGTTCTTCGGCGAGGACGTCCTGAAAGGCGCGCAGATGCAGCGGCTCGCTGTTCGCCAGGACGCCGTCGAAGTCGAAGACGATGGCTCGAAGTGGCATCTGAAAGTTCGAAGTAGGAAGTAGGAAGTACGTTACTTCTTACTTCTTACTTCGTACTTCCGACTTCTGACTTTTTCATCTTTTCGCCGGCGCGAATCGGAACCTTGAGGCGGTTCTCCGGCGGCGGGTACGGACATTCCCAGGTCGGGTTGTAGTAGCAGTACGGATGGTACGCTCGGTTGAAATCGATCTCGTAGACGCCGGTTTTCGTGCGATCGAGATCGATGTAGCGGCCGCCCGGATACGTCTCCGTCGTGCTCGACAGATCGTTGAACGGCACGAACAGCTTGTCCAGGTTCGGCGCGCCGGCCTCCACGAACGCCGTCAGCTTCAGCGGCTGTCCTTTCAGCGAGAACTCGAGCGAGCCGACGCGCCGCATCTTGCGCTGCGTGCCGGTGGAGGTCGGCATGTCGATGACCGTCGGATCGTTCGACGGCTTCAGGGCCGCCGGCACGTCGTACTCCGGATCGATCGGGAAGTAGGCGAGCGGCAGCAGCTCGTCGCGGCGCTCGGGTGGAACCGGCGACTCCTTGTCGGTTCGGAGATAGTTGTCCTTGACGGCGCGCTCCGCCGTCACCTTTGCGACGTAGTCCTGCGTGTTCCCGGGCGGCTTGCTGGTGCATGCAGCCGCGGTCAGCGTAACCGCCGCCACATGGAGCGCGAAGGCTTTAGCCGAGCGTCCAGTCGACATTATTTACTTCGCGTGGGGCCCCACCCCCACGCGCTGACGCGCGCGGGCCGCAGCCCGCGCGCGTATTTAGAACAGAACGTCACCGACACTTGTCTCCTCAGGCGAATATATACCCGCCTTTAGCAACCGCTTCATCCGCGAGCCTGCGACGGATCGCGACGGTGTTGATCGGCGTCACCTTGATGAGCCGGCGGAGCGCGGCGAGCATTGTCCGCAGTGTATCGCCGTCGACCGTCGCGGCGAGCGCCTGGCGGGCCGAGGCCTCGATTCGCATCGCCGCATCGTTGACGATGACGCGGGCGGCGTCCACCTGAAGCTCGGCGCGCGGCACTCGTCCGGCGGCGGCCGCCTGCGCACGCAGCAGCGCGCTCTCGGCGGTGTAGACGTCGATCGCGATGTCGGCGAGCAGCATCAGAACTTCCTGCTCTTCGGTGAGCTTCATCCCGTAGGTCTGCATCGCCAGGCCGAACACCAGCAGCGCGGTTTTCTTGAATGCTTCCACTGCCCGCCGCTCCTCGGCCAGCGGCGCATCGTCCATCGCCGGCATCGACGGCGGTCCGAGCAGCTCGTCCTGCAGCGCCTTCGCGGCCGGAATGAGCGGCAGCTCACCTTTCACCGCGCGCCGAATCAGCATCCCCGGAATCAGCAGCCGGTTGATTTCGTTGGTGCCCTCGAATATCCGGTTCACGCGCGCGTCGCGGAAGTGGCGCTCCGCCGGGTAGTCTTTCACGTAGCCGTTGCCGCCGTGGATCTGAATGTTCTCGTCGAGGACGAAGTTCAGCACCTCGCTGCCGGCGACCTTCGCGATCGAGGCCTCGACGGCGTACTCCTCGAATGCGGCCAGCGCCGCAGAGCCGTCGTTGGGATGGTGGGGCGTCGCGGCGATTCGTGCGTCGACGAGGCCGGCGGTGCGATAGAGAAGGCTCTCGACGCCGTACGCCTTCACGACCATCTCGCCGATCTTGTGCTTGATGGCGCCGAAGTTCGCAATCGGCTGGTTGAACTGACGGCGCGTCGCGGCGTACTTCGCCGATTCGCCGATCACGTTGGCCGCGCCGCCGCCGCACGCGGCGCCGAGCTTGAAGCGCGCGAAGTTCAGGACGTTGAACGCGACCTTGTGCCCTTTGCCGACCTCGCCCAGGACGTTCTCCGCGGGAACCCTGACGTCCTGGAAGATGAGCGCCGTCGTCGACGATCCGTGCAGCCCCATCTTGTGTTCTTCCTTGCCGCTCTTCACGCCGAAGCCGCGCTCGACGAGGAACGCCGTGAACTGGCCATTGTCTAATCCGGGGGCCCCTGCCCCCCGGTCGTCACTTATCACTTTCGCGAACACGACGAACAGGTCGGCGAAGCCGCCGTTGGTGATCCACATCTTCTCGCCGTTGAGGACGAAGCTGCCGTCGGGCTGCTTCGTCGCGCGCGTGCGCGCGCCGAGGGCGTCGGAACCCGATCCCGTTTCGCTGAGGCCGTACGCGCCGATCGACTCGCCGGACAGCAGCTTCGGCAGATATTTCCGCTTCTGCTCCTCGGTTCCGAACAGATACAGCGGGATGACCGTCAGGTTCGCCTGCGCGCCGAACGTGGCGCCGAACGACGCCGACCGCGACATGCGATCGCTGACGATCAGCGACGTCACCTTGTCGAGGCCGAGGCCGCCGTACTCCTCGGGCACGTCGACGCCCATCAGCCCGAGGTCCGCGGCACGCTTGACCAGTTGTCGCGCGAGCGACCAGTCCTTCTCCTCCAGCTTGTCGAGCACCGGCAGGATTTCGTTCGCGACGAATTCTTCGGCCGTGCGCGCGATGAGGCGATGCTCGTCGGTGAGCCTCTCCGGCGTGAAGACGTCGTCGGGCTCGCCCGATTGCAGAAGCCACTCGCCGCCGCGCGCGATCGTTTCAGTCGTTGTTGGCATGTTCATCCTCTGGGAATCCGGCCACGAAGACACCGGAGAAATCTACTGGGTTCTTCGTGTCTTTGCCTCTTCGTCATTGCATTTGTCTTTACATCCGTTCAAAGATTCCCGCCGCTCCCATTCCTCCACCCACGCACATGGTCACCATGCCATAGCGGCTGGTACGGCGTTTCATTTCGTACAGGAGCGTTGTGGTCAGTTTTGCGCCCGTGCAGCCGAGCGGATGGCCGAGCGCGATCGCGCCGCCGTTCACGTTCAGCCGAGCGGGATCGATGGGCAGCGCCTTGAGGCACGCCAGCACCTGCGCGGCGAAGGCTTCGTTCAATTCGATCAGATCGATCTGATCGAGCGTCAGGCCGGCGAGCCTGAGCGCTTTCTGGATTGCCGGCACGGGTCCGACGCCAAATCGTTCCGGCTCGACGCCGGCGGTCGCGAACGCGACGAATCGGCCCAGTGGCGTCAACCCGCGCTCTTTCGCGCGCGCCGCCGACGTCACGATGACCGCCGCCGCGCCGTCGCTGATCTGCGACGAGTTGCCGGCGGTCACGGTGCCGTTGGCGTGAAAGGCGGGCCGCAGCTTCGCGAGCGCCTCGGCCGACGTGTCACGCCGCGGTCCCTCGTCTACGCTGAAGGCGATCTTGAGGATTCGCGGAGCGTTCGGCGAACCAGTGGCATCCGTCTTCAGCCGGCTCGATGCGTCTCGGTTCGCTCCATCAACGAACGCCGCCGCGACCGGCACGATCTCGTCCGCGAACCGGCCGCTGTCGATCGCTGCAATCGCGCGCTGATGGCTGCGCAGCGCGAACGCGTCCTGCTCGTCGCGCGAGATATTCGATTCGCGCGCGTGATTCTCTGCGACGAGCCCGGTGCTGAGATATACGTCGGGATACACGTCCATCAGCGTCGGGTTCGGCGAAAGCTTGTGTCCGCCCATCGGCACGAGGCTCATCGACTCGGTGCCGCCGGCGACGATCGTCGTCGCGAAGCCGCACATGACGCGCTCGGCCGCGTACGCGATCGCCTGCAGGCCCGACGAGCAGAACCGGTTCACGGTGACCGCCGAGGCCTGCACGGGGATGCCGGCGCGCAGGCTTGCGATGCGCGCCACGTTCATCCCCTGTTCCGCCTCCGGCATCGCACACCCCAGAATCACATCGTCAACTTCACCGGAATCGACTCCTGGCGCACGGCGCAAAGCCTCCTGGATTGCGGCGGCGGCGAGCTCGTCGGGTCGCGTGCCGCGCAACGCACCGGCCGGCGCCCTGCCGACCGCGGTTCTCGCGGCGGACACGATGACAGCGTCGTTCATGACCAATCCCCCAAGAGATCCTCTACGGCGTCGGCGACCTCGCCGACTCTGCCGTCGAACAGGTGATCCGCGGCGTCGATGACGACGAGCTCCTTCGGTTCGGCGCAGCGCGCGTAGAATTCGCGCATCTCCTTCAGCGGACACAGCTCGTCGCGTTCTCCGTGGATGAAGAACTTCGGCTTCGAGCTGCGTGCGACCGGCTCGAAGTCGTATCGCGCGACCGGGAGCGCGATGCCGATGAGCGTCGACACGCGCGGATCTTCGGCGCCGACGGTCAGCGCGACGTACGACCCGAACGACATGCCGCCGGCCCACATCGGCGCTTCCGCGTAGCGGTCGTGCAGGAAGTCGAGCGCGGCGCGGAAGTCGTCCATCTCGCCGGGTCCGTTCGTGAAGCTCCCCGGGCTCGCGCCGGCGCCGCGGAAGTTGAACCGCAGCACGGCGCAGCCGATGCGGCTCAGCGCCTTCGACGCCTGATACACGACCTTCGTGTGCATCGTGCCGCCGTGCTCGGTGTGGGGATGCGCGAACACGACCGCGGCGCGCAGCCCCTTGCCGTGTCCCGGCGTCATCAATCCCTCGGCACTGACGCCTCGCGGCGCCGGCTCGTCGATCAGCGCTTCGAGTCGGCCGGCCGGTCCGGCTATTTCACACAGCGGCATCAGGCCGCCCCGCCGCCGACCGACGTGTCGGCGCGTACGAACTCGTGCACGATTTCGGCAAAGGCGTCGGGCCGCGTGATCGTGCCGAGATGTCCCGTGCGTTCGAGCGTCACCGCGCGCGCATCTGTAATGAGCCGCGCGTACTGCGACGATCCGTCGGCGGGTACGACGTGATCGAGCGCGCGCTCACCGGTAACGACGAGCGTCGGTGCGCTGATGCGGGCGCAGTCGGCGCCGAGATCGAGCGCGCTCAGCAACCGCGCGCGCGCCGCCATGCGCGAAAGCGAAATCGGCGCGGTCAGGATGGTTCGGAGCGCCTCACGCTTGAACGCGCGTCGGGTCCGCGCATCGGGAAACGTCGCCTTGAATTCGGTGCGCAGGCGCCACGGCGTTTCGAGGAGGAACAGCGGACCGAAGATCCAGGGGACACGGGAGTACGCGCGGTGACGCGGGCGCAGATGCCAGCCGGGACCGGGCGTCGAGGCGAGGACGAGCGCGCCGGTCCGCTCGGGATGCGCGGCCGCGAACCGCAGTGCGACGACGCCGCCGAACGAGACGCCCAGGACGACCGCGCGGCGGACGTGGTTCTCATCGAGCGTCCGCACGACCTGATCGATGTACGCGTCCATTGTCCTCGCGTTGCACAGCGAGAACGTCAGGACGTGGAAATGCTTTGACAGCGCGTCGACAGCACGGCGCATGTATTCCCAGCGACCCTGGATCCCGGGGATCAGGACGAGCGGCGGGCGATCAGAGAGTGTGGCCATCAACTTTGGGTGTCGCCATCAACTTTTTCCTATTCGGTGCGGCATCTCAGTTCCTCAGCGGCTTACCCGTTTTGAGCGTGTGCTGAATGCGCTCCAATGTTTTTCGTTCTCCGCACAACTTCAGGAAGGCTTCACGTTCGAGATCGAGCAGATACTGCTCGCTCACCGTCGTCTGATGCGGCAGTGCGCCGCCGGCGAGGATGTTCGCGAGCGCGCGTCCGACGACGGCGTCGTGATCGCTGATACGACCGGCGCGGCGCGCGAGGTGGACGCCTAGCTTCAGCGCGGCGAGGATGTTCTCGCCGCCCACCGGAATGGCGGTCCTCGGCACCGGCCGCCGATACCCTTCGCGCACGCGCTCGAGCGCGAAGGCTTTCGCGTCGGCGATCAACCGATCGCGATTCATCGTGATGCCGTCCGCCTCGTCGAGGAATCCGAGCTGACGCGCGTGTGCCGCGCTCGCCGACACGGTGCCGAAGCCGAGCAGCTCGAAGACCCGCTGCACGTACGGCAGCAGATCGGGATGATTGGGCGGCAAGTTCTCGACCGCGCGCGCAAGCATCTCCTTGGTGCCGCCGCCGGCGGGAATGAGACCGACGCCGACTTCCACCTGGCCCATGTACGTCTCGGCTGCCGCCTGAATGCGGTCGCCGTGAATCGCGATCTCGCAGCCGCCGCCGAGCGTCATGCCCGCCGGCGCGACGACCACAGGCACGTCGGCGAAGCGAAGCGCCTGCGTCGTGCCCTGGAAGCCGCGAATCATCAGATCGATCTCGTCCCAGTTGCCTTCCTGCGCCTCGAGCAGCAGAAGCATCAGGTTCGCGCCGACCGAAAAGTTCGGCGCGTCGTTGCCGACCACGAGCGCCGCGAAGTTCGCCGCGGCTTCCTTGACGCCCGCGAGCAGCATCTGGCCCGTATCGGCGCCGATCGAGTTCATCTTCGAGTGGAACTCGACCGACAGCACGCCGTCGCCGAGGTCGACGAGGCTCGCGCCGGCATTCTTGCGGACGACCTTCTGGCGGTCCTTTGCCGACTTGAGCAGCTGCAGATCTGGATCGCTGGTTTGAACGCGGCCCTGAAAGGGCCGCGCCACATCCGAAGCCCCAATCGCCTTCGCGATTTCGAACGGACCGAGCTCCCACCCGAAGCCCCACTTCATCGCGCGGTCCACATCGTCGGTCGAGTACGCGATGTCGGGCGCAACACGCTGCGCGTACTCGATTGTCGGCCCGAGGGTCGCGTGCAGAAACGCGCCAACCTTGTCGTTCGCGTTGGAGAGCGTTCGAATCCGCTCGCCGACGTCGTCGATCGAGCGCGCCGCTTCCAGAGACGCGAGGCGCGGCGGCTGCCGCTCGCGGTACGTCATCGTCTTCGGATCGAGCGTGAGGATTTCCGACCGACCGCCTCCCGCCGAGTTGCTCTTGACCTTCTTGTAGAACCCCTGGCCCGACTTGTCTCCGATCCAGCCGCGCTCGACCATCGCCGTCACGAACGGCGGCAGCTCGAGGTTCAGGTTCTTCGCGACGTGGACGAGGATGTCGATGCCGGCGATGTCCATCGTGCGGAAGGTGGCGCTCTTCGGGCGGCCGAGCGCGGGACCGGTGATGGCGTCGATCTCCTCGATCGTGTATTCGCCGGATTCGAGCGCGCGCAGCACCTGCGCGACGCCGTACACGCCGAGATGGTTCGCGATGAAGTTCGGCGAGTCCTTCGCGATTACGACGCCTTTGCCGAGACGGCGATCGGCGAAGTGCGACACGCGCTCGACGACCGCCGGATCGGTGTCCGCCGCCGGGATGACTTCGAGCAGGTGGAGATACCGCGGCGGATTGAAGAAGTGCGTGCCGAGCCAGTGACGCCGGAAATCGTCGGTGCGTCCGGCGGCCAAGACGCCGATCGGAATGCCGGACGTGTTCGAGCTGACGATCGTGCCTGCGCGCCGCGCGCCATCCACGCGCTCGAGCAGCGCGCGCTTGACGTCGAGCTGCTCGACGACCGCTTCCATGATCCAGTCGACCTCGGCGATTCGCTTCAGATCGCCGTCGAAGCCGCCAACGGCGATCAGCGCCGCAGCATCGGATGTGAAAAACGGGTCCGGCTTCAGGGCGCGTGCGCGCTTGAGGCCGTCGCGCGCGATCTCCGCGGTGAGATCGAGCAGCAGCGCCGGCACGCCCGCGTTGGCGAAATGCGCGGCGATCTGCGCGCCCATCGTCCCCGCGCCGAGGACGGCGACCGACCGAATCGGCGTCATCGACCGCGAGCGCCTTTCGCGCCGTTGAGGAACAGGTCGACGACGACGTCGGCTTCGGCTTCGAGCGAATAGCGGCGGCGGCTGAGAATCCAGTTCGTCGCCATCTCGTCGAGCGCGCCGAAGAGGATCTTCGCGGCGACGGTCGGCTTGATGTCGCTGCGGAAGACGCCGTCGCGCTGGCCGTCTTCGATCGCCTCTCGAATCAGGCCGAGGTAGTCGCGCAGCAGCGTCGAGGAGAAGCGCTCCATGAACTTCGTCGACTGCCGGAGCTCCACCTGAAAGACGATCGCGAGATTGCGATCGCGGCCCAGACGTCCCAGGTGCAGGCGCGCAAAGCTGCGGAGCCGCTCGCGCGGGTCGCGGAGCTTGGCGCCCGCGGCGCGCCCTTCCTCGAGCGCCGCGCGCATGCCGCGCTCGAAGATCGAGATGAGCAGGTCGTCCTTGCTGCGGAAATAGAGGTACACGGTGCCGGCCGCCACGCCCGCGGCGCGCGCCACGTCGGCGACCTGCGCGTTGAAGTACCCGCGGTCGGCGAACACGTCGATCGCCGCGCGGAGAATCGCGTCGCGCTTGGGGCCAGGCGCGCCCGGCTCGGCTTTGGATTTACGCGAGACTGCCTGGAGCGACACGACTGAATGAATGGTCATTCATCTCACGGCGGATGTCAAGCGGCATCATCGCCACCGCGTGAGAATCGTTTCTCGCTCGAACAGCGCGACGCTGAACAGGACGAGGAACACCCATGCGAGAACGAGGCCGAGGCCGGTGACGAGGAGCCATGACGTCGACAGCCACCACGAGCCCGTGAACTGGGCGACGAAGACGGCGGTCAGCGGCAGGATGATCAGGACGCCGAACTGCTGCGCCGTCCGCGGATCATTGACGCGCGACGAGATGACGATGGCCGCCTGCAGCGAGACGAGAGCGGCGGCCGGACCGAGCACGACGATCAGCAGGATGGTGCGCGCGCTGAACATCTGGGCGAACACACCTGGTTCGCCGAACGCGGCTATCCCGGCGAGATAGAGCGCCAGCCCGCCGACCGAAATCGCGAGCGTCGGGATGAGCGCGCCGAGGACCTTCGCGACGAGCAGCTCCAAGGTGGTGATCGGCGTCGCAAGGAGCGGTTCGAGCGTCCGCGCCTGTTTCTCTCCAACCACCGCGTGCGCCGCGAGCGACATCGCGCCCGTAATCGGCGTCACCAGGAACAGCAGCAGGAATTGCTGAAACAGAAACAGCTGCGTCAGCGCCTCGTCCGACAGCGTGGTCGCGATGCCCAGGAGCCTGGCCGCATCGGCGAGGCCGCTGCCCTCCGCGAGCGACCGGCCGGTCATTGCCGGAACCGTCACGATCACAATCAGCGGCACGACGATCGACACTGCCGTGACGAGCGCCACCGGCACGAGCGCCACGCGGTTGCGTGCCAGATCGAGAAGCTCTTTCGCGAGCAGCGCGCGCAGCCTCATGGCTCGTTCACGAGCCGCAGATAGACTTCCTCGAGCGCGGGGATCTCGGGACGCACCTCGAGCACCTCGGCCCCGGACGCGACGAGCGCGGTCACGATCGCCGGCGTCTGCTGCTCGAGCCGTTCGAGAGGAATCACCAGATGTGGTCCGTCGACCGCGGCGGCGGCGGCGATTCTCCGCACCGCATCCAGATGCGCCGCCGGATCGCCGGCCACGCGCACGAGCAGCCGGCCGGTCGTGAGGCGCTGCCGCAGCGCCGCCGGACGATCGAGCGCGAGCAAACCACCCTGCAGCACGGCCACGCGATCCGCCAGCCGTTCCGCTTCGTCGAGGTTGTGCGTCGACAGCAGGATGGAAGCGCCGGCGGCGCGCCGCTCCTCGAGCAGCCGCCGCACGCCGCGCGTGATTTCGGGATCGAGTCCGGACGTCGGCTCGTCGAGCAGGAGGATGGCGGGCTGATGAAGGAGCGCGCGCGCGAGCGCAACCTTCTGCCGCATCCCTCGCGAGAGCTCCGCGGCGCGCGCGTCGGCGTGCGGCGTGAGGTCGAACGTGTCGAGCGCCGTGTCGATCGGCCGTTCGGGATCGGCGAGCCCATAGATCCGCGCATAGACTCTCAGGTTCTGGCGAACGCTGAGCCGATCCCACAGGCCAGGAGACTCGGTGAGAAAGCCGATCCGGCCGCGAAGCTTGCCGCCGGTCGCGCGCGTCAGCTGCACGCCATCGATCGTCACCGTTCCGCGAGTCGGCGCGATGAGGCCCGCCAGCATGCGGAGGGTAGTGGTCTTGCCGGCGCCGTTCGGACCGAGCAGCGCGACGATCTCGCCGCGGCGGACGTCGAACGTCACGTCATCGACAGCCGTCCGCGTGCCGAACTGCCGCGTGAGGCCGGAGGCGACGATCACTGGTACGGGACGAACAGGACGGGCTGGATGGGCGGGAGCGGCGCCCGCCCTGCCTGTCCCGCCACGGAGAACTCGTACAGTCCCGGCGTGACGAGCACGCGCCCGCTGCGGCCGAAGAACAAGCTGTTGGGCGCCATGACGCCGGTCGCGCGAAACTGCACGGTCCGAAATTTGTCGCCTTCGCGGTCGTACACGAACGTGTAGGGCACGACGAACGCGATCCACAGGTTGCCGTCGCGATCGACCGCAGCCGTGCGGACCGTCGGCGTCACCATCGCGACTTCGCCATCCGCGTCGCGCCGCGTCGGCCATGTCGTCGGCAGCTTCGCGACGACCTCGTCGATCTCGCGTCCTTCCACATGACGTTCGAACAGGAGCCTTCCCTCGCGATCGTACTTCTGAACGATCGGCTCACCCGTCTGGAATACGAAGAAGAGTCCGCCGTCGGGCGTCACGAGCGGCATCCCGCCGTTCAGCGCGACGTGCAGGTTGGGATCATTCTCGTGACCGGTCTTTCGCAGATGACCGACGGTTCCGACGACGCGGCCGTCGAGCGCGTATTCCGTCACGAGCGAACCTGTTTCAGGCTGTGAGATCAGAATTCGCGTGCCGGTGAACTGCAGCGAGCCGATGCCGTTCAGCACGAAGCCGTCGAATACGAGCCGCGGCGTGTGCCGCGCCGGCAGCGTGAAGCCGGACGTGCGGAAGCCGGCCGGCGTGAAAACCTGAATCCGCTCGCGGCCGCC
>Ga0066697_10000952_pt1 | contig 11386 bp, 9 predicted proteins | sample GraSoiAngelo_146_FD_66451 | JGI IMG/M metagenome (GOLD analysis project Ga0066697, IMG submission 66451) | Grasslands soil microbial communities from the Angelo Coastal Reserve, California, USA - 14_1009_05_30cm | ecosystem: Environmental > Terrestrial > Soil > Grasslands | place: USA...
CTGGCGGGCGCCGAGAAGGGGCATCATCGGCATGATCGCGTCGGGCCGGATCGAGTCAGTCGGCCGCGACGTGAAGGCCTTCAAGGAAGGCGACGAGGTGTTTGGGATGGACGGTTTCCGTGCCGGCACTTACGCCGAAAAGGTGTGCTGGCCCGCATCCACGCAGCTCGCGCCGAAGCCGTCAAACCTCAACTTCGAAGAGGCAGCAGCCTTGCCATACGGCGGCCTGCTCGCGTCATTTTTCCTGCGCAGGCTCAAGGTTGGTGCGGGCCGGCGGGTGCTGATCTACGGCGCGTCCGGTGCGATCGGCACGGCGGCGGTGCAGCTGGCCAGGCATCTGGGAGCAGAGGTGACGGGTGTCTGCAGCACGGGAAACCTCGAGCTGGTGCGGTCGCTCGGAGCCGCGACCGTCATCGATTACACAAAGGAAGACTTCACCCAGAGGGGCGAGCGATACGACGTCATCTTCGACGCGGTGGGCAAGCGCAAGAGCGCGCAGGCCATGGCCAGCAGCGCGGCGGCCCTGGCCTCAGGCGGCGTGGCAATGTCGGTCGACGACTCGTTTCCGCGGACCAACACAGCAGACCTGCTGGCGCTCAAGCAGCTCGCGGAGAGTGGCGAGCTGCGTCCGGTTATCGATCGCGTTTATCCGCTGGACGACATCGTCGAGGCCCACCGGTATGTCGACCTTGGCCACAAGAAGGGCAACGTGGTTATCTCCGTTTCGCCAAGCGCCGGCTGATCTATCTACGAGCCGATCAGGAAGGGCGCTTTTCCTTTGCCGCCGGCTTGAGATCGCCCTTGAGTGCATCCTCATACGCGGCCCAGAGCACTCCGTAAGCCGCCACCAGGCTTTCGGGCCGTGGCAGGCTCAGGGCCTCTTCGAATCGCTTCGTGTACGCATGCTCGCCCAGCTCGTCTCGCAGCAAGGCCTGACTCTGCGCCGCCCATTTCGAGGCCGACGCGAGGTCCTTGCGCTTCTCAATCATGAGCCGGCCTCGGTTCATCATCTCCTCCAGGCGCGCGACGAAACCGTGCCTGTCGAAACCCATCGGCGCGACGGGCGGACCCTCGCGGCTCACGGTTCTCCACTGGACCGGGCGGCTGTATGACGGGGCCGACGCGGAGGGGCGCCAGCCGGCTGCTGCCCGCTGCCGGTCGTAGGCAGCGCGCTTGGTGCTGTTGGTCAGAACGTCGTGCGCCAGGTTGATCAACTTCGCGTGCTCGAGCGCGTCCGGGTGGTTGCCACGGTCAGGGTGCCAGTACTTGAGCTGCCGCCGCCAGGCGGCGTGCAACTCAGTCTCCGTCGCGTCCGGCGGGACGCCGAGCACGAAGTAGTAGTCGGCTAGGGGACGGCGGTCGTCAGGCGAGGGGGTACCTCCTGATGCTCACAAACTGGGCAATGGATCGCAGTCTCGCACGGTCGCCCGAGCTTGTGGCAAGCCCCTCGATTGTGGGCGGAGCCCGGGGGATTTAGAGCACGTGTCTACGCGCCGATGCGGACGGAGGTGCCGGCAATCGGTCCGTTGCCGGCCACCGGGATGGCAACGCTCCGACCGCTCGCAAGATCGACCGCTACTGCATAAGTGTCAGTGCTGCCTTCGACACCGGACTGGCGGCTGATCACGACAGCTTTGCCGTCCACCCGGAACGCGAGCGTGGCGTATCTGTCAGATGAGGGTGGAGCTGCTGGGAGGGTTACGGTGCGGCGCGCGCCGCCGGCGTCCCAGAGTTCGAGCCGGTCGCCGTGGAAGAGGACGCCGACCTCTGCGGTGCCCGGCCGCCAGGCGATCGTGGCGATGTGCTCGTCGCTTGTCGCCTGGAGATCCAGCCCGCGCTCGTACGACTCGAGTGGCCATACGCGGACGACGTTTTGGGGGTCGCCGTGTCCAAACACATGCTTACCGTCCTGGCTTGCCGCGAGGACGTAGAGCCCGGGCCTAGCGGCGGTGACCTTGCGCGTGCCGTCCTCGCCGACGACGTCATAGGCGCCCGCACCGATCTCGAAGGACTCGTAGGCCGAGATGAGATGCGCCTGACGATCCCAGGCGAGGGGGATCACGTTGGCATTGGGGATGCGGATGACATCTCGGGCCGTGCCGCCGGCAGCGTCGATCACGCGAAGCTTGGTGTACGAGGGCGGACCCTCGTTAACGGGAGATGGCGGACCGGTTACGCCAAAGACGAGCCCTGTGCTGTCGCTTGACCACGCGAGATACGCACCGCCCTCTTCTCCCGAGACGGTGAAGAGCGTGCGTGGCTGAGCCTTGGGCGCGATATCAATGACGCGCACGTCGTTGCTTCCCACATAAGCCAGACGCCGCCCATCCGGCGAGACCACGCCGGCGGTGTCTTCGGGAATGGGTAGAACGAACAACGGCTTGGTGTCGCTCTCGGTGCGAACGGCGTTGCCGACGAGGAAGCCGAAATGGTCGTCGAGGATGGCGGCCGAGACAGGAGTTTTGGTCGCGACCGTGGGATTTGCGCTGCCGCAGGCTGTGGCAATGATGAGGACCATCAGGAACCGAATAACGTCGCTCGTTCGCCTTCTCATGACCCGATAACGTGCGCGCAGTGGGGGCGTTACGGAATACGTCGTGGCTGCCAATGACGCGTCACGCCAGGAATCCGGGATCACTTATGACGCAGCCCACAACCGAACTCGTGGCTGGGCCGGGCGACTCGTAACGGACCCTGTTCGGCCGCGTTATTCGGTCAATGAGAGCACTGTCCAGGGGCCTCGGGCAGGCGTTGTTGGCGCTCGTGGTTGCGGGCGCCTGCGGTAGCGCACCCTCAACGGTGGTCACCAACAGCGCGTCGGCGAGCCGCACCGCATCCAGCCCCGCCCCCAAGGTCCTCGATGACTCGTTCGGCTTCGTGCTCAACAAGGTCTACGACAACTACCCGATCCCCGGGCCAGTGGGTTTGAAGGTGCGCCGGGAGAGCGACCCACAGCCCGCGTTTGAGCTCGGCATTGAGAACCCAGGAGGTATCTATGCGTCGCCGGATGGCAGGCAAGCGGTGTACTGGTCGAACAGCGAGCTGCGCCTCATCGATATCGCGCCCAACGCAAAGCCGCACACACTTTTCGCTGTCCCTGCGAATGAGGGGGCTCTGTATCTCGCGTGGTCAGGCGATGGCACCGGCATCGTCATTGCTGTGAACGGTACGGCCGGAGCTGTTGCACCAGATGGACCTCCCGCATACACGGCTCTCCGCGCGGTCGATGTGGCCGGTGGTCAGCAGCGGGAGATCGTTCGCGTGCAAAACGCCAGCGTGTTGCCCCTCAGTTGGGACCGCCAGTCGCACCTGATTACCGCGTATCAGGCATCCAGCAGTGGTGCCAGGAGCTACTACGTAATCGATGAGGCCGGCACCCTGATTCGCTCGGACGCCGGACCCGGCCTGTATACGGTCGAGGCAAGCGCTGACGGGCAGCAGGTGCTCGGCCACGGAGACCCAGATGACGTACTGCGTGTCTGGCCGCGCGCCTCATACGCGGCTGGGATCGAGCTCCGTTCGACCGGTGGCGAGCGCATCCTCGACGCGCACTGGCGGCCTGGGACGGCTGAGATCGGCGTGCTCTTCGAGAATCGCATAGAGCTCTGGGACGCCAGCGGCGCTCACCGCATCCTCGCTGTCCTACCGCTCCCGTCTACCGCCTCAGCATCAAGGCAGCGTGGCGGAAGCGTTCGAGGCGGGCTGTTTTTCCGGGTGGACGGAAGAGCGCTGTTCATCAACCGTCAGATCGACTTTTACCCCGACCTGGGTGCCGTCGCGGTCGATCTTGCGACCGGTCGGACAACTCCACTCCTGGGCCTTGCGCCCGCACCCTCGGTTTTCATCGGCCGCTAGGGTGTATGGCTGACGGCCATACTCAGGCGGACGCCAACCGAACAGTGAGGGATGAACATGGAGCGTGATGACTTTCCTGCGCCGGCCGAAGGCTTTGTCGTCACGAACTTCCTTGTGGTATCGGATCAGGATCGATCACGCGAGTTCTATCGCTCGATATTCGACGGCAAAGTAGTCCGCGAGAAAGACCCGGTAATCATGAGAGTGGCCAACACGTGGTTGATCCTGAACGTCGGGGGCGGACCGACGGATGACAAGCCGACGGTCACGCTGTCGACTCCCAGTAACCCTGACCACGCAAGCGCCTTCATGAACGTGCGCGTTGCTGACATAGCGTGGGCGTACAAGGAGTGGACAGCCAGAGGTGCGAAGTTCCTTACCGACCCCAAGGACCATGGCTTCGAGATCCGCGCCTACATCCGCGACCCGGATGGGCACCTGATCGAAGTCGGCCAGTCGCGAATGTAAATAGCCCGGCGCTCACGGGGCCGAGCGTCGCTCTGCGTCATGGTGATCCGAACCAGGTGGTCAGCGCATCGCGCAATCCGTTGTCGGTGCCTTCCCCCACCCACGCGACGTATCCATCGGGTCTGATCAGCACTGCGGCGGGGGCTGCGACGGGGCCCAGGTCAGGAAGCTCCCAGTCGCCGGCATGCTTGGCGTCCAAACGCTGAACGCGGTCAGCCCACTGAGTGATGTCGAGCTCGCCGGGTTTGCCGAAATTGAGTAGCACCGGCTTGGCGTCGTGGAGCAGGGCGAAGACCCGAACGGGACCATCGGCGGCGACCAGGTCGAGGTCCGGCATGCGGCGTCCGAGCAGCGGGTGTCCCTCACCGAGGTCGTAGTGGATGTCAAGGCCGGACGTCATCGCCGCGAAGCGCCTGCGGGGCTCTTCCAGGGTGAGGAGCTCGGCGATGATGTCGCCCAGTGTCTTGATGTATTCGTTGGGGCGGAGAAGTGAGACCTGCGCGACCGTGTTGCGGAGCACGCGGGCAGCGACCGGATGGCGTTCGGCGTGGTAGGTATCCAGGAGGCTGTCTGGTGATGTCCCGTTGACTACCTGGGCCAGCTTCCACCCAAGGTTCACCGCATCCTGCACCCCGGTATTGAGGCCCTGTCCACCCACCGGGTAATGGACGTGTGCTGCGTCACCGGCGAGCATGACGCGCCCGACGCGGTAGGCGGCGGCCTGCCGCGCCATGTCAGTGAAGCGGGCGATCGAAGCTGGATTGTGGACCCCGTAGTCGGTACCCCAGACGGCGATGAGCGCCTCACTCAGATCGCTCAGGGTGGGCTCACCCGTGTGTTCAACGTCCCGTTCGGTTACCAGCACGCCCACGAGCCCTGGCTCCTCCAACTTGCTGAAGGCGTGGCGGCCAAGGGCGTTGTCGTGGACGCCCCATTTCGGCTCCTTGGCCAGCTGGACTTCGGCGATCAGGGTGCTCGTCGTCGGCTCCCATCCGGGGAAGTCGATGCCGGCCACCTTGCGGACCACGCTGCGCCCGCCATCGCACCCGACGAGGTAGCGCGCCCGCAGGGCCGCACGGCCGGACAGCTGCACGTCGACGCCAGTGGCGTCCTGCACGAACCCTGTCACGTCCCGTTCGCGATGGATCGGCACCCCAAGCTCGCCGACCCAGCCGGCCAGGATGCGCTCGAAATTGTGCTGCAACAGCGCCAGCCCGTAGGGGTGCCGGGTGGGAAAGCCGCTGATGTCGAATCGGGTGCCGGCGAATCCCGCAACCTGCGCCACCTGCCCCTCCGACAGGAACCGATCGGCGATTCCGCGCTGATCGAGAACTTCGATGGTGCGTGAATGCAGACCGCGCGAGCGCGTGCCGGTGAGATCCTGGCTGGCTCGCCGCTCGACGATGGCGACATCGACGCCGGCCAGCGCCAGCTCGCCCGCCAACATGAGCCCCGTTGGGCCACCGCCCGCCACCACCACCGCGTGCTCGGCCATACACCACCCCCGCAGTTCGTAGGTTCTGGGTTCAGCCGGAAACTCTGCCGCACGACCCGGGTCTTGCCGCAAGCCCCCCGGTGCGATGTATGTTGAGAGAAGAGAGAGGTGAGTACTCTCCTTCTCTCGGCTAGAGGATGCCGATCGCGCGCCAGTAGGGAATGCTGACCGCGATCGCTATCAACGCGACGATCGTCATCGCCGCGCCCACCAGCACCGCCTGGCGGTCGGTGAACAACTCTCCAGCGGTGGCCTCGCGCACCATCCGCAGGACCTCGTACTGGCGCGGCAGGAGCCAGGTGAACGCGACCACCGAGCAGACGAAACCCACCGCCCAGCCGCTCAGGCCCAGCTGAGGCGCAGCCGGCACCAGCGTCACTATGAGAAGAAAGCCGGCAGGAACCATCGGCAGGATGAGACGCAAGCCGACGCCGAGGACGGCCACGGTTGCGATGGCAAGGACCGGATTCCCTGTCGAGCCGGTGATCGACGTGATCATGCCGGCGATCCAGCGATCCACCCCGCCCGAGTGCAGCACGGCGCCCGACCCGACCAGCACGCCGAACAGAACCACAGTGGCCCAATCGATTCCCATGCGAAAGCTCTGACGGTCGAGCGCCCCACCGGCGACCGCGACCAGGATGGCGATAAGCCCGATGACGCCGATGTCCACGCTGACGAACTGCTGCACGATCAGCCCGACCACGAAAACACCAAGCGCCGCGAGTGAGACGACCTCGTTGCGCGAAAGCCGGCCGAGAGTGCGCTCCTGCGTCTCCCTGACGATGCGACTGGCCTGCGACGCGGCGTGCGGGTCGACCGCGATGGCCGTGATCACGGATCCCACAAGGAGGACGATTCCGGCCGGTGCGCTTGCGGTGAGCCAGCCGAGCCACCCGAAACGAGTCGCCTCGTGCTGTGGGAGCAGGCCGATGATCAAGAAGTTGGTCACGATTCCGCTCAGGAAGATCGGACCCAACACGGTATTGCCGAGCACGCCTGCAAACGCGATCGCCGCGCTGGCACGACTCTGGCGGGCGTGGCCAAGCGCTTGCGAGATCTCCCGGGCGATGGGGGCCATCGTCGCCACACGCCCGAACACTGCGGGCACGAGTGGAGTCACCACCGCACCGCCCAGCACGAGCGCCGCCACCTGTCCCCGATGCGTCGGTGGAAACAGGCGCATGAACATCAGGGCGGTTCGAAACAACAGGCCGGAAGACGCCATCGAGGCGGTCAGCGCAAGGGCCGCCACCACCACGACCCAGGCCGAGGTCGCGAATCCGCCGAATGCGTGCGCCGGCGACGCCACCCCGGTCGCTCCCCAGGCCGCTGCCACTCCCAACGCGACAGCGAAGTCGGGCACCGGTTCGAGCAGCCAGGCGATCGCGCCGCCAACAAGGATCAGAGCGATGTGCCAGCCGGTCGCGCTCAGGCCTGTCGGAGGGGCAACGAACCACAGCGCCGCGGGCACTGCGATCGCAATGGCGATCGAGCCGGCGCGCGCCAGGCGTGAGCGGTGCGGTGCCGGCGGCGACATCGAACGGACCGCCGCCGGCTCAGGGAGCGGAGCCCCGACTCGCTCGCGGTCGCGCCTGTCGATCGTGCTCGCCAGCGCGCGTGCCATCGCCAGGCCAAGTGCGGGTCGCTCGCCGAGCAGGCGCTCGAAGCGGTCGCGGGGGATGCGCCAGGCCTGGACCTCGGTCACCGCGCGGACGGTGGCCGTGCGATGTGCGAGGAGCAGCCCGAACTCGCCGAACGTGGCCGGTGCGGCGATCGTCCGGATCGATCGTTCGACGCCGTCGACGCTGACGCTCAGCTCGACCTGGCCCCGCCCCAGCAGATAGAGCGAGTCGGCGGGCGCGCCTTCCCGCACGATGACGGTGTCGGGCGCGAAGTGCACGTCCTCGCTGGCGCCGATCAGGCGCGCGATGTCGACTTTGCCCAGATCGCGCAGGTAGGTGACGCTCCGCAAGAGCTGTTCCTGCTCGGCGAGCTCATCGAGGTGCCCGCCTGGCGAGCTCACGATGCGTCGGGCTCGACACGGAGTATCCGCCAGCTTCCGGGCACGCCCTTGAGCTCGTGAATTCCGCGGTCCGAGAAAGACAGCCCCGATCCTGCGACGAGGTCGCGGACCGTGCTCGTGATCAGCACCTCGTCAGCGCCTGCAAGGCTCATCACGCGGGCGCCGGTGTGCACTGCGATGCCCGCGACCCCGGACTCGATGATGTCGAGCTCGCCGGTGTGCAGACCTGCGCGGACCTGGATGCCGAGCTCGTGCACCCGCTCGATGATCGAGAGGGCGCAGCGGATGGCGCGAGCAGGCCCGTCGAAGATGGCGAGGAACCCGTCGCCGCGGCGATCGATCTCGCGGCCGCGGAACCGCGCGAGCTGTGCTCGCACCAGCCGATCGTGATCGCTGATCAAAGCCCGCCACCGCGCATCGCCGAGGGCGACCGCCCGGCTCGTCGACTCCACCATGTCGGTGAACAGCACGGTCGCGAGAACGCGGCTGGGCTCGGCCGCCTGGCGCGTGCCGGTCAAGAACTCGCCGATCTCCTCGGCAACCGCCTCGTAATCGCCGACCCAGATCAAGTGGTCTACTCCGTCGAGCTCCACGAAGTGCGCGTTCGGGATCCGTTCGGCGAGATAGCGGCTGCCCCCGACATCGATCCGCCGGTCGCCTGTTCGATGCATGACCAACGTCGGCACGCGGATGGCGGGCAGGATGTCGCGGACGTCGATCTCCAGCGTCATCTCTAGCACCGCCCGGGCTGCGGCCGGGCTCGCGCCGAGGCGCAGGTACTGCGCCCACCATCGCTTGAAGCGTTCGTCATTCACGTTGCTTGGAGCCCACGCCTCGAGGTCGACCGGCCCGCCCCAGTCGCGCTCCACCACGTCAAGGCGGTCCTGGTGCTCCTCCAGCGTGGGCGCCCATGGATAGTCGGCCGCTCTAACGCGCTTGGCGTACGTCCCATATAGCGCGAGCGCAGCGACCCGCTCGGGATAGGTCGTCGCGAAGAGCATGCTCATCGGTCCGCCTTCTGAGACGCCGAAAAGCGCGGCGCGCTCACTGCCTGCGGCGTCCATGACGGCCCTGACGTCGTCCATCCGCTCCTCGAGCGTCGGAAGCAGCTTGACCGGGACACGATCTGACAGGCCGGTGCCCCGCTTGTCGAAGATGATGAGCCGGCTGAACGACGCGAGCCGATCCAGAAACCGCGCGTAGTCGGGGTCTTCCCAGACCGCTTCGACGTGGGATACGAAGCCCGGGACATAAACGAGGTCGAGCGGCGAATCGCCGACGATCTGGTAGGCGATGCTGTACTCGCCGCTCTTTGCGTATCGGGTTACGGGGTGCCGGCTCAACTAGCCCGAGATCATTGCATCGTCTTTCGGCGCGCGCTGCGGCATTGGGGAGTCGAACCCTCAGTCTTGGAATTAAGAGGAGCATTCGAAAGGTGGCCGGACCTCCCCGCATGGCGCTAGCGCACTGGTACAAGCACTGGTTTCCCGGCCTAGTGGCCGCTGGGTTTGCCGTCCTGCTCGCGCTGCTAGAAGTCACGTTCCTGCGCTTTCCGAGCAGCGCAGGCTCCTCGGGCACCGGGCCGAAAGCGAACGTGGCCATCTGGTTCGGATCGGACGGCGCGGGATTGTTTTATCTGGGTCTCGGACTCGTGTACGCGGGCCTCTACCTTTGGGTCGCGTCGCAAAGTGCACCGTCGGCGAATTCGCGGCGAGCGGGAGCTGTGTGGGCAGTTGCCGCGGCAGCGGTCTGGCTGGTGGTGAGCGTGATTACGAATTTGCTGCCCGCGCTCGTTTTGCTTCGGCCGTTGGGTTTGCTCGTCGTGTTTGGGGCGCCCCTGATTGCCGGAATGCTGTCGGCCAAGGTTGGCGGACTGGCGCGCGATGGTGCTCTTGCAGGTTTCTGGTGCGGCCTCGTCATCGCAGTGCTCATCGCCGCCATCGGCGTCGGCGTGGACAACGTGTTCGCAACAACCCTGATGCACACGAGCTGGTCGAGCGATCCCACCTGTCCCCAGCCAGCCGGTCCGGCGCTCGCCGGATGCGAGATCGGGGACGATCTTGGATTGGTCGCAGTCGAGCTCACGCTTCTCCCGATTGTGTCCGCCGGTTTAGGTGCGATCGCAGGAGCAGTTGGCATTGCTGCGTCGGCGCCGGCAATTCCAAGGAAGACACCGGACCGCCCATCTAGCGTTCAAGCCCCGATCATCTTCTCGGGCATCATGCTGGTGCTGTTCACGACCGAGATGATCCTGAAGCTTGTGTGACGAGCCAAGGACCTCAGATCCGGGTCAGAGCGGCTCCCAGGGGTCCAGCGATGGCAGGCCGTTCATGCCCAGAAGCAGCGACACCTCGCCACTGTGAAACGCGTCGTGCATGACGAGGCGAGTTAGCACGGAGTGGCGCGTGTGCCGCTGGAGAGTGCCGTTCAAATCGCGCGTGAACACTTCAGTAAGCATCTCCGGCGTCCAGAGCTGCAAGCAGGATTCCACGACCTTCCATGAGCTTTCAACTGCAGACAACAGCTCCTCCGCACGCCGAGGGTGGTCGAGGTGATCCTCCCAGCCGTCACCGCTGGGATCGGCGAATGGCGTTTTGTCGGCGCCTGGCTCCTTGAAGATGTGGCACAGCCAGTACACGCGAGCTCCGGCCAGGTGGCTGATCAGCGCCCACACAGGCCAGCCGTCGGGCGATGCCTTCAACGCCAGCTGCTCCGGTGTGAGGTTCGGCAGGCGCGCCACCAGGTGGTTCTGCACCTTCGGCCAGCCTTCATAGATCGCTGCCACGCTCATGTTTCGGTCATGTCAGATTAATTGGCGGCGAGTCTGAAGAACCCGGACCTAGCGACGAGGCAATTTGGTCAGTTTGGCCATCAGGGCCGTCGCGGCCCTGAGCAGCGGCTGAGCATTGCGGTCTCTGTCAAGAGCTCGTAACGGTCCCTCACCGAAATGAAGACCCATCGCGGTCAGGATGTTGAGGCGGGCATTGCCCGCGCTCGGCGGCGGCCGCCGCGGTTCTTTCCACGGGAGGCCAATCAGCGGCAAGATGACGCGGGCTGCCGAAAGGACTGAGTTGATCTGTCCATCGAGCGAGGTGTCAGGCCGCAGCCAGATCACCGACGCACCCGAGTAGTTGTGGTAGTAAGCGGTCTGATCCGCGTAGATGGCCAGGAAGTCTTGACCCTTGGACATGTCGACTTCCACGATGACGCAAAGAACTTCCATGGCGACGCTGGCCGGCGGTTGGCCGCCCGCTTCGCGTAACGAGTGCCACGCTTGTAAGCGAAAGCGTGACTCGATCGCGGGCATAAGGGCGATTGACTCAAGGGTTGCGCGCGCCTGCGGTAGGTTGCCCTCGGCTACAAATGCACGCGCTTTTTCGAACGAGAGCCAGGGCTCGACACCGGTTCCCAGTCGAGCGAATGCATCGAGTGACATGTCTCCGAAATACAAGTCGGGCTCAAAGCTTCCAGGGCGATTCAACGTCGGCCGAAGAGTATCGCGACGAGGCCAGGGGATGACAGGTTGGTGCTCGCGCTGGGTA
>Ga0066697_10000961_pt1 | contig 11362 bp, 7 predicted proteins | sample GraSoiAngelo_146_FD_66451 | JGI IMG/M metagenome (GOLD analysis project Ga0066697, IMG submission 66451) | Grasslands soil microbial communities from the Angelo Coastal Reserve, California, USA - 14_1009_05_30cm | ecosystem: Environmental > Terrestrial > Soil > Grasslands | place: USA...
ACTTCAAGTAGTTCTCTCTCGTTGCCGGGAGATAAGCCCCCGTTTTGGCTGTGGCGGCCTGTGCGTCGCGCAACAGAGGAGGCACACCCAGCACACCGGTGCACGCCCAGCTCGTCATAGCCAGCACAACCGCTCGAAAAATATATCTGCAAGACAGCGAAGCGCTAGGTCGCATCGCCTCTCCTACGTTGGACGAACTCGCCCCGGTTAGACGGTGTCGGCGGTCGGGTGTAGCCATGGACTCCGGTACTCGCGGCGCAGCATTCGATTCGCCTCATCATCACTCACCACGCATTGACCTGGCGCATCCCACGTCAGTGTGCGCCCTAGGTTCATGGCAATGTTCGACAGAATACAACTGGCAGTGGAGATATAACCCTGCTCAATGTCGGCCACCGACCTTCCCCTTGACGCCACTGCGGCCATGAAGTCCTTCATATGCTGGCGAATCGCCGGCGCACAATGTTTCTCGAGATCCTTTTCTGTTTTGTCCTCAGGATACTGATCCAATTCGTAGACAACGTCTTGATGAATGGGACGCTCGCCTTTTGCCGAAGGGTTGAAATCGTAACTATACACGCTGGCCTTCAGTGTGCCCTTGTCGCCGTAAAAGGTCGCGCCCCAGGGATACTTCGGGTCCGGAGCATCCCCCCAGGTACGGTGCTGCCACACTATCTTTAGGTCATCGTATTCAAACGTAGCAATCTGCGTATCTGTAATGTTGGCCTTGCTGCGGCGCTGCACCAGAATTCCCCCGCTCGAACTGATGCGCTTGGGCCAGGCCAGCTCTAGCATCCAACGCGTCATGTCGAACATATGGATACACATGTCGCCGATGATGCCGTTGCCATACTCCATGAATGCCCGCCAACCCCGCGGGTGGATAAGCGGGTTATAGGGCCGCATGGGAGCGGGACCGGTCCACATTTCATAATCCAGGTAGTCGGGCGGAGCCGTGTCCGGTGGATTACTTTCGTTCCGCATGTGGTAATAGCAGTAGATTTCCACTAGCCCGACTTTCCCCAATTTGCCTTCGCGGATCACTTTGTCTCGGGCATCAATCAAGTGTGGCGTGCTCCGTCTTTGCGTCCCGACCTGCACCACCCTGTTGTATTTGCGGGCCGCTGCCAACATGGCCTGGCCTTCGATGACGTCTACGCTGATGGGCTTTTGGCAGTAGACATCCGCGCCCGCCTTCACCGCTGCGATCATGGGCAGGCAATGCCAATGATCGGGAGTCGCGATCAACACGATGTCCAGATCCTTTTCCGCCAGCATGGCCCGATAGTCATTGAAACTGCGGGGCTTCTTTTTCGAATCTTGTCGGTCGGCAACCAACTCGACCGCCTCCGCTAGCATGCGCTGGTCCACGTCGCACAACGAGACAACTTCGACGGGAGTGGTGCCAGGCGCAATTTGGAGTAGCCGAAATAAGTCCGTCTTCCCATACCAACCGCATCCAATCAGGCCGACGCGCTTCGCTCTAGGACCAACCTGTTGCGCGCGAGGCAGTGTCGCCAAGCTTAAAGCTGCGGCACTGGTGCGCAGGAATTGACGGCGATTCAGGCTTTTCATTGCTTTGCTCATGTTGTCCTTCGCCAAAGCTCCGGCGGACTTGAAATCAATAACATAGCTGCGGCCATCTCCACCAGGGTTCCGGTGTAATTCCCGGCCTCATTTCGATTTCATCGCGGGTTCGACTCCACTTGTAGCCTTCCCAAACCATGTTCATTCTTGTCAAGCGTCAAAATTCGAGAATTGTTTGCCATGAATAGCATGTGGAGTGGGCTGTAATATTGTTACGCAAACCAGGTCCAAGGTCTTGCGGAGTTTTGGTCCAATAACAACGGCAGGTGCAACTTATTCCGCGCCAAGAAAGGCGTAGCGGAGCAGGAAGAGCACGCTGAGAACCCAGATCAGCGGACTGATTTCGCGGTGTCTTCCGGTCCCGAGCTTAACGAAGGTGAAGGACAGGAGGCCAAGACTGAGGCCCGTGGCGATGCTAAAGGTCAGTGGCGTGGCCACGAGCGTGAGGAAGGCGGGAAAGGCTTCGCTGAAATCACGCCAGTTGACGCGGGCAACAGCGCTACACATGAGCGCCCCAACGAGGATGAGGGCGGGAGCGGTAGCGTAAGCGGGAATCGCAGCGACCAGCGGCGCGCAAAACATCGCCATCAGGAAGAGCGCGGCGATGACCACATTGCCGAGTCCTGTCCGCGCACCAGCCGCAACTCCGGCAGCGCTTTCGATGTAACTGGTGACTGTGGATGTGCCGGTGAGGGCACCGAACAGCGTGCCGAAAGCGTCGGCCAGCAACGCGCGGCTCGCGCGTGGCAGCTTCCCGTCGCGCAGGAAGCCGCCTTCCTCGCAGACGCCAACCAGCGTGCCCACATTGTCGAAGAGGTCGACAAAGAAAAACACGAAGATGAGTTCGCCAAGACCCAGTTTTGCAGCCGAGCGCAAGTCCAACTTCAGAAATGTGCCGGACGGATGCGGCAGCGAGAAAAAATGTGCGGGCCAGTGACTGCGTCCGAGAGGAATGCCGGCGAACGTGATGACCACGATTCCGAGGAGAATAGCGCTGCCAACGCCGCGGGCCATCAAAATGGCGATGAGAATAAGTCCAGCGGCTGCGAGAAGCACTTGCGGGTCGGAGGATTTGCCCAGTCCGACGAAGGTGGCGGGATTGGCGACAATGATATTCGCGTTGCGCAAGCCAATGAAGGCGATGAATAAGCCGATGCCGGCGGCGGTGCCGTATTTAAGGCAATCGGGAATGCCGTTGACGATCTGTTCGCGGATTTTGCTAAGCGTCAGGAGCAGAAAGAGAAGTCCGGAAAGGAACACAACGCCGAGAGCGGTCTGCCAGGGCACGCCGCGGCCGAGAACAATTGAATAGGTGAAGTAGGCGTTGAGGGACATGCCCGGCGCCAGCGCGATCGGGTAGTTGGCCCAAAGGCCCATGATGAGCGTGGCCCCCGCGGCGGAAATACAAGTGGCGAACAGAACGCCGTCAACAGGCATGCCCGCTTCAGCGAGGATCCGCGGGTTGACCACGACAACGTAGGCCATGGTCATGAAGGTGGTCAGCCCCCCGAGCAACTCGCGACGCACGGTGGTCTGATTTTCTTGAAGATGAAAGACGCGCTGGAGCAAGAAGTTTCCCCTTAAATAAAAAGGTGCACGACTATAGGCCGACGGAGATTGGGTGTCAAACGGACCGCGCCCGCATGTATCTGGAGTTCCCGCCAGAGGCATTTGCAGCCGCCGGAGTTTTTGAAGGCTTCCGCTTGGCGTTCAAGACGATCAGTCCAGGCTTAACTGGATTACCGGTGGGCCATACCGCTCCGGACTTTAGGCCGGGGCGGATGTCAAAGCATGAAAAGCTTCAAAGCTGGATCTGAGCCGCGGTTATTTCGATATACTTTGCCGTAGAGTCCCCGCGAACGGAAGGCCAGGAGCAGCTGATACGAAATCGAAGAATTATTGTCAGAATTTTGATTTGAAGGCCCGCAAGTTGTCATGGCGCGCGGTCGCAATCATTTCCGCGAAGCACGGCGAGTCGCCAACTACTATTTTCGCCAAAATCTAGATTCGCGAGCGATGGCACTGTACGACCAGTCTTCCACGGGTCGACAGTGTTTTATTCTGTGGCAGTGATCGAGGAAACCGGAGGCCTCCATGAAACTGGATCACGGATTATTGAGGAGTCTCCCCAAGGTTCTGTTGCACGAACACCTGGACGGTGTGCTGAGACCGAAATCCATACTTGAATTGGCAAGAAGCCTAAAATACGACCAACTTCCGACTGAAGATCCCGAAGAGCTGGCACGCTGGTTCCACCAAGGGGCCAACCAGGGAAGCCTGCCAAAGTACCTGGAAGGCTTTGCACACACAATCGCTGTTATGCAAACCGAAGAGGCCCTCGAGCGAGTGGCTTATGAACAAGCGGAAGACCTCAGCCGGGATGGCGTGGTCTACTTTGAGACCCGCTTTGCTCCGGTCTTCCATACTCGGAAGGGATTGAGTCACCAACAGGTGGTCTCTGCCGTCCTGAAGGGCCTGGAGCGAGGCAGAAAGGACTTTGGAATTTCCTCGGGGTTAATTATCTGTGCCATGCGCAATATGGACGTGTCGCTCGAAATGGCGGAACTCGCTGTTGACTTTCGCGAGCGGGGAGTTGTGGGATTCGATTTGGCGGGTGAGGAAGGTGGGTTTCCTCCCAAGAAGCACGTGGAAGCTTTTCACTATATTCAGCGACAGAATTTCAACATCACCATTCATGCTGGCGAGGGATTTGGGAAGGAATCGATCTGGCAGGCCATCCAATACTGCGGGGCACACCGCATCGGTCACGGGACACGATTAATCGATGATATTGCCGTCCGAGACGGCAAGGCAGTGAAATTGGGCGACCTCGGGCAATACATTCTCGACAAAAGAATTCCGCTGGAGATTTGCCTTCTCAGCAACGTCCATACGGGGGCTGCGCGCAGTCTGTCCGAGCATCCCTTTAAGATTTTTTTTCAGGAGAAATTCCGCGTCACGCTGAACACCGACAACCGGTTGATGAGCGACACGACCATGACCCGAGAATTCGAGGCCGCTCAGGATACTTTTGGCCTGTCCCTGGAGAACTTCGAAAAGATCACTATCAACGCGATGAAGAGCGCCTTCCTGCCCTATGGCCAGCGTTGCGATTTCATCTACTCCGTAATCAAGCCGGGTTATGCCAAGGTCCGCAGCTCTCTACCGACAAAATCACACTGAGGACCCGGAGCGGCTGTTTTAATCGGGGACACGCGGACCAGTCACAGCTTGCCATGATTTTTATCCGCTCCTCTCGCATGAATGAATCATCCACCATCGGGTAGGCAAGCCGGACCATTCATGGATTGCCCCGGCGCCAATTCCGTTGGATACAACAACGGCCGGTCACGCGGGAGCTCAGGGGTTCGAGTCCCGTCGTCCCCGCCAAACTCGCGTTATTTACTGCTTGGTAGCATGGCACGGGACGGGGTCGAGAAACTCTTACAAGTTTGAGATACTTTCGAATAGGCCTCGCGCGATGGTTGTCAGTTGCCTGGGCCGGATAGATTCGGTTCCATCTTTCGACAAGAGTGCACCCTCCGAAGCCTTCTTGTGCGATCGAGAGGATCGTTAGGGAGGCGATGTGTCAGCTCCGCAAGGCCACCGAGGAACCATCCTGGTAGCCGATGACAACGAAGCTAACTGCGATCTGCTCTCTTCTCTGCTGAGCGCGGAGGGTTATCAGGTTGTCTGTGTAGCGGATGGCCAGCAGGCGCTAGAGCAGCTGAATAGCGACACTATTGATCTCGCACTGCTGGATGTGGTGATGCCCCGTCCAACCGGATTTGATCTTTGCCAGACGATGAAGTCCAAGCCGGAAACCCGCTTGATTCCCGTCATATTGCTCACCAGTTTGAACAGTGACGCCGACCGCATCCACGGGATCATGTGCGGCGCTAATGATTTTCTCAACAAGCCCGTGAATAAGCACGAATTGCTGGCTCGCGTGTATTCCCTGCTGCGCTTGAAGCAATTCACCGACGAGCTGGACAACGCCGAGACCGTACTGTTCAGCCTCGCCCTGAGTATCGAGGCGAAGGATCCCTATACCGAAGGGCACTGCGACCGCCTTTCGAAATATTCAGTTGCGCTGGGGGAGAAGCTGGGGTTGCCTGAGGACCTGCGCGTAGCTCTGCGCCGAGGCGGTCTGGTGCACGATATCGGCAAGTTGGCCGTGCCAGAGCACATCCTGCTCAAGCCTGGACCGCTGACTCCGGAAGAACGAAAAATCATGGAACAACATACCATCATCGGCGAACGAATTTGCAGTCCGCTCCGATCCTTTCGCGATGTCCTGCCGATCATTCGCCACCACCATGAAAAGTGGGACGGTTCGGGGTATCCAGACGGGCTGGAACGCGAGCAAATTCCACTCACCGCGCGCATCCTTCAAATCACCGACATCTACGACGCGCTAACGACTGACCGGCCATACCGCCAGGCTCTTCCCTTGGAGAACGCCTTTACCATCATGAGGGAGGAAGTAAAACGCGGCTGGTGGGACGCTTCCATTCTCGACGAATTCGAAACAATCGTCCTCGGCTCCGTGCCGCTGCAGCCGGCGCGGTAGTTCAACTAACCATTATTTCCAAGCTAGCTGGCAAGGCGGTGTAACGATGCGATGGCGACTCGAGAGGAGCCTGATCCTCGCGGGATTCCTTGCGGCCGCGGTCATCCTGCCGCTGGTTGGCTGGGAATCGTACCGGGATACGGTCCGCGTTGCAAAAACCGCCCAGGCGCGGAGGCACAGCTACGAACTCGGCAGGGTACTCGATGAGACGAGAGCTCGAGTCGTTGATGCAGAAACTGGGCAGCGCGGCTTTCTCCTCACGGGAGATGCGGCCTACCTGGAACCCTATCACGAAGCGATAAAGAACCTCGATCGGGTAACTGACGAACTGAAGAAGCTCACTTCCGATAATCCGGAGCAGCAGAAGCGCATCGCCACGCTCGAACCACTCATTGCCGGCAAATTGGCGGAACTCCAGAGGACGATCGATCTCCACAGGAAGCGCGGATTGGCAGGCGCAACCCAGGTGGTTCTCGGAGGCCAGGGAAAGCAATTGATGGACAGAATCCGGGCGGTACTCACGGAGATGGCAGACCAGGAGAATAATCTCCGCGATGTTCGCTCTCAAGAGATGGCGGAGGCACTGACCGGCACGAGGCGTATAGTTCTGGCCGGAAACCTAGTAAGCCTGATGCTGCTGTTACTGGTTTTTGCAACCTCGATCCGTGAGCTTTCCCATCGAAAACACACACAACAAGCCCTGGCAAAAAGCGAAAAGTTGCTCTCGACCACTCTCGGAAGTATCGGTGATGCGGTGATTGCCACGGACATGAATGGCGCGGTAACTTTTATGAATTCCGTCGCCCAGTCGCTCACTGGTTGGACAGGGGCGGAGGCCATGGGCAAGTCCATGGACCTGGTGTTTGACATCGTGGACAAAAACACGCGGAGCCCCATCGAGAACCCTGTCAAGAGAGTCTTTCGCGAACGGAAGGTCGTCGGTTTGGCCGACCACACTCTCTTACTATCCAGAGGTGGCAGGGAATACGACATTGAAGATACCGCGGCGCCCATTCTCACGAACAGTGGCGAAGGGCTTGGGGTGGTGCTCGTTTTCCGGGACATCACCGCAAAGAATCAGGCAGAAGAGGAAACCAGACGGCAAAAGGAACTTCTGCAACTGATTCTGGGAAGTATCGCCGATGGTGTGGTTGTGGCCGATTCGGCGGGGAAGTTTCTCCTCTTTAATGCGGCCGCCGAGCAGGTCTTGGGCATCGGTGCCACGGACACGACTCCCGACCAGTGGTCTGATCAGTATGGCAGCTATTTGCCTGACACCGTGACCCTGTATCCATCCAACGAACTGCCCTTGGTGCGGGCCATGCGGGGCGAGAGTGTTGACGCCGTAGAACTCTTTATCCGCAACGCGCAAGTTCCGGTCGGCCGGTTACTTAGTATTACGGGCAGACCTCTCAGAGGCGAGGGAGGCGCCCTGCAGGGCGGCGTTGTCGTTTTCCACGACATCACCGAGAGCAAACGAGCGGAGGAGGCGCTTCGCCAATCCAAGGAGCGATACCATCTGCTATTCGACAGTAATCCACATCCCGTGTGGGTTTATGACCTGCAGACCCTGGCCATCCTAGACGCCAATCGTTCTGCCGTCCGGAACTATGGCTACCTCCGCGAAGAATTTCTGTCCCTGACGATGAAGGACATTCACCCACCGGAAGATGTACCAACACTGCTCGAAAGCACCGGGAAGGCGCCGCCGGACACGGAAGCCGCCGGCATCTCGAAACATCGCAAGAAAGACGGAACTCTGATCGATGTTGAAATTACCTCGCATCCCTTCGTCTATGGGGATAAAAACGCCCGCCTGGTCGTGGCAACGGACGTTACCAAGCGTAAGAAGGCTGAGGAGGCCCTGCGGGAAGGTGAAGAGCGGTTCCGTCTGCTGGTTTCGGAAGTGACGGATTATGCGATTCTGATGTTGGATCCGCAAGGAGTCGTTGCCAGTTGGAATGCGGGGGCCGAACGCATCAAGGGCTACCAGGCTCAGGAGATCGTGGGCCAACACTTTTCCCGCTTCTACCCAACGGAGGATGTGGAACGAGGCAAGCCTGCCTATGAACTGAAAGTTGCCACAGAGCTCGGGCGATACGAAGACGAGGGTTGGCGCGTGCGCAAGGACGGATCACGGTTCTGGGCCAACGTGGTGATTACCGCCTTGCGCGACGGCACGGGACGGTTGCGCGGGTTCGCAAAGGTCACGCGTGACAGCACCGAACACAAGCGCACGCACGAGCTCATCATACACGCAAAGCAAGAAGCGGAACGCACAAGTAAGTTCAAGGATCAATTCCTCTCCACCATGAGCCACGAACTGCGCACGCCGTTGAACGCCGTTCTTGGTTTTTCCGACCTGCTTGCCGATGAGCGTTACGGCCCGGTGAACGACCGCCAGCGGCGCTACATCGACCACATACATACCGGCGGGGAACACCTTCTCAGACTAATCAGCGATATTCTTGACCTTTCCAAAATCGAAGCTGGCAAAATGGAGCTTACTCGCGAGGATGTGACGGTCGCGTCTGCCTTTGCCGACGTGATCAGCAGTCTTTACCCTCTGGCGGAAAAGAAATCGCAAGCATTACTCCAGCAGGTCGAGGGTAATCTGCATGTTCACGCCGACGCTATGCGATTTAAGCAAGTGCTCATGAATCTTGCTGGCAACGCGATCAAGTTCACACCAACGGGTGGCCGGATTGAGCTGGCCGCCCGTCAGCTGGAGGACCAAGTCAGGGTGGAAGTGCGCGACGATGGCCCCGGAATTCCACCCGAACAACAGCAGCGGATCTTCGAAGCGTTCTTTCGCCTGACACAAGCGGGCACCGCTACGGAGGGCACGGGGTTGGGACTTGCCATCACCGCGCGCCTGGTCGAACTGCACGGAGGTAAACTGGGGATCGAAAGCCAGCCCGGCGGTGGTACCTGCTTTTATTTTTCTCTTCCTCTCGTTGCGATCGCTCCGGGCCAACCCGATCAGACCTCCGGAGTCGTGCCCAGGGCGCGCAACGCCCCGCGCATTCTCGTCGTTGAGGACAATGCGGCGACCGGGCAACTCATCCAATCCCAACTCGCTTCTTCAGGCTATGAGACCCTGAAATGTGATCAGCCGGAACGGGCCTCGGATATAGCCGCTGAACTGCAGCCAGATGCCATCACCTTGGACCTGCTTATGAGTCCGGTTCACGGGCTGGAGGTTCTACTGCAATTGAAGAATGACCCACGCACGGCAAGGATACCGGTTATTGTGGTGACCATCGTGGATCAGCCTAGCATCGGAACCGCTTTCGGTGCCGACGAGTATTTGATTAAGCCAGTAGATAAGGCGACCTTGCTAGCTGCTGTGGAGCGCTGCCTCCGGTCTCGTGGGGGCGCAGCGCCAACAAGAACCATCCTGGTGGTCGAAGACGATGTATCCACGCTTGAGATGATTGTCGAGTTGCTCAAAGCATACGGCTACGCTGTGAGTACAGCGGCGGATGGTGAACAGGCCCGTATCAGCGTAGCCCAATTCCTGCCCGAGCTGGTCATTCTAGACATAGTGCTGCCCAAGATGAGCGGTTTTGAATTGCTCGCCGAATGGCGTTCCAACCCTCGCACAGCCGAGCTCTCCGTGTTTGTCCTGACCAGCAAGGATCTAACCAAGGCAGAGGAAAAGTACATTCACGCGCATGCCGAATCGCTTTTCCGGAAACAGAATTCCTGGCGAGAGCCGTTGATCAAGCAACTGGAGCGCGTGGTGACCTCGCCATCTTTGGAGAACGCTTGAAACACAGTGTCCTGGTCGTCGAAGACAATCAGCTCAACCGCGAGCTGCTCCGTGACTGGCTTGAAATGGAAGGTTACGAGGTCTGCTCTGCGGCCGACCTGAAAGCCAGTTACGACGTTCTTGGGAAGCACATTCCCAATGCGGTCTTACTCGATATCAATCTCGGTAAAGACGACGGCCTCGATCTCCTCGCATGGATGCGCCAAAAACCGGAGCTGAGCGGAATTCCCGTGATTGCCGTGACGGCACACGCTCTGGTGGCCGAACAGGAGCGGATCCTGCAGGCTGGGTGCGGAGCGTGCCTCTCAAAACCAATCAATTTTGAACGGCTTCGAGAACAGTTGAAACACTGGTTGCAGGATGGCAGGGTGTCTCAGCCGAATTCCTAGCTCCCCCATTGTGCCGTGGTCACGTTGGACTCCATGGGCCACCTGCGGAAGGATAACGTGCCTGCACGGGTTCTTGTCGTTGACGATGATGCGCCCACTTGCGAACTCATTGCGGAAATCCTGGGCTCGGCGGGTATGCAGGCGGCCTGTCTCACCGACAGCACGGAAGCAGCCTCACGTCTACGAACAGACAAGTTCCATGCCATTTTTCTGGATGTCCGCATGCCGCCACCGGATGGGATCGAGCTCGCCAGGCAGATCCGCGCCTCCGCGACCAATGCCAGTTCGGTGATCGTGATGATTACCGGTGAGGAAGACCGCACTGTCATGGCCCGCGCATTCCAAGCGGGAGTTGAATTCTTCCTTTTCAAGCCTGTCGACCGCAGCAAGCTATTGCGATTGATCCGTGCTACCGGTGGAACGATTGAGCGAGAGAGAAGGCGCTTCACGCGCGTTAGGCTACGTTGCAGCGTGTCGATCAATTCTCCGCAGGCCTCTCTCGATGGAAACACGCTAGACCTCAGCCTCGGCGGCATGTTGGTGCAAGCAGAACGTTCCTTCCCTCTGGGAACTCCCGTCACATTCAATCTGGAAATTGAGCGCGGTTTGGCAGCCCTGCATTCGACCGCACGGGTAGTTCGTGTCGTTGGACCCGATTGCATGGGAATTCAGTTCGAAAACCTTGGGTCCAAAGAATGCAATCGGCTGCAACAGTTCCTCCTGCCGCTAATTCTTGCAGTTACTTGATCCCAGACTTTCAATCTGCTACATCGGAAAACATGGTCCTCTTCGCGACGGCATTACCCGAATAATCTATCGCATGCGCAAGCTCAATTCCCATGGCCAAGTCGCGCTGAAATTGTTCTAGCAGCCCTTCTTGTGGCTCCTGCAAATGCTTGAATGCGATCCCGGTTCATCCGAGTGCTGGGTCCGGAAACGCTGATCGCGGCCACCACCTTCCCGCTTTCGTCGAGAACCGGAGCGGCGACGCATCGGGCCCCCATATCCGTCTCCTGATCATCCATCGCATAGCCTTGC
>Ga0066697_10000981_pt1 | contig 11264 bp, 12 predicted proteins | sample GraSoiAngelo_146_FD_66451 | JGI IMG/M metagenome (GOLD analysis project Ga0066697, IMG submission 66451) | Grasslands soil microbial communities from the Angelo Coastal Reserve, California, USA - 14_1009_05_30cm | ecosystem: Environmental > Terrestrial > Soil > Grasslands | place: USA...
GCCGACCCCGCGGTAGACGCCCTTCGTGCGGAGTTGCTCGTGCTCCTTTCGCAGCGCATCGTAGTCGATCAGCTTGAGCGCCTTCTCGAACGACTCGAGGTAACCGCCCGGCTCGTAGTACATCCCGGACGCCGACGTGTACGGGAACTGCTCACGCTTGATCATGTTCTTCCGGAAGAGCTCGGCGGGATCCTTGCCGATCTTGCGGGCCGCGAGCGCGATCAGGTGATCAATGACGAGCGCCGCGCACTCGCCGCCCACGCCCCGGTAGACCGCGAGGGTCGGCTTGTTCGTGGCGACCGTCCAGCAGTCGTACTGGTAGTTGCGGATGTGGTACGGCCCGGGAATCATCTCGGCGATCTGCACCGGCTCGAACGAGGAGGGGAACGGGTAGGGACAGTACGCGCCGGCGTCGCCGACGATCCTTGCCTTGACGCCGAGGATGGTGCCCTCCTCGTCGACCGCGAGCTCGCCCTCGACGAATTCGTCCTTGGCGTGGAAGGAGGCGACGAAGGCCTCTTGGCGGTCCTCGATCCAGCGCGCGGGTCGCCCGAGTTCCATCGACACGAAGCAGATGACCGGCTCCTCGGGGAAGATGTGGCACTTGAGCCCGAAGCCGCCGCCGACGTCCGGGGCGACAACGGTGAGCTTGTGGTCCGGGAAGCGAAGGATGCCGCAGAGCTGCGTACGTACCAGGTGGGGGACCTGGCTCGACGTCCAGTACTGCATCGTCTTCATGCCGAGGTCGTAATCCGCGAGGCCGCCGCGGGTCTCGAGCGGGAGCGCCTGGTGCCGGCCGGTGTGGAACCGCTGCTTCACCACCACCGCCGCCTTGGCGAACGCGCCGGCGACGTCGCCCGCGCTGTGCTCGACGTGCTCCATGACGTTGTCGCCCCACTCCTCGTGGACGAGCGCGGTGCCGGGCTCGAGCGCCTTTTTGGGATCGGAGACGATCGGCAGCTCATCGTAGTCGATGTCGACCAGCTCGACGGCATCCTCGGCGACGTACCGGCTTTCCGCGGCGACAACGCCGAGGATGTCGCCCACGAAGCGCGCCTTGTCCCACGTGATCGGGTACCAGGCGCACGCCTTGAAGCGGGGCACGACCTGCGGGATGATCGCCGGCCGGATCGGTTCGAAGCGGTCCTTTAGATCCTTGCCGGTCCAGATGCCGACCACGCCGGGCAGCGCGCGGGCGCGCGTGACGTCGATGTTGCCGATGCGGGCGTGGGCGTGTTGGCTTCGAATGAAGGCCAGGTGCACCATCCGCGGGAGCACCATCCCACCCACGTACTGCCCCTTGCCGCGAATGAACTTGGGATCCTCGACGCGTTGCACCCGCGCGCCGATGTATTTTCCTGCCGGCATGCAGCCTCCTGTCTTGGGAGACGCGAAATCTCGTGCCGTTTGCTTGAGCACCCCTCGTGCCAGGCGGAAAGGCCGACCGGAGCGACGTTCGAGCGGTGAGGCACAAGCGGCTCACGAAATAGCGTGAGCGCGGTCACGATCCGTCGGGCTCTAGGTGGCGTCGCGGCGGATGTTGAGACGGGCCATCAGGCTGCGCAGGGTGTTCGGGTGCATGCCGAGGATGCCCGCCGCGCCCCGCGGGCCGGCGATCTGGCCGCGGGTCGACTGGAGCACACGCAGGATGTGCCGCCGTTCGAGCTCGGCGAGCGGCAGCAGCTCGTTCTCGGTGGGCGAGCCGAGGAGGGTGCCGCGGCCCCCCAACCCGGGCTCGGGCGCGCGATCGACGGAGAACTCCTCGCCGAGCACGACCCAGCGCTCCATCACGTTCGCGAGCTCTCGCACGTTGCCCGGCCACGTGTAGCGGCGCAGCGCCTCGAGCCCGGCCGGCGTGATTGGCGGGGGCCGGCGCCCGAGGCGGCCGCTGCGGACGCGCAGGAAGTGCTCCGCCAGGGGCTGGATGTCCTCCGGCCGCTCGCGCAGCGGGGCGAGGTCGAGGCGCAGTACGTCGAGGCGGTAGAGCAGGTCGCGTCGGAACCGTCCCGCATCGACCTCCGTGCGGAGGTCACGATTGCTCGCGGCGATCACACGGACGTCGACGGCGACCGGAGTCGTGCCCCCCACCCGGATGAGATGGTGATCCTGAAGCACGCCGAGCAGCTTCGACTGGAGCTCGATCGGGAGCTCGCCGACCTCGTCAAGGAAGAGGGTGCCGCGGTGGGCGGCCTCGAAGCAGCCGATGCGGCGCGCCTGTGCGCCGGTGAAGGCGCCCCGCTCGTGCCCGAAGAGCTCGGTCTCGATGAGCGTCGGCGCGAGCGCGGCGCAGTCACATTTGACGAAGGGCGCCGGGGCGCGCCGGCTGAGCTCGTGGAGCGCCCGCGCCACCAGCCCCTTGCCGGTGCCCGTCTCGCCCGTGATGAGGACCGTGGCGTCCGCTCGCGCCATGGTCGCGAGCTTCGCGGCCTGTTCGCGGAGGGACGGACACTCGGCGAGCAGCACCTTCGCCCCCACGTGCCGGCCGTCCGGGCCCTGGATCGCCGCGCCAGGCATGAGCGCATGGAGCTTTTCCGAGGTGGCCACCGCGACCGCGAACTGAGTCGCCACCTTGACCAGGGACTCGATCTCCTCCGTCGTGCGCTCGCGGACGCGCCGCGAGTCCGTGTTGAGTGTGCCGATGGGCTGACCGTCGCTCACGATCGGGACGACGAGCCCGCTCTGCATGCCCTCCTCGAACAGTGGACGATCCTCATAGAGGACCAACCCCGAGCCGTGCACGGTGAAGTACGGCTCACCGGAGTCGAACGCGCGCCCGACCTGGCTGCCCTGATGCGGGATGGTCCACCCCTTGCCGAGCCGGCTCCCCTTGTGCAGGGCGAGGGCGACGATCTCGAACTGATCGCGGTGCGGATCGTAGAGCGCCAGGCTGGCCCGGTCCGCGAGCAGGAGCTCTCGGAGCCCCTCCGCCATCGCCTGGAAGAGCAGCTCCGGGTCGACCTGCTGCGCGAGCAGGCGCGCGATTTCGCGCAGCAGGCCCTCGGGCGAGGGCCGTCGGGGGAGAGCCGGGCGCCCCTCGCCACCGGGTGGCTTCGGAGCGAGCGGTCTCATCGTGCCCTGCATCTCAGCGTCGCCCGCAGAAGGGTCGGTCCCGCGTCTAGTCGGCTGGACCCCGGTCGTCAAGAGCCGGATCGGCTGCACCATGGCGCAGGCCTTGCTACACAACCACGCGGTACGGTGAGCATTCCCCTTCATGCCCAGAGCCTGACCGAGATCTCGGGCCGCGTCCGCCGGCGGGAAGTCTCGCCGGTCGAGGTGACGGACGCGGTGCTCGCGCGGGTCGCGCGGGTCGATCCTGCGCTGAATGCCTTCATCACCGTGACGGCCGACGAAGCGGTCGCGATGGCGCGCGCGGCGGAGGCCGAGATCGCGGCAGGCCAGTGGCGCGGACCACTCCACGGAATCCCGGTCTCGGTGAAGGATCTCTTCCACATGGCCGGCGTCCGGACCACGGCCGGCTCCCGCTTCTTCGCGACGCTCGTCAGCCGCGACGACTCGGCCGTGATCGAACGGCTCCGCGCCGCGGGCGCGGTGCTGGTCGGTAAGACGAATCTCCACGAATTCGCCTACGGCACGACGAGCCAGACCTCGCACTTCGGTCCGGTCCGTAATCCATGGGATTCGACGCGGATCCCGGGCGGGTCGAGTGGGGGCAGCGCGGCCGCGGTAGCGGCGGGCATGGGTTACGCCTCCATCGGCACCGACACCGGCGGATCGATCCGCATCCCGGCCGCCTGCTGCGGGGTGGTCGGGCTCAAGCCGACGTTCGGACGCGTCAGCCGCCACGGCCTGATCCCGCTTGCGGCGTCGCTCGACCATGCCGGGCCGTTGACGCGGACGGTCGAAGACGCCGCGCTGGTGTTGGAGGCCATTGCAGGTCACGACCCGCGCGATGCGGGATGCGCCGACGTCCCGGTCGAGCGGTTCGCCCGAGAGCTCGAGCGGGGCCCGGACGGGGTTCGGATCGGCGTCCTCGAGGCCGCGCTCGCGGCCGCAGACCACGAGGTGACGACGGCCGTGCGCCAGGCGGTGGAGCGGCTGGCCGCCGCCGGCGCGCTCGTCCGCCCCGTCGCCCTCGACCTGCTCGTCGAGGCGCGCGCCGCCGTCCTGGTCATCCTGTCCGCCGAAGCGTCCGCGTTCCATCAGGAGCGGCTCCGCGACCACCCGGACTGGTTCGGCGCCGACGTCCGCGAGCGGCTCGCGCGTGGCGCGGCGGTCGCGGCCGTTGATTACCTGCGCGCCCTCGAGCTTCGCGAGCGTTTCCGCGACGAGGTGGCGCGGATGTTCGACGGGGTGGACGTGCTCGTGTCACCGATGCTTCCGGTCGGTGCCCCGCCGGTCGGCGCGGCCACCGTGCCGATCAACGACAGCGCCGTCGAGGTCCTCCGCGCCACCACGGCGAACACCCGCGAGTGGAATCTCATCGGGGTCCCCGCGCTCAGCGTGCCCTGCGGCGCGACGGGGGCGGGACTTCCGATCGGAATGCAGATCGTGGGACGGGCGTTCGCGGAATCGACGGTCCTCCGCGTGGCCCGCGCCCACGAGCGTGCCATGCCTACCGCCCCGGGCCTGCCGTCCGTCTGACGGGACTCAGAAGGGTCCGTCGGGGGGCACCTCGACCCCGTCCCGGTACGTCTTCTCCGAAGTTTTGACGCCGTGCTCGTCCCAGGTGAGCCAGCCCCCGACCTTCTTGCCGTCCTTGAACGCGCCCTCCATCTGCTTCCGCCCATTCGGATGCCAGTAGACGAAGCGGCCGCTCGCCTCGTCATGATGGAAGGGGCCTTCCTGGCTCTTCTGGCCGTTCTCGTGCCAACCGATCCAGATCCCTTCCGCCATGCCGGCGTGAAAGTTCCCCTCGTCCGCCTTTCGCCCGTTGCGGTACCAGCCCACCCAGTGCCCCTCTGGCTTGCCGGCGTGGTAGTCGCCGGAGTCGGCCAGCTCGCCCGTGTCGTACCAGGACTTCCATCGTCCGTCGCGGACACCGTGGCGGTAGGGCCCCTCCTCCCACTTCTGGCCGTTCTCCCAGAAGCTCGTCCAGCGGCCCTCCCGCTGCCCATGTTCGTACCAGCCTTCTTCCGTCTTGACGCCGGTGACGGTCCAGGCGTGATAGGGGCCGTGCTTCACGTGGTCCTTCTCGCACCATTGCGCGTCTCCGTCAGGCGGACCCTTCCCGGCGAGCACGCTGCCCTCGGGGCAGTCGCCGGCACGACACGTCGCGGGGCCCCGCGACAGCACCAGGGTAGCCGTCCCTAGTGCTACGGTCGTAGCCACGGCGTTCCATAGTCGGCGGGCCCCGCCGGAATGGAATTGGCGACCGTTCACCTGCTAGGTCCTCGGCCGGCTCGGGCTGAACGGCAGACCGTCCCGGTAGCCGTAGAAGCCACGGCCGGTCTTCCGGCCGAGGTAGCCCGCGTCGACGTACTTCTTGAGGAGCGGGCACGGCCGATACTTGTCATCGCCGAGAACGCGATGCATGACTTCCATGATTGCGAGGCACGTGTCGAGACCGATGAGGTCGGCGAGCTCGAGGGGCCCCATCGGTTGATTCGTGCCGAGCTTCATCGCGGTGTCGACGTCCTCCTCACGGCCGACCCCTTCGTAGACCGCGTAGATCGCCTCGTTGATCATCGGGAGCAGCACGCGATTCACGATGAATCCCGGCGAGTCCTCGGCGAGCATCGTCGTCTTGCCGAGGCGCTCCGCCAGATCGCGGACGGCGAGGTACGTCGCCTCGCTCGTCACCAGGCCCTTCACGATCTCGACCAACTTCATGACCGCCGGCGGATTCATGAAGTGCATGCCGATGACCCGCTCCGGCCGGCCGCTGGCCGTGCCGAGGCGGGTGATCGAGATCGACGAGGTATTGGACGCGAGGATTACCTCGGGCGGGCAGAGCTTGTTCAGGCGCGCGAACAAATCGAGCTTCACGGCCTCGATCTCAGTCGCAGCTTCGATCACGAAGTCGGTCGCCTCCAGGGCTTCCAGCCGGGGTGCCCCGACGACGTTGGTGCGAATCCGTTCCCCGACCTCGGGAGTTACCTTCCGACGAGTCTCGAGCCGCTCCACCATCAGACGGATGGCGCTGAGGGCGGCATCGAGGACCGTCTCTGAGACGTCGTGGAGCAGGACCCCGAGTCCGGCCTGTGCGGCCACCAGCGCGATGCCGCTGCCCATCTGGCCGGCACCCACCACCCCGATACGCTCGATGTGCATGCCTCCACTTGAGCAAGGTGTATGCCCTCCGGGGCGCTGCTCCATTCGATGAAATGAAGCTTTAGGCACGAAATACCGTCCTTCAACACACGAAATATCGTCTTTCAGAGTTACGATCCCTCGTAAAATCAACCAAAAGGCGTGGCATTCACCGTGCTTATCGGGTTCACGGCGATGCTGTTCCTCATCCTCGTAACCGACGAGCCCGAGTACGACGACCTCCGGAGCGCGCTCCGTGAGGGCCATCAGAGCTTCCTCGATTCCATGGCCCGCTCTGGGCGACTGCTGGTTGAGGGGTCGCTCGTCGACGGGGGCAGCCTCATGGTGATCGAGGCGGCGTCGGCGAGCGACGCGATCACCGTTCTCCAAGGAGATCCCTACATCGTGCAGCCGGTTTCCAATCGCGTTCAGGTCCGCGAGCTGGTCCTCAGTTACGTGGCACCCACCATGGGAACGCGGAACGGGGAAGCGCGCGGCGCGGGCCTCGCACCCGGGCCAGGCGGCTAGGAGGACCATGCACGTCGAAGTCTCGCACCTGCTTCCCCACCCGATCGAGCGCGTCTGGGAGGTGCTGCTCGACCCGGACGCCCTCCGCCGGGCGCTGCCCGGGATCGAAAGGCTCGAGCCGGCGGGCCGGGACAGGTTCGCGATCACCATGAACCTCGGCGTTGCGGCGGTTCGTGGGCGGTACACGGGGACGATGGAGATCGTCGACCAGCAACGCCCGTCGCGGTACCGGCTCAAGGCTGAGGGGAAGGGCGCACCCGGGTGGACGAAGGGTCAGGCCGAGCTGACGCTCACCAGTGAGGACGGCGGCACGCTCGTCAGAGCGAAGGGCGACGCGCAGGTCGGCGGGACGATCGCCGGGGTGGGACAGCGGATGATGGAAGGTGTAGCCAAGGGAATGGCCCGCGACTTCTTTGCGGCCATCGAGCGGATCCTCGGGGAAGGCGCGCCGCCATGAGCGGTCGGCGCGTGCGGCAGGGGGTCCCCGCGTGCGGGTAGAGGTGACGCACCTGCTCGCGTACCCGCGCGAGCGGGTCTGGAACGCCCTGCTCGATCCGGCAGTCCTCGCACGGGTCATGCCGGGGGTCGAGAAATTCGAGCAGGTCGGGCCAGACCAGTTCGCCGTCGCCATGAAGCTCGGGGTGCCGGCTGTGCGCGGCAACTACACCGGCAGCGTGCAGATAGCCGACAAGCAGGCGCCCGCTAGTTATCGGCTGCGCGGGGAGGGCAAGGGCGGGCCGGGGTGGGCCAGGGGCGAGGTGCTCTTCACGCTGGTTCAGGAGGACGGCGGCACGCGCGTGATCGCCAGCGGTCAGGCACAGATCGGGGGTACGATCGCGGGCGTAGGGCAGCGGATGATCGAGGGGGTCGCGAAGGCGATGGCCCGAGAGTTCTTCGCCTCGATCGACCGGGAGCTCCAGGGGCGCCAGCGAAAGGTGAGCGCCTTCCGGTTCGGTCTCCGCCTGGTACTCGGCATGGTGTGGAACTTCATCCGGCGTCTGTTCGGTCGTCGCGAGGCGTCGGCGAAGGTGTGAGGGGGATGCTCGTCGACGGATTCGGCCGCGTCCACGACTACCTTCGCGTGTCGATCACCGACCGCTGCAACCTGCGCTGCGTCTACTGCATGAAGGCTGCATTCGGCGGCCTCGACCTGGATCGGGACCGCTCCGCGCGGTCGATGTCCCAGATCGGAGGATGAGCCCGTCGTGGAGAGCCGAGGTGAGCGCGGTCGTCCTCGCCGCCGGGCGGGCCAGCCGAATGGGCGAGGAGAAGTTGCTGCTCCCGCTCGGCGGGAAGCCCGTCATCCGTCACGTGGTGGAGACCGTCATGGCGGCGCAGCCACTGGAAACCCTGCTGGTCGTGAATCCGCGGAACCACGACGCCATCGCCATCGCGGTCCGCGACCTCGCCCCCCGCATCGTCTGCAACCATCGCTTCGCGGAGGGGATGGCGACGTCCATCGCGGCCGGGACCGCGGCCCTCTCGGAGGCGAGCCGCGCCGTGTTCCTCGTTCAGGGGGACCAGCCGCTGGTCACGACCGATATGCTGCTGACCCTCGCCGAGCGGTGGCGAGACGGCTTCCCGGCGTTCGTGGCGGCTTCCTACGGGGGGGTCACCACGACGCCCGTACTCTTCGCGCGGTCGCTGTACCCGGAGCTCCGGCGGCTCGAGGGCGACGTCGGGGCACGGGCGCTTCTCGAGCGGCACCAAGGCATCACGGTCGCGTTCCCGCAGGCGGCTGGAACCGATCTCGACACGAAGGCGGATTACGACTCACTGCGGACGGTTTGGAGCTCCAAGGACGATCGGCATGAGTAAAGGAGGCCCGGAATGAAACCGCCGGCATTCGATTACGTCGTTGCGCGGACCGTGGACGACGCGGTCGAGCAGCTGAACAAGCGCGGGGCGGGCGCGAAGATCCTCGCGGGCGGGCAGAGCCTGACGCCCATGATGAACTTCCGCCTGGTGCACCCCGAGGCGCTCATCGACATCAACCGGATCAAGGCGCTCGATTACATCACGCCGCAGAATGGCGGGCTGCGAATCGGGGCGCTCACGCGGCATCGGACCATCGAGACGGCGGCGGCGGTCCGGGAGAAGCTCCCGGTGCTCGCCGCCGCGGCGCTGGAGGTCGGGCACCTCGCGATCCGCAACCGGGGCACGTTCGGCGGCAGCCTGGCGCACGCCGATCCCGCGGCCGAGTTCCCGATGGTGGTGCTGGCCCTCGAGGCAAGCATCACCACGAAGAGCGCGCGCGGCGGGCGGACGATCAAGGCGAAGGACTTCTTCGTGAGCTATCTCCAGAGCGCGGTAGAAGACGGCGAGGTGGTGACCGAGGTCACGCTTCCCGGGCTTCCGCCGAACACCGGATGGGGCTTCGAAGAGCTTTGCCGGCGGCCCGGGGACTTCGCCCTGACCGCGGTCTGCGCGCTGGTAACGCTCGATGGCAACAAGGTGAAGGAGGCGCGCATCGCCATGGGCGGCGTCGGCCCGACGGCGCTTCGCGCGCCCGCGGCGGAAGCCCTCTTGAAGGGCCAACCACTCAACCAGGACACCCTCAAGCGGGCGGGCGAGAAGGCCGCGGAGGCGTCCGATCCGTCGAACGACGTCCACGCGAGCGCGGACTTCCGCCGCCATCTCGTGTCGGTGCTGACCAGGCGGGCCCTACAAGCTGCAGAGAAGCGCGCCACCGGGCGGTGAGCGCGATCGAGGAGAGCGAGCCATGAGCCAGAAGCACAAGGTCACGGTCACGGTGAACGGCGTGAAGTACGAGCGCGAGGTGGAGCCGCGCCTGCTGCTCGGTGACTTCCTCCGCGAGGACCTCGGGCTGACGGGCCTGCACTTCGGGTGCGAGCACGGCGTTTGCGGCGCCTGTACCGTCCAGATGGACGGCGCCACCGTGCGGTCGTGTCTCATCTTCGCCGTGCAGGCGGATGGATGCGAGCTGCGGACCGTCGAGGGTATGGGCACGGCGGACAAGCTGCATCCGCTGCAGCAGGCATTCTGGGATCACCACGGCCTCCAGTGCGGATTCTGCACGCCTGGCATGCTCATGACGGCGGAGGAGATGATCAAGAAGTTTCCCCTCGCCTCGGACGAGGAGATCCGCCACCACCTTTCCGGCAATCTGTGCCGTTGCACCGGATACCAGAACATCGTGACGGCAGTTCGCGAGGCCGCGAAGGAGATGCGGGCGAAGCCGGCTGCGTGAGCAAGGAGGCGGTGAGCCGGACTCACGGAACGGGCATGATGCGGGACGGAATCACCCGGATCGAAGACGTCGAGGCGTTTCTCGCCCGGTGCGGCTACGTCGGCGACCGGGAGATCGCGACGGCGTTGTTCCTTGCGATTCGACTGCATCGGCCGCTGCTCGTGGAGGGGTACGCGGGCGTCGGCAAGACGGAGATCGCCAAGACGCTCGCCACCGCGCTCGACACGACGCTCTTCCGGCTCCAGTGCTACGAAGGGCTGGACGCCTCTTCCGCCCTCTACGAGTGGAACTACGCGAAGCAGATCCTGCGCATCCGAATGGAAGAGAACTCTGCCCAGAGCACGCTTGAAAAGGAGAGCACGATCTTCAGCGAGCCGTACCTCCTGGCGCGGCCGCTGCTACAGGCCCTCCGCCATCCGGGGGAGAGCGCCGTGATGCTCATCGACGAGATCGACCGGGCGGACGAGGAGTTCGAGGCGTTCCTCCTCGAGATGCTGTCCGAGTATCAGGTCACGATCCCAGAGCTGGGCGTGATCAATGCCGAGCGCATCCCGTACGTCGTCGTGACCTCGAACCGCGTGCGGGAGCTCGGCGACGCGCTCAAGCGGCGGTGTCTGTATCTCTGGATCGGCTACCCGCCGCTCGAGAAGGAGGTGCGGATCATCCAGAACCGGGTCCCGGGTATCGAGCAATCCCTCGCGCGGCAGATATGTCTTTTCGTCGAGGCGTTGCGTGAGCTCGATCTCGACAAACGGCCCGGGGTCGCGGTATCCATCGACTGGGGCCTCTCGCTCTTGGAGCTGCACAGCGATCACCTGTCGCTCGACACCACGCGGGCGACGCTCGGCTGCCTGGTCAAGTCCAAACGCGACCTGGAGCGCGTACAGACGGGTCTCCCCGATCTTCTCGCGCGGGCGCAGAACGCATGATCGACCTGGAACGGCAGCTGACGAGCGCGGTGGCGGAGGGCAGCCTCCTCGTTTCCGTGGCTCGCTTCTGTCGGCTCCTCCGGAGCTGGGGCGTCGCGGTCGCCGCCGGCGCGGCGCAGGGCGCGATGGAAGCCCTGCGGGAGATCGACCTCACGCGCCGTGACGATTTCCGGCTCGCGCTCATGCTCACGCTCGTGCACCGGCCGGAGGACGTGCCGATGTTCACGTACCTCTTCAACGCCTTCTGGGGGACCGGCGCCGCGCGGACCTCCGTCAGGGCGAGCGAGGACGGCCCGCAGCGGCCGGCCGACCTGCCGCGGCTCGACCGCCAGGCCGAGGCGGAGGGCACCGACGCCGGGCAGAGCATCGGCATCCGGCGACTCGAG
>Ga0066697_10000987_pt1 | contig 11244 bp, 10 predicted proteins | sample GraSoiAngelo_146_FD_66451 | JGI IMG/M metagenome (GOLD analysis project Ga0066697, IMG submission 66451) | Grasslands soil microbial communities from the Angelo Coastal Reserve, California, USA - 14_1009_05_30cm | ecosystem: Environmental > Terrestrial > Soil > Grasslands | place: USA...
GTGGTGATCGCGGGCGGCCAGGGCAAGATGACGGGGAAGATGGTCCGCGTCGGGCATCTCGGCGCGGTCGCCGAGGGCGATGTGGTGCAGGTCATCTGGGCGATCGAGCAGGCGCTCGAAGAGCTGGACATCGCGCCCGCGGACGGTCGCGGCGTGGCCGCCGTGACCGCCTCAGTGCAGGGCGTCCCCGCGGCCGCCCGCTAGGCGGCCCGACCCCGGTGGCCAAGATCCTCGTCGCCGACCCGTTGGCCGAAGACGGCCTCGAGCGACTGCGCCGCGCGGGCGAGGTCACCGTAGTCAGCAAGCTCGAAGAGTCGGAGCTGATCCGGAGAATTCCTGACTTCGACGCGCTCGTCGTGCGCAGCGAGACACGGGTCACCGCGCCGATCATCGAGGCGGGTCGCAAGCTCCGTGTCGTCGGCCGCGCCGGCGTCGGCGTCGACAACATCGACGTCCAGGCTGCCACGCGCAAGGGCATCCTGGTCGTCAACGCGCCGCGCGGCAACATCGTGGCTGCCGCCGAGCACGCGATGGCGCTGCTGTTCGCGCTTGCGCGCTGGGTGCCGCAGGCAGATGCGTCGGTCAAGCGCGGGGAGTGGAATCGCTCGAAGTTTGTCGGCACCGAGATCCGCGGCAAGACACTCGGGGTGATCGGTCTCGGCAACGTGGGCTCCGAGGTGGCGAAGCGTGCGCATGGCCTCGAGATGGACGTCATCGCCTACGACCCCGTGGTTTCGGTGGAGCGGGCGGAGCTGTTCAACGTCGCGCTGGTCAGCCTCAATGACCTCCTCGAGCGTGCCGACTTCGTTACCGTGCACGTGCCACTCGTCGATTCGAATCGCAACCTGATCGGTGGGCCGCAGCTGGCGCTGATGAAACCGACGGCGCGCCTCATCAACACCGCGCGCGGCGGAATCGTCGACGAGGCGGCTTTGTGCGAGGCCCTGCAGGCGGGCCGGCTGACCGCGGCCGCGGCCGATGTGTTCGCGACCGAGCCTCCCGGCGACAACCCGGTGCTCAAGCTTTCCAATTTCATCGCCACGCCGCACATCGGCGCGTCGACGCTGGAGGCGCAGGTGTCTGTCGCCTTCGACGTTGCAGAAGAAGTGGCCGCCGTGCTTGCGGGGGACCTGCCGCGCTTCGCTGTCAACGCGCCGGCGTTGCCGCCCGAGGAGCTTGCTTATCTCCGTCCTTTTGCCGAGCTGACCGAGCGTCTCGCCGCGCTGCATGCCCAGCTCTACGGAGGTCGGGTGGGAACGATCGAGCTCGATTTCGAGGGCGAGCTCGCCGAGCATGATGTGAACCTGCTGGTCGCGTCGGCGATCAAAGGCGTCGTCCAGCCTTTCACCGAGGAACGCATCAACGCGGTCAACGCGCGCTTGATTGCTGCCAACCGCGGGATTCGTCTGGTCGAGCGGCGCAGCCGCTCGCACAGCAGCTACGCCAGCCTGATCACCGTCCGCATGCTGGACCACGAGATCGCTGGCACCCTGCTGATGGGTGAGCCGCGCGCGGTGCGAATCGACTCATTTCGGGTCGACTTGATACCGGAAGGGCGTTTTCTGGTCAGCCGGCACGAAGATCGTCCAGGCGTCGTCGGCAAGGTCGGCAGCATTCTCGGCGAGCACGACGTGAACATCGCCAGCATGCAGGTCGGCCGGGATGCGCCGCGCGGCAACGCGATGATGATCCTGGCGGTCGACGACCGGGTCGCGCAAGATGTCTTGTTGCGGCTGCGAGAGGTAGAGGGGATGTCGGATCTGCGTTATGTAGAACTGCTCCAACACTCCGACGCCTGACATCCGCGCTCTGCCGGGCGTCAGGTACTACCTGGCACGGGCGGGCGATCCGGGCAAGCTGGTGGCGCCACCGTACGACGTTCTGTCGGATTCAGACGTCGCCCACTATCGCTCCATGTCGCAGTACAACGTCGTGCATCTGACGAGGCCGGGCAGCGATTACGACGGTGCCGCGAGAAATTTCGAGAGGTGGCTCGACGATCGGATCCTCGAGCCGGACCCGCGGTCGATGTACGTGCATGAGGTGGCTTTCGATGGGCGTGTTCGCCGGGACCTGGTCGCCGCCCTGCGCCTGCAGCCCTATGCCGACAAGGTGGTGCTGCCGCACGAGCGGACGCACCAAGGTCCGAAAGAAGACCGCCTGGCCCTGCTTCGCGCGACGAAGGTCAGCCTGGAACCGCTCTGGTTCCTGTACGAGGGCAAGGGCAGCGGCGTCCCCGAGGTCCTCGAGCGGGTTGCGGCGAGGGCGCCGGCGGTCAGCTTCGCCGGGCCCGAGGACACGACTCACCGGTTCTGGGTGATCTCCGATCCGGCGATCCACGCGTCGATTCACGCCTCGCTCGAACAGCTGCCTGTCCTTATCGCCGACGGCCACCATCGCTACGAAACCGCGCTGGCGTATGCCGAGGAGGTGGGCGGAAGCCCGGACGCTGCGTCGCGCTTCACGCTCGCACTCCTGACCGACATCGCCGATCCGGGTCTGGTCGTGCTGCCCACGCACCGCGTCATGAAAGCCGGTATCGCTGTCACCGGAGGCGAGCCGAAAGCCTCGCTCGAAGAGACGCTGGCCGCGCTGCGTGGCCGGGTGGCGGCCGGCGCGTATCGCAACCACCTGTACCAGGTGCTTCCCCTGGAAGGCGATCTGGCCCTGGTGGAGCTCCACGAGCAGGTGATCGACAACCTGCTCGGGACGCGAAACCCCGAGGATTTCCTGCTTTACACCCGGGACCCGGAAGAGGCTGTGCGGTGGGTCGACGAGGGCGTCGGCACCGCCGCCTTCTTCCTCGACGCGCCGGATGTCCGCGAGGTTTTGAAGCTGGCTCAGGAAGGGAAGACTCTTCCCCAGAAGACGACCTATTTCCACCCGAAGCCACCCTCGGGGATGGTGTTCGATCGGCTGGAACGAGATCGACGTTTATAGTCTAGGAACCAAAATTGCCGACTTACGGATACCGATGCACCAACTGCGGACACCAGTTCGAGATTCAGCAAAGGATGTCGGACGAGTCGCTCAAGGTATGTCCCAAATGCCAGGGCAAGCTGACCAAGGTCATCTACCCGACGGGGGTTGTCTTCAAGGGCAGCGGCTTCTACACCACCGACTACAGGGGCGCGGGCAAGGAGTCGTCGGGCAACGGCGCCGCGCCGAGCGCTGACAAGAAGCCCGAGACGAAGTCGGAATCCAAGTCTGACTCAAAGTCCGAATCCAAGTCGGGATCGAAGTCGGAATCAAAGTCGGATTCCGGCGATTAGGTCTTTTTAGAGGGAGTGCACGTGGCAAACATCCAGGAAGTCACCGACAGCGACTTCGAGACCGCCGTTCTGAAAGCCGACAAGCCGGTGCTCGTCGACTTCTGGGCGACATGGTGCGGGCCTTGCCGGATGATCGCCCCGATCGTGGAGCAGATCCACGGTGAGCTGGGCGACAAGATCAAGGTCATGAAGATGGACATTGACGAGAACCCGTCGGTGCCGATGCAGCTCGGGATCATGTCGATCCCGACCGTGATCATCTTCAAGGACGGGAAACCTGCGGAGCGGACTGTCGGCTATCGCCCGAACATGAAGGGCGACCTGAAGGCCAAGCTCGAAGCGCTGATCTAAGGCGATCGCCGCTTCGTCCGGCGTCAGCGTCGGCTCCGATGGTGTGGCCCGGTGCTGGTGGTCGGATTCTGACGATCTGTACCGCCGTTACCACGACCTCGAATGGGGCCGGCCCGTGGCCGACGACCAGCGGCTGTTCGAGAAGCTGATCCTCGAAGGCTTCATGTCGGGGCTCAGCTGGCTCACGATCCTGCGCAAGCGGGACAACTTTCGCGCCGCGTTCCGCGGCTTCGACCCGGCTGCCGTCGCCCGTTTTGGCGCTCGCGACGCGGCGCGGTTGATGAACGACGCCGGCATCGTCCGCAATCGGGCAAAGATCGACGCCACGATCAACAACGCCCGTCGCTACGCAGACCTGGTCGAGGAGTTCGGGAGCTTTGGCGCCTATGTCTGGCGCTACGCACCCAAGCCGCGGCGCCGCCTGCTCGAGCGCGACGAGCTGATGAGGATTGCTTCCAGCGAAGAAGCCGCCGCGATGAGCAAGGACTTGCGCCGTCGCGGTTGGGGTTTCGTCGGGCCGACGACGGTCTATTCGTTCATGCAGGCGATGGGCCTGGTGAACGACCACATCCGCGGGTGCGCGGCCGGCCTCGAGGTCCAGCGCCTGCGCAGGAAGTTCGCGCCGCCGCGCTAACCTAGGCCCTCACCGGGGATGTATGGGAGCTGGTGCTCCCCGCGGTCTTCAAAACCGTTTGCGGGGCGCTGTTGAGGCGTCCTGGGTGGGTTCGATTCCCATCCATCCCCGCCAAATTTGACTGCCATGACAGCCAAGATGACAGCCACAGCCGCGGACGTTTGCAGGCGCCAGCGAACGCCTTTGGACGCACGAGCTGGGTCACCTTAGCGGTGGACCAAGAGCCGTTTTAGGCTCGCGAGGCACACGGCGGCAGTGCGACGGATTCCAGTCAGGACATCAGGATTCGGATTGCCCGGACCGGAACGGTGTTGTCATATTTGGGCCGCGTGGGGGAAAAGCAGCCAGGGGGTTCAGGCCACCTCGCCACCTGCCGCGCATGATCAGGAAGCCAAGCGAGAGAGGCAGCCAAATCAAAATCGCCGCGCGGATGCCAATAGCCGGCAATTGACCAGAAACAATGCCAGTGCCTATCCAGACGATGTCATCAAGCGACATCGATCCGTCGATCGCAAGCCATGCTGACACGACCAGGCCGACGTAGTCGTATTCATGCAGGTGGACGGCAGACGTCAACGTGCCGACGATTCCGATCGCAAGGGCGACTCGAAGAGATCGCCGATTTAGCCAAACCCCAATCAGCGCGATCGCCGCAAAGACTGCCTGCCCGACCAACAACGAGGCGCGCGGTCCGAATGGCGATAGCAGTGGCGTAGCCGTGAAGCTGGGATCCGACGCGGCCCAGGCCATGACACCACCGTATGTCCCGATGCCGGTAGGTCCGAGGGCGGCGGCGAACAGCGCAACTGCGACGCCGGTTGCGGCGAGCCACCACAGCGCCGTCAATCGAAAGCCGCAGATAAAGAAGACAGCCGGCAGGAGGATCACGTCCTGCGGCTTGATGCAGCTGGCGAGCCCCAGGAGGACACCGGCCCACCGCTGGTGTCCACGTTGAGCGCACCACCATGAAGCAACAACTAGTGCGTAAAGAAGTAGCTCGGGCTGTCCGCGTTCAATGGCGAAGGCCGCTGGCCAAAGCGCCAGCGAGCTCAAAAACGCGAGGGTCCATGCGCTTCGACTGCGGCCAAACACGAGTCCTGAAGCGACACCGATAGCGGCGACGTTCAGGCCGGTCCAGAGGTAAAGATCGAGCGAAAATGGCAGCGGGGTCAGGATCGCAATCAGCCACGCGAGCAGGGGTGGATTCAGATACGTGTACAGCGGCGCAATGTTTGCCGACCCGACCACTCCGAAGCTCTGTTTCAGCAGCTCAAGCTTTGATGGGTCGTACATGTGCGGCCAGCCCCAGGTGGCACCGGCCTCGGCCGCCAGGTAGAAGACCCGAAAGTCGTTATTTCCGGGCTGAGTGCTGACGGTTCCAACAAAGCGCCAGGCTTCGAACAGAACCGCCCAGGCCGCCACAACGATCGGAATGGCGATCCGCAACGGAGGGAGGCGTTTGCTCGGGCCCCGCCTGACAGCCTGAGGAAGGCTGGGTCGCCTTAGAGCCAAGGAGATCACGGCGGTTGCCATCACACCCGGTGCTGCACTAAGTGATCAATGGGACATCTGTCCCTCGGATGGGAGCGTCGGCTGCAGCGAGTGTGCGGCCCCCGAAAACTGGTCCATTTTCTTAAGCGATCAACAGACCCGTGACCAGTGTTGAAGAGACATTCCTCCCCGATACCGATAGCCCCATCGGAAGTCGACTCGACTTCGGAAATCGGAGCCTCTTCGTCTTCACTTGGGGCGACCAGCTAATTGCGACCGACAAATTGCCCAACTATCTGGTTGAGGCGGAGCCGGTTTCCGACCACCGGGCTGAGAGCGACACCCGTGGCAAGACGCATTGGAGACTCATTTGCCGGCCGCCGTGCGCTTCGCCAACGTTGTCGATGCCTAGCGAAAGATCGGTTCTAGGATCCGGGGCTATGACAGCCAAGGTGACAGCCAACTTTTCGAGTTTCTGCGGACAGGCGCGGACGCCTTCAGATGAGGAAGGAATGGTCTCTATCTCCGGCGGCCGCTTGTCGACGGTTGTGGACGTCTAAAGGGCGGTGTTCAAAACCGTTTGCGGGGCGCTGTTGAGGCGTCCTGGGTGGGTTCGATTCCCATCCATCCCCGCCTCCCAATGTTGCACCGGGGCCACCGTCACGCGGAACCGGCACGCCGTCACTATCGAACAGCACCGGCGCACCTTGGCTGACGTACTGCAGCGCGATTGTGGGTTGCCCATCCGCTCATCCTCAGTTGGCTCGTCCAGCCGGATCTCGATGCGCTCCCAAAGTGCCTTCAGCACGGTGTTCTTTTCAGCCGCGTCACCCTTGCGCCACTGCTGGCCCGAGCGTGAGCAGTTCGCGCGGGTCAACAGCCTTTACCGGCTGCTCCTCCAGCGCCTTGATCTGCGCCTTCAGTTCAGCCACCTTCGCTTGGTATGCCTCGCGGGTGATCGTGCCTTCTGACTCATAGCGGTCACCAACCAGCTCCAACTGCTTCCGCAGGCGCGCAATCTTGATCTCGTTGGTCTCGATGACTGCAGCCGGAGTTGCGGCCGGGATGCCATTCAGAAAGTCAGCAAAGACAGCCTCAACCTGCCCGCGCACATCAGACTCCTTCACACTCTCGCGTGCTAGGTCGCACGGAATCAGGCTGGATTTGGAGCCACACTGGTAATAGACACCCTGGGGGAAGTAGGTGGGGCTGAGCCTGCGTCCGCACTCCTGGCAATACAACAGGCCCAGGAAGATGCATGACCGCTGGCCTTGGGCCTTTCTCTGTACCTTGGAGGCCGGCCGAGCCTGCACGCGGTCAAACACATCCCGCGCATCCAGCGCGCGCCACTTCGCGGGTGGCTCAGCGATATAGCGCCGGTTGGCCAGCATCCCACTGATGACGTCACCTGACCACACACGGTCAGCCCGGTTGCGGTTCCGGTTGCTGATGGGCGCCGAAACCTTGTCGCGGTGCAGCATCTCAGCGATCTGCTTGGCGGATGCTTCACTGGCCGCGTAGGTCTGGAAGATGCGTTGCAGCACTGGCGCCGTCTCCTCATCCGCAACCATCTGCGGCCACTTCTCTCCGGCCGTCTGGCGCTCATACCTGTAGCTATAGGGTGCTGTGCCGGTGGCATATCCCTGCTCCTGGGGGTGCTCGTGCGCCTTGCTCAGCCGGATGCCTGTCTCGCGCGCTTGCTTGCAGCCAATCAGACCGTCCAGCCCCCATCGGAATTCGCCATCAGGTGTGGAGTCGTAGTGGCTGCCATCTCCCATCGCCAGCACCCTGCCCAGAAATCATTTGGGAATCACGCGAAGTTCGCCTGTGGGACGCGAAAATTCTTTCAGCCGGGGTGGCAACATTTGAATTGACACTCTTTAACGAAGTACCTCGGCCCCGGAATTTGAGATAGGAGCCACGTTGAGCGATTCATCGCCCATTTCCCCCGACACGCCCGCGGTGGTTCCTCACTATGGCCGCCAGGACGCCCGAAAGCTGCTCGCGCGGGATATTTTGCCTTTGCCCCCCTCAGCGCCTGAGGACTGAGGTCTTCATTGGAGCCAGAAGCAAGTCCACGAATTGATCGGCCGCCCTAACCGCGCAAATCCGTTTCGACTAAAAGTATCGGGCCGCCTTTTGAGTGGCGGCCCGAAGACCCCTTCGTTTATTCGAGAGTGCTTTTAGGTGTGCATCGGCGTAACGGTCACCTGGAACGAGACGCCGGGTGCTGTCATGCCGAAGAAGTCGACGGTCGAGAGCTTGGCTTTGGCGGCTGGCCCGATCGGCATGAACTCGCTCGGCACAGTCATCACCGTCCCGGTCCCCAGGAATCCGCCGCTGGCCGTGTCTACCTCATCCACGACGACAATCCAGAGGGCTCCGTTGAAAGGGGCGACGATGTAGTGGCCGTCGGCGTGGAAGTGCTGGGCACCCTGGAGCCCTGGTGCGTGACTGTCGGCCAGGTGGCTGCAGCCGGTGAGCTCGGCATCGAAGGTGCCGTCCTGATTGAAGACGGCCCAGGCCCAGAACCCGCCCAGATTGTTGCCGCAAAAGGACGGGTTGTTGCAGTTAAACGACGCCGTGACCTGGTAGAGCTGGACGTTCCCGCCACTGTTGCCATAGCCGGCTGCTACAGGCAGCGACCCGGCGACAGCCAGCAGGCCAGCTATCAATAACCCGAATGCAAATCGGCCGGCTTTTCGCATAGACAAATCCTCCCTTAGTGCCAGACGCAGGCCAGTGGTTTGGCCTGGATAACTAGGTCATCCTCCGAAATGGCAATTGGTTTCGCAATAGGATGTCTGTCCTGCGCCCGTGACAGGTCAACGATGTGGTTACACCTGGAGTTAGCACCACCCGACTGGACCGGCTACTGCCGCAGCGGTTTTCCAGACCGCTTGCAGATCCTCAGCCTCGCGTGCGTCCTCATATCTATGTGAGGGCGGAACGTCGCGATAACCCTCGGTTAGCGCGAGCACGGAGCCAATCCATGAAGTCGCGGCGGGCGGAATCCGAGTATGTGTGGACGACGGAGTCGAGATGCGCTCTGCGTCATCGCCTTAACCGCATGATGATGCTCGTGCAGGGAGTCGAACCCTGAACCTTGCGATTAAGAGTTACCTGACTCTCCGTGTCATAGCGTTTCACCAGTGCCGTGGCGTGTCACGGTTGAGCCGTCAAATAAGATGTCAACCCGAGCCGTCGGCATGAACTCGGTTAGTACGCAACCCTGGTTGCTCGCTAGCAGCTTGAAATGCCCGCCCAAAGAGCGTATGACGGGAATGCGCTAGCACGCCCATCATCAAGGCACCAGGGAGGTTTGAAGCCTATGGTGAAATTCGAGATCTCCACGCACATCAATCGACCAGTGGCTGAAGTGTTCAAGTACATGTCGGATCCCACTAAGTTGCCCGAGTGGAACTCCGTCGTCGAAGAGGCGACACCCTCCGAAACTCCGGTCAGAGTCGGGACCAAAATCCAGGTGAGGGCTCGGTTCCTCGGCCGGAAGATAGATTCGCCGTCCGTGGTGACTGAGTACGAAGTCAACAAGCGATACACGAACAAGTCCGAGAGGCCATTCGCGCTCACGATCACCAACACCTTTGAGACCGAAGGTGGCGGAACCAAGGTCGGCGCGATTTTCGACGGCGACGCAGCCGGATTCTTCAAACTCGCCGAGCCGATCCTCGCGCGGATCGCGAAGAAGCAATTTCAAGCCCAGCTCGACACGGCGAAGGAACTCCTGGAGGCGCAGGTTCCAGTCCAGACGTAACACAAAAGAGCGGGCGGCTAGCGCCCACCCTACCTCCGCTGCAACGGCCTCGCGTACATTCGATTCGAATAGGGGGGCCGCCCCGATCAAGATGCCGCAGCTCGGCGAATTGGTGAGCAAGGGAACTCGACGAGTGGTTCAAGCACGAGGCGATTCGTCAATGGAGAAGAACCTCGGGTCGAGGTCGTGACTGCACCGAGCGTCGTTCTCAATTAGAGGAACAAGCTGGAGAGGCGCCCAAGGAACAGCTACTAGTGCTCGCGCACGGAGTCGAACCCTGAACCTTGGGATTAAGAGGCTGCGGGCATGCTGTCAGGGAGTGTCAGAGAGTGTCTGCGTGAGCTTCAGGAGTGGGAGCACTTCTACAATTTCGAGCGCCCGCACGCAGCTCTAAAGGCCAGACGCCCTATGAGCGGCTGCGTCAGAAAACCGGGATCCCAGTGTCAGGGAGCACTGTCAGCTGAACAAAGCATCAGCCCAAGGCCTTTGTCGCCAATCAGCCCCGAACTTGCACAGCATCGTGCTGCTCGCGCAACGAGTCGAACCCTGAACCTTGGGATTAAGAGTTCCGAGGCCGTGCATCCCTTGCGCGGGTCTTCTTCATATGTGTGAGCGATCTGCAGTCACTGCGCCGAGCGTCAGCGCCAGCTTCAGATTGACCAGCGCCCGCCTGGCTGAGACCTAGGGCAACTGCCTAATCGATTGGCGGGTCAGCTCGTACGCAACTCGACAGGGCGTAGGCCCCGTTATTGACTGACGAGTGGTCGACCTCCGTATGTCTGTAAGGGGGGCAGAGATGGAGAGCCAGAAACTTCGCTCTTGTTTTCGTGGCGTGCTGGCGTTGGCAACCGCTGTCCTGGTGGTCGTAGGCTCAGCCGCCTCGGCCTCGGCGGCCAGAAACGCATATTCGGTTACCAACCTGGTGTCTGGGCAGGCGCTCGACGCGGACCTTGTCAACGCTTGGGGGCTGACGTCACTACCGGGGTCACCATGGTGGGTCGCCGACAACGGGACCAACGTCTCCACTCTCTATAACGCCGACGGCACCAAGCGGCCCCTGAAGGTGCAGGTGCCGAACGCACCGACAGGCGCCGTCTCGAACACAGAATCGCGGTTCGTCGTCTCGAACGGGACCTCGTCAGGCCCGGCTGTCTTCATCTTCGCGACCGAAGAGGGCAAGATCCTCGGCTGGAACCCGAATGTGTCGATGACGCAAGCGCAGGTCGCGGTCGATGAGTCCAGCCTCGGCGCCGTCTACAAGGGCCTAGCGATCGCCTCGACAACCACCGACAGCTTTCTCTATGCGACCGACTTCCATAACCGCCGAGTCGACGTTTTCAACGGCAGCTTCGAGCCAGCCAACGCGCCGGGCGCGTTCGTCGACCCGAAGATCCCGGCGGGCTACGCGCCTTTCGGTATCCAGAACGTGGAGGGCACGATCGTCGTCACGTACGCGGAGCAAGACGCCGACCGACATGACGACGTCGCTGGCCAGGGCCATGGTTTCGTGGACCGTTTCGACACGAGCGGGGCCTTCTTAGGGCGTGTGGCCACCCATGGCCAGCTCAACTCGCCCTGGGGGATCGCGCCGGCCCCAGCGGGGTTTGGCGCCTTCGCCGGCGACCTCCTCGTCGGCAACTTCGGCGACGGGCAGGTCAGCGCCTTCGCGCCCCAGGAGGACGGCACCTACGAGCTCGTCGGCCAGCTCCGGACGGGCGACC
>Ga0066697_10001000_pt1 | contig 11192 bp, 9 predicted proteins | sample GraSoiAngelo_146_FD_66451 | JGI IMG/M metagenome (GOLD analysis project Ga0066697, IMG submission 66451) | Grasslands soil microbial communities from the Angelo Coastal Reserve, California, USA - 14_1009_05_30cm | ecosystem: Environmental > Terrestrial > Soil > Grasslands | place: USA...
CCCCGAATTCCTCTTCTGCACAATTGTACGATTCGGTTATGCCATCGGTGTACAGTGCGAGCGTGTCGCCGGGGTGAAGCTGGCACTCCCCGATCGAGCAATCCCACTCTTTGAAGATTCCCAAGACCGTGGCCGTAGAATCCAGCCGTTCCAGAGTGTTATCGCCCCGGAGGAGCAGGGCGGAGAGATGCCCGCAATTCGCGTAGCGCAAGCGGCCCACGTTGTCGTCGTATTCGGCAAAGAAGAGTGTGGCAAAGGCGCCGTCAGGCGTATTCTCACAAAATAGCCGGTTTACCGAGCGCAACAGCCGTTGCGGCTGATCCAACGCGATGGCGCACTGGCTGCGGAGATTCGCCTGCAGATTGGCCATCAAGAGAGCGGCGGCGATTCCTTTTCCCGAGATGTCGCCGATCACCAGACCGAGCCGCCCTTGCCCTAGATCAAGGTAGTCGTAATAGTCACCGCCAACCTTGTGCGCCTGGATGCAAGTACCCGCATATTCCAGCGTTTTCAGCGGCGGCAGTGTTTGCGGGAAGAGCCTGGCCTGCACCTGCTTGGCAATTTCCAGTTCCTGGGCGGCGCGGCGCTCCGATTCTAGCTTCTCGGTCGTCGCGCGACGCTGCGCTTCGACAGCCTGGGTCATCTCGTCGAAGCTCACTAGCGAAAAGGAATTCCCGTCGACATCTCTGAAGCGTGCGAACACTCCACCCCAAATGGGTTCCTGCTCTCCGAGCAGCATCGATGATGGCGTTGAAGCAGGGGCTTGCTCGGGGCGCTCATATTTGATGCGCTTCAGCCGAGGCGCAAGCTGAAAGCGCACCCCGCGCTTGGACCATTCCTGAAACTTGGCAGCGACATCTTCTGTGACAAAGACAACTTGCGTGGAGCGGCCGATGAGATTGTACTCACGAGAATTGGGCTTGGGAACAACAAGCGAAAGGATCGCGGACCCATCCGGAGGGGCGACGGCCACCCAGCGGTCACCGGATTGAAGCCTGGTATCAAAGGCCAGATGGAAGCCTAGCTGATCGAGGTAGAAACGCAGACTTCGATCTTGATCGCGCACGAAAATGTTAACGCAATGCAGGCGAAGGTATAGGTCCGGTCGACTCGCCCGAAACGCGGCCCCGTCCGTCCCATAGGATGAGGGAGAGCTGCCCATCGGCGTCATTATATGTCCGAACAATATGTCCGAACACTGTTCTTGGTTGTGGTTCGCGCGCGAGGGACCTAGCGGGTTGGATTGTGTTGGTGGTCAAGGCGACAAAAACAACTGGGGGCAGGAAAGACTCTTTCCTCCGAGCACAGCCTGAGCTGTGCCACTCTAAACCGTTCCTCACGCAGGATTGAACTCCGCGCGGCGGATCATTTCTTCGCTGATGCCGCGGGCTTCGCGGAGGGTGGTCGCCAGCTCGGCGTCATTGCTTTTCGCGTTCTCTCGCAACAGCCGTCCGAGTTCTTGGTCAAAAAGATCGCGGATGAGTTCCGGCGTGTGACGAACCGGCGCGCCTCCCTCATCGAGGACTTCCACTTTGTCGGAATGCTTCATGCGCTGGGCGATCATCAACCGGTAGATGCGGTCGGTGGCGAGATCTTCCATGTAGCCATCAAGGAGACTCGCACCCTTGCCGTTGAGCACGCCGTGGCGGTAGCGAATGACGGTCCGAACTGCGGCGCGCGTTCCGGCTAGCGTGCGTTTGCCAACCCCCGTGGGAATCGGGCGAAGATCGGGATGTGTGCCGGCGTTCGCCGGCCGCGCCTGAAGCTGGTTGGGGGCAGGGAACTGGCTCACCGCAATTTCGTTTTGATCGGGATGCCCGGTCCAGGCGCCGTCCATCAGCGAGTTGGCTTCGTTCTTCTTGTCTTCCGCGAGGGCCTTCAACGCGCGAGCGTTCAGCTCCGGGTCTTCGCGGCTGGGGAAGAGTGCGGTCATGCCACCGATCGCGAGCATCCCGTGTTTGTGGCAAATCTCCGGCAGCAGATTGCGCAAATTCTGGAAGAACGCAACATTATGCGGAATGGTGTTGCGATCGGGAAGTACCCACTCGGGATTTTCGAGATTGAAATGGATCAAGCTGGCCATATAGTCCCAGCGGCCGAGATTGAGTCCCACGATGTGGTCACGAAGATTCCAAGCAAATTCTTCCATCTGGAAAGCGAGCGGATGCGATTCGACCAGCGCCATGCACTTGATGGCGTTCGTTGGCAGGCCCTTGAGGCGGGCAATGATCTGGAAAAGATCGCGCCACCAGAGAGCCTCGTCGGCGGATTCGGACTTGGGAATGTAAATACAAAGAGGATGCTTCAGCGCGCTGAAGTCCACCTGATACGCGACCATGGCGACGTCGAAGAGCGAAGCCGGAAGCAATTCCCCGGGCAGAATGCCAGCCTGGTGTAAGTGCAAGCCACGGGGCCGCGTGAAAATTACCGTGGCGCTAGGATGGATGCCCACGGCTTTGTTGCGCTTGCGGTCGAAGTAGGTGAGACCGCCGGCGAGCGCTTCGAGAATATTCTTGATGCCTTGCGAATGGTGCTCCCAGGCGTTGGCGATGGAGTCCTCCAGATCGAGCATCACCCCGGGAGCGCCGGAATTCAGCATTTTCACGACAAGATCGGCGTCATCGGCGGGCCCGGTCATCTGGTTCCGCTGATCCGCGCACCAGGCGGGAAGCTCAATGCGCCACGAATTTGTTGTCGCCACGGCGGGCGGCAGGAAATCGGGAACCTTGCCGCCGTGGGCCTCGCCCAGGGCGTAATCGCGGCGGGCGATCAACGCGCGCTGCCGCAGTGTGAGCGCGGCGTGTAGCGGCGCAAGAAATTCGACAAAGCCCGCAGGGAGATCGCGAGCAGCGTCGAACTCCGGTGGAGCGGAATTGACCGCCACGACGCGATTTGAAAAGGGCCAGGGAGCGAGCCCCGGATTTGGCTTGCTGCTAGCGGTAGTAGCCATGCTGGAGGTCAGTCCTTTCCAGTACGAAATTCGAACGGAAGCGGGTTGCCGAACTAGCAGGGCACCATCCCCCTTCCTTCTACCGGAGCATCGCCGCAGCCGCAAGATGGTGTTCAGTATGCTGAACAATTATTCTATACTTGGGCGATAACTATTTTTTATGGGGGCGGCCATGGCGGCCACGGAGACCAGTCCGGCCACAGCGGTGGAGCGGGCACTGAGTATTCTGGAAGCAGCCGCGCAAAGGCGCGAGGGGCTGACCAACGCGGAGATCAGCCGCAAGCTCGGGATACCGAAGAGCTCCGCGAGTTACATCCTGAGGACTCTAGAAAAACGCAGCTACTTGCGGCGTGAAGCGGAAACCGGGAGGTATCGGCTGGGCTTGAAAATATTGAGTCTCGGTGGAGATGCCCAAGCCAACCTGGACATCGCAGATGTGGCGCTGCCGTTTATGAGGTCGCTGGTGGAGCGAATTCACCTGACCGTGCACCTGGCGGTCTTGGACCAGAGCGAAGCGGTTTATATCGAGAAGGTAGAGGCGCCCGGATTTTTCAAGGTGAACACGTGGGTGGGGAGGCGGATGTTTCTGCATTCCACGAGCGTCGGGAAATGCTTGCTGGCCTGGCTGCCGAAGCATGACGTGGAGGCCATCGCCAAGCAGCACGGTCTGAAGAAGAGAACGCCGGAGACCCTCACCAGCCTGCCAAAACTGCTCGCCGACCTGGAGCACGTGAAGCAGTCGGGTTACGCGGTGGATGACGAGGAAAACAGTTTGGGTGCGCGGTGCCTGGGAGTGCCCATCTTCGACACCCTGGGAAATGTAACGGCAGCGCTTGGCGCCAGTGGGACGCTGACGCAAACGGATCAGACCAATATGCCGCGGATCATCGAGGCATTGAAGGAAACAGCGCGGCGGATATCGCGGCAACTATACAAAGCCGGAGTACCAGGAGCCGCCTAGCGAGTGGCCCGGTGCGCGCGAAGTATACCTTGGCCTAGCCCGCGACGACCAAATTGTTCCTGACAGAGAAAACGTTGGGAACTTGATTAGCTCGCAGGCCGGCGAGATTCTTGTCAGCCTCGTTGTCGACAACCCCTTCCAGCGTAACGTTGCCATTCTTCACGATGATATGAATGGAAGGCACGGCCTGAATGGAGTAACGCGAGAGCCCGGCGTCCCCATAAATGGCGCGGTACAAGGCACGACGGAGCTGGTCATCCATTGGCGAGAGTGGAAGGACCTCAATGTTGTTCACGACCGAGGCGACTCCCTCGATGCTCTTCACCGCAGCCTCGGCGTCGGATTTCAAGACCGGCCGGGTCACCTGGCCGGATAGAGTGACCTTGTCGCCGTCCACCTGATACGCGAGATTGTCGAACACGGAATACCACGGCAGCATGACCAGCTGGTGACGGACTTCCTTGTGTAGTTTTTCCCGATACTTTGATTCGCTGCGTTGTTTTTTTTCATTCTGCGGCCGAGCGGCGGCGGAATAGGGCAACGCTACCATCGGCGTGGCAAGCAGCGCGGCTACAAGCAGGGCACAGAGTTTCTTTCTCATGATGGCCTCCCGGACAGAAGTTCTATGGTTCTTGCACCAGTTAGATTCAAGATGCAAGCCAAATGGGTGCACGGTTCGGTGCCAGGGTCAGGTGCTAGCATACTCTCTACATTGGCCGCAAGGAGTGTGGGATTGTTTTCGGAAAGGGAGACTTTGTGAGAGTAACAGTGTTGAGCGGACGTGGCTTGAGGCGTGGAGAATAGCTTGATGCTGGTCATTGCGCATCGCGGAGCATCGGGGAACGCGCCGGAAAATACCATGGCGGCGTTCAAGAAAGCTGTTGCCCTGGGAGCCAATTTCATCGAGACGGATTTGCAGCTTTCACGCGATGCGCGTTTGGTTGCCATTCACGATGCGACGGTGAATCGAACGACCAACGGGCAGGGGACAGTGCATGATATGACGCTCACGGAGCTGCGGCGGCTGGATGCCGGGTCGTGGTTCGGGAGTGAGTTCGCCGGAGAACGCATCCCCACACTGGACGAAATCCTAGCGTTTTCCAAGAAACATGATGTGGTGTTTTATTTGGAGATCAAGCCGGGCGGATCCTGGGGCGGGGAACACGCGTTGATTGGCGCGCTGCGCGAATCGGGAGAGATACCGCGGGCGGTGGTGATTTCTTTTGACGCCGCGATCGTACTGAGTTTGCGGAAAATCGAGCCGACGCTGATGACCGGGCTGCTGTACGACGGACAGATCGAAAATCCACTGGAGAAGGCCGTCGCCATCGGCGCGCGGCAGCTGGCCGTGCGGGGAGATCTGGTGACGCCGGCGCTGATTGCCGAAGCCCGCAGGAAAGATCTGCAGGTGGTGTGCTGGACGGTGAATCATCCCGCGCACATGCGGCTGCTCGCCGCAGCGGGAGTAGACGGAATCATGAGCGATTATCCGGACCGCTTGGTGGCGGCGGTGAGAAAAGTAGCCGAGAGCATCCCCTGATAGCGAGACACCCAAGTCGCGAAGTTCCATCCAAGAGATGAAGGACCATCGAAGGTCCATCACGAACCAGCCAGCAGAGAATGAATCGCGGCGAGTTGGGCGACGGGGAGCTGTTCGGCGCGAGAGTCGGGACGCAGGTTTAGCGTGGCGAGCGCTTCGCGGACACGATCGGGTTTGGCAAGAGACCGCAGATTATTGACCAGCGTCTTGCGTTTCTTCGAGAAACACAATTTCACAAAATTCAGGAAACCAGATACGTCGCTGAGGGACAGCTTTGCGCGTTCGCCGGGCAGGCGGAGGGTGACGAGGGCCGAGGTGACTTCCGGTGGCGGCGCGAATGCTTCCCGAGGAATTTCGAAGACAAATTCGGGACGCGCGTAGAACTGGGTGACGACGGAAAGGTAGCCGTAATCACGTGTACCCGGTCGCGCAGCGAGGCGTAGAGCGACTTCGGTCTGAATGACGACGTGTATTTCGTCGATGAAATCGGCAAACGTGAAGAGGTGATGAAGGATCGGCGAGGTGATGTAGTAAGGAAGATTGCCGTAGAGGCGGATGCGGCCGCCGGAAGCGATGGCCGCGAGGTCGGCTTCGAGAATGTCGCCGGGGATGACCGTGAGATTAGAGAATTCTTGCGCCAGGTGGCGAAGGCCCGCGATGAACATGGGGTCGATTTCGATGGCGTGAACGGGAGCGCCAGCGGCGAGGAGGTGTTGGGTCATCTCACCATGACCAGAACCGATTTCGATCCAGCAATGTTGATCGTCGCGCGGGAGCGGAACGGTAGAATGACGCGAAACGCGGATGGCGCGAGCGATCTCTTCGCGCCAGTGGAGATCGGCGAGGAAGTGTTGGCCGAGGCGTTGACGAGCCATGGGAGGATCAGTGTAGCAGGGGAGGTGATGAGTGACTCGTGTCCGCGCGAGCGAACATGGGCAGCGCGAAACCGGACAGAAACGCAAAGTGGAGGATGGGGAATATGGGAAGCCGCCCCACGCTGGGAGTTATCTTGGAACCCCATGTGGCCGGCGGTAAGCTCGATTGCGGCTATTCGCGATCGTTATCCCAGGACAGAAGATTTCGAGTCGTCGACTGCCGGTTGGCCGTTGCCGTGGTCAGCACGTGCGGCCGAGTTGGCGGAAAGCGCAATCAGGGCTTCAGCCAGTGGTCACGGCCTTCGAGGACGAAAGCATCGTCGTTTAGATGGGGATACGCGGCGTAGACACGATCGATCTCTTCTTGCTGGCCGGGGCTTAGGGTTTCCTGGGGATTCAAGCACCAGATTCCTTCAAGCAGGCCTTGTCGCCGCAGGACCTCATGCAGGCCGGCGATGCAGCCGGCGAAGTGGTGCGACACGTCGAAAAAGGCCGCATTGGCATCGGTAATTTCGACGCTCCTTTGGAGCAGGTTCTTGGGAACGCTTCCTGTTCCGGACACGACGGCATGGCATTCCTCTAAGAGACCGACGGCGCGGCGAGTCCATACCGCCCAGTGGCCCAAAAGGCCTCCTACAATGCGGTATTCCTGCGCGCGTCCGTGGACCTGGAAAACATAGGGGCTGACGAGATCCAGAGCGATATGGTCATCATTTCCGGTGTATAGCACGATGTCTCGCCCGGATTCGGCCACGGCGCGGATGACATCCTGGGTTTGGTAGCGGTTGAAAGGCGCAATCTTAATGGCCACAACATTTTCAATCTCGGCGAACTCGCGCCAGAATCTATAAGAGAGTACCCGGCCGCCCACGACGGGCTGCAGGTAAAAACCGATCAGCGGTATGACTTCCGCTATTTTTCGGCAGTGGGCTAGGAGCGCCGAATCCTCCGCATCTTTCATGGCCGCCAAGCTCAACAGGCCGGCACTGTACCCAAAGTTCGTGAGCAACTCCGCTTCCGCGACGGCTTGCGCTGTTTGTCCGCAGATGCCTCCGATGCGGATTAACGGCTCTGCGCGGCCGCGATCGGCGCGGTCCATTTCTTCCCGCGCCAATTGTAAGACCGGCGCGAAGAGCCCGATGCGCGAGTCTCTGATGGCAAACTGCGTGGTGTGAACCCCCACCGCCAGGCCGCCTGCGCCAGCGGCGACGTAGTAACGCGTGAGAGCTCTTTGGTGCCGCTCGTCGAGCCGCCGGTCTGCGGTGAGTGCCAAAGGATGCGCGGGAATCACCGTACCTCGCGCCAAGACTTGCCGAATCCTTGGATCCAGTTCTTTTGCCATCACTAACGCTCTGGCCTCTCCTACTGGCCGCTCGTCCTAAAAGCGTCCGGCACGTTCCTCAAAATGTGTGGGTCTCGCCAACGTGGCACCGCCACGGCTAACCCAGTCCGCGATCCAGGTGATCATCTGCTCGGCGTCGACGCGGGGACGGCCGAAGAGCTCGTACGATTTTTTCGCATTGCTCAAGAGAGCGTCGGCCGATTCCTGTCCTTCAAAGCGAACCGGCTTATGCCAGCATTCACCAAATTGCTCGGCAACGCGACGCACACTTAACAACTCTGGTCCGGCAAGGTTGATCACGAACGGAGGCACCGACGCGCTGCCAAGAGCTTGCAGGCTCATGCCACAGGCGTCTCCCTGCCAGATGGCGTTCAAATAGCCCATGGAAAGCGGGACTGGCTGTCCGGCGTACACGCGCTGCGCAATGTCCACGAGCACGCCGTAGCGGAGTTCGGTGGCGTAATTCAGCCGGAGTATCGACATCCTGGTTTCGTTCCTTCGGCTGAAGTGTTCGAAGATGCGCTCGCGGCCGAGACAACTCATGGCATATTCACCGGCGGGATTCAGCGCGTCCTGTTCCCCGGACCCGCCAAGAGAAACTGGCGAGAGCCCGTAAACATTACCGGTGGAGAACGCCGCAATTCTGCTGTGGCGATATCTTTCGCTCACCAGGCCGGGCAAGAAACTGTTCATGGCCCAGGTCTGCGATTCTTGCCCGGTCGTCCCGAACTTCATGCCGGCCATAAAGACAATGTTGGCGGCATCCGGGAGCGCGGAGAGCGATTTCGGGTCCAGCAAGTCACCGCGCACCGTCTCTACGCCTTGTGCTTGCAACTGCGATTCCAACCTGGGGGAGGAGAATCGGGAGACGCCGATCACCCGCCGCGAAACTCCCGCGATCTCCGATGCCCGTTTCGCCATGCGGGCCAGGGTCGGCCCCATTTTCCCGCCCACGCCCAAGATGACAATGTCGCCATCCAGGGCACCCAGGGTGTCAGTGGCAGCCTCCGTAGGCTCGCTCAGAAGTTCATCGAGTTCCTCGATACTGCGGACGGAGGTCCTCTGGCGCGATCTTGCCGTTCGTTGCTGTGGGTTCATTCGCATAAGCCGCCGAGTGATGACGGTGAGCATGGGATTGTACTCGAAGCGCCCAGGCATCGTCTTCCGGCTTTGTCTTCTCTGTTTCTGACTTTTCTCTGCGGTCCAGATTCCTCAGGAGGCCATTCGAATGGGTTTACAATCTCCCTGAGGAATTCGGCAGCCATGCCCTTGCGCACTATGACCATGGCGGACATCCCGGCTGGATTGCGGCTGAAGGAGATCGCCGGTTGGAATCAGACCGCGGCAGACTGGAAACGGTTTCTGGAAGCCAGCCCGGAAGGTTGCTTTGTCGCGGAGGAAGATGAGCGGGTGTGCGGCACGGCAACGACTATCTCGTTTGAAAATCGATTTGCGTGGGTCGGAATGGTATTGGTTGACCCGCAATACCGCGGCCGAGGCATCGGAACCCAGCTTCTTAAAAGGGCCATCGAATATCTTGACGGGCTGAAAATTCCTGCCATCAAGCTCGACGCGACGCCGCAGGGAAAGCCGCTCTACGAAAAGCTGGAATTCGTGTGCGAATATGAGATTGAACGATGGACTCTGCGTAGGCCCCCCTCCGAAGCGGCGAAAGTGTCCGGTTTCGGCGCGCCCGTGCCGCTATCGCCGGAACTCTTGGAATCCATCTGCAAGGCGGATCAAGAGGTTTTTGGCGCAGACCGAGGTTTCTTGCTTAAGTCCCTCCACGAGGATGCGCCTGAGTTCACCGCCGAGGTTGGGAACGATGGACGGATCGAGGGTTATGCATTCGGGCGGCGCGGATCTTTCGCGGATCATCTCGGTCCTTGGATGGCGAAAGATGCAACCGGAGCTTGTCAGCTTCTCGAAAGATTCGTGGCCCACTCCTCGCGTGGGGTTCAGACCGTGGATTACTTGAAATCAAACGCTATCGCTGGCGACCTGCTAAGGTCCTTCGGATTCTGTTTCTCCCGCTCGCTCACCCGAATGTACCGGGGATCGAATGACCATCCGGGACGATCGGAACTTCTTTGTGCAATTCTAGGCCCGGAGTTCGGCTGAGAGTGTTGGGGCGCTGGACGGATAGTTCACTTCTTCTCTCCCGAACGTAAAATCCTGCTCTCGGGAAGACACGGGGCTTTCATGACGAACCATCGATCAACGCGCATCTTTTACGGGTGGTGGATTGTTGTGGCTGCGTTCCTGAATCTTTTCTTCGCCGTCGGAATCATCTTTTACGGGTTTCCCGTTTTTTACCCAGCATTTGTGGAGTCTCTGGGGTTCCTGCGCGCTCAAGTCACCCAAGGCTTCCTCCTCGGGTTTCTTGTGGCGGGCCTGCCGTTTGGCTTGCTGGCCGGAGCGGTGATCGACCGGATAGGAGCGCGCGGGGTCATTCTGTCAGGAGCGGGCCTCGTCGGCATTTCTCTGCTGCTCATGGGGTCCATGACCAGACTTTGGCATTACGAACTATTTTGCATCATGGAGGTGCTCGGATATGTGCTCGCGGGGCCCATCGCCAATCAAGTCCTCGTTGCCCACTGGTTCCATATGCGCCGCGGCCGGGCGATGGGTTACGCGTATCTCGGGTTAGGGCTGGGCGGAGTCATTTCCCCTCTGCTGGTTCATTTTTTGATGCGCAACTTCGGTTGGCGCCATGCCCTGGAGATTGTGGGCTTGCTCATTCTGCTCGTGCTCTTTCCGGTGGGGATCTGGATTACGCGCTCCACTCCGGGCGAAATGGGTCTGCTGCCAGACGGGGCGGAAAGCGTTGGCCTGACCGAAGAGAGGAATAGCGCCACGGTTTCTCCCGCAAGCGGAGTCGGAGCTGCGATTCGCTCGGCCAATTTCTGGCTCATCCTGGCGGGGTCCACGCTCGTGATGGGCGCTATCGGCTCGGTGATTCAACATTTCATTCTTTTTCTGAAAGATCAGGGCTACTCGGTGACCACGGCTACTCGATTCTCGACAGCTCTGTTGGCGTCCAGTCTCGGCGGCCGGGTAGTAGTGGGCTATCTGGCAGACCGTTTTCGAAAAAAGAACACCATGGCGCTGTTCTACGCATTGCTCAGCGCATCGCTCCTGTTCCTCGGCATGGCCCGTCGGCCCGTTGCGGTTTGGACCTTCGCATTGATTTTCGGCTTCTCCATGGGCGCAGACTATATGCTGATTCCGCTCGTCACGGCGGAATGCTTCGGGACCGCCTCGCTTGGCAAGCTCCTGGCACTGATCATCATGGGCTATTCCCTCGGTCAGTGGGGAGCGCCCTGGATTGCAGGAAGAATATTCGATTCGCAGCACAGTTATGAATTGGCGTGGAAAATCATGGCCGCAGCGGGCTTGTTCGGAGCGGCTGCCATTTACGCGGTCTCGGACAGGCAAAACAAAGGCCGCGCCTAAGCTGGAAAAAGAGGTTGCAGATCAACGACGACCATCCCGCCTCTTCCTTCCTACTACCTGGAAAAACG
>Ga0066697_10001002_pt1 | contig 11174 bp, 6 predicted proteins | sample GraSoiAngelo_146_FD_66451 | JGI IMG/M metagenome (GOLD analysis project Ga0066697, IMG submission 66451) | Grasslands soil microbial communities from the Angelo Coastal Reserve, California, USA - 14_1009_05_30cm | ecosystem: Environmental > Terrestrial > Soil > Grasslands | place: USA...
GTCGAAACGCACAGAATTGGTGATGTTGAAGACATCCCAGGCAAATTTCAGATTCATGCGTTCAGTGACCTTCCAGGATTTTGCCAAGCTGGCGTCTATCCCGAAGAAGCCCTGACCCCGGAAAGCGTTGCGGGTTCCGGCCTCGCCAGGAAACGCAAAGCGCAGGGGAGTGAGGGTCGCTGGAACACCCGTTGTGATCGAGACCCCGGCTACAACTGCTGCGGGATCAGAAAAAGCGATGGGCGCACCCGTCGAAGGATCGTGGAAGAGGCCGGATTTAACTGGAGCCGTCTTCACCATGAAGTCGTTGAAAAGAAAATTGTTTGTGAAACCACGCGTGTCGACCACGCTGAAAGGCAAAGCGCTCGTCCACCGCCCAAGACCCGACAATTGCCATCCTCCGATAACAGCATCGAGCCCGGTGCTGGCTTTGCTGCCCAGCAGCTGGCCGCGCCCGAAGGGTAATTGGTAAACCCAAGTGGTGGTAATTGCGTGGCGGATATCGAAATCCGATGGTGCGTAATTCAGTCTGGGGTTCCACGGATTGGCAATAAAACTCCGTGTTGTGCTTCCCGGCCCAAGGCCGCTTGACGTCGTGGAAGTCGTTCCTTGTGAGTTGGTCCGCTCTGCATCCGATCCCATATCCATCGATTTCCCAAAGGTATAACTGAAGTCCATAAGCAAACCGTGAGCCATTGGGTGACGCAAAATGAACTGGGCCGCGTGATAGCTGCTGATTCCGATGGAGGACCAAGCCATGAGCGAAGAGAATTGGGGATCCCAGAACGGCACCGCTGGGAGAAGGGCGCAGACCGGGCTGACGCCGCCATGGGCCAACGTCGTGTCCAACAGGCCCAACCGGAATGGGGCGCCGATTTCCCGGCCTGGCCGGTTCGCCCATCTGAATCCCGAAAATGAAATAGGGCACGCCGAGCTCCCGCCGGATCCCGTGTAAATGTCTTGCGTGGCGCTGAAACCTCCAGCGGCGGCCGACGGGAACAGATCCTCAAAGAACGGAATCGGCGCAATCACCGCACTCGGGTCTTCGCCGTGCGCCAAGGCGAATTTCGTCATGAGCGTGGCGGCCGTGTAGTAATCCATGCCCGACTTCGGGTCCACAAGATCTGTCGCCGCCGCCAGATCGAGCTGCTGCAGCAGGTGACGCCCCAGCCTCCCCACGTAGGCGCCTTCAAACGTGAACCCACCCGGAAGTTGGCGTTGAACCGACAAATCCATGGCGATGGAGTAAGGCGTCTTGAGACGGCCATCGATTCCGTTGGAATTGAAAGTAAATCCTGCACCATTCGGGTCGTCCGGAGGAGTTGCCGGATAGCTGACGCTCACTGCCGGGGGAGCCAAGACATTGACCGGCACAGTCGTCCTGGACGTATAACGCGGCGCGTTGTCAGGGGTGAGGATGTTTGACGGCGCTGCTTGAGTGCTGGTCAATCCGAAGGAGCCGAATTGGCTGAAGCCGTCTACAATACCTTCGCCGAAATGGTCGTAATACATCCCGATGCCGGCTCGAATGGAGCTCTTGCCTGGACCCCCGAATATGGCCTTTAAGAGACCGTCATTAAACCCAGGGGAAAAGGCAACCGACAAACGCGGAGCGAAGTTGTCCTTGTTTATGGGCCAGTAGGGTTTGCCGCCCCGACCCTGACCGGAAGGCGCGAATGAAAACTCGGGCTGGTTGCCAAGACCCTGCTTTGCGGCGATGGCCCGATTCTCAAACCATTGGTGCAGGTCAATCGTGGGCGCGACCTGCTGGCCATTCATTTCGTAGGGCGTTTGCAGCAAGCTGTGCCGCAAGCCGAAAGTGACCGTCACGTTTGGCCGCAAACGATACGAATCCATTGCATACCATTCAAATTCGTTCGCCTTGAATTGACGAGGGATCACAGTCCCGACCGGCACCAGCGTGGCCTGTGTGCCATCGCGCGAGACCTGATAGTTGTTGTTGGCGTTAATGGTTGACAAAAGGCCGGCGATCGCCGTTACAGCATTATCATAGCTGGTGCCGAAGCCCCCGGACACCGTCGGATAACCGAACGCCGCAGGATCAAAACTCTGCCCCGTCCCGGCAATCGCCGCTTGACTAATATTGCCCGCCCCGCTCGCGGCGGAATCGAAAGAGATCGCATTGGATGAAGTGTTGTTGTGAATGAGGCGCCAATTCGCACCAAATTGCAGGGTGTGCTTGCCCTTCATCCAGGTTAAGTCTTCAGCAACGTTGTGCACGGGCACGTTCAGAAGAGTGCTTCGACTCTCTCCTGTTAGCGGACTAAGTCCAGCAAAATCGGAGAAAGAGGCAGTTCCAGCACCGGTGACGTTCAATCCCTGCCGAATGTAGCCGTAACGAAAATTATTGATCCGATTATTTCCAATGGTCCAAAGGTACCCCGCGGCGATGCCTTTCGAAGTGTCCGTAATCTCTGAGCTCGGAGGGTCCCCGGCAAACTGTGGGGCACCCGAAATTCGGTCGCCCTGCTGAATGCCACGCACGAATAGATGCATGTGACTCGAAAGTTCGTAGTCAACCTTCGCGAGATATGTATTCAACGTTATTGGGTTTGGGGCGGAGAAGGTGAAGCCTCCTGTGTTGAGCCCGTCACCGCCAAAGGTGTTCGGTAAAGGATAGGCGCTGAAAGTGGTGAGGGAGTTAGGATTCGCGCCGGCCCCCCATGGACACGTCCCTGCTGCTTGGCAATTCGGATCCATAGAAGCCAAGTCATCCTTGGGGCTGGCATTCGGACATGCATTTTTCGAAATCGAAGCACTGCTGCAGAGAGTGACGACATTCCCATTGGTATCAAGATATTTGAGATTGCCATCTCGCAATGACTGCGTCGGAACGGTTTGCGTCACCTGCTTGTTCTCGGCGGTTCGCTGGCCTTCGTAGTTGAGGAAGAAGAACAGCTTGTCCTTCTTGATGGGGCCGCCAAGAGATGCCCCGAACGTGTTACGGATGAGGGCCGGAGCCTTGTTCGGCAGTCCAGCTTGCAATTGTGCTGTCTTGTTGAAGAAATCATTGGCATGCCCGAAATTGGTCCGGTTGTACTCGTACGCACTCCCGTGAAGTTGGTTAGTGCCGCTTTTGGTCACTAACACGACCTGTGCGCCTGAGGATCGCCCATTATCGGCGTTGGCATCGGACGTCGTTACCCGGAACTCCTGGAGGGAATCGAGTGTAGAGCGCAAAACCCCCGTGAAAGCATAACCCTGTCTCTGGTCGTTGTTATCGATTCCATCCAGGGTGACATTCGACTGGTCTGAGCGCGCCCCTGCGACCGCTCCACTGCGGCTATCCGTGTCGCGGTTGGAACTGCTGATGTTGTTAAATTTCTGACCGAGGTAGAGCACACCCGGCTGGAGGCTCAGCAAATCGGGAACATTTCGTCCTTCCATGGGTAGCGACTCGACGGTCGCGTTGCTGACAGAATTTCCGATGCTCGCATCGGTGGCGTTGATCGTCTGTGCTTCGCTGGTCACCTCAACAACGCTCTTGGATTCTTGAATCGAGAGGATGAAATTGATGGTCGCAGGCTGGCTGACGAGGAGTTCCGCTTGTTTAGACTGGGCAGCAAAGCCTGTCATGGTTACCGTGATGGTGAACCGGCCGGGAGCAATCTGCGGAAATTCATACGCTCCATTCGAGTCGGTCTTGGTGGTTGCGTGGAAACCAGTCGCATTATTCTTGAGCTCCGCTTGGGCTCCGGGCACCAGGGCTCCCGCCGGATCGGTGACAGTACCTCGCAGGGAGGTCAGCCCGGTCTGCGCGGGCACGCAGTCAGCGAAGCCCAGAATCAGGGCCGATGCCAAAAATACCTTCCAGTGCCTCATGTGAAGTCTCCTCTAAATTGAATCATTGCGGAAGGATCGGAGTCACAACTGTGTGTCTCTTGGCGGAAACGGAAGATTCAAGAGGCGGTCCAGAAGGAACAGTGTAAGAGAGCGCAGTGATGGCGCTCGCGAACTTGCCCACCGAACAGCAGAACTCAAGCAGCGCGGCGTCCATTGGAATCGGCCTACCCCGGCCATCCTCAAGTCTGCACCGTTCGGGACCTGCCCACTCACGGGGCATAACCCTACTATAGTTATGCAAAGTTATGTAAAGAGCGAGTGGCTGTCAAGCGGAAAGTTTGTGGACAACTTGGCAAATCAGTTTGTGGGACCCGGACCTCGTTGCGGCGAAGCTTCTCATGGTTCCGGATCGAGTTGAATGGTGATGATCTTCCTCTTGGTCCCTATTGACCTTCACCCGACTTCTTCACGTAAGTTGCAATCTGCTCGAGAGTCGCAAACCACACGCCGGGCTTGGATTTCATGTAGGTGATCAGCTTCTCGAGCGGCGCAATTCGGGAGCGGTGCCCGGTGATGTGCGGATGCATCGTCAGAATGAACAGCCCGCGTTCCTGGAGGGCGCCGTCGAATTCGGCTTTGTAAACGCGGAACACCGCATCAGGAGAGGGCAGGGAGCCCGCCGCTTTGGGTTCATAGTATGGATAGTCATCGGCGATCCAGTTGATGGGCAGTTCAAGCAAACCAGTCGACCTGCCGTTGGATACTAGATCGTAGGGCTCGTCCATGCCCATGAAACTGGAGTCATACAGAAAGCCAGCCCTCTGGACTTGCTCCAGCGTATGCGTGCTGTACTCCCAACTTGGGGCACGAAACCCAACAGGGCGCTTACCTACTGCTTTCGTCAGATAATCGACGGACTGGGTTAGTAATTGCTGCTCTTTGACGGCATCATTGACCTGTGGGTAACTCTCATGCACCCAGCCATGGACTCCGATCTCATGGCGTCCACTCCTGGTGATCTCTGGAATCATTTGCTGATGCAGCATGGCACTCATGGCGGGGATGTAAAAGGAAGCCGGCACTTGCTGCCGGTCGAGAAGCGCCAGGATACGCGGCAGGCCGGTGGTGGCGCCGTATTCTCCTTCTGACAGAGGAACAGGTAGCGGGCGCTCTCTCCAAAGCGCTTCGTTGTCGACATCGAAAGACAAGCACACTGCTACCAGTGAACCATTTGGCCACTGTTTGGGTGTGAGTTTTCGTCCAACTCGAACGTTCGCGACCGCCTGCTGGATCTGCGCTTCGGTCGCGTCGATCCCGATAGCAGAGACCACTCCAGACGCTTGCGATTGCGACGCCTCCAGGCGACTGGGCGACGTACGCGTGCAAGCGGCGAGTCCGAAAAACGCGAGCACCGAGGCCAAAGCTGCTGCGGAAAAGTTATTGTTACTGTGACACATGGATTGCCCCCTACTAAGGAGCAGTCCGTTCCTACGGAATCGGTTCAGGTTCGGCTGAACCATCCGCGCGAGGATCGGATGCACCAAAGTTAATTCGACGCTTCAAAGTCGTGAGGTACAGCTTGTCCCCTTCTCATCGCAGAGGGCATGCGAACTCTCATTTGATGGCCTTTTTGTCGAAGCTGTTTCAAAAACGTCCGGAGCGACGCGCCACTCCACAAGGATGTCGCAACCGATGGCGCGCGTGCCCGTATCCGGGATGGTGAATCGGGGAGCCTCCCATGGGGCTTGGATGTTCCTCCCATAGTCGGCGAAATTGGAAACGAATTGGGCGTGCGGCAGTGGTTGATTCGAACCGCCCATGATGCCAAAGCCGACGTGAATATCTCCGCGTTCCATGAATGCGGGAATAATAGTGTGGAAAGGGCGCTCGCGTGGGGCCAGTGCGTCTGGATCGTTGGCGTCCAAGACGAACAATTTTCCGCGATTGCGCAACGGGAAACCCAGGCCACTAACCACCACCCCTGAACCGAAGTAATCGTAGTTACTCTGGATCATCGAAGCGATATTCCCCTCTTTATCCACTACCGCTAGGTACGGCGTGTCGCAAGACCTGCGCTCCGGCCTGTGAAGCGAGGACGTGACTCGTTGCGACAATTCCCCGGTCCGTAGTGGCCATGGATCGTCCGTAGGAACAATCTTGCGCATCAGCGGAAAATGAACAGGAGAAAATCACAAAGCGTGCTGCACCGAGTCGCCGCACGGGCACCTCCGATGGATGCCAAGTTGTTCCTAACTCTTCAAGCCAAACGATTCCCTTAAACTCCCGAAAAGCTGTTTTCGCTTGACATTCCGAAAGGTGCGGAATAGCGTACCGCTTCTTGGAGTGATATTGTCGACGTGCAAACCTTCAGAGTCATACCCGTTAAACTTTGCTCCCGGGTTCCGCGCCTCGCGCGGTACGCAAGCGAAATAGCCCTCAGTCCGCTTGCGAAGGACAAAATCACGGCCTGCGGATAGCTGGCCTTCCCTTTAAGGACGGTTCCCGTGACATCACACGGTATGCAACACAATCCACGCGCCGAGAACCTTACTAGAAATATACAAATTTACAAGAAGAAAATGGCCGGAAACACAAAGCAGGCATGCGACGATTCAGAATGGTTCACCAACGGAAACGGAGAGTGAGCATGATAGAAACATCGCGTCGCAGTTTCCTGGTAACACTTGGGGCTTTGACCCTTCTGCCGTTGGAACGCGTGGAGCCTGACCTAGTTCTCCACAACGGAAATTTTTGGACTGTCGACCCCCACAATCCCCGGGCCCAAGCCGTCGCGATCAGCGACGGTCGCTTCCTGGCCGTGGGTTCGGACGACGAGGTTCTTCATCTGGCAAGTTCCCGAAGCCGGAAACTCGACTTGGTCGGAAAAACCGTTTTGCCAGGATTCATTGATGCCCACGCGCACCCTGCCTCCTCCGGCCGCTCGCACCTGCGAAACGTGGATTGCGATCTCCGTTCCATCAAGGCGATTCAGCAGGCGCTTCGCGAACGGGCAGCCAAGACCGCTCCAGGACAATGGGTCCTCGGTTTCAAGTACGACGACACGAAAACGTCGGAAGGACGAAAGCTTCTCTTCAAAGACCTGGATGAAGCCGTGCCGGATCATCCCGTACTGGTTACGCATCGGGGAGGTCACGAAAGGTTTGTAAACTCAATGGCGCTCAAGTTGGCGGGCATCGATGACAACATAACGGACCCGCCTGGCGGAAAATATGACCGAGATTCCTCGGGACATCTCACCGGCCGGATCATTGAGCGCGCGGGCGCGTCGCTTCAAAAGCTCATCCCTTCGAGCTTCACACGGAACGACTACCGCGAAGGTGTGAAGTTCATTTCCAAAGCGATGACCCAGACTGGAATCACCTCCGTGGGCGATGCTCTGGGAGGTCCACTGGATCTTCAGGCGTATCAAGACGCCCACGATTCCGGTGATCTGGGAATGCGCGTCTATTGTTTTATCAACGCCGGAAGCATCGACAAGATGCTTGAATCGGGCGTCCGCACAGGATTCGGCAGCGAATGGGTGCGCGTTGGAGGAATGAAGCAGGTCGCTGACGGTGCGGTTTCAGGGCGCACCGCAAGGCTTTCGCAACCCTACATTGGTTCTAAAGATGACTATGGAACGTTTGCTGCAAGTGAAGAGGAATTGTATGAAAACGGACGAAAAGCCTACGCTGCGGGTTGGCAACTCGGGACGCATGCGAACGGTGATGTCGCGATCGAAAGAGTCTTGAACGTATACGAACGCTTGAACAGCGAGATCCCTCGCAAGGATCCACGCTTCCGCATCGAGCATTGCACGCTGATCACGGATTCGATCATTAAACGCATGCAAGCATTGAGTGTCATTCCCACGCCTTTCTCGACGTATGTCTACTACCACGGAGAAAAAATGCGGTATTACGGCAAGGAGCGTCTGGAGCACATGTTCGCTCTGCGGACTTTTCTGGACGCGGGCTTGCGGCCCACCCAAGCCTCGGACTATCCACCGGGTGAGTTTCCTCCCATGATGGCTCTGCAATCCGAAGTCACCCGTACCGACATGGACGGCAACGTCTGGGGCGCTTCGCAGCGAATTTCCGTAGAGGAGGCGATCCGGGTGGGAACCATCAACGGCGCGCACGCCTCCTACGAAGAGAGGCTCAAGGGTTCGATTGAGCCGGGAAAGCTAGCCGATCTTGTTGTACTCGGGCGCGATCCTTTCCGTGAGGATCCATCGAAGTTGGTTGACATTCCCATCGAACGCACCATGACGGGCGGAAAATGGGTGTACGAGTCTTGAGCAAGTTCCGCTGCACGGACGCAACGGTTTGTGATGCATAGAGGAACGAGTTCATGAACGATGACCGAGACTGGTATCTGGGAATGGGTCGGGCCATCACGCGCCGCGATTTCATAAACGGCGCGGCGGTAATGGTGGGCGGTACTTTACTTGGGGGCGCCACTTTATCCGGCAGCTCTGGCGAGACAGAGCCACACAGCCAAGCGGACTATAACCCGCCGAAGCTGATCGGCCTGCGGGGAAGTCATGCGGGTTCGTTCGAGACGGCCCATAGTCTCCGCGACGGCACGTTTTGGAATACAGCCGCTCCGCCAATCGATACGAAAGAAGTCTACGACCTTGTCGTCGTGGGCGCCGGTATCAGCGGTCTCTCGGCGGCACATTTCTTTCAGGAGCGTGTCGGAAAATCGGCCCGCATTCTCATTCTAGAAAATCATGACGACTTCGGTGGTCACGCGAAACGCAACGAGTTCCACCTCGGGGGAAAGTTGCAGTTATGTAACGGCGGCACGTTTCTGATCGACAGCCCGACGCCCTATAGTTCGCAGGCCGACGGATTGTTGAAAAAACTCGGGATCGATCCGCCAAGACTTGACGAAACCACGACCGATCACAAGCTGTACCGCTCATTAGGATTGCAGTCTGCAGTTTTCTTTAACAAAGAAAAATTCGGCTCGGACAAACTCTTGGTCGGTGAACCACATGGTCGTCGGGGCAGTAAGAGCGAGAAAACCCGTTCCTGGGATGACTTTCTCGCGGATGCGCCCCTGTCCGAAGCCGTTCGGCGCGACATCGTGAGGATTGAAGAATCAAAGGTCGACTACATGCCGGGTTTGTCGTCGGCGGAGAAGAAAGCACGGCTTGCGAAGATCAGCTACCGCGACTTCTTGTTGGACGTCGTGAAGGCTGATCCCGGCGTAGCCGCGTTCTACCAGACACGCACCCACGGGGAGTGGGGTGTCGGAATCGACGCCGAGCCGGCCTTGGACTGCTGGGCCCTTGGGCTGCCGGGATTTCAGGGAATGCACCTCGACCGGGGCGCTGCTGCGAATATGAGCTACTCCGCAGCAGGCTATGCAAACGGTGGTTCGTACAGATACCATTTCCCGGACGGAAATGCTTCCATCGCGCGTCTGCTCGTTCGCAATCTGATACCCGAAGCCGTCCCTGGCCACACGGTTGAGGACGTAGTGACCGCAAGGGTGGAATACGGCCGATTGGATCACTCAAGTTCTCCCATTCGGCTTCGCCTGAATAGCACTGTGGTTGCCGCAAGAAACATCGGCAGCCCCGCCTCTGCCGGCGAAGTGGAAGTTACGTACGCGCAAGGGAAACAGGTGTCTAAGGTCCGCGCAAAAGGATGCGTGCTGGCCTGCTGGAACGTAATGATCCCGTATCTTTGTCCGGAACTTCCGGAGAAGCAGAAACAAGCGCTGCACTACCTGGTCAAGGTGCCTCTGGTATATTGCAGCGTGGGCATCCGGAACTGGATTGCATTTCAAAAGCTCGGCATACAAAGTGTGAGCGCACCCGGCGGCTACTGGGAGTCCATCAGTTTGAATGCGCCCATAAACATCGGCGACTATCACAGCCCGACATCACCAAACGAACCAATTCTATTGCACCTCAGCCGCACGCCCTGCAAGGTCGGGCTCCCGGCCCGCGAACAACACATAGCTGGCCGCATGGAGCTATTGGTCACGTCGTTCGAGGACTTCGAACGCAAGACGCGAGACCAGCTCGCCCGTATTCTTGCTCCGGGTGGTTTTGATCCGGCGGATGACATTCAAGCGATTACGGTGAACCGGTGGCCGCACGGATACGGATATGAATACAACCCGCTCTTTGATCCGGATTGGCCCGAGGCCGAGCGCCCCAATGTAGTCGGGAGAAAGAAGTTCGGTAGAATCACAATTGCCAACACCGATTCCGGTGCGACCGCCTATTCGGACGTGGCCATCGACCAGGCGCACCGCGCCGTACAAGAACTTGTGAGCGAGTAATAGACTTCGCAACAAAATTACATTTTCGGACGAGGTTTTGACGTGACGACAAAAGTAGTACCCGCGATGAGCGGCGAAGAAATGGTGGCCCTCTCAAAGAAGCACACTCTGTATGAGTGGTCTGCACAATCGAAAGTCGACCCCTTGCCGGTAGCGAAAGCCAAAGGTATCTACTTCTGGACTTCCGAGGGTAAGCGCTTCATTGATTTCAACAGCCAATTGATGAGTGTAAACATAGGACATGGCGATCCGCGGGTCATCGAAGCGATCCACCAGCAGGCCTCCACGCTGGCGTATGCCAATCCATTCATGGCCACGGAACCGCGAGCACGGTTGGGTGCCAAACTCGCGGAAATCACACCCGGGGACATCGATACCTTTTTTTTTACCAATGGAGGTTCGGAAGCGAATGAGAATGCCGTCAAAATCGCACGCTTTTTCACGGGACGCCACAAGATCCTGGCGCGTTACCGTTCTTACCATGGCGCTACAGCTGGAAGTATCTCCCTCACCGGCGATCCGCGACGATGGTCCACCGAACCCGGCGTTCCGGGCGTCATCCGTGTTTTCGATCCATATCATGGCATCGAACGGGGTTGGGATTCGGTCGAGCAAGCTCTGGCTAACATCGAAGAAGTGATCCAACTCGAAGGACCACAAACGATCGCGGCTTTTATCTTGGAGCCGGTTACCGGCACGAATGGAGTCCTTGTGCCGCCGGACGGCTACATCCAAGGCGTGCGCGAAATCTGCAACAAGCACCGCATTCTGATGATTGCGGACGAGATTATGTCCGGCTTTGGACGCACCGGCGAGTGGTTCGCCATAGACCACTGGAAGGTCGTGCCGGACCTGATCACCATGGCAAAAGGGCTGACCAGCAGCTACCTACCGCTGGGTGCTGTCGGAATGCGCCATCACATCGCGCGGCATTTTCAAGACAAAGTCTTCTACGGCGGGCTCACCTACAACAGCCACCCGATGGGGTGCGCCGCGGCACTGGCAACGATCCGCGTCTATGAAGAGGACCAGCTTCTTGAAAATGCAAGAAAAATGGGCCACGTGAT
>Ga0066697_10001011_pt1 | contig 11133 bp, 1 predicted proteins | sample GraSoiAngelo_146_FD_66451 | JGI IMG/M metagenome (GOLD analysis project Ga0066697, IMG submission 66451) | Grasslands soil microbial communities from the Angelo Coastal Reserve, California, USA - 14_1009_05_30cm | ecosystem: Environmental > Terrestrial > Soil > Grasslands | place: USA...
GCTTCAAAAAGAAGTAGCGGTCAAGCGTTTCGGGTGGCGTGGCTGAGTTCGGTGTATCTTTATGCGCGCCGGCTAGAAGAAGCCGCTTCACACGCTGAACTCGCCCTGAAACTTTCCCGAGACCACCAGGAACGGGGCCGTGAGGCATGGATTCTACGGCTGATTGGTCAGATCCATGCAGATCGCAATCCTGCTAATCCTGGGCAGGTTGAGTTCCATTATCGGCAGGCTCTAAGGCAAGCCAATGAGCTGGGAATGCGCCCGCTCATAGCTCACTGCCATTTCGGCCTCGGAGAGCTATACACCCGGACAGACCAACGCGACAAAGCACATCAAGAATTATCGACGGCGATTGATTTGTACCATACGATGGGGATGACGTCCGGGATTCGTGAAACAGAGACCGCTCTTGCAAAAATCTCCGCAATGACAGCCGTCAACAAGCCTGCTGGGCTGACCCATTGTTCTTGATAAGGCTCAAATTAAAGGAGTCGCGGTGGTAGATGATTGGAAGCAGTTTGACGAAAACCGCTGGACGCCCCCTTCCAAGTCGCTTTATTACGTTCAAGAAATCAGAGATCGAGCAATCTCTCTCGGACCGTTTTGAACAGCAGTTAAACCTCTATCCCGACCAAAGTGCTATTCAATTACCCGATAAGCGGATTTCATACCGTAATTTGAATAGTGTCGCGAATCGTATTGCCCGAGCTCTTCTGCAGGCCCGGGGAGAGCGACTAGAACCCATTGCGCTGCTTTTTGAAAATTCAGACTCAATGCTCGCCGCGGTGCTGGCCGTTCTCAAGTGTGGGAAAATTTACGTTCCTCTGGATCCTTCGCTCCCTCAGACGAGAATTCAGTTCATTCTTCGGCATTCCCAGGCAGAACTCATTCTGACGAACCACTTGAACCTGGTTTTAGCAAGAGAGTTGGCCGAGGGGCGGATTCCTTCAATAAATATCGAAGAACTTGATTCCGATTTGTCGGGTGAAAATGTTGGGTTAAGGATCTCACCGGATTCCTTCGCGTACATCATCTACACATCCGGTTCCGCCGGCCAGCCAAAGGGGGTAACCGAAACGCATCGTAACCTTCTTCATAACATCATGACCAACACCAACAACCTGCATATCAGCTCCGAGGACCGGGTGAGCCTGCTTCGGTCTATCGGTGCTGCGGGTGCCGCGCGAGATGCCTTATCGGCTTTGCTCAATGGAGCGACGCTGTGTCCATTCCCAATTAAGGAAAAGGGGCTCGGTGCCTTGGCCAGGTGGCTGAACGATGAGGGGGTCACCATTTTTACTTCCGTAATAACTGTGTTTCGTCATCTGGTTGCCACTCTCACCGGGGAGGAACAATTTGCCAAATTACGCTTGATTTACGCCGGGGGCGAGCAAGTTACGAAGACGGATGTCGAGCTGTACAAGAAGCATTTCCGCGATGACTGTCTTTTTGTCAACCGTCTGGGAATCAGTGAAACGGGAACGGTCGCCTACTATTTCATCAACAAAGAGACCCGAGTGACCGAAAGCACGGTCCCGGTTGGTTACGCTGCCGAAGACGCTGAAATTTTATTGCTGGACGAGAATGGAAAGGAAGCCGCTCCCGATTCAATTGGCGAGATCGCTGTGAGAAGCAAATATCTCTCGCCAGGTTATTGGCGAAATCCGGAACTTACCGAAGCCGTATTCCTCCCCGATCCGAAAGCAGGAGACAAGCGTATCTATCGTACTGGCGATTTGGGCCGTAAATTGTCGGATGGTTGTCTTGTCCACCTCGGCTGGAAAGACTTTCAAGTAAATATCAGAGGTCATCGGATCGAGGTAACAGAAGTCGAGACCGCCTTGCTCGGCCATCCCAATGTAAAAGAAGTCGCAGTGGTTGGGCGAGAACACTGGTCCGGTGAAACCCGCCTCGTAGCGGCCCTTGTTCCTCGTGAAAAAAAAGGCTTCTCTGCCGATGATCTGCAAGGGTTCCTCAAAAACCGATTACCGGACTATATGATTCCTTCGGCCTTCATGCTGCTGAACGCATTGCCGCTCGGTCCGAATGGAAAGATAAACCGCCGCGCGCTACCGACGCCTGATTGGTTGCCGCTACAACGATCGGCTAATTATGTTGCCGCTCGTACAGAGCTGGAAGAATTGATCATAGCAATTTGGAAGGAAACTCTCGGCCTTGACGTGGTAGGCGTCCATGACAATTTTTTTGATCTAGGGGGTCATTCGTTGCTACTCGGGCAGGTTGTCTCTAAAGTTCAAACAGCTTTTAAACTGAATCTGCCATTAAACGCCTTACTCGAACAGCCTACGGTCAGCAACTTAGCACAAATCATCGAGGGGTCGCTTCGGAACGAATCCGAGTTCGTTAAACCGATCGCGTCAGTTTCCCGACCACCTAGTTTGCCCTTATCGTTTGCCCAGGAGCGACTGTGGTTTTTGGATCAGTTAGAGCCTGATACTGCCGCCTATAACGTTCCAACCGCAACTCTCATCGAAGGCCAACTCGATGTCGATGCGATGGAGAAGGCGCTCAATGAAGTGGCTAAGCGCCACGAAGCGCTCCGGACGACCTTCACAGTCACAGACGGAACGCCCGCTCAGGTAATTCTTCCGGAGGTACGCTTGACGTTGCCGGTCGTGAACCTCTCGCATCTGTCCGAGACCGAATCGGAAGCGGAAACTCACCGGTTGATTACCGAATATGCCCAACGACCGTTCGATTTGTCCGAAGCGCCCCTGCTTCGAGCCCTCCTACTTAAGCTGAGCCATAACAAACACGTATTCCTTACGATTCACCATCTCATCGCTGATGCCTGGTCCATCGGAATTCTCTTCGACGAACTATCGATCTTCTACGATATGTATTCCGCCGGGAAGTCATCCGAACTTCCGGAACTTCCTGTCCAATACGCAGATTTTGCCGTATGGCAGCGGCAGTGGTTGCAAGGGAAGGCATTGGAATCCCAGATTTCCTATTGGAAGCAGCAACTAGGAGATAACGTGTCGGTCGTGGAACTTCCCACCGACCATCCCCGGCCAGTTCGACAGACTTTTCGTGGGGCGAGACGAGTTATTGTATTGCCGGAATTTTTGACCGCTGCAATTAAGGATTTGAGCCGACGTGAGTCCGTTACTTTGTTTATGACATTGCTCGCCGCCTTCAAGACGCTGCTGTATCGCTACTCGGGCCAGGAGGCTATCGTTGTCGGTTCGCCTATAGCGGGCCGTAATCGCGCCGAGGTGGAGAATCTTATCGGGCTCTTCGTCAACACGCTGGTTCTGCGCACGGATTTTTCCGGCAATCCCAGCTTTCGAGAGCTGCTGCGCCGAGTGCGGACAGTATGTCTCGGGGCCTACGCTCACCAGGATCTTCCGTTTGAGAAGCTCGTGGAGGAATTGCAGCCGGAACGTGATCTGAGCCGCAACCCTTTGTTCCAGGTGATGTTTGTTCTTCAGAGTACGCCGGTGTCGGTTATAAATTTCACAGGGTTAACGGCGCGTCGTTTGGAGGTGGACAGTGGGACGGCGAAATTTGATTTGACCGTTTCACTGGCCGAACAGGGTAATGAGCTTGTTGGATGCTTCGAGTACAGTACCGATCTCTTTGATTCTTCAATGATAGAACGGATGGTGGGCCATTTTCAAACATTACTGGAAGGAATCATAGGTGATCCTGATCAGCCCATAGCTACTTCGCCTCTCCTCGCCGAGGCGGAACGGCACAAAGTTTTAATGCGGTGGAATGATACGAAAGCCGAATACCCGAAAGAGTTGTGTATACACGAATTATTCGAAGCTCAGGTCGAGCGCACACCAGAGGCCATAGCGGTTGAGTTTGAAGGGAAAAACTTGACTTACCGAGAGCTAAACACCCGGGCTAATCGGCTAGCGCATCACTTGCAAAGCCTGGGAGTAGGGCCGAAAAAGTTAGTGGGAATATGCGTCGAGCGGTCCCTGGAAATGCTCGTCGGGCTGTTGGGCATTCTCAAGGCCGGTGGCGCGTACGTGCCGTTGGAGCCGGCATATCCGGGAGAACGTTTGGACTTCATGATCCGCGACGCGCAGGTCTCGGTGATCGTCACACAAGCACGTTTCGCCGAAGATAGAAGATGGAGGATGGAAGATGGCGATCCTCAATCCCCAATCCTCGATCCTCGATTGCCAGTAGTTTGTTTAGATCGAGACTGGAAAGAGTTTGTACGCCAAAGCGATAAAAATCCGCGGAGGCGAGCTCATCCAGACAGCTTGGCCTACGTGATTTACACATCGGGGTCTACGGGGCAGCCAAAAGGTGTGCAGATCGAGCACCAGTCGCTCGTCAACTGCTTGTACTCAATACGCCGGCAAGTCGGCCTGGCCGAGCAAGATGTACTGCTCGCGGTTACGACCATCTCTTTTGACATTGCCGCGTTGGAGCTTTATCTCCCGCTGATTACTGGCGCACGGGTAGTTGTCGCGAGTCGAGATGATGTCCAAGACGGAAAGCGGCTATTAGGCAGATTGACAGAGTGCGGCACTACGGCCATGCAAGCCACTCCTTCTTCTTGGACTCTATTATTGGACGCCGGTTGGCGAGGCAGTGAGAGCTTCAAGATTCTCTGCGGCGGTGAGGCTTTATCCCGTAAATTGGCTGACCAATTATTAGAGGGTGGCGCTGCGCTTTGGAATCTCTATGGTCCGACTGAAACGACCATTTGGTCCACTATGACAAGAGTTGAAGCTGATGCGAATCCAGTCCCAGTCGGGAGGCCGATCGCGAATACCCAAACCTACATTCTGGATTCTCACTTGCAGCCTGTTCTGGTAGGAGTACATGGCGAGCTGTATATTGGCGGTGATGGTCTGACACCGGGTTATTTAAATCATCCAGAACTAACCGCCGAGAGATTCGTCCGCAATCCCTTCAGCGATCAACCGGGTTCACGTCTTTACCGGACGGGAGATCTAGCTCGTTTTCGGAATGACGGCGATATCGAATTCCTGGGCCGGGTTGACAACCAGTTAAAGGTACGCGGTTATCGAGTCGAGTTGGGCGAGATCGAAGCTATTCTTAATCAACATGTCGCAGTGAAGGAATGCGTGGTCGTGGCTCGTGAGCGTGAATCGTCGGAGGAGAAAGAACTTGTAGGCTATATTCTTCAGAATCAGGATTCGGTGACTTCAGTAAGTGATCTACGATCTCTACTTCGTCAAAAGCTTCCTGATTACATGATTCCTTCGGTGTTTGTATTCTTGAACGCCTTACCCCTAACACCTAACGGCAAGGTCGACCGGTCGAAGCTGCCGCCGCCTAGTGATTCGAGACCATCCCTCGATCAAGGATTCGTCGAGCCTCGATCAGAGATCGAAGAGTTGGTGGCGCAAGTTTGGCGGGAAGTGCTGAAGCTCGACAAGATCGGTGTCTACGATAACTTTTTTGAATTGGGTGGCCACTCGCTGCTGGCGACTCGGGCGGTCGTGCGCTTGCGAAATAACTTCAACGTCGATTTGCCGTTGCGAAAGCTATTCGAGCTGCCGACTGTCGCCGTCTTGGCGGAGTATGTTGATTTTCTGCGCCGCAATCAGATCGGCGTCACCGTTCCGCCGATTGTGCACGCATCGCGCGAACAGCCGATCCCGCTGTCATTTTCGCAGCGCCGGCTCTGGTTTCTGCACAAGTTAGATCGGGATTTAACGGCATATAATATGGCCGCTATCTTTCACCTTAAGGGCAGGCTCAATATCACGGCGCTGGAGTTTGGCTTGAATGAGATGATCACTCGCCATGAAGTCTTACGTACACGGATTACAGAGCGAGATGGGTGCCCGTTTCAAGAGGTCGTACCTTCCGCGAGATTGATGCTGCCAATTATAGATCTTTCGCTGTTGTCGGAGGATTTAGCCGCAGCCGAGGTGCAGCACCTTTCATCTTCTGACGCGTCCCAGACTTACGATATCGAGAATCCTTCGCTGATGCGGGCTAAGGTCTTGCGGCTTAATGATGAAAGGTATGTGTTGATTTTCAATTTTCATCACATGATTTTTGATGGCACCTCCATAGCTGTGTTCTATCAGGAGCTTGCACAGCAATATGAGGCGTTCCAGGGGGGCAGAGCGTTGCTTTTACCACCGCTTCCCGTTCAATACGCGGACTACGCGATTTGGCAGTCTGAATGCCTCCAAGTTGGCGTTTTAAAACCTCAGCTCGAATATTGGAAACGACAGTTGGGTGCCGGCTTCTCGCCCGTTGACTTGCCGACGGATTTTGAGCGGCCGCCCGTACAGAGTTTCCGGGGAGCGAGACTATCGAAAGTACTATCCGACGATCTGACGAGATCCCTCAAGGGCCTCAACCGTCAGGAAGATGTAACACTTTTTATGGTGCTCCTGGCGGCATGGAATGTATTGTTATCGCGCTACAGTGGGCACGAAGACATCGTCGTCGGCTCAACCATCGCTGGCCGCAATCAGTCCCAGATCGAGAATCTGATCGGTCTCTTCGTGAACACGCTAGTTCTGCGTACGGACTTATCGGGTAATCCTACTTTTCGACAGCTGCTGACACGAGTCAAAGAAATGTGTTTGCAGGCTTATACTCACCAGGACCTCCCATTTGAGAAATTAGTGGAGGAGTTACAACCAGAACGCGACTTGAGCCGAAATCCATTGTTCAACGTCATGTTCATTTTTCAGAATACGGAGTCACCACAGCTTCATATTCCGGGATTGGTTGCAAATCGCGACCAATCATATGGCGCGTCGGCAAAGTTTGATTTGCTGGTTTCCGTATCGGAGCAGAATCAAAAGCTCGTCGCAATGGTCGAATACAGCACAGATCTTTTTACGGAGTCGACCATCGATCGGATGATTGGTCATTTCATCGTGTTGTTGCGCGGTATCGTGGCGGATCCTGATCAGCGTATATCAAACTTGCCATTGCTCCCCGAATCGGAGCGGCATCAGTTACTAGCCGAATGGAACGCGACGAACTTGGAATATGCTAAAAATAAATATCTCCACGAGCTCTTTGAAGCACAAGTTGAGCTATCGCCGCACAGCGTTGCGTTGGAGTTTGGAGAAAGGAATTTGACCTACCGCGAGCTAAACGGTCGAGCTAATCAGGTCGCCCATCTCTTAAGAAAGCTGGGAGTCGGTCCTGAGAAGCTTGTGGGAATTTGCATGGAGCGATCCTTAGAGATGGCCATCGGCTTGTTAGGTATTTTTAAAGCCGGTGGGGCATACGTGCCTCTAGACCCAACTTATCCGAGAGAGCGATTAGAGTTCATGATTGCCGATTCTTCGTTGACGGTACTGCTTACCCGAGGCAACTTGGCTCACGACCTTTTGCAGAAACGAGGATCCAAAAAAAGGACTTCTAATTCTCGAGATCCTGAAGTCCGAGCTGACATCAGTATCGTATGCCTGGATGATAGCTGGGATTCGTTTGCCGCGGAGAGTCAAGAGAATCTCCATAGTGAAACGAGTTCAGAAAACCCGGCCTATGTGATTTATACCTCGGGTTCTACCGGGAGTCCTAAAGGAGTGGTTGGTCTTCACCGAAGTACGGTAAATCGACTAAACTGGATGTGGAACAACTATCCTTTCCGAGGAGATGAAAAATCTTGCGTCAAGACGTCTCTCAGCTTTGTAGATTCGGTCTGGGAAATCTTTGGACCTCTGCTACGAGGAGTCCCGTCAGTCATAATTCCTGAAGACATAGTGAAAGATCCAGAGCTTTTGATCCGCAGACTCGCCCGCAATCGCGTAACGCGCATTGTGTTAGTTCCGTCACTATTGAAAGCGATTCTTGACGTCGACCCGGCGCTTCAGGTGCATTTGTCTGATCTGAAAGTCTGGGTCAGTAGCGGGGAGCTGCTTCCAAGGGAGGTTGTCGAAAAATTTTACCAGCGTATGCCGGAAGCTGTTCTTCTCAACTTATATGGTTCTTCCGAGGTTTCGGCTGATGTTACCTATTTCGATACTCGCAAAAGAAAACCGGCCGGTAGGATTCCAATTGGCCGGCCAATAAGTAACACGTGGATATATATTCTTGATTCCCAAATGCAGTTAGTGCCGATAGGTGTGCCAGGCGAGATCTACATCGGCGGTGACGGTCTGTGCCGCGGTTATTTGAACCGCCCGGAACTCAATGTTGAAAAATTCACTACAAATCCATTCCAATCCGGTGATCGTCTGTTCAAGACAGGAGACTACGGACGTTATCTGAAAGATGGGAACATTGAATTTTTAGGCCGACTCGACCACCAGGTGAAAATCCGTGGTAATCGGATCGAATTAGGTGAGATTGAGACAGCGCTACACCGTCATCCAGGCGTGAGGGAGAGCATAGTCGTGGCGATAAACCGGCCGGGAGTCGGAACGCTGGGACCGACAACGCGCAAGGAAACACTCGAAAAAGAGTTGATCGCATATCTCGTTTATACGGACCAAAAACCGAGTGTTACTGAACTGCGTAAATTTTTGGTCCGAAAACTGCCAAGCTCCATGATCCCGTCGGTCTTCGTCCCCTTGGAAGCTTTGCCGCTGACAGCCAACGGAAAGATCGACCGAAAGGCACTTTCGGTTCCAGATCAAACGCCTTACCAAACTAATTATTTTGCTGCGCCGCGGACGGAGCTTGAGGAATTGATAGCTGGAGTCTGGAGAGAGTTCTTGGGGGCGGAAGATGTGGGAATCCACGACAATTTTTTCGAGCTCGGGGGACACTCTCTGCTCGCTATCCGGGTATTAGCCAAACTTCGAGCCACTTTTCAGAAAGAGCTACTTTTGAGAGACTTATTTGAAACCCCGACCGTAGCGGAACTTGCAAAAAGAGTCCAGGCATTGGTTGTCTCCGTTGATAATCTCAACCTGCCGCCCGTCGTACGTGTTGCACGCCGAAGAGCGTACCCGGTCTCACTATCACAAGAGCAGCTATTGACCCTAGACCGGTTACTTCCGGGGACTTATTTTTCCACCCTACCATACGCGTATAGATTTACGGGTTCGCTCGATATCGTAGTCCTCCGGAAAAGCTTGGCCGAGATTGTAAAGAGGCACGAGACATTGCGTACTCGATTTACGGAAAGAGCAGATCAATTTGTGCAAGTAATCGGGCGTGTACCCAAGGTAAAGCTGCCCCGAATTGATCTGGGCCATTTGAAATCTGAGGAGGTTGAAAGAGAAATTGCTAAACTGTCAGCGCATGATGTGACCCTACCGTTTGATTTAGAACTGGGTCCGCCTTTTAGATTTCACCTACTTCAATTATCTGGCCAAGAACACATTCTGCTTGTGACGTTGCACCATATCGTCGGTGATCATTGGTCCATTCAGGTGTTTCGTAAGGAGTTGGTGGAGTTCTACGAGGCATTTTCATGTGGCCACAAAATTTCTTCGAGCGAAGCCTCTGTCCAGTTTGTTGATTTTGTCGTCTGGCAAAGAACGATTTGGGAAAAGGGTCTTTTGAAAGGGCAGCTTGATTATTGGACAAAACAATTGTCAGGTCCTGTGCCACGAATTGAGTTTCAGAAAAGACGGAAGCAGCGGAAACAGGTCAGTTTTCGAATGTCCACACAAGAAATTCAAATTGATGGCGAGTCGCTAAGCGACCTGAGATGTCTTGCACGAACTTCAAATACCACTGTATTCATCGTTCTCACAGCAGTTCTCGATGTTGTGCTGTATCTTTATACGACACAGCGGGACCTGTGGATCGGCACTGTAGTATCAAACCGAGGAAGACAGGAAATCGAAGACGCGATCGGCTATTTCATAAACACCGTAATCATACGGACACGGCTTTCACCTGAAATGACGTTCACACAGCTCCTTAGACAAGTGAAGGAGGCTACTCTTCAAGCCCTGGCTAACCAGGATTTGCCGTTTGGAGAGCTAACTCGATCCTTAGCCGCGTACAAGGGAAAGGGTAAAGAGCGTCCGCTATACCAGGTCATGTTTAATTATCGGAAGCTCTCTTTCCGGGCTATAGAACTTCCTGGCCTCAAAATTGCTCCCTTAGAACGAAAGGATCGAGGAGACAATGCAGACATACTGCTCACTACCTTGGATGTGATTTTTGACTTAACTGAGTCGTCAACTGCGTTGACAGGCAGTGTGAACTATAAGTACGGTGTCGTTCCTGATCATGTTGTGGCTGGTATGATCAAGGAGATCTACAATATACTCGGACGGCTCACCATCGCGTTAGACGAGCCGATTGAACAATTCAAATCAACAAACGCGTCGATGATGGTGGAAATCTGAATTGATCTCTTTTCGTGATTGCGTTCTTAGTAAGAGATTTAAGGAGTTTTTATGACCAGATTTGTGCTTCGCACCGTCTTTACCATGTTGTTGACGTTCATCGTGCTATCTCAGTACGCAATCGCGCAACGTTCCGACACTAGCGCCTGGAAGCCGGAGGAGATGACGCGAAGCGGCACGAAGGATCTTAAATCCCTTTACAAGAATAAGAAGGTTGAGGTGAAGGCTCTTCACGTATGGCTTAACAACCTTAAGAGACATTTAGAGGAAAATAATTTAAAGGAGGAACCGCCAACAAATTGTAGCGATCAGTGTTTTGATCTATATTACTTCACGGGTAATAATTTCAATCTTAATTCTAGCAGAAGGAATATCCTTTATATCGCGGGTGGACCGGGGCAGATCGTCAAATCGCCGAGGCCTTTGAGCTTTCTTGAGGATGATCATAACGTCGTCTATTTCAATCTTCGCGGAGCCGGGCTCAGCGTGATCCCCCGCTCAAATAGCTTTGATAAGTATCTCAAGGCTGAATACGTCGTGGAAGATATCGAGCGAATGCGTAAGGTGGTTTTAAAAGGTGAAAAATGGGACGCAATTTATGGCTTCAGTTATGGAACTGTAGTCGCCCAGCGTTATGCGCATGAATACTCGAATAATGTAAATCGACTCATTCTTGAAGCGCCTATCGTTCGGAACATAGACTTTGCCGGTCAGCGTACCGAGATGGCGCTAAATAACCTTGAGAAGATCTACCGGTTGATAAGCTCGGAGCCTTCAGAGCCCTGCGATTGCACGGGTCGAGCGTTGATAGCCGCTTTTGACGATGGAACGCCTTCTCACACAGAAGCAAATAATTTCTGTTTTTTGACTCCTCCAACATCATCTCCAG
>Ga0066697_10001014_pt1 | contig 11126 bp, 12 predicted proteins | sample GraSoiAngelo_146_FD_66451 | JGI IMG/M metagenome (GOLD analysis project Ga0066697, IMG submission 66451) | Grasslands soil microbial communities from the Angelo Coastal Reserve, California, USA - 14_1009_05_30cm | ecosystem: Environmental > Terrestrial > Soil > Grasslands | place: USA...
TCTGGCCGCCGGGCTCGAGATGATCGGCGACCGCGGGCTCGCCCAGCTGTCGATGGACGAGCTCGCCACCCGCGCGGGCGTGTCGCGGGCGACCCTTTACCGCCTCTTCCCCGGCAAGCCCGCGCTGTTCGAGGACGTGCTCCTCGCTTTCTCCCCGATCGAGGCTGTCAGCGGGGCCATGAGGGCGATGTCGGACCAGCCGCCAGAGGTCGTGATGCCCGAGCTGGCCCGGATCGCCCATCGCGCCATCGCCGGACCCGGTGCACCGCGGCTCGGGCTGCTCAAGGCGATCTTCTTCGAGGTCAGCTCGCTCACGCCCGACGCCGAGGCAGCCGCGCAAGAGGTGGCGGCGACTGTGCTCGGGTCAGTGGGCGCCTACGTCGTCGGCCAGATGGCGGCCGGCAAGTTGCGCCCGATGCCGCCTGTGCTCGCGCTGCAGTCGTTCATCGGGCCCATCTTTTTCCATTTGCTCACGCGTCCGATCGCCGAGCGGATGTTGGGGCTCGACATCGATGGCGAGACCGCCGTCACAGCCCTCGCGGAGAGCTGGTTGCGCGCTATGAAGCCGGACACACCGGATGGAGGTGGCCATGAGTGAGTCCTTCGCCGTCGATGTGCAGGGCGTCGAGAAGCGGTTTGGCGGCATCAAGGCGCTGGACGGCGTGACGCTGCAGGTGCGCAAAGGGGAGATCTACGGGCTGCTGGGACCGAACGGGGCCGGCAAGACCACTTTGATTCGCGCCATCGTCGGGCTGGTCGCGCCCGACGCCGGGACCGTCACGGTTCTAGGCCGCAAGCTGCCCAACCTGGACGTCCTTCGGGACGTCGGTTACATGACCCAGCAGGCGGCACTTTATCCGGGCCTCTCGGTGGAGGAGAACCTGCGCTTCTTCGCCGCCATCTACGGGGTCGAGGACGGAGTGCAGGCTGCGCTCGAGCTCGTCGACCTCGACAAGAGGAAGGACTCCGTGGTCGCGACCATCAGCGGCGGCATGCGTCAGCGCTGCTCACTCGCGGTTGCCCTGGTGCATCGCCCACACCTGCTGCTCCTCGACGAACCCACTGTCGGCGTCGATCCGCAGCTGCGGGTCCAGTTCTGGGACTACTTCCGGCGGATGGCAGACTCCGGCACCACGATCATCGTCTCGAGCCACGTGATGGATGAGGCTGAGCGCTGCCAGCGTCTCGGCCTGATTCAGTACGGACGCCTGCTGGCCGAAGGATCGCCGGCGGACATTCGGGCTCAGGCGGGCACGCAGAACCTCGAAGCGGCCTTCCTCGCACTGGCCGGAGAGAAAGAGGCATGAGCGTCCATCGCGTCGCGGCCATCACCAGGCGCCTGCTGCAGGGATTCCGCCGCGACCGCAGAACCGTTGCCCTCCTCTTCGTGGCGCCGATCGTGATCCTCGGCCTGTTGGGCTATCTGATGCGTGGCTCTTCGGTGCCGGCGGTCGGCGTGATCAACCAGGACCAGGGACCGCTCGGGGCGGTGGTCGCCGACTCGCTCCAGCACTCCAGCCTGGTCAGCGCCAGCGCGATCTCTGTGACTGATGGCGATTCGAAGCTGAAGGACGGATCGCTGGTCGCGTACGTGGTCTTTCCCCCGGGCTTCAGCCAGAGTGCGCAGTCGCGTGTGATCGCACCCGAGGTGCATGTCGAAGGCACCCAGCCTTCGGCGGTGGCTCCCGTCCTGGCGGCGCTTCAGCAGGCTCTGGCGTCGGCAGCGTCACGTGCACCCGGCGCGATCCGGTTCGCGCCGAAGGTCACCTACCTGTATGCGGGCGCGGGACTCGACTCGCTCGACTACTTCGGCGCCGCGGCCATCGGACTGATCGTCTTCTTCCTGGTCTTTGTGATCACGATCGTGTCTTTCTTGAATGAACGCTCGCAGGGAACGCTCGAGCGCCTGATGGCCAGCCCGCTGCGGCGGGGCGAGATAGTGCTCGGCTACATGATCGGTTTCACGGTGCTGGCGTTGATCCAGGCGGTGGAGGTGCTCGTGTTCTGCCTGGGGGTGCTGAAGGTGCACAACGACGGCAACGTCTTTCTCATCTTCCTGATCGAGGCGCTGATGGCGATCGTCGCCGTGAACCTCGGCATCTTCCTCAGCATGTTCGCACGCACGGAGTTCCAGGCGGTTCAGTTCATCCCCCTGGTCATCGTTCCGCAGTTCTTGCTCTCGGGGATCCTCTTTCCGGTGTCGTCGGAGCCTTCCCTTCTACAGCCGGTCTCGAATGTGTTGCCGCTGACGTACGCGGTCAACGCGCTTCGAGACGTCATGCTCAAGGGCGCTGACCTTTCTTCGTCGTCCCTTCTGCTCGACATCGGGGTCGTCACGGGATTCGTGGTGCTGCTGATCGCGGCGGGCACGGCGACCTTGCGGAGGCGCATCGCCTAGCGTCGAATTCGTAAGCTGCGTCGCATGCAACTCGTCTGCTCGCGCCGCTGCGGTGGCGAGCTGTTTCGGGCGCTGTTCGCCGAGGTCGACCTCGATGCGGCCGGCGGATATCAGGACCACCGCCTGGTTCAGCCCGGTTACATCTGCCTCAACTGCGGAGCGCCCGCGTTCGACCTCGCTGTGGTTCCGGCCGAGATGGCGGCCGAAGCCGAGGAGGACGCCGTGACGTCGGTGGTGGTGACGGACATTCTGTGTCCGGTCTGCGAAACCATGGTCCAGGTCGGCGGCGAGATGGAGTGCCCCAACTGCGGAGCGCCGCTGGAGATGGCCTAGCCCGCTGCGCTCGCTGACGCTCAAACTGGGTGTCCGGAACGGTCGGCCAGGGCGGTATTCAACTTCATAGATGGAGGCGGTCCTGAGCGCTGGCCAAACGCAGCCGGTCACCCTGACCGCCGAAGAGCTGTGCCGCCGGTACTCGGCCAGCGTATGCCGGTTCGCGGCGATCGTCGCACCAAACACCGGTGAGGCAGAGGACCTGGCGCAGGACGCGCTGCTCCGGGCGATTCGGGCCATCGATTCATACGATCCGCGCCGCGGCACACCCGAAGCGTGGCTGTGGCGAATCGTCGTCAACGCCTCCCGCGATGCAGCGCGGCGCCGCCAGCGGATGGGGTGGCTGATCGACCGCATCGGCCTGATCACGCCGCGGGAGACAGACTCGGTCGAGACCCTGGCTCTGGAGAGGCTCCGTGACGCCGACCTGGTCGCGCATCTACGCCGCCTGCCCGAGCGCGACCGGGCGCTGCTCGCGCTGCGCTACGGATTGGGGCTGGACACCGGCGAGGCGGGGCAGGCCGTGGGTCTCAGCGCGGATTCAGCAGGCAAAGCGATCCGTCGTGCGCTCGCCCGGCTGCGGGCGCGATTGGAGGTTAGTTTCCGTGAGCCTTGATCCTCTCGAGCAGCGCCTGACCCACATCGAGCTTGAGACGCCTGACCCGGGCCGGGTCAGCGCGCGAGTGCTGACCCTCCGCCCCAAAGCTCGCCGCGTATCGGTGTTCCGTGTTCCTGCAGTGGGGTTGGGCACCATCGCGCTCGCACTCGCGGTCCTTTACTTCGTTCCCGCAGCGGCTGCCGCCCTGGCCGGGGTGCCAGGTGGAGGCGATCTTCTTCGCGAGGCCGGCCTGGCCGGGGCCGCGGGCAAGGTGACTACCGTCGGCGCGGTGGCGGAGTCATCGGGATACCGCATCACGTTGGTCGGCGCCTACGCCGACTCCGAGCGGACGGTGCTTCTGCTGCGAACCTCGCCGTCCGCCACGCCTGACTTTGCCACCATGGGCCTGACAGACCAGTTCGGACGCTCGTACCCGATGCAGTCGGGCTCCTCTGATGGGCGAACGGGTGATCTGATCCTGCAGTTCGATCCATTGGGCTGGCCTGACGGCACGACTGGCGCCCGTGTGACGCTGCGGCTCAATTCAGTCCACCGGTTCGCTTACGACTCGGCGGCCCGTGATTGGAGGAATGGGCCGCCTGTGGCAGGCACGTGGACGCTGCAAGCGTCGATCGGGATTGACGAGGCGGTGACGCTGGCGACTCCGAGCGCAGGTCAGCTTGGTGGCGTGACCTGCACCTTTGGCGCCGCCCGGGCGTCGGCCGCAACAATCGTGATCGACGTTTACATGCACGGAGTCACTCCCGACCAACTCGAGCAGCGCATCCCCGATGGTGGCAAGGGACTGCCGGTCTTCCAACTCCTCCTGATCGACCCCAGCGGTGATGTCGTGACGCAGTCATATGGCCTGAGCCCGGCCTCGCAGACTTCGGACGGAACGGTCATTCATCTGGTCGGCTTCCGGTCGGTGCCCGGCAACTACACGGTCCGAGTCGTGTACCAGGGCGTCGAGCTGGATCGGGTTTTGCGAGTGCCCTAGCGGAGGGAGGCGGTGCCGGCAAGGACCGGGAGCATGGTCCTGACCGCGGCCGCATCGCCTCGCCGAACCGCGGCGCGGAGCTCCCTAATCGCGGTCGGAGTGTCGAGGTTGTTGGCCAGGGCCGCCGCAAATCGCTTGGGCAGCACGGACCTGGGGCCCGCCCCTGCCGCCGTTCCAGGTTTAGGTGCCCCCGCCCCCCGCACCTCCCCTTCCAAGAGCACACGCATGCGCTCGACGAACCGAGCCGCCTGGGCCAGGCCTGACCACTGAAACGCCCAATCCCGCCCGTAGCGATGCGACGCCAGGTAGAGCCGCACCGCGGCCGCCGGTGCGCGCTCCAGAGCCTGGCCGACCAGCACCAGGTTGCCGAGCGACTTGCTCATCTTCCTGCCGTTGTAACGAACGAGGCCAGTGTGCATCCAGGTGCGAGCGAAGGGAACCTTGCCTGTTAACGATTCGGATTGAGCCCGCTCCGACTCGTGGTGGCTGAACTCGAGGTCGCGGCCCCCGCCGTGGATGTCGATCTGCGGACCCAGATATCGCATCGCCATCGCCGAGCATTCGATGTGCCAGCCCGGCCGCCCCTCCCCGAACTCCGAAGGCCACGCCGGTTCGCCTGCACCGGATGGTCGCCACAACGGAAAGTCCAGAGCATCAGCCTTCGCGTTCGCCCCCACCACGCCGAGCAGCTCCTCGGCCCGGAGCTTGCGCACCATCGACCTGCGCGAGAGATGTGACAGCGCGCCATAGCCCGGGTACCGCGAAGCGTCGAAGTAGAGCGCGTCCGTGTGATAGGCGAAGCCCCGGCGCTTCAACCGCGTCGCCGCCACCAGGATCGGCCCGATCTCCTCGGAAACTCGAGGCATGACGTCCGGCGGCCTCCATCCCAACACCGTCATGTCGCGCACGAGCAACTCGATCTCGTGATCGGCCAGAGACCGCCAGTCCACCCCATCGCGTCGTGCTCTCTCGAACAAGGGGTCGTCGACGTCGGTGACGTTCTGCACGTACCGCACCCGCACCCCCGACGCCTCCATGAAACGAACCAGCACGTCGAACGTGCAGAACGTGAAGGCATGACCCATATGCCCTGAGTCGTACGGCGTGACCCCGCAGACATAGAGCGACACCGCCGGTTTTCCGCGGACCGGTGACGGGCGCACACGGACCAGCCGCCCGGACAGGGTGTCGTGGATCCGAAGCGCCGGCGGTTTGGTCAGTTGGTCGCGCGCGCCGGTACCGAGGCGTCAGACCGCAGTGCCTCGACCTTGTCAGTCAATTCCCACGGTACCCCAAGGTCGTCGCGCCCGAAGTGGCCGTAGGCCGCGGTCGGCGTGTAGATCGGCCGCCGCAGGTCCATGCGGTGGATGATCGCGCCGGGTCTCAGGTCGAAGTGGCGCCGGACCAGCTTCAGCAAGTCCCCTTCCGGCAGGACGCCAGTGCCGAATGTCTCGACCGCGATCGAAGTCGGGTGCGCCCGCCCGATCGCATAGGACACCTGCACCTCGCACCGATCGGCCAGGCCCGCGGCCACCAGATTCTTGGCCACATGCCTCGCCGCGTACGCGGCGGAACGGTCGACCTTGCTCGGATCCTTGCCGCTGAACGCGCCGCCCCCATGACGGGCGACGCCGCCGTAAGTGTCGACGATGATCTTGCGTCCGGTCAGTCCCGCATCCGCGGCCGGGCCGCCAACGACAAACTTGCCGCTTGGATTGACCATGATCTTGGTCTCGCCGTCGCGTCCGGCGCCCTTCAGCACCGGATCGATCACGTGGACTGTGACCGCTTCCGACAGGTCCTTCTGCGAGACAGACGGCAGGTGATGCGTGGAGACGACCACCGCCTCGACCCGGTGCGGCCGGCCACGCTCGTACTCAACTGTGACCTGCGTTTTGCCGTCGGGCAGAAGAAAAGGAAGCGTCCCGTCCTTGCGCACGTGGGCCAGCCGTCTCGCCAGCCTGTGCGCAAGCGCGATCGTCAGCGGCATCAGCTCGGGTGTCTCGCGGCACGCGAAGCCGATCATCATGCCCTGGTCGCCGGCGCCCTGGAGCTCGAAAGGATCGTCCCCGAGATTTCCTTCCCGCTCTTCGAGCGAATGCGACACGCCGGCTGCGATGTCGGGCGACTGCTCTTTCAGATAGACCTGAATCAGAGCGTGGTCAGCGTCGAACCCGATCGACTCGGCGTTGTAGCCGATGCCACGGATCGTGTCGCGAATCGTGCGCTGGATGTCCAGCTCGGCATGGGTTGTGACCTCACCGATGACAACGCACAGGCCTTTGGTGATCGCGGTCTCGCACGCAACGCGCGCATCACGATCCTGCGCGAGCATGCCGTCGAGCACCGCGTCGGAGACCTGGTCGCAGATCTTGTCGGGGTGACCTTCGGTCACCGATTCCGAGGTCAGCAGATAGGACGAGGAGGTGCTGAAGGAGGTGGCCACAGGTGGAAAAGCATATCGGGGCCTGCGCCCGGCTCGCCGATCAGCTAGGACGCAGTCCTCTGGCGCCGCTCCTCAGGCTCCTGCCCGAGCAGCTGAGCCTGCAGCGCAAAGATGTCGTCGAGCACGCGGTCGACGCGGCGCCCTTCCAATCGATGCTCGGCCATGATGCCTGCACGCTCCAACTGCCAGCGCAGCGCGGTGCCCAGCCTGCCGTCCACCCGAACCTGCCCGTGCATCTGCGCCTCCTCGATTATCTGCAGGCACCGGTCCAGCGCCAGCTGGCGCAGCCGATGCTCACGGCGGCTCATACGCCCAGCACCTCGACTCGGCCTTCGGACGTCACCCGCACCTCGACGATGTCCAGGGACGGCAGCGGGTACTGGCCGCCGGTCGAGCTCCCCTGCGGCGTGAAGGTCCGGTTGTGGCACGGGCATGCGAGCAGCGACTTGGACCCGTCCCACCACAGCTCGCACGGCAGATCCGAGCACATCGACGACACCGCCGACACCTGATCGCCGCTCCTGTACACGAAGGCACCCACCGACCCCGCTTTCACGAGTCTCGCGCCACCCGGAGGAAAGTCCGCCAGGGCTCCGACGTCCATCCATTGGCCGTTGATGGGCTTGATGACCCGGCCGGCCGTGCTGGGGCGCTCCGCTTGAAGACCGCGGGCTGCCAGGCCGCCCCCGATGGCTCCGGCGAGCGCGCCGACCCCGGCGACGAGCGCGGCGCGCCGGGTCAACCAGCCCTGGCGGGGAGCCGCCTCCAGCTCGTCTGCCAGTCGCTGCCTGAAGCCCGGGTTCATTCGCTGTGGTCCCTGGCGGGCGGCCGCAAGCCGGGCGGCCATGATGATCGCGTCCCTGGCCTCGGCGTCACCGCCGCGCAGCTTCAGGCGCCGGCCGCGCAGGAGCCCGCTGACAATCCGCTCGACACGGTTCTCGGGTGTCTCAGGCATCCAGGCGTACCTTGGCCGCCGCACGCAGAGCGCGCAGCTGCATCACCTTTACTGCACCCACGGTAGAACGCATCTCCGCTGCAACTTCCTTGAGTGAATACCCGTGCAGGAAACGGAGCTCGAGGACGCGCCTGTAGTTGTCGGAAAGGGCGGCCAGGATCAGAGCGGCACGATCGGCAGACTCCTGGGAGTAGCCGCCGGTGGGCATGGCCATCAACAGGTCCTCATGGAGCTCTGACTCCGAGAGGCCCAGACGCGTGCTCCAGAAACCCCCCAGCACGGAGCGCGCGGTCGCGAAGAGATAGCCGCGGATCGCGCTGGCCGGTGCGCCCTGTCGCAGGCGCGGGATCGCCTTCATCGCCACCTGCTGGGTCAGGTCCTCGGCGTCAGCACGGTTGCCCACGCGGGCGTAGATGAACGCATAGACCATCTCGAGCTCATCCAGCGCGATGTCGACGGCGTTGGAGGCGGCGGGGAGCTCGACCACATCTCCGGAGTCGTGCGGCTCCGACGTCATGGCTCTGCCTTCAGAAAAGGTTCCCGCACATGAGGTAGTTCGCGTTCGGACCCTGCATGTCGGCCCCGGCGTGAACCACCACGTACCAGTGCCCGCTGGATGGCGGGTAGCTGGCGTTGACCTGGGTCCGCGTGTCGGCGATGCCGTTGGCATCCGCGACCACCCGGTTCAGTCCGAAGATGATGCCTCCAGGCTGCTGGCAGCTGCCGCTGTGGATGTGCGAAACGTGCTCCGAGTCCGCCGCCAGGCCGTGGACCTTCACCTCGAGCATGAACGGCTTTTGTGGATGAGTCAGCTCGATGGTGCCGATGGCGCTCGTGCCGTATTTCTTGCCGTCGATCTGGAAGATCAGGCCGAGCGAGCTTGGGCTTGCGCCGGTCTGCACCGTAGAAGGCGACGGGGGTTCCGATGCCGGCTGGCTCACGCTGCCGCAGGCCGCCGTCAGCACCGCCAGCGCCAGAACGGCGATGGCACGCGTCATTCTCGGCGCCTCGACTGATCACCGTTCACGGGAGTTACCCGTGCAGGTTACTGGACTGTGCCGCCGGTTCCGATCCCTACGCGCGGCGCGGCCAGGGCGAGCCGCTCCGCCGCCAGACCAGGTATCCGAGCCCGATCACGATCAGCACCGGGCCGATGGCGCCCAGGCCGGTGACGATGTAGTTGATGGTGGTCACGAAATTGTGAGCGGCATCGCCGAGGGCGGTCATGAATCCCCAGTTGTCAGTGCCGGCGGTCGGGGTCACGGCGCCCAGCTCGACGATGTTGACGCTGACGGTGCTGTACGAAGTGTTGTGGTCGAGATATGAGATCTGTCCCTTCAGCTCCTCGATCTGCTGCGTGATCTGGCCCAGCTGGGTCTGGATCGCGATGATGTCGGAGATCGACTGAGCCCGGCGCAGTAGCACCAGCATCGCGTCGCGCTGAGCCTGCTGGTTGGCCAGGCGAGCCTGCAGGTCCACGTACTGCGCGCTGACGTCCTGTCCGCTGATGTGCTCGTTCTGCACCTTGCCGAGCTGAGACAGCTGGTCGATCGTCTCGTCGAACTTGTCGGCCGGAACCATGAACGTGACCACGCCGGTGCGAATCGACTCGTTGGTCTGCGGGTTGGCCTGGGCGTCGGTCCCGGCGATGAAGCCGTTCTCGCGCTGGACCAGGGCTCGCACGTCGGCCAGACGGTGGTCGAAGCTTCCCGCCGCGACGCTGACGGTGAGCTGCCCCTGCCGGATCACCTTCGGGCCCTGCACGGCCAGCTGATCGGGGGTCGCCGGACCGTAATAGTTGGTGCTGCCCCCGCCGGTGTCGGTCTTCGGCTGGGCACCAGGCTGGGAAAGGGCTCCGCCCGCCGACTTGGTGCTGCCGGTTGTCGACTCCGGTTGCGCCCCGCCGCACGCGGCGGCCGCCGCAAGGATCACCGCCACCACGAGAAGTTTCTTCATGACGCACCAAACGACCGCCACCGCCGTAGGTAACAATTCGTCGGTGCTCCAGGTTCGGAACCTCGCCATCGACGTCGTCGCACGCCGCGTGCTCTCCGACGCCAGCTTCACCGTGGCAGCTGGCGACAAGGTGGGCCTGGTGGGTCGCAACGGCGCCGGCAAGACCAGCCTGCTCAAGGTGCTGGCCGGCGAGGACGACCCGGCCGCAGGCCTCGTGCTGCGCCGCGGCACGCTCGGCTACGTCCCGCAGAATCCCCGGCCCCGCGCCGAGGCCACCCAGACCGCGCTTTCGCACATCCTTTCCGGGCGAGGCCTGGACCGCGCAGCGGCCAGGCTGACCGAGCTGCACGGGCTCATCGACCGCGACCCGTCGATGGCCAACCTGCAGAAGTTCTCGGACGCGGAAGAGCGCTATCGTCTCGACGGCGGCTACTCGGCCGAGTCGGACGCCCGCCGGATCGTCACCGGCCTCGGGCTGAAGGCCGACCGCGTCGACCTTGGGCTCGGAGTCCTTTCCGGAGGCGAGCGGCGCCGCGTCGAGCTGGCTCGCGTGCTGTTCGCGGACGCGGACCTGCTGCTCCTCGACGAGCCTACGAACCACCTCGACCGGGACGCCAAGTCATGGCTGATGGACTTCCTCCGAGGCAACCGCGGGGCGGTGATCGTCGTCAGCCACGACCTGGTTCTCCTCGACGAAGCGATCACCCGCGTGCTGCACCTCGACGCCGGCCGCCTTCGTGAGTATCGCGGCACGTACTCGCAGTACCTCGCGGCGCGTCGTGCGGAAGAGGTGCGCACGACCGCGCTGGCGCAGCGCCAGCAGGCAGAGATCAAGCGCCTGAGCGTGCTTGCGGAGGTGATGCGGCGCCAGACGGAGAAGCGGGCTCGCACAGCGAAGGCGATCTTCAAGCGAGTGGACCGCCTGAAAGCTCAGCAGGTCAGCGCGCCGAAACGCGAACGCAAAGTCAAGGTGCGATTCCCCGATCCACCCCACAGCGGCCGGGTCTCGATCACCGTCAAGGGGCTGGCCAAGGGCTATGGCGGTCCGCTCGTGTTCCGAGACGTGAACTTCGAGGTCGAGCGCGGACAGCGCCTGCTGGTGATGGGCCTGAACGGCGCAGGCAAGACCAGCCTGCTGCGCATCCTGGCCGGCGAGAGCAGCGCCAACGAGGGCACGTTCCGCCTCGGTCACGGCGCGTTGCTCGGTTATTACGCCCAGGAGCACGAGGGCATCCGCGCGGGCGTGACGGTGCTCGCTCACATGCGCGAGCTGTCCGACGCCGACGAGGTCACGCTTCGCGCCTTGCTCGGCATGTTCGGCTTGAGTGGCGACATTGCGCGCCAGGACGCGGGCACGCTGTCAGGCGGTGAGAAGACGAAGCTCGCGCTGGCTCAGCTGGTGGCGGGGCGTCACAACCTGCTGCTGCTGGACGAGCCGAC
>Ga0066697_10001040_pt1 | contig 11044 bp, 9 predicted proteins | sample GraSoiAngelo_146_FD_66451 | JGI IMG/M metagenome (GOLD analysis project Ga0066697, IMG submission 66451) | Grasslands soil microbial communities from the Angelo Coastal Reserve, California, USA - 14_1009_05_30cm | ecosystem: Environmental > Terrestrial > Soil > Grasslands | place: USA...
CTGCTCGCGGCCGGCTGCGAGCTCAGCGACGTCGCCGCGGTCGGCGACGGCAAGCATCTCCGCTTCCGGGTCAAGGACGGCTCGCGCGACGCGGGGAGCGCGATCGCTTTCGGGTTCGGCCGTCAGCTCGATCGCTTCCGGCGGGAACTGCGGTTCGACATCGCCTTCCGGCTCGAGGAGAACCATTGGAACGGCACGGTCGCGCCGCAGCTCGTGGTCAGGCGCGTCTTCGACGGCAAGCCGCGCTACCGCGAGCTGCGGGACTGGTTGGCGGGCCTTTGGCGCGAGCAGGCGGACGCCTGGCCCCCCGAGGCTGCGGCCATCTTCGGGGAACTGGAGCTCGGCGCGAACGAGCCCCGGCGCCGCCACCTCCTGGAATCGGCGACCTTCTGCCGCCTGCTCGAGATGCCGTCCGGGCTCGCTGAAGCTGCGTAAAAGCAAAAGGAGGTGACGCCGAACCCCGGGAGTACACTTTTTCCATGACGGTCCTCGAAGCGGGCGAAAAGCATCAAGAGCTGCTCGACGAGCTGCTGTCGGATGTCGAGGCCTACAACTCGGAACTCGACCGCGACTTGCTCGCGCGCGCCTTCCGCTTCGCGGCTGCAGCGCACGAAGGGCAGCAGCGGCGCTCCGGCGAGGCCTTCATCCGCCATCCCTGGGGTGCCGCGAAGATCCTTGCCGAGCTGCGGCAGGACGAGCAGACGATCGCCGCAGCGCTGCTCCACGACGTCGTCGAGGACACCGAGACCGAGATCGACGAGGTGCGTTCCGAGTTCGGCGACGAGGTCACGCAGCTGGTCGAGGGCGTCACCAAGCTGACGCGCATTCACTTCCAGAGCCGCGAGCAGGCCGAGGCCGAGAACTACCGCAAGATGATCGCGGCGATGGTCGGAGACGAACGCGTGATCCTGATCAAGCTCGCCGACCGCCTCCACAACATGCGCACGATCGAGTACCTCGGCAAGCAGAAGCAGCTGCAGAAGGCCCGGGAGACGCTCGAGGTGTACGCGCCGCTGGCGCACCGGCTCGGTATCCACAAGCTCAAGTGGGAGCTCGAGGACCTGTCCTTCGAGACCTTGCATCCCCGCAAGTACGAGGAGATCAAGACGATGGTCGCCGAGCGCCGGACCGATCGCGAGGAGCATGTGTCCGAGGCGGCGCGAGTCCTCCAGCTCGAGCTCGACAAGGTCGACATCCCCGCCGAGATCTCCGGCCGCGCGAAGCACTTCTTTTCGATCTACGACAAGATGGCCAAGAAGGGCCGCGAGTTCAACGAGATTTACGACCTGACCGCGATGCGCGTGATCGTCGAGCGGTCGGGGGACGAGGGCACTCGGGACTGCTACGGCGCGCTCGGGCTGATCCATTCGCTCTGGAAGCCGATGCCGGGCCGGTTCAAGGACTACATCGCGATGCCCAAGTTCAACGCGTACCGGTCGCTGCACACGACGGTGATCGGGCCGGAGGGCCGGCCGCTCGAGATTCAGGTGCGAACGCGCGACATGCACGAGATCGCCGAGCTCGGCGTCGCGGCGCACTGGCTCTACAAGCGTGGCAAGCGCGACCCGCAGTGGACGGCGTGGGCGAAGCAGCTCATGGAGTCGCAGGTCGACGAGGCCGATCCGCGCGAGTTCATGAAGACCTTCCGGACGGATCTCTTCGACGAGGAGGTGTACGTCTTCACGCCGCAGGGCGAGGTGAAGAGCCTGCCGGCTGAGGCGACGCCGATCGACTTCGCCTACGCGGTGCATACAGATCTCGGCCACCGCACGGTCGGAGCGAAGATCAACGGGCGGATCGTGCCGCTCCACTACCGGTTGAAGAGCGGCGACGTGGTCGAGATCCTGAGCACGAAAACCGGGCGCGGGCCGTCGCGCGACTGGCTGTCGCTGGCGGCTTCGTCACGCGCGCGGAACAAGATCCGCCAGTGGTTCTCGCGCGAGACACGCGAAGAGACGGAGCGGAAGGGCCGCGACGCACTCGAGCAGGGCCTCAAGAAGCAGAGCCTTCCGTACAAGAAGCTGGTCGGGTCGGCCGTCTTGGCGCAGGTGATCCGGGAGACCGGCTTCAAGAAGGCCGAAGACTTCTACGTGGCGCTCGGCTCGGGCAAGGTGCCGGTGGGGCAGATCGTCAACAAGGTCCTCAACCGGCTGAAGACGGAGGAAGTCGCCCACGAAGAGGCGGTCCCGCTCAAGGCGCCGAAGGCCGGCCGCGCGATCGCCGGCGACGATCTCGGGATCCGGGTCAAGGGGGTCGAAGACGTGCTCGTCCGGCTGGCGAAGTGCTGCACGCCCGTCCCGGGCGATGAGATCGTCGGCTACATCTCGATGGGCAAGGGAATCACCATCCACCGGGCCGACTGCTCGAACGTGAAGGCGCTGCGTCGCAACCCCGAGCGCTTCACGCCGGTGGACTGGGACGGCGGCGCCACCCACAGCTTCCGCGTCCAGCTCGCGGTCGACTCGTGGGACCGCCCGCGGTTGCTCGAGGACGTCGCGCGCACCTTCGCCGAGCACGGCGCGAACATCGTCGAATACGGCGGGCACGTCGAGGATCAGCTGGCCAAGAACTGGTACGTCGTCGAGGTCGGCGACGTCAAGGCCCTCCGCGGCCTCCTGACTGCGCTCCGCAATATCGACGCCGTGTTCGACGCCTATCGCGTCACACCGTCGTAACGTCGCCGCCACGCTGCACGGCCTTTTTCGAGCACCGAACGAGGGACATGGCCGCGACCGGCACCCCCTTGGGGCACCCCTAACCCACCACCCACCTGCGATCCTATCGAGGAAAATGTGTCTTATTTGCAGCGAAAGTGTGTCGATTTAGGGCCGCCGACCGCGAATCCCTCGGATGAGGGATCGTCCCTCGAACAAGGGGGGTACCTCGGTCGAGGGATAGCCGTCTGCGGCCGATCCGACTACAACGAGAGCGGGGAGAGGGTTAGCGCATCAACCCGCGGCGCCCGCCGCTTCGAGGACGGCGAGCGGGCGCCCGGCGCGCTTCGGCGCGGAAATCGCCGTGCACTTCCGCGTGGTCGGTTCGGCCCATTCGCTTCGCCTGGTGAAAGGTTCACCGGTCTGCTGCCGACTCCAGGCGAGCTACGTACGGCGAGATCAACGTGGCGACGCGCTCGACGAACGCGCGATCGTCAGCGGCCAGCTCGAGCGAGCCGAACTCGGAACCTTCGTAGCCGACCGGCGCGACGATCCGGTCGGCCTCTTGCCCGACACCGAGACGCTCGACAAGCCGGCCGTTCTCGAGCATGTTCACCCTCGCGGACGCGACGCCGCGAACGTGGAGTGCCTCCAGGACAGCCCGCAGAACCTCGTCTGGGCCGCCGCCACGGTTGAGAATGCGCTCGACTGCCTCGAGCGCCCCGCGGTAGTCGATCGAGCCGGCGTTGGTCACACGGCCGCGATCTCGCAGTCGCCGTTCTCGAAGTTCCGGATCGCTTCCCGGTACCAGTTCGGGATCGGGCGCGCGCGACGCTCGGCCAGATCGATCAGCACGAGGGTCTGCGCCGCCGTCACCATCAGCACGTCGTCCTCGACCCGGTAGGCGGCGCACTCGTAGGTCGCGCTCGTCCGGCCGATCTTACGCATCCGGATGAAGATCTCGATCAGATCGTCGAACTGGGCCGGGGCAAAGTACTCGACCGACGAGGCACGCATCACGAACTGTTCCTCGCCCATCGCCTCGTTGAGCAGGTCGAGGTGGCGGTGGTATTCGACCCGGGCCTGGTCGAAATAGGGCAGGTAGCGGCCGTAGTAGACGATCCCCTGCGCGTCGGTGTCCGAAAAACCCACGCGGGTGAAGGCCGCGTACTTGAACGGCGCCTTGCGGTCGGTCGCGTGGCCGAGCTCGATGCTCACGAGCGAATTGCCGCGAGCACTTCGTCCCGCTTCCGCTCCATCAGCTCGGGCGTCCGCGCCTCGAGGTTCAGGCGCAGCAGCGGCTCCGTGTTCGACGGCCGCACGTTCATGTGCCAGTCGCCCGCGTCGATCGAGACGCCGTCGAGGTGGCTCACCTCGCCCTCGTCTCCGAAGCGCTCCTGCAGCTCCCGCAGCTTCCCCGCCACGTCGTCAACCGGTGTGTTCAGCTCGCCGGTGAGGAAATACCGGCCGCGGTAGGCGGCGAGAATGTCCGACAGCCGCCGGCCTTGCTTCGAGACCAGCTCGAGCATCAGCAGGAACGGGACGACGCCCGAGTCGGCCTGTGAGAAGCCGCGAAAGTAGTAGTGCCCCGACACCTCGCCGCCGAACGCTGCGCCTTCCTCGCGCATCCGGTGCTTGATGAAGGCGTGGCCGACGCGATTGACCAAGGGGACGCCGCCGGCGTGCTCGACCGTCTCCGGCACGGCCCAGCTGGCGCGGAGGTCGTAGATGATCTTCGCGCCGGGCTCTTTCTCCAGCACGGACGCGGCGAGCAGCGCGGTGACGAAATCGCCGGGCACGAACTCGCCCGCATCGTCGACGAAGAAGCAGCGGTCCGCGTCGCCGTCGAAGGCGACGCCGAAGTCGGCGCGCTCCTCGAGCGTCTTGGCGACGATGAACTCCCGGTTCTCCGGCAACAGCGGATTCGGCTCGTGGTTCGGGAAGGTTCCGTCGGGCTCGAAGTAGCAGCGGACGGCGTCGATCGGCAGCCGCTCCAAGACGGGCGGCAGCATCGCGCCCGCCATCCCATTCGCTGCGTCGATCACGACTCTGAGAGGCTTGATCGCCTCGAGCTCGACGAACGAGAGCACGCGCTCGAGATACGCCGGCCAGACGTCGTGCGGCTCGATGCGGCCGCGAGCAGCGGCCTGCGAGCGGCCGGAGAGCTTCAGCGCCCGCTCGCGGATCTCGAGCAACCCCGACTCTCCGCCGACCGGCAAGGCGCCCCGGCGGACGATCTTCATGCCCGTGTACTCCTTCGGATTGTGCGAGGCGGTGACGGCGACGCCGCCGTCGAGCTCAAGGTCGCCGACCGCGAAATACACCATCTCGGTGCCGACGAGGCCGAGCTGGAGCACGTCGGAGCCGGCGTCCGCGGCGCCGTTGGTCAGCGCCTCGGCCATCGCCGGACTCGAGAGACGCATGTCGTAGCCGACCGCGATCCGGCGCGGCTCGAACTGCTCGACATAGGCGCGGCCGATCGCATACGCGCCCTCCTCGTCGAGCTCGGCCGGGTAGATGCCGCGGACGTCATATGCCTTGAAGGCCTTCGGGTCGAGCACCGCCAGGATGCTAACGGCGCCGCTCTCACCGCGTTTTTCGGCTTGAAACCGAGATTTTGCGGGACTTTCGGCGTCGCTGCGGTCGTTCATAGACTTAGGCCATGGTGGAGCGAAAGCTGGCAACCGTTCTGTTCGTCGACCTCGTCGATTCGACATCGCTCGTCGCCGGCGCCGACCCGGAGGTCGCGCGGCGGCGGGTGACGCAGTTCTTCGACCGGGTCTCGCATTGCGTGACGACCCACGGCGGCATCGTCGAGAAGTTCGCCGGCGACGCGGTCCTCGCGGCCTTCGGCGTTCCGCAGGCCCATGAGGACGACGCCGAGCGCGCGGTCCGCGCCGCGCTCGCGATGCTCGAGTCGGTCCGCGAGCTCGGGCTCGAGGCCCGGGTCGGCGTCGAGTCGGGCGAGGTCGTCGTCGACGAGAGCGACTCGACTTTCGCGACGGGCGAGGCGGTCACTCTGGCCGCGCGCTTGCAGCAGGCCGCGGGAGCGGGCGAGGTGCTGATCGGCCCCTACGCCTACCGGCTGACGAGCGACCGCCTGCAGGCCGAAGACGTCGGCCCCCTCGACGTCAAGGGGTTCGGCGAGCGAATCTGGACCTGGCGCGTCCGCGCCGTCCTCGACGGGGCGCCGAGAAGGAGCGGTGTCGCCGCGCCGCTCGTCGGGCGCGAGGCTGAGCTCGAACTCCTCCAGAACACCTACGAACGCGCAGTTCGAAACCGCCGCGCGCACCTGTTCACGATCTACGGCGACCCCGGCGTCGGCAAGAGCCGGCTCGCGCGCGAGTTCGTCGAGGGGCTGGAAGGAGCGACTGTGCTGGCCGGACGTTCGTTGCCGTACGGCGAGAGCGTCACCTACTGGCCGCTCGCGGAGATGGTCAAGTCGGCGGCCGGGATCACCGACGACGATCCGCTCGAGGTCGCCGTCGAGAAGCTGCGCGAGTCGTGCGAGAACGAGGCGATCGCCGACCTGCTCGGGCTCGCCTCCGGCGTGCTGGAGGCGGTCAAGGGCGAGCGGAGCCAGCAGGAGATCGCCTGGGCGGCCCGCGAGTGGGTCGAGCGGATGGCCCACGACCAGCCGCTCGTGCTCGTCTTCGAGGACATCCATTGGGCCGAGGAGGCGCTGCTCGACCTGATCGAGCACCTGGCCGAGTGGGTGCGCGACGCGCCGCTGCTGATCGTCGGCCTGGCCCGCGCCGAGCTGCTCGATATTCGTCCGGGTTGGGGCGGCGGCAGGGTGCGCGCGACCGCGATCGAGCTCGAGCCGCTCGGCCGGGAGGAGAGCGAGGAGCTGATCGATGCCCTTGCCACGAACGGAGCGCTGGAAGGCGACGCCCGCGAGGCGCTGCTCGAGAAGACCGAGGGCAATCCGCTGTTCGTCGAGGAGACCGTGCGGATGCTTGCCGAATGCGAGGGCCGGCCGCTCAGCGACTTCGCGGAGCGGATTCCCGACACGCTGCAGGCGCTGATCGCAGCCCGCATCGACCGGCTGCCGCCGGAGGAGAAGACGGTGCTCCAGCGAGCCTCCGTGATCGGTCGGACGTTCTGGGGCGGAGCGATCAAGGAGCTGGCGGCGGAGATCGACGAGCTCCAGCCCGTGCTCGAGACGCTGCTCCTGCGCGAGTTCCTTCTCCCCGAGGTCCGTTCGTCGATCTCGGGCGAGACGGCGTATCGCTTCAAGCACGTGCTCATTCGCGAGGTCGCCTACTCCGGCCTCTCCAAGTCGGCCCGCGCCGATCTGCACGAGCGCTTCGCCCGCTGGCTCCACGCGCGAGCCGGCGAGGAGCTGCTGGAGATCCGCGCCTACCACCTCGACCAGGCCGCGGCATTGATCACCGAGCTCGACGGCGGGCCGCCGCCTGAGCTCGCCCGCGAGGCCGCCGCTGCGCTCGAGACGGCCGGACGGCGGTCGCTCGCGCGCGAGGCGAATCGCTCCGGGCGCAAGCAGCTCCTGCGGGCTCTCGAGCTCGAGCCGACGCTCGAGCGCCGTTTCCAGGCGGCTCGGGCTGCATGGCGGCTCGGCGACCTGCCCGCGGTCTCGAGGGAGATGGAGCGTGTCCGCGCAGACGCAGCCGATGAAGGCGACCGCTGGTGCCAGGCGCGCGCGCTGGCGGCGCTGGCGGAGGTTGCGCTCAACCGCGACGCCGACGTCGACGAGGCCAACCGCCTGGCCGCGCTTGCGCTCGACGTGGCGGACGGCAACGACTACGAGCCGCGCTTCGACGCCCTGCACGTCCTCAACACCGGCGCCTGGTGGCGCGGCAGGCTGACCGATTCCGAGCGCTACGCCCGCGATCAGCTCGCACTCGCCCAGGAGGCCGGGCGCGAGGATCTCGAGAGCCGCGCCGCCATCGATCTCGCCGGCGTCCACAACGCGCGCACGGAGTACGACCTGGCCGCGCCGCTCTTCGCGCGTGCCCTGGAGCTTGCCGAGCAGAGCGGCTCGATCGTCGCGCGAGGCCACGCGCTGGCGTCCGCGGGCGATTTTGCGATCTACCGCGATCACTACGACGAGGCTCAGCGTCAGCTCGAAGAGGCCCGTGCTCTGTACGAGGAGGCCGGAGTCGCCTCGTTGCTCGGCCGCGTGCTCTACCGGCTCGGGGTCGTGGCCTGGCACCAGGGAGACCTCGACGGTGCCGAACGCCTCAGCCGGGAATCGATCCGGACGCTCGCTCCACTCGAGGACCGCGGGACCCTGTGCGAGTCGCAGCGGCGGCTCGCCGAGGTCCTGCTCGAGAAGGGGAAGCTCGACGAAGCCGAGCGTTACGCGGAGGCGGCTCTCGAGACGGTCGGGCCGCAGGACATGAGCTCGCGGGCTTCGACGCGCTCGACTCTCGCGCGTGTCCGCATCGCGCAGGGGCGGTTCGACGACGCCGAGAAGCTGCTGCGCGAGGCGGAGGACATCATCGACCAGACGGAGTACTGCGCCTTCGGCTCGGACACGCTCCGCACCCTCGCTCAGCTGCTGCGTGACCGCGGCCGAGAGGACGAGGCGGAGGCAGTCGAGCGCCGCCTCGAGGGTGCCACCGCCGACTCGAGCGCCGCACGGATCGCCTGATGTGACTTCTCGTCCGGCGACTCGCTGATCACCGTCGCCGGACGATCGAAGCGCGCCAGCGCCTCGCCCAGCGGCTCGGCACGCAACGTTCCCTCGCCGTAAGGCAGGTGCTTCGTCTCGTTGCGGTTGGCGTACTGGATGTCGCTGAAGTGGATGTGGAAGGGCGCGCCCGGCTCGAGTAGGGCATCGGCGCCCTCGAGCACCTCGGCGAAGGGCTCGACCTCGGTGAATGCACCGTCACTCGTCGCGTGCAGGTGGGCGAAGTCGAGCACGGGCCTGACCCAACCGCAGCGGCCCGCGATCGCGAAGACGTCCTCGGCGGTCCCAAGCTCGCGGACACGGCCCATGATCTCGACTCCGAACGGCACGGCCCGGTCCTTGCCCTCGAGCCGCTCGCGCAGCTCTGCGAGCTGCTCGCAGACCGAGGCGATCGCGACGTCGCGCTCGCGGCCCAGCAGGAAGCCCGGATGGAAGACGACGAGCTCGGCGCCGGCCGTCCTGGCGATGCCGGCCGAGTGGTCGAGCATCCCGACCGCCATTCGCTGCTTCTTGTCGCGCTCGACATGCCCCATGAAGCCTGCGATCGGCGCGTGGACGGAGAGCACGAACCCGGCCTCGCGAGCGAGGCCGCCGAAGCGCTCCGCCCACGGATAGTCCATCCAGAAGCCGCCCTCGAAGTCGATCTCGCAGGCGGTATGGCCGCGCTCCTGTAGTAGCTCGATCGCCGCTTCGGGGCTCTCGCGAGAGGGCACTCGGGCCGGCCCGAAATGGAGCGCTCCCATGCGGCCAACGCTAGCGGAGCGCCGATGTCGTCCGACTTCCCTTCTAGGCTTTTCCCATGCCGAAGCGCCCGAGCCGCATCGACCTGCTGGAGCTCGATATCGACCTTCGCCTCGCCGATCTCTGGCGCGAGGCCAGCGAGATCGAGGACTGGAACCTCGACGTCGTCGCAGCCTTCATGCGCGCCGCCTACGGGAAGGGCTACTGCGACGCGTTGACCGAAGATTTGCCCGGGAGCCTCTGCGAGGAGCACGGCTACCGAGTGCCGGCGCGGCGGGCCACCGCGACACCTGAAGCCTGAATCGCGGTCACCGGTCAGGCCACTAGCATTCGGCGTGTGAGCGTCTGGCTTTCGCTCGGCGTCCTACTTGCCGTTGCGTGCGTGGTCGTCGTCGCGTTGCCCTTCCTGCGGCGACCGGGGCTCTCGGCGGCGGAAGACCGGCTCGGCGAGCCCGATGCGCTGGAGCGCCGGCGGCTCGAGCTCGCGGAGGAACGCGATCGCGCTCTCTCGGCCCTGAAGGAGCTCGAGTTCGATCATCGGACCGGCAAGGTCTCGGACGAGGACTACCGTGAGCTCGTTGGCCCGCTGCGCAGGCGCGCCGCGGAGGCGCTGCGCGCGCTCGAACCCCGTGCGCGCGATGCCGAAGCGGAAGCCGAAACAAAGGTCCATGCCGGCTAACTGCGGCAACTGCGGCGCGCGCCTGCCGAGGGACAGCCGCTTCTGCCCGGAGTGCGGCGTCCGCGTCTCCGCCGCCAACGACGTCACCGCGGTCGAAGAGGTCCCGCCCGAGGAAACCGGGCGAGTCCCCGTGCACAGGGTCGCCGTCGCGCCGCGGTATTTCGGGATCGCGCCCCCGCTCGCGCTGTTCGCGCTCGCGGTCGCCACGCTGGTGGTCGCGGTCGTCCTCTTTGCGGCGGGCAAAACGATCGCGGGCGCAGTGCTGCTGGCCGCGGCCGTCCTCTTCTCGGTGCTCTTCGTCGCCGCATCGAGGCGTCTGCCGGAGAACGTGGTCGCGCGGCTGGGGCGCACCACCCTCGAGAGGGTTCGCGACCGAACCGGCTTCGCTGTCGAGGCCGTCAGCGTCCATTCGACTGTCCGGATGGAGCTCTTTCGGCTGCGCCGCGAGCTCTCCGAGCTCGTGGCCCAGCGCGGCGAGGCCGCGCGGGTGCTCGGCGAAGCGGTGTACGGTGGCGCCGAAGACGAGGTGGAAGTCGCCCGCAACCGGATGAGCGAGCTCGACCAAGCGCTCGCCGACAAGGAGAGGGAGATGACGAGAGTGACCGCAGCAGCGAACGAGCGAATCCAGCGCGCCCAGCTTCAGGTCCAGCCGACGGCGATCGTGGAGCCGCCCCAGGTTCCCGAGCCGATGCCGGCTCCGTCGGAGCCGCCGCAGCCGGTGACCGTGCCGGAGCCGTCGCCGGTCCCCTCCGAGCCGCCGATGCCGGTGCCCGCGCCTGATCCAACGCCGGAGCCGTCCCCGCCGCACCCGGAGCAGCCTTCGTAGCGGAGCCGGCGAAGGCGGCCCCACCTGCATTTCGAGGTGCGCGTCAACGGGACGCCGGTCGATCCGCTCGGCTACCTCTAGATCCTCGCAGCCGTAACCAAGTTCTCACGTCATACGTTTATGGTTTAGAACGTGTAAGCCGGGGCCGGGGGATGTCGCCCCGCTTTCACGCAAACGTCTCCCGACGAACACCGGCCGCCTCCCCGGGGCGGCCGGGTTTTAGCACGGGCGAACACACGCCGCCACGTAGCCGCCACCCAAAACTCGCTCCGTCCGCGGGAATCGCGCTGTGCCTACAGCAGTGTCTGGTAGAGCAAGAAGATGTTCAGACCCGAGATGAGGGTCGCAATTACGGTCGCAGCGATCGTCGTCGCCCGGTGATTGACGAGGGGGCCCATCACTTCTCGCTTGCCTGTGAAGATCACCAGTGGGATCAGGGCGAAGGGGATCCCGAACGACAGCACCACCTGGCTGAGCACGAGCGTTCG
>Ga0066697_10001046_pt1 | contig 11025 bp, 10 predicted proteins | sample GraSoiAngelo_146_FD_66451 | JGI IMG/M metagenome (GOLD analysis project Ga0066697, IMG submission 66451) | Grasslands soil microbial communities from the Angelo Coastal Reserve, California, USA - 14_1009_05_30cm | ecosystem: Environmental > Terrestrial > Soil > Grasslands | place: USA...
CGCTCGCGGTCGAAGTCGCCGCGGCGCAGGTCGCCCGAGCCGCGCGTCGTGCGCGCCGCCGCGTTGGTCAGGCCGATCCCGAACTTCAGCGCCTCGAACTGCTCATCGGGCGAGAGCAGCCGCGGCGTCAGGCCCGTGTCCGCCAGCAGGCGCCAGAAGTCGTTGCGCGAGTTCGCGAAGTGGGCCGCAGCTGCGGCCGAGACGAAGCCCGGATTGATCCCGCAGAAGACGACCGCGAGGCCGGGAGCTAGGACATCAGGAACAGCGGAGCCGGAGCTTCGTTCGCGGCTCGCACGCCCGCCGCTCACCGAGCGGCTTCGGCCGGCGGCGACCCGAGCCGGGCCGCTGCCGAGGCCGGATCCTGCCCCAGCGCGGGCACGTCCTCACGCAGCGACCTCCGCCTCGCGGGCGTCGAGCCGGAGCTCGAAGAGGCGGCGCAGCTCCTCACCCGTGATGCGCGCCAGCCCGCGCGGACGCCGAGGCTCCAGCTTCACGACCCTCACCATCACATCGCCCGCGCCGTAGCAGCGGAGGTAGCACTCCTCCTCGCTCAGCGCCCGCAACCGTCGCACGACCGCAGACTACGACCGCCCCCGGACAGATCCGACTATTCGTACTGGAGCGCCTCGAGCACGTTCAAGCGCGCCGCCCGCCTGGCGGGGATCACGGCCGCGAGAATCCCGACCACCACCGCCGCCAGCACGAAGTAGACGATCTGGAGCCCCGGGACGGCGAAGACGATCCCCGAGCTCGAGAGGGCGTGCGTGACCAACGCCGCGAGGAAGACGCCGACCACCATTCCGAGGGCGGCTCCCATCAGCGAGGTCACGATGCTCTCGTAGCGGATCATCATCCGCACCTGGCGCCGCGTCATTCCGACCGCCCGCAGCATCCCGAGCTCGCGCGTGCGCTCGAAGACCGTCAACACGAGCGTGTTGATGATCCCGACGAGGCTGACGATCACCGACAGCGCGAGCAGCGCGTAGAGCAGGTTCAGGATCTTGTTGATCGGCGCCTCGAAGTTGTGCTTGAACTCGTCGCGCGTCTGGACCTTTGCGTCCGCGAAACCCTTCTCCGCAGCGTCGAGCCGCGCGGTGTTCGCGTCCGTGACACCGCCGGGGGTGTTCGCCAGGACCATCTCGTCCCGCGGCCGCGGCGTGAACTTGTCGAAGAGCTGCGTCGAGATCGTGATGTGGGAGAACGGCGAGCCGCCCTTCGGCTCGTCCCAGACGCCCTTCAGCCGCACCGTCGTCTTCTTGCCGCTCGGGAACTGCAGCGTGACCGGCGAGCCGAGGCTCAGGTGATGGTCCTTGACGTAGTTCTTGCTCGCGAAGAAGCCGTCCAGCCCGAGCTCGCCCGGGACGGCGTTGCTGCCCTGCGTCCACTCCATCTCGACGCCCTTGTTCAGATTCGGCTGGACGGCGGTCAGGTCGTTGTCGCTCCCCAGGTACCGCGCCGAGCCCGCACGGATCGCCGTGACGTCGTTGATCCCCGGCCTGCCAACGAGCGCCTTGCCAGCCTGGGCCTCGATCGGGGTGAACGTGTTCGTCGAGGTGACCGCGTAGTCTGCGATGAAGAGCTTGTTCACCGCGTCCTCGAACGAGCTTCGGATTCCCGCGCCGAAGATGGCCACGAAGGTCACGAGCGCGAGACCGATCATCAGCGCGGAAGCCGTGGACGCCGTCCGGGCCGGGTTCCGGGTGGCGTTATCGCGCGCGAGGATTCCCGGCGCGCCGCCGATCGTCTGCGCCGGCGCGCCCAGCACCGCCGCGAGCGGGCGCACGACCTTCGACGCGTTCATGGAGACGCCGACGAAGAGCAGGAGCACGCCGATACCGAGGGCCAGCAGCCGCGGCCCGGTCGCGAGCCCGCTGGCCAGGGCCCCGATGCAGGTCAACGCGATCGCCACGACGAGCACGGTCAGCGAGGTCGCCGGCCCGTACTTCGCCCAGCGCGAGACGGGCAGCACAGAGCCCTCGCGCACCGCGGCGATCGGCGGCACGCGAGTCGCCCGGCGAGCCGGTCGAACGCTTGCGATGAGCGTGACGATCGTCCCGACGAGCAGAGAAACGACGACGGTCCGAGTAGCGAAGACCGTGGAGCCCTGCGGCAGGTCGATCCCGATCGCGACGAACAGCGCGTTCAGCAGCTTCGCCAGGCCGAGGCCGAGGAACAGGCCGGCGACCGAGCCGAGGATGCCGATCACGAGGGCCTCGACCACAACCGACCACATCACCTGGCGGCGCGACGCGCCGAGCGTGCGCAGCGTCGCGAACTCACGCATTCGCTGCGCGATCGTGATCGCCAGCGTGTTCGCGATCACGAACGCGCCCACGAAGAGCGCGACGCCGGCGAAGGCGAGCAACAGGTAACGGAGGAACGAGATGATGCCGCCGGCCTGCGTGTCCTTGTCCTTCTTCGCCTGGGCGGCTCCGGTGCGGACGATCTCCGTCGACGAGAGGAGGGGCCTGATCTGCGAGAGGAGCGCCGGCGGCTTGACCCCGGCCTTCGACTGAACGCGGATCCCGTCGAGCTGTCCCGGCTTGTGGAACAGCTGCTGTGCCGTCGGCTGGTCGAGGATGGCGAAGGTCGCGCCGCCGACGCTGACGCCCGGGAACTCGGCGATTCCGCTGATCTGCAGCTGGCGCGCGGCGCCGAAGGCCTGCACCCCGATCCGGTCGCCGACGTGGAAGCCCTCGCCACCCGCTGTCGCCTTGTCGATGACGACCTGGTCGGGACCGTGCGGCCACTTCCCGGTAGTCAGCTTCGTCGGGTTGAACGGCTGGCCCGCGTTCGTGACCGAGAAGCCGAGCGACGGCGCGCCGCCGGTCGAGATCACTTTCCCGTCCTTGCCGATCAGCTTCAGCGTGTCGGTCGTCACGGAACCGGCGGCCAGCGCGACCCCGGGGAGCTTCTGAATTTTCGCCAGCAGCGACTGCGGCATCGACGGCGGCTCGACGCTCTCCCCGTTTGCGGTGTCGAACGCGGCCTTGCCGCTGATCACGACGTCCGCGTTCTGGTACGAGCGCGAGAAGATCGTGTTGAAGCCGCTGTTGATCGTGTCCGTGAGGACATAGGTACCGCTGATCATCGCGACGCCGAGGATGATGGCGATCGCCGTCAGCAGCGCCCGGACCTTTCGGCCGGCGAGGCCCTTCAGCGCGACGGTCAGCATCAGTTCTGCGTCAGCTCGTCCATCGCCGCGATCACTTCGCCCGGTTCCGCGCGTGGCATGTCGCGGACGATCAGGCCGTCGTCGAGGAACAGGATCCGGTCGGCGATCGCGGCCGCACGCGGGTCGTGCGTCACCATCACCGTCGTCTGCCCGAGCGAGTCGACGGAGTCGCGCATCAACTCGAGGATCTCCGCACTCGTGGCGGAGTCGAGGTTGCCCGTCGGCTCGTCGGCGAAGACAACAGTCGGCCGCGAGACTAGCGCGCGTGCGATCGCGACTCGCTGCTGCTGGCCGCCGGAAAGCTCGGCGGGTCGGTGCGTGCGGCGATCGGTGAGCCCGACCTTCTTCAGGAGGTCCTCTCGCCACGCCTCGTCCGGCTTCTCGCCGGCGATCGTCAGCGGCAGGAGAACGTTCTCCTCCGCCGTCAGCATCGGGAGCAGGTTGAAGAACTGGAAGACGAAGCCGATGTGCTTACGGCGCAGCTTCGTGATCTGGGTGTCGCTGAGGCCGCCGAGCTGTGTGCCCGCGATCCAGACCGTTCCGGAGGTCGGGCGGTCGAGCGCGGCCATGATGTGCATCAAGGTCGACTTGCCAGAGCCCGACGGGCCCATGACCGCGGTCAGCTTGCCCTGCTGAACGTCGAGCGTCACTCCACGCAGCGCCTCCACTGCGGTGTCGCCCTCGCCGTAACGGCGGGTTATGTCATGTGCGGCAACGACTGCGGCCGGCGCGCGCTCGGCCGCGTCGACCGCGGGTACGGTGGCGGCTTCCATATTTTGGCTCTCCCTCGTTTGAAACCCGGTCTAGCTTCTTTGCCAGCATAGCGTCGTTGTGTCCACACTGATAACCGACGTCCGGCACCGGTTCTCCGCGCTCGCGCAGGGCACCGTCTTCTTCGACGGCCCGGGCGGCACGCAGGTGCCCGACGAGGTGATCGAGGCGATCGCCGGGTACTTGCGCGAGTCGAACGCGAACCTGGGCGGGGCCTTCGAGCGGAGCCGCCGCAGCGACCGGCTCGTGGGCGAGGGGCGGCGGGCAGCCGCGGGCTTTCTCGGCTGTGGCGCGGAGGAGGTCGTGTTCGGCGCGAACATGACGACGCTCAATTTCGCGCTCTCGCGGTCTCTCGGCCGTGAGCTCGAGGCCGGCGACGAGATCGTCGTGACGAAGCTCGACCATGACGGCAACGTCTCGCCGTGGCTCGAGCTGAGCCACGACCTCGGCATCGTTGTTCGGTTCGCCGAGATTCGCGACAACACGACGCTCGATCTCGAGCACCTCGCCTCGCTGCTCTCCGAGCGGACACGGGTCGTCGCCTTCCCGTGGGCCTCGAACGCGGTGGGGACGCTCGTCGACGTGGCCCGGGTCGCCGGGCTCGCACACTCGGTCGGGGCGCTCGCCTGGGTCGACGCCGTCCACTACGCGCCGCACGGGCCGATCGATGTCGCCGCCGCGGGAGCCGACGTGCTGCTCTGCTCGCCGTACAAGTTCTTCGGGCCGCACTTGGGGCTCGCGTTCGCGCGGGCGGATCTGCTCGAGCGCTGGCGGCCGTACAAGGTCCGCCCCTCGCCGGACCGGCCGCTCGGCGCGCGCTTCGAGACGGGGACGCTCCAGCACGAGCTGCTCGCCGGCTTCGTTGCCGCGGTCGGCTATGTCGACTCGGTCGGCTTCGAGACGATCGTCCTGTACGAGCGCGAGCTCGGCGCGCGCTTCCTCGCCGGGCTGCCGGAGTCCTGCCGGCTGCACGGTCTGCCGACGATGGACGGCCGCGTCCCGACCTTCTGCCTCACCATCGGCGACCTCGGCGCGGATGTCGCCGCAGAGCGACTCGCCGAGCACGGCTTCGCCGTCTGGAGCGGCGATTACTACGCCGTCGAGGCGATGAACCGCCTCGGCCTCCCGGACGGCGCGGTTCGGGTCGGGATCGTCCACTACAACACCGCGGACGAGGTCGATCGGCTCCTGGAGGCGCTGGCCGACTCTAGGTTTGCGGTCCCGACGGGCCGGGTACCGCGCTCTCTCGCAGACGACTCCTCCAGAGAGGAGGTGTGAACTAGATGCTTCTTCTCATCTTGCTTGCGCTACTGGCGATCGTTCTCTTCGGCGTCGGCTTCGCGATCAAATGGCTGTTCATCCTGGCCGTGATCGTGGCGCTGGTCTTCGTGATCAGCTTCTTCATGGGCGCGGCAGGCGGCCGCACACGCGGCGCCTGGTGGTAGCCGGCCGACATTGAAGTCCGAGCCCTCTGCGGCCACGCCGCGGAGGGCTCACTCGTGCGCGGCGGCGGCGCGCTTCCAGCGCGGGTCGTCGCGATGGATCGGGTCGGGGTCGATGCCGCGCGCCTCGGCGAGCTCCAGCGTCAGAAGCTGGAACCGGACGATGTCGACGACCGGATGCTCCGTCGGCACGAGCGTCGTCTCGCAGCCGAGCTCCCGAAGCGCCGCGACCGCGCCGGCGGCCCGCTCGGCCGCGCGGCCCTCTCCCTCGAGCACGAACGCGCGGACCGACTCGTCGATCGCGGCGAGATGCCCGTGCAGCAGCTGCTCCGTGTGATGTGCCTCGGCAGCAACGTGCGCGCCTTCGCGTAGCTTCAGCACGGCCTCCTGCGCGGTCGGCCAGTCGCGTCCGGCACCGGCGACGAGCCAGCGCTCGTGCTCGCTCACCGCCTCACGCTCCTCCAGCGCCTCCTCCACCGCATCCGGGAGCGCGCTCACGTCTTCGCCGTGCAGAGCCCGCATCGCCGCGACGGCGCACGTGTAGCTCGCGGTGTGACACCAGCTCTTCTCGATCTCGGGAGTCACGACGACGATCTCGTCCGCCGTCTCGCCGAGCGGGCTGTCCGGCTTTCCGGTCACGAGCCACACCGGCCCCTCGAACGCGCGCACGGCCTCGAGGCTCACCGCGGTGCCGCCCTCGTGGCTGACGACGACCAGCGCGTCGGCGTCCCGCGGCCGCAGCACGAGCTCCAGAGCCTGCTCCGCCCACCCCGCCGTCTGCGCCGCATGAAACGAGGTGCCGCACCCTGTGTGCAGGACCCGTCCCTCGGGCAGCCGCCGGTCGGTCGGCACCGCCCTCAGCCACTCCGGCTGCGCGAAGATCGCGCGCCTCGTTTCTTCCCCTGCCACGCGCGGAGCATCTAGCATCGGGCCGATGTTCGTGCACCGTGAGCGCGTCCGCTTCCGCGACCTCGACCCGATGGGGCACGTCAACAACGCCGTCTTCCTGACCTACATCGAGTCGGCGCGGGTCGAGTTCCTGCGGCATCTCGGCGCGGCGCCGACCCTCGACGACATGGGCATCATCGTCGCCCGGGCCGAGATCGACTTCCGCGCGCCGGTGCGGCTCGGCGACGAGGTCGAGGTGTCCGTCAGCGCGAGCCGGTTCGGCGACAAGAGCTTCGACCTCGAGCACGAGCTCCGGGTGGACGGCAAGGTCGTCGCCGAGGCAAAGACCGTGCTCGTGAGTTACGACTACAGCAAGCGGGAGCCGGTGCCGATCCCCGACGAGTGGCGCGAGAAGCTGGCCGCATAGACATGAACGTCTTCCACAGAGACACCCTCGACAACGGACTCCGCGTCCTGCGGGCCGACATGCCGCAGGTGCAGTCGGTCACCTGCATGATCATGCTCGCGGCCGGCTCGCGCTACGAGACGCGCGACACGAACGGGATCGCGCACTTCGCCGAGCACATGTTCTTCAAGGGCACGGAGCGGCGCCCGACCGCGCGCGAGATCGGCATGGAGGTCGACTCGCTAGGCGGCGAGTTCAACGCTTTCACGAGCAAGGAGTACACGGGCTACTACGTGCGCTGCGCGGCCGACTACCGCGACCGGGCCCTCGACGTTCTCGTCGACATGCTGCGCAACTCGAAGTTCGACCCCGAGGAGATCGAGCGCGAGAAGGGCGTGATCGTCGAGGAGATGAACATGTACTACGACACGCCCCGCGACTTCATCGGCGGCGTCTACGACCAGCTCCTCTACGGCGACCAGCCGCTCGGCTGGGACGTGATCGGCCGCAAGGAGACGATCCGCGGCGCCACGCAGGACACGTTCCTCGACTACATCCGGCGCTGGTACAAGCCGGAGCGGATGGTCGTCGGCATCGGCGGACGGCTCAGCGGGGACGAGCTCGAGACGGTGGAGCGCCTGCTCGGCGATCTGGAGCGCGAGCCGACGGGCGCGCCCGACCCGACCGCCGCGAACGGGAACGGCTCGCAGGTGAAGATCCACCACAAGGACTCGGACCAGGCCCACCTCATCCTCGGCGTGCGCAGCTACCCGATCGTCCACCCGGATCGCTGGGCGGTGCAGCTGCTCTCGACGGTGCTCGGGACAGGGATGTCCTCACGCCTCTTCAGCGAGGTGCGCGAGCGTCGCGGCCTCGCCTACTACGTCTACGCGCACAACCAGAGCTACACCGACGCCGGCTCGCTCTTCTCGCAGGCCGGCGTCGACATCAACCGCAGCGAGGAGGCGGTCGAGACGATCGTGCGCGAGTTCCGGCGCATCGCCGATGAGCCCGTGCCGTCCGAGGAGCTCGAGAAGGCGCGCGCGCTCGCGAAGGGGCGTTTCGTGCTGCGCCTCGAGAACCCGCAGGGAATGATCGTCTTCGGGCTCGGCCGCGAGGTGCTGAACGACCCGGTGCTCGAGCCGGACGAGGTCATCGCCGGCCTCGACGCGGTCACCGCCGAGGACATCCAGCGCGTGGCGCAAGACGTGATCGCCTCGAACGGCCTCAACCTCGCCCTGATCGGGCCGTTCGAGGACAAGGCAGCCTTCGAGGCGCTGCTCAAGTAGGGAAAGGGGCGGCCCGGAGACCGCCCCTTTCGGCCGTCAGTCCTCCTGTGCGCTTTCGGTCGAGGCCCGCTCTTTGATCTCTTCCACCACGGCGGGGTCGGCCAGGGTCGTCGTGTCGCCGAGGGCGCGGTTCTCGGCGACGTCGCGGAGGAGCCGGCGCATGATCTTGCCGCTCCGGGTCTTCGGCAGCTCGGGCGTGAAGACGATGTTCGCGGGCTTCGCGATCGGGCCGATCTTCGTGGCCACGTGGTTGCGAAGCTCCTCGAGCATGTCGATCGAGCCCTCGTCGCCGCCCTTGAGCGTCACGTAAGCGACGATCGCCTGGCCGGTCCGCTCGTCCTTGCGGCCGCAGACGGCGGCCTCCGCCACCTTCTGGTGGTCGACGAGCGCGCTCTCGACCTCGATTGTCGAGATCCTGTGCCCAGAGACGTTCATCACGTCGTCGACGCGGCCGAGCAGCCAGAAGTCGCCGTCCTCGTCGATCCGGGCGCCGTCACCGGCGAAGTAGACGCCCTCGAACCGCGACCAGTAGGTCTCGCGATACCGCTCGTCGTCCTTGTAGATCCCGCGCAGCATCGCGGGCCACGGACGGCGCAGGACGAGGTAGCCGCCGCCGCCGGGGCCGACCTCGTTGCCCTGCTCGTCGTAGACCGCCGCGTCGATCCCCGGGAACGGCTTCGTCGCCGAGCCCGGCTTCAGCGTCGTGACGCCCGGGAGCGGATTGATCAGGATCATCCCGGTCTCCGTCTGCCACCACGTGTCGACGACCGGAGTGCGGTCCGCGCCAATGTGCTCGCGGTACCACACCCAGGCCTCCGGGTTGATCGGCTCGCCGACGGTCCCGAGCAGGCGCAGGGACGAGAGGTCGTGCTTCTCCGCGTACTCCGGCCCCCACTTCATGTGGGTGCGAATCGCGGTGGGAGCCGTGTAGAGGATGTCCACCTTGTACCGCTCGATGATCTGCCACCAGCGGTCCTTGTCGGGGTAGTTCGGCACGCCCTCGTAGATGACGCCGGTCGTGCCGTTGCACAGAGGCCCGTAGACGATGTAGCTGTGACCGGTCACCCAGCCGATGTCGGCTGCGCACCAGTACACCGAGTCGGGCTTGATGTCGAAGATGTAGTGGTGCGTCGTCGCCACGCCGACGAGGTAGCCGGCTGTGGTGTGGACGATCCCCTTCGGCTTCGCGGTCGTGCCGCTGGTGTAGAGGAGGTAGAGCAGGTCCTCCGCGTCCATCGGCTCGCACGGGCAACTCGAGGGGTCGTCGCTCTCGCCTTCGACTACGTCGTGCCACCAGAGGTCGCGGCCGTCCTTCATCTGGACGTCCCCGCCCGTCCGGCGGTAGACGATCGCCTGCTTCACCCCCGGCGAGTCGTCCAGCGCCTCGTCCGCGTTTTGCTTCAGCGGAACGGCGGCGCCGTTGCGGAGCCCCTCGTTCTGGGTGATCAGGAGCTCGCACTCCATGTCGTTCAGCCGGCCGGAGAGCGAGTCGGCCGAGAAGCCGCCGAAGACGACGGTGTGCGGGGCGCCGAGCCGGGCGCAGGCGAGCATCGCGACCGGGAGCTCGGGAACCATCCCCATGTAGATCCCGACCGGCGTGCCCTTCCCGACGCCCAGCTTCTTGAGCGCGTTCGCGAAGCGAACGACGTCACGCTGGAGATCGGCGAACGTGATCGTCCGCCGCTCGTCCTCCGGCTCGCCCTCCCAGTGGTACGCGACCTTGTCGCCGTTCCCCGCTTCGACATGGCGGTCGACGCAGTTGTAGGTGACGTTCAGCTGGCCGCCGACGTACCACTTGGAGTACGGCAACTCCCACTCGCAGAGCTTCCCGAAGTCCTGGAACCAGGTGACGCGCTCGCGCCCCTCGGTCTCCCAGAACTGCTCGAAGTCCTGGTCGTAGATGTCCGGCGTGGCGTTGGCCTGCGCGGCGAAGTCGGGCGGCGGCTCGTAGCGCCGCTCCTCGAGCAGGATCGTCTCGATCGCGGGCCCGCTCGTCGACACGCCGGCCATCCTAAGCTCCCGCGCGCCGCGGCATCGGCGAACCGAGCCGCGAGAGGATCGGAAGCCTGCCCCAGAGCGGCTGCCCCACCGGCACGATCGGCGCCGGGGACATGCCGTTCACGACTCCAGCCGCGGACGTGTACCAGGCCACGCCGGCCGTCACGATCCCGGCCCAGCCTCCTGCGTGCAGCATCCACGGGCTGCCGCCGTGGGCGAGCTTGAAGAAGCCGATCACGAGCAGGATCTCGGTGATCTCCAGCGTCAGGAAGACGGCGAACACTGCGACATTCACGCGCAGGGCCCACAGCATCATGTACGTGTTGAAGATCGCGAACGAGAGCAAGAACCAGGCGAGCCCGTTGTCGAGATCGCCGCCCTTGAGCCCGCCCCCGAGACTCGTCGTCTCGGCCAGCACGACGAAGATCCCGAGCGCGAGCCAGAAGCCCCCGTATGTCGAGAACGCCGTCGAGCCGAAGACGTTGCGGTTGCGGAACTCCCACATCCCCGCGAGCAACTGGATCAGCCCGCCGTAGAACAGCGCGAGCCCGATCCAGAGGATGTCGGGGATGAAAGAGGCGTTGTGGCCGCTGAGCATGAAGGTTGTGAGCGCGAACGCCGCGAGCCCGAGTGGAGCGGGGTCCGCCACTGGGGCGAGCTCCACGAGCGTCGGCCGGGCGCGTTCCTCAGCGAGAACGGCCATGAGTACCCTCCTTTCGGAGAAACTACTGGGACCTATCGATTCCCGATACGTCCCGGGCGAAACTCAAGAGGGGCTACGGCTCGAGGTCGTACGGGTAGTCCGTGAGGGTCTCGCCGCCGTCCTCGGTGACGCGGACGAGGTCTTCGAGGCGGCAGCCGCCGTAGCCGTTGCGGTAGAGGCCTGGCTCGACGGCGATCACGTCGCCCGCGATGAGCTCGCCGGGGCCGCGCCCTAGGGCCGGTTCCTCGTGCACCTCGAGCCCGACTCCGTGGCCGAGCGAGTGGTAGAAGCCGTCCTTGAGCACCTCGCCCGGCTGCTTGGAGAGCAGCGTCGGGAAGCCGTGCTCCTCGAAG
>Ga0066697_10001050_pt1 | contig 11007 bp, 10 predicted proteins | sample GraSoiAngelo_146_FD_66451 | JGI IMG/M metagenome (GOLD analysis project Ga0066697, IMG submission 66451) | Grasslands soil microbial communities from the Angelo Coastal Reserve, California, USA - 14_1009_05_30cm | ecosystem: Environmental > Terrestrial > Soil > Grasslands | place: USA...
GCTCGCTCGAGAATTTCGTGAATCCCAGAGATAGTGCGCGGCGAATCAATCGTTCCAACGCGCGCGGAGTACACGCGCCGTGCATCAATTAATTGGAGGTGGGGGGCTTCCTTTTGGATTTCGTGGAGCGCGCCTTGAAGGCGTGCGCGCGCTCGCAAAGGCACTTCCGGATACACCGGAAGATAGAGCAGCTTGCGATGGGCGGCGCGCAGATTCTCGGTCGCGGGGAACCTCCCTTCTGGTGGAGGCGCGATCACAGATAGAGCGGAGCCTGCCGTCGTGGCGTCGAATCCGTACTTGCGCAACGCAGTGGCGAACCGCTCGGGAGCTTCCACAAGAACTGGAAAAACCCAGTAGCTATGGAATGGCGCTTCGCTCCCGAGGCAGGTGATTCCGGGCGGGAGCCCCCGCGCGAATTGCCTTCCTACTTCTCTGCGTTCACGTAAGCGCTGAGCGCTGAACGTCCGGAGCCGCCTCAGCAAAAGCGAGAGGAGCGGAGCCGATGGCTGCTTTCGAATCAGCGCCAGGTCTTCTTCTTCATCTTCCGGCGGAAGATTCCGCACCGCGTTAATCACCTGGTCGAAATCTTTTTCCAGCCAGACACATGCGCTGTAAAAAAGCCCATAGAGCAACGGAATCGTAAACAGCTTGACGAGAACATGAGTGAACGCCAAATGGAAATACTCTGCAAGCGACTGCTCAGGATAGCCGCGTTGCAGCGAACGCATTTTTTCTAAAAGTTGCGCTTCCTTCAGCACGATTACAGCTCCCACGAGCGCGGTTGCAGTTTTGATCGAGCCGAAGCTAAACATCGCGGCGTCCGTTTCCGGATGCCCGGTGTAATCCATCCCAGTGAAAGCCTGCGCGCAGTCCTCAAGAACCAAGAGTCCATGGCGTTTTGCGAACGCGATGAGCGGGTCCATGTCCACGCGGCTGCCGAAAAGATGCGCGATTACAATGGCGCGCGTTCTTGGCGTAATCGCGGCTTCCATGGCGGAAACTTCGGGAGCGAGCTTTGCCAGATTCAGATCCAGCGGGACCGGAACCAAGCCGTGTTTCCGGGCGATATCCGCCATTTCGCGAATCGTGAGGGCGGACATCAGGATTTCGCTGCCAGCAGGCCACGCCTGTGCTTTCAGGAAAAGATCGAAGCCGGCGCGCACGGCGAAGGTAACCAGCACAGGGCGGGCTGGAGCAAACGTGCGGCAGATTTGCGCTTCCGATTTCGCCGCGTCGGCTGGAAAAAGACACCGCAGCATCGCAACGGCAAGATCGCGCCAGCGAATGTCCAACAGCTTTCGTGGATACAGCAACAGCTTGCTACGCGCCATAGACGTAAAGTGGCCGCATTCTATACCAGCACGACCGAGGGTGCCACACAACACTGAACGGTCGGCGGGCTCGACTCTTGCAGTTCAGCTGATACATTTGTCCCCGTCATGGAGCTAACCCAGTGTAATCTCAATGACTTCCAGACGTGTGCCCGACGTGTCGACACGGGAACCTATTCTTCACATCGTGGGAATGTATATTTAGAGCCGGGCAAAACGTCTTATCAGGAGAGATGAGCATCGCGGACCAGGAAAGAGACGACGTGCTGCTCCGGCGCGCCGGTAAGGGCGACGAGGAGGCGTTTACGCTCCTCTATCGGCGCCATCAGGCGGCGCTGTATCGCTTTGCGCTGCGTATGAGCGGAAACGCTTGGACGGCAGAGGAAATTGTGCAGGACGTTTTTATGACCTTGATGAGAGATCCGAAAAAGTTTGACCCCGAACGCGGGACTCTCGGAGCATTCCTGTATGGCATAACGCGCAACCGCGTCCTGAAGCATCTCGAGCGCTCGCCGAGAGAAATCTCCCTGGACGAGCGGAAAGAAGACGGCGCGAGCTTGGAGGCTACTCTTCAAGATTTCGTCACACCGGCTACAGTGGCGGAGAAGCGCGAGCTAATTGAACTGGTTTGGGCTGCGGTCTTGGGCCTGCCAGCGGAGTTCCGGGAAACCGTGGTTTTGTGCGAACTGGAGGAGCTAAGTTACGAGGAAGCTGCAGCAATGATTGGCTGCCCCATCGGCACTATTCGTTCGCGGCTGTACCGCGGACGCGCCCTGCTGATGGCCAGGCTTGAAATCCTGCGCAACGCGACGAAGCGCGCGAGCCTGCCACGGCAGGCGGGAGTGGGCAAGTGATTGGCTTTTCAGAAGATGAGGGAAGTGGGAAATGACGTGCAACGAATTTGAAGAAACGGGATGGAATGCGGAGCGCGACGCTTCGTTGACCGAAGCGCAACGTGCTGCCGCTGCGTCCCATGCGACTTCCTGTTCACGCTGCGCGGCGCTCCGGGATTCCTGGGAGGCCACGCGACTCGAGTTGCGCTCGCTAGCGGAGGTCACCGCCACACTGGATGCTCCCGCGCGCGTCGAGATGCGCCTTCGCCGGCAGTTTCGCACGCAGTATCACGCGCCTAAGGTGCGGCGGCGCACCGCCGTCGTGGCCGCCTGGGGCTTGGCCGCGGCGGCGGCGCTTGTGGGCGCGACGAGTTGGGTAAAATGGCACAGCAATCACGAAAACAATGTCGCTCTAAGAGCAAATGAGCCCGCTTCGAATCAGGGTTCGCCCGGCCAGAATGCCGCCGACGATTCACAAACCCTTGTGGCCGACAATGAATTGAACGATTTCACTTTATTGCCGGGAGTGCTGCCGGCAGAGACAGACGGTTCCGCCATTCTGAGCGTTCGCCTGCAGCGTGGCGCACTGGGCGCTCTCGGCCTGCCGGTAAACGAAGACCGCGCCAGCGAATGGATTCAAGTGGACTTGCTCGTCGGGAACGACGGATTGCCGCAGGCTGTCCGCCTGCCCGAATGAAGACGCACAAATATTTTGCAGGCCGGAGAAGAGGAGAAGAAAAGAATGAGTCGCAACTTAGTCCGGAGCTTGATCTTCGGGTGTTTACTGGCGCTCTACGCGGGAACCATGGGAGCGCAACAGGCGCCCCCTCCCCCGCCTCATGCGGCAGGCATGATGCAGGCTGGTCCCGCAGGCGACTTTCCGCCGCCTCCCTTCGGCGATCGCATGGAGCTGCTTGGCTTTGGCGGCGTGCACGGCGGAAAAGTGGTAACCGGCGCGCCTTTTAGCGCCGTCGCTGTTTCCGAAACCACACAAACTCTCGCGGACGGCAATCACATCACGCGGAAGACGCAGACCAACGTTTTCCGTGACAGCCAAGGACGCATCCGCAAGGAAATCACGCTTACAGGGTTTGGTCCTCTTGCAACTTCGGAACAGCCGAAATCGTTTGTGGTCATCAACGATCCGGTGGCCCGCGTAACCTTCATGTTGCATCCCGACCACAAAATCGCTGAGAAAATAGAAAAGTCTTTCGCCAGAATGAACGGCCCCATGAACCAAGCGATGAGAGACAAGAAAGAATTCCAGCAGGGTGAAAACGCCGGCGCCAACTTAAAGAGAGAGGACCTGGGCACACAAACCATTGGAGGAGTGACCGCGCAAGGGACTCGAGTGACGAAAACGATTCCGGCCGGGCAAATCGGAAACGAAAAGCCGATTACCATCGTTGACGAGGTTTGGTATTCCAACGACCTGCAAACGACGGTGATGAGCAAGCGCAGCGACCCCTGGTCCGGGGAGACGACCTATTCCCTGACAAACATCCAGCGCGCAGAGCCGGATGCAACGCTTTTTGCGGTGCCATCCGATTACAGCGTGACGCAGAGACACCCGGGAGCAGGCAGAAGGGTGGGTCGGCGTCAGGGGGGGCCGCCTCCAGCGGAAAATTGATTGCTTTTAGATGCAATCCTTCGCAACGGTTTTGAGTAGGCACGATCTTCTCTCCTGAAGACGGCACGCCCTTTTCGCGGCAACCCCCATCGCCGCGGAAAGGGCGCAGCCGTTTTTGGAGCCAAAGATGTAACGAAGTAATGAGGTTAGGAAAGGCCGTCGCCGGGTAGAATCCAAGCATGGACGAAGAGAGACTCGCGACGCAATTGGAGCGAGAAGGATTTTCCACATGCCTGCGTTTGGCAGGACAGCCCAAGCGCGGTTGGAGGCGGCCGCGAGGCGAATCCGGTTCGAGATTCCAGAGGCGATGGGTGGGACAAGCGTTTAGACAAAGGCCGCAGTGGATGCAGCGCGTGTAGTCCTCGTAGTCCGGCGAAGGGCCGTTGATGGATTGATGCGCCAATGCTTTACCTTGCCGGGGAGGATGACTCTACGGAAGTTCCGCGGAGGTGACGAGGGGCGATTCAAGAGCAGCCGCCGAGAACGTCCAGGTGTTATTGCTGTTGTGGGTTTTGAGGCAGCTGCGGATTTTGGGGGTTCTGCGGCGGATTCGCCGGATTCTGGCCGGGCTGCTGACCAAACGGATTCTGTCCCGGTTGCCCCATAGGTTGACCGATGGGCTGTCCAATCGGCTGTCCCCCGAGACCGGTTCCCGTCTGCATGCCCGGCTGACCCATTCCAAACGTATCTTTTGACGGGTCCCAGATAAACTCGAACAGACGATAATTCTTGGCCTTATCGTAGACCATGACGGACTTCTTGTTGATCTTGCTGCCCACTCCAATAATGTTTCCTCCCATGATTGTGGGCGTGTCGCCAGCGGGGATTGGTGCGTCGCCACTTGCGCCCGTTGACTGATCGGCGGAAACCGCGGGTCCGGTCGTTGCCGTAGGATTCTGGGAGTTCGAAGGATTCGACCCGGAAGTTGAAGGCGCGGAGCTTGCCGGCTGCGCGCCCGCTTGGCCTTGCGGATTGAGGCTGCCTACTTGCCCAATTGCCTGCCCCAGGACAGACCCGAAACCACTGTTTGGAGCGCCGGGCCCGGCCATGGCAGCAACAGGTGTGCCCATACCCTGAACTTGGCCAAATTGCAGATTCTGCGGCTGGGGCTTCAGGCTGCCGATGAGCTGACCTGCCGGGCCAACATAAATGAGCCTCCAGGAACCATCCTGCGCGTTCACCGGGTCCTTGTAAGCCTGGCGCATGAAACGCAGAGAGCCGATTTTGGGTTTGGTCAGGTCGTCGATGCTAGTAGGGAAACGTCCCAGTTTCCTGTAATACAGTTTTATGCCGCGCGCATATTGGCGGCCGCGCCAAATCATCTCTTTTTCTTTTTCGCGTTGCCCCTCGGTCTTGATGTTCGGGGCCGCCATTGCGGCCAGAATTAGCAGCATGGTGGTCATGAAGATCACCATCAACAGGGCGTATCCCTGTTCGCGAGGCCTTCGAGATTTTGCGCGGCTGCGTGCGGTCACTGCGGTGCACCTGGACCTGCTGCTTGCTCCTCAAGCGGAGCCGTGCCGATGCGTCCGGTAGAAATCTCTTCAAATTCGAGATTCGCGTTCCCGATTCTTATAATGCGGAAGCGCTTCAACAGCACGTCGCCCTCGCCCAAGACGTATACCTCCTCGCCGTCTGTGAAGAAAGCGCGGCGAGAGGTGCCATTGGGCACGGTGCCGAAGCCATAGAATTTTACATTCGACGGAAGAACCAATGGGGGCGGTGGCGGTGTGGGAGCTTGAGGTTCTGGCCCGTATTTCTCAAATTTCTTTTCCAGATTCGTAGCCCGCGGCGGAGGCGCTTGTGCCGGGCTGAACGGATTGCGCCCTGAACCTTTGTATTCGGCACGCCGGGCGCGCTCGATTTGTTCCATTCGAATATGGGGATTGGGAACTTGAATAATGGGATCTTCCTGCAGGTTTGGACCGGCATCAGCGGTTACAACGCGCTTGTCGCGGAAATTCCATGCCCACACAATGGCCGCGGCCACGACCAATATAAAGAGGACGCCGATTTGTCGCTTCTGCTTCATGCCCCCGCCCGAAAGTACGTCTTGAGATGCAGCCCGACTTTGATGACGTTGGCAGGCCCTTTCGTATCCTTTTGCGGGGCCAGTGCTAAGGACTCTACTTCATAAATATTCGCCGAACGTTGCAGCCCGTTCAAGAAAATAATTACGTTCTTGTAGTCCCCCTCAATGGTCGATTCCATGGCCACTTCCGTTAATCCGCGCGACGGAACGGGGGCCGTCTTGAAGCCAATATCCGGAGCCTTTAGCCCGCTTTTTTTGGCGATGTCACGCAGTTCAGACAAAACAGAAGAATACCCGGTGCTGGCAGGCAGAAGCATATGCTCGAACTTCTCGCAATCCTTTTGCGTGCTCGGCATGTCTTCGCGGATTTGTTCTGCTCTCGCAACCGAACCCTTCAACTTCTTGACGTAGTCTTCCTGTCTAACAAATGCGGGTCCCGAAGTAAGAGGCTGCGAAGCAAGCTGATAACTATAGCCAGCCAGGGCCAAGTCGGCTGCCACGAGGCAAACCACGCCGCCCAGGATGACCCGCCTGCGGGTTGTGAAATCGCGCGCCATCAAGTCCCCGAATAATAAGTGGATAGCTGAACGACCCGTTGGTCATTGTTCGGACCGTTCCCTAATGTCGGCGTGACGTCACTGCGAATCTGCACTTCTGAGAATTGCTGGGAAGTTTCCAGTGCATGGATGAACTGCAACTTGACGTCATCGCCGGCTGCGCCAAAAGTCAGGGTCAGCTCGACGTGTCCGGAGTCCTGCTTGGGCTCAACGCTGATGATGCGCACGCCGCCGGGCAGAAGGTGTTCCAGATCCATGAACATTTTCGTCCAGTTGAAGCTGCGCACCGCAATAATGCCATTGATGAAAGCCGCGCGGTCATGTATGTCGGCAACGCTTTTTTGCTTGAAATACCGCTCCAGTTCCCGTCGCCTTGCCTCGTACTCGGAGCGCTCCTCGTTAATTTTTGCCGTGCGCGCAAGGACCTCCGTCGCCGCCTTGCGGACAGAATAAACGTGCCATCCCAGGGAGAGAAAAACGGCCGCGGCAACGAAGGCAGAAAGGCTCGCGCCCGCCAGGAAGTGCCGGTGCGATTCCACCGGCTTCGTCGCCAAGTTGAGCCGAACTTGCATTTCCTACCAATCTCCTCAAGCTCAAAGAAATCTCTATTTAACTACGATGCAACATCCAGCCAACCAGTCCATCCAAGTCACGGTCGGCAAGTTGCCGCGCATCGTCTTTAATGATTCCTTCGGAGTGCGCGGAATTCAATAAGGACTTTACCTCGCAATGAAATTCCCGCTCCAGAGGCTCAGAAAACTCACCGAGTCTTATGCCCAGGCCGGCAATCCGCACCGAGGAAATCCCCTCATTCCAGGTATCCTGGTAATAAGCCGCGACGGGGAAAATCTCCTCCAGCAGCATTTGCGGAGTAAGGCTGGCGCCTTGCGCGGGAAGGTCCGTGCAGCGATAGCCGCAAAGCAAGCCCGACCGCACAATGGCTGTCGTCAGGGCAGAGCCCGAAATGCGCGCAAGCAAGACGGGCCTATTGCCATCTAGCAGAGAGAGAGCTGCCAGCGTGGAACTTAGCACCACGCCGGGTTGCAGCCCGACTCCCTCGGCGAGCGATTCGTATTCGCGGATAATGCGCAGCCGCGCCAACGCTGTGACGATATCCACGCCCGCCTCGCGCGGAGCCTGGCGAAAATACGAGATGATGGTTTCGTCCGCCTCGAATGGCACGCTCTTTTTCAGTTTCCACCGCAACAACGGAATCGCTTCTTCCGAAGAACGCGGGAAATCCTCGAAGTGCTGCACAAAAACGCGAATCACGGGATCGGGAAGAATCAGGGCAACGTCCTCGGCCTTCGTGCGAAGCCGGTCGCAGGCCTTGGCCACAGCGTTTTTTGCCGCCCCCGAATTCACCAGGTTGGTCTCCACAGCCGAGGGAATCACCGCTCCCGGCGGAAACAATTCCACCGCAAAAGCATCCGGCGCACCCGAGCGGCCCCACCTCGCCACGGCAACCCGATCCGCAGCAATCTCCATCGCCACAGGAGGATGCGGAATCGCATCTAGCCAGCGGGCCACGCGCCGAGCAAGCCCGCTCTTGTAAATGCCTTGACGAACTGCGGTAGCGCTACTCAACGAAAGTCACCTTGTTAATTTCTTTGACGCTGGTAATGCCGGCCTTTATCTTGGCCAATCCACTTTCGCGCAACGTCGCCATTCCTTCTTCGCGCGCGGCTCGCTTGATTTCAGAAGTCGGGCGACGATCCACAATCATTTCCCGGATGCGGTCGGTCAGGTCCATTAATTCGCAAATTGCCGTACGTCCGTGGTACCCGGTGCCCGAGCACTCCAGACATCCGACACCTTCGAGGAGGGTCGCATTCGCCCATACTTCAGGATCCAAACCCAACTCTTTCAATTCTTCCGGAGAGTACTTCTTGGCCCGCTTGCAATTCGGGCAGATGACGCGCACCAGGCGTTGCGCCAGGATGCAGTTCAGCGCAGAAACAAAGTTGTAAGGCTCAACGCCCATGTTCACGAACCGGCCAATCACGTCCGTCACGTTATTGGCGTGAACCGTCGTAAAAACCAGGTGGCCGGTAAGCGCCGATTGAATGGCAATTTGCGCCGTTTCCTGGTCGCGAATTTCACCGACCATGATTTTGTCCGGGTCGTGCCGCAGAATGGAACGCAAACCTCGGGCAAAAGTAAGACCCTTCTTCTCATTTACGGGGATCTGGGTGATGCCGCGCACTTGATATTCAACAGGGTCCTCAATCGTGATGAACTTGTCGTCGTCGCTTTTGATTTCATTGATTGCCGCATAAAGCGTGGTCGTCTTGCCCGAGCCCGTCGGACCCGTGACCAGCACCATGCCGTAAGGTTCATGAATATAGCGGCGGAATCGGTAGAGTTCTTCCGCGGAGAAACCGACTACGTCCAGAGTCAGGTTCGCAAATTTCTCGGAAAGCGTTTCTTTGTCGAGCACGCGCAGAACCGCGTCTTCTCCGTGGCTTGCAGGCATGATCGAAACTCGCAGGTCGATGTATCGCCCCTTGTACTTCACGCGGAAGCGGCCGTCCTGCGGAACGCGCCGCTCGGCGATATCCAACTCGCTCAAAACCTTAATACGCGAAAGAACCGAAGAATGATGTTCCTTGGCGATCGGCTGCATGGCGTGCTGCAAGACACCGTCAATGCGGTACTTTACGGCTACTTCCGTATCACGCGCCTCAATGTGAATATCACTAGCGCGCCTTTCGAGCGCCGTGAAAATGATGGTTTCGACCAGGCGAACTACGGGACTGGCCGTGCTATCCCGCGTCAGGCGATCACCGGAGATGGTCTCTTCGGTTTCCTCCTCCTCCTTGGACGCCTGGAGGGCAAACGCTTCCGTGGCTTGTTCCAGAACCCGCTGCGACTGCTCGGTGCGCTTCAGCAAGTCGCTGATTTGGCGAGCGGTTGCAACACGAATCAGAAGTTTCTTGACGCCTAGCAAGAGCTGGAGTTCATCGCTGCTGTGGACTAGGCCTGGATCGGCGGCAGCAATGGCTAAAACGTTGTCATGCGCCTCGAGTGGCACGAAGTTGTAACGAAACATCAGGTCCGCGGGGGTCTTGCGAATCAAATCCGGGTCAATCCGCTGCTCGCGCAGATCGATAAACGCGTATCTATACCTTTCGGCAAGCCGGCGCGCATATTCCTGTTCCTGCAGCTCTTCGGCCGCCGAAGTCCCTCCGGCGATTATGTTGGCGTGTTGGTCCGTTGTAGCCATAGCTCCTACTTTGTCCCGTTGATGGAGAACGAAAAGATTGGTAGATACAGAGAAATTAGAATGAACGCCACGAACAATCCCATGATGATGAGCAAAACGGGCTCGATCACGGCTACCAGTGCTCCGAGACGCAGATTCACTTCTTCCTCGTAGAACTCCGCCACACTGTTCAGCATCGGCGAAATTGCGCCGCTCGACTCGCCGACTTCAATCATGTCCACCGCCATCTGCGGCATCACACCATGCGACGACAGGGAGTTAGCCAGCGATTCACCTTCGCGCACCATTTTTGTGGATTGGGCGACCGTAGCTTGCAGCAACCTGCTGGTAATGGCTTCCGTGGCGGTTTGCAGCCCCGCCACCAGCGGCGTGCCGCCGGTCAAGAGTGTTGCCAGCGTCCGGCAAAATTGCGCAACCTGGAACTTCAGCAGCGTGTCTCCGACCAACGGCAAGCGAAACTTGAACCGGTCGAACGCCGTGCCGCCCTCTTCCGTGCGTGACCAGAGAAAAACGCCAAACGCCGTAACCGCCAACGCAACCACAAGTCCCACGAAATACATCCGGTAATCCACGGTCAACGCAATCAAGATTCGCGTTGGAGTCGGAAGCTCCACGTTCAAATCCCGGTAGAGCAACGCGAACTTCGGAATGACCCCCGTAACCAGGTACGTCACAATGACGGTGGCCACACAAATCAGCAAAGTCGGGTAAACGAGCGTGGCGATGATTTTCTTTTTCACGCCCGTGCTTACACGCTGATAGCCGATGTAGTAGTCCAGAACGCCTGGCAGATTGCCGCTTTTCTCACCAGCCAATATCGCCGTAGAGTAAACTTTAGAGAATACGCCCGCCTGATCCACCGCTTCGGACAGCGACTTCCCTTCCCGCACCTGATCCCGAATTTGCGCGACGACTGGCCTGAGTTTCGGAGAGGTGGCCCGTGTGGCCAGAAGGTCCAGCGCCTTCAAAATCGGCAACCCTGCCTTGATTAATGTGTTGAACTGCTGGTTCAGAATCAGGAAATCCGACCCGCCCACCTGCCGCCCGGTTCTGCGGCGAACCAGGCTGCCCAGGCGTCCACCGCGCGACTCGACGGAGTAAACGTAGAGCCCGCGATCCGCAAGTTTCTGGCGTGCTTCGTCGAGAGTGTTCGCGGCCTCCACGTGCGAGAAGACACGCCCGTCGGCATTCGCCACGCGACAGACAAATTCACCCATAGAGTTTCAGTTTACCTCATCTACATGCTATGCGTAGGGGGTGCTGGGGGTTGGCCGTTCCTGACCGCTAAGGGAGCCATTCCTACGGGGGAGTTTATGGACTTGCCGATTTCTGGGCCGCCCCCAGTTCCCCGTTCACTATGGCCACGCCGCGAGGAACCTGAAAGCGAAAGAACGAATC
>Ga0066697_10001053_pt1 | contig 10997 bp, 8 predicted proteins | sample GraSoiAngelo_146_FD_66451 | JGI IMG/M metagenome (GOLD analysis project Ga0066697, IMG submission 66451) | Grasslands soil microbial communities from the Angelo Coastal Reserve, California, USA - 14_1009_05_30cm | ecosystem: Environmental > Terrestrial > Soil > Grasslands | place: USA...
ACCCACTCGAGCGCGCGGCTGTAGACCGACTTCGTCAGGTCGAACGGATCGAGCGCCCGTCCGCTCCAATCGAAGAGGAGTACGAGCCCGCAGACCTTGGCGATCGCCGTGGCGGCGATCCCGCCACGCAGAAAAGAACGGTCCCAGATCGCTGTGCCGGTCAATCCGTGACTCTCCTGGAAAGAAGACCGGGGCCCTCGCGGGCCCCGGTCTTCACTGTCGCGAGTGCGTCCGAGGGAGCTAGTTCCCCTGCGGACCGAAGACGCGGTCGGGCGACGCCTGGAGGCTCCAGGAGTTGCCCGCGAGATCCGTGATGCCTGTGGAGTCCGTGATGAGCACCGAGTACTGAGCGCCAGCGACGCTACCGGCGGCCACGATGGTCGGGTTCCCCGTCATCGTGACGAGCAGGTCGGCGTTGGTCTGGTTATTCAGGTTGTTCGCGGTGCAGGTGGCGTTCGTGCCGCAGATGATGTCCGCCACGGTGTTCGTGTTGCCGCCCGTGCAACCGGGAGTCTGGGTACCGGTGTTCGGGGTACCAAGGCCACCGACGCCGAAGGGCGTCACGCCGTTGTTGGTCCACTGGCCACAGTCACTGTCAGTGACGCGGATCGTGGCGTTCGGGGCGATCGAGACACCACAAGCTGAGCCGCAGCTCAGGTCGTTGAACGAGATCTCGATCTTGTCACCCTGGTCGAGCACGTTCGCGAAGCCACCGGACGAGCTGAGGATCGCCACCGTCGACGTAAGTGTTGTCGCAGCAGGCGCACCGCCCGTGATGGTCACGAACACGTAGTTCGAGTAGCTGTTGACGCCCGTGTCGGGGTTGGTGACCGCGACGCGGTAGCAGTACGTGCCGTTGCTGAGGTCGAAGTTCGTGAAGGTCGCGGTCTCCTCGGAGCCGGGCGTCGAGGTCGAGCCCACGGTCGAGAAGTTCGCGTTCGGCGGGTTGCCGAGTGTGCCGTCCGACGGCGGCGTGGTGGCGCTGCCGTTCGGGTTCGGCGATGCGCCAGGCGTGCACGTCCCGGCGGCGACGGCCACGTTGTTGGCGTCCTTCGTCGCACGCTGGACATTGAACGTGAGGACGCTGTTGGCGACGGGCGAGGTGAAGGTGAGACGGACGTCCTCTGCCGAGGTGCCGTTATCGAAGTTGCCGATCGCGGCGGAAACATCGGTCGGAGCGTCCGCGCCCTTGTTGACGCAGATGTTGAAGGTCGAGATGCCCGCGGGGTTCGGGTCGTAGTCGACGGCGATCGTGTCGCCGATCGGCACGCCCGCGATGCCGTTGATCGTGCGGGTCGTCGGCGTCGCGGTCACCTGGTTCTTGAACGTGGCCAGGGAGACCTGGACGCCGTTGATCTTGAAGGTGTCGTTCGCGTCGTAGTTGAAGCGGAGGCTGCCCGTGCTGGCGTTCGTCGGCGAAGCCGCCGGCGTACCAACAGGAGCGCCAGGCCCGATCGAGAGGACCTGGTTCGCCGCGTCGTGACGCATCGCATAGCCACAGTCCAACTTGCCGTAAGCGTCGATGGTTCCACCAAACTGGTGGCCGAACGTCGCCTGCGGGCCGAAGTAGAACTTGCGGCCGGAGATGATCATCGCGCCGTCGACGGTGGTGTTGTTCTGGCTCTGTTGCGGGAAGTCGCAGTTGACATCACCAGCAGCCGTGAGGTCGATCTGCGCGTTGTTGTTGAGGTCCTGCCAGCCGATGACGCGCTGACGCTGGTTACGCGTGGCCGAGTCGATCGTGATGGTGATCGTCCCGTTCGAGGGGATCGGCTGGTTGATGACCACACCGGTCGGCGAGATCGAGACGCCGTTCACGGCGGTGATCTGCGTCGCGGTGCTAGGGAAGCCATCGGCCTTGCTGTCCTGGTTCTGGTCGCAGAAGCCGTACTGGCCGTCCGCGATCCGGACCACGTTGGCGGATGTGATGACGCCGAAGCTCAGCGTCCCGGTGAGGGTCGTGGTGAAGGTGTAGGTGTGCTGACCGTTACCCGGGATCGCCGTGGAGACCTCGTTGTCCTCGTTCGCGGAGTACGCCGGGGTCACCGAGAGAGCGCCGCCACCCGGAGTGGGTGCGCCACCCGTGACGGTCGAGTCCTGGTAGTAGCCCTCGGGGTGGATCCGGTCGCCGGTGGCCGAACGAACGAGGTCACCGTTGAACCGGAAGGTGCCCGTCGCGGTGCCCGTCGGCACCTTCACGTTGTAGGTGAAGGCCGAGAAGTCGCCGGGGGCGACCACGGACTTCGTGTGGGTCGCGTATGCCGTGGACGAGAGCCAGTTCACCGCCCACGAGGCCTGCGCGGAGGTCACGTTGCACGTGACTTTGTCCGCCGCGCAGATGCCGAGGTTGACCTGCGAGCTCGCGCCTGCGACCCAGCTCGTTGACCCAGTGTTCGCGAAGAACACCGAGAACGTGCCGGAGTCAGCGGGCTTGAGCGAGAGGAACGCGCTCTCGAACTGATAGGCGGAGTCGTAACCCGGCGTCAACGCTTGCGCGGTGCCGGCGTTCAGACCCAGCGCAATGCTCAGTGCGAGCGCTGCCGCGGTGATCGCGGTTGTGATCCGACGCATTAGTCCTTCCTTTCGCTTAGTAACTCGCGACGACTTAATGGAGCGCGCGCGTGGATCGGCTGGTCCCGGCGAGTTCGTCGTCACCTCCCGTTCTCAAGAGTGGCGTGACGGGTAGTCACGTCGGACCCCGGGACAGACGATCCGGGGACCGTGCCCGAACCGGATGCGCGACGCCGGATTGCCCGGTCAAAACCGCCCTCCCGGCTTGACGAGCCGGCGGTTTTGTACCACAAGCGGACGATCCGCGCCACGGGGCGGGCTCGGCCGCTCTGTCGATAAGACGGTCTGGCACTCCGTCTTGTCGCATCGCTACCGAGCTCCCGGAACGGCGATGAAGAAGCCGGCCGACGACCGGTCGGCGAGCCAGGCATGTCCGCCCGCGTCGAACCACAGCCCCGCGATCGAGGCCGGGACGATCTGAGCGCTCGCGGGACCCTGCACCTGGCCGAAGGTCCCTCCGCGGGCGTCGCTGCCCAGGAACCAGGCGTTCCCCCGCCCGTCGAGCGCCAGCTCCAGCACCGGGCGTGCGAGCAGGGTCGTTCCGGCGAGCTGGCCGCTGCGGATCGCGAAAAGCTCGCCCGCGTCGGTGCCCGCCCAGAGCGTGCCCGACGCGTCGACGACCATGCTGGTCACCGCGCCCTTGCGCGGGAGCGGCATCTCGGTCACCGAGTGGTTGCGCCGGTCGTAGAGCGCGATCTTGTCGTGGGCTTCGTCGGTGAACCAGACGCGGCCCGCCGAGTCCGACGCCATGGCGCCGACCGAGTAGAGGCCGACGTTCGCGGCTTCCCAGAGCGAGGTGCGCGGGTCGAAGCGGAGGATCTGATCGGCGACCGCGAACCAGAGCGTGTCGTCCGGGGTGATCGTCACGGCCTCGCTCGATTTCACGAACGGCAGCTTGACCGGGGTGACCTTCTCCGACGGCAGCGACACCACGTACACGACGCTCGTCGAGACGTCGATCGCGTACACGAACGAGGTGCCGACCTCGACCGACCGGATCGTCGCGGCGCGGGGGAGCTGCGCGATCGTGAAGGCGTCGCCGGTGAGCGTGTCGAGGGCGGTGAGACGGTTGGCGGAATCGACGTACCAGAGATGACCCGCGCGACCACGCCCGACGACCGTGGGATTGCCGCGGTCCACGAGGTCGAGCCGGTACATGCCCTTCCAGGCGAGCGTCGCCGCCTCCGGGAGCGCGGCCTGCTTCTCGACCTGCGGTCCCGGGATCGCCGCGACCGGCGCCGGGGCCGCTGGTGTCGTCGCGGTGCTCGGCGGCGTGCTCGCGCCCGGTGTCGGGACGGCGCTCGGCGTGTTCGGGGCCGCCGCGGCCGGCCCGCCGACGTACGCGAGGCCGCGGTCGCCCGCGACCGCGTATTGCTTGGTCTTCGCGTTGTACGTGAGGTCGTGGCCGACGAGCGACACGGTCGCCGTCTTCACGACCGTCCCATCCGCCGACAGCTCCACGATCCGGCCGCTCGTCCCGTCGTCCACCAGCGCGGCGTAGCCGCCCTGCGGCAGCGCGATGAGCGCGAGGGGCGCGCCGTCGAACGTCGCGCTCGCGTTCTGCGCGCCGGCGATGGTGATGCGCGATCCGCCGCCGTTCACCGACAGCACCGCGACCGACCCGTTCGCGCTGAACGTGGCCGCGACGCCGCCGGGAAGCTGGTCGAGCTGCTTGAACGTCGACGCATCGACCAGGGTCGTCACGTTGTCCGAGACAAGCAGCGCGCGCTGGCCCAGCTGGTCGAGCACCATCCGCTGCGCCGCGACCGGCACCGTGCGGGTCGACTCGGTCTTCTTCGTCGAGCCGTCGAGCACGACGAGGGCGGGCGGCGTCTGCGGCTGTGCCGACGTGACCGCGGCGAAGATGTTCCCGTTGGCGGGATCGACCTGGATCGCCGTCACGGTGCCGCTCACCGCGAACACGGTCGAGCTCAGAACGGTGTTCGTCGCGCCGTCGATCTCGATGAGCGACTGCGTGCTCGAGTCGTCGAGCACGAGGATCCTGTTCGCCGACTCGTTCAGCGCGAGGGCCACCGGGCGCCCGCCCACCCTGATCGTCGCGATGTCCTCCTGCGTCGTCGCGTTGAACGCGCCGACCGTGCCGTCGTCGGGGTGGGCGACGTAGAGCGTGTTCGTCCGCGGATTGAGCAGCACCTGCTGCACAGACGCGACGATCGCGAGCGCGCCACCCCCGGCGATCGGGGCCGGCGGCTGGAGCGCCTCCTGCGGCCCCCCGCCACCCTGCGGCTGGAGCGCCGCGAGGAGGATCGCGCCGACGAGCGCGGTCGCGACCGCGCCGCGCAGCGCGAGCCCGGCCACGAGCCCGCGGCGGCCGCGCCGCGACCGCACGGTCTCGCGGTCGACGAGCGCGGCGATGGCGGCGTCCACTTTTGTTGACGGGATCGCGACCGGCAGGCCGGCGATCGCGGCGTCGAGGCCGTCGAAGGCCGCGAGGTCCGACCGGCAGCTCAGGCAGGTGGCGGCATGGGCTTCGGCGACGAGCGCCTCGTCCTGGGTCAGCTCGCGGTCGTGGCGGGCCGACAGGAGGGCGACGGCGGTGGCGCACTCGACGGGGGCGGGGGCGGCGACGAGCGCCTCGACGCTGCGGTAGGTCGCGAGCTCGGCGGAGCACGCGGCGCACTCGCGGAGGTGCTGCTGGGCGTCGCGGCGCTCGGGCTCGGCTAGCTCGGCGTCGAGGAAGGCAGAAAGGGTCTCTGCCGAAAGGCACGTGGATCGGCCCACGTTGCCTAGACGCCGTGGCTAGCCGGTTTGTCGCGTCTCCGCGCCCTGACCGTACGCCCGGCGGAACGAGACCCGGGCGCGCGCGATCCGGCTCCGGACCGCGGTCATGGTGCAGCCCTGGATCTGGGCGATCTCCAGGTACGAGTAGCCCTCGACGGCGTGGAGCAGGAGGGCGATCGCGTTCTCCGGCGGCAGCCCCCGCAGGACCGCCTGGATGTGCTCGCGCTCGGGGACCCGGCCGTGGTCGTCGCGCATGTGCGGCTCGTCGGCCGTGTCGGCGACCGCGCCCAGACGGAGCCAGCGAAACCGCTTGCCGCGCCGCAGGTGGTCGACCGCCGCGTTGGAGGCGATCCGGTACAGCCAGGGCAGCACGCGGTGGCCGTTCGTCAGGCTGGCGAACGCGGCGTACGCCTTGGTGAAGGTCTCCTGGGTGACGTCGTCGGCCATCTCTGGATCGGCCAGGAAGCGCAAGAGGAAGGTGTAGATCCGGCCTTTGTACGCGGAATACATGGCCTCGAGCGCGTCGGCCGGGGCCTCCCGGGCGAGCGCGACGAGCTGGGCGTCGGCGGGCGTCGCCGGGGCCTCGTACGGGCCGTGTCCGGGGCGCGTCCCCTCCTCACGGAGGGAGGCGAACAGCGAGAGCGCTCCGACGGATGGTCTCACCTTGGGAACCTAACGGCCGAGCGGGCCGAACAGCAACGGCATACCGCTCACGCGCGGATCATCCGGATCGGTAGCTCGCCTGGTCCCTGGGTCCGGATGGAGACGTCCACGCGCTGGTAGCCCTCCTTCACGAAGTGGAAGTCGTACTGCACGTCGACCTGCGGGAAGTCGATGACCCACTTGCCGGTCTCGTCGGTGCGGATGCTGTTGAAGCGGCACTCGCCAGGGCCGATGTGCACGCACACACCGGCGAGCGGCGTGCCTATCTCGTCGAAGACCTGGCCGGTCCAGCGCCAGTGCCCCTCGGGCACGGTCGGGCCAGGCGTGATGAGGCGGAACGGCGTGCCGGACGCGGGCGCTGTCGCCGCGGTGGGCTCCGCCGTCGGGGTCGGGGTCTGTGGCGTGGCGACCGCCGCGGGCGCTGAGCCACCGCACGCGACGATCAGCGCGCACGCGAGAGCCGCGACGGCGAGCGCGTGAGCTCCCTCACGCGCCCGCCCGACGCCATACGAGCCGCTTACGGTGCGGGGAACCCTTCGTAGATCATCGCGTTGTCGCCTCCCGTGGCGAGCTCCACGACGACCGCGACGACGCTGCCGGCGGCGTTGACGACGACCGCGTACTGCGTGTCGTCGGTGAGCGCGGGGTTGGTGCGCGGGTCGACGCGGACGCCGGCGCCCGCGGTCAGCGGGACCGTCTGCTGGTTCACGAGCACGCCGTCCGAGAAGCGGAACCAGCTCAGCGTCGCGGTGAGCGCGTTCGTCGACTGCAGCAGGATCGGCGTGGTCCACCCGGTCGCGCCGCCGAGCGTCCGTGTGACGTTCGGCAGGAAGAACTTCGTCGTCGCCCTGGTGAGCGCGGTATAACCCATCGCGGTCGCGTTCGAGATGACGTTCACCGCCGCCGCGAGCGTGCCGCCCGCGGTCGCGTTGATCTCGCCGGTGTACTCGCCGTCGGCGAGGCAGCCGGTCGACGCGACGGCGCCGCACAGGGGCTGCGCGATGTCGCCGTTCGTGTACCGCGGGTCGAACGCCGCCGACTTGCCGGCGCCGATGCTCCCGAGGCTGATGGTCGTCGCGGTCCCGCCGCCGAGCGGCGTGAACTTGATGCTCGCGGTCGTCGCGGCCGTGCCGGTGTTCTGCACGACCACCGTCGAGACACGCGCGACGCCGTCGGTGTTCTTCGCGAGGTAGGGCGCGTAGATCGTCGACGCGCTGTCGCTGATGCCATCGGCCGAGTACGCGGCCGGGAACTGCGAGGTCGGAGCGTCGTCGTGCGTGTTCACGACGACGGCGATCGGCTGATCGGCGGTGAGCGTCACCGCGTACGCCTTGCCGTCCTGGAGCCCGAGCGTGCTGTTCGGGTCGACGAACTTGGACTTGCCCGGGTCGACGATCACGGGGGCAATGTTGAACGGCGCGGCCGTGCTGCCGCGCTCGACGAACTGCACGTTGATCGTCGCGGTCGTGGTGCCGAGGTTCTGCATGATGAACGGCGTCACGAAGCCGGTGCCGCCACCGCGGCAACCGGCGCAGAAGCGCCGCGTGATGTTCGGCAGGAACACGTTCTTCGCCCCGGCGGAGAACCCGTCGTAGCTGAGGGCTTCGGCGCGGGCGCCCACTCCCTGGTGCTCGTTCACCACGCTCACGATCGCCGCGCCGAACGAACGGACGACGACCGCGAACTGGCTGTCATTGGACAGCGCCGGATCGTTGTTCGGCACGTACGCGTACGACGTACCGGCCGCGCGGTCAACGCTGAGGCGCTTCGCGCACGACCCGTCGCTGAAGCGGTACCAGCTGACCTCGAGCGTGGTGGTCCCGCTGCCGACGTTCTGCACGATGAACGGGGTCTGGAAGCCGGTGGGGCCGCCGAGCGTCTTCGTGATGTTCGGCAGGTAGTTCGTCGAGACCGCCGCGTCGGTGCGCAGGGCCGCGCACGGCGGCGCGGGCGGCGGCGCCACGGGGAACCCGGTCGCGTCGATGTTCGCGTTCACGGTCGTCGGCCCGTTCACGATCACGTTGAGGAACTCGGCCTTGACCTGGCCACCGAGGAGGAACCGCACGTCCCAGCCGATGCCGTTGGGGGCGCCGGTCATGTCGACGAAGTAGGTCCCGTCCGCTTTCGTCATCGTCACGCAGCGGATGGGCGGGCCGATCGTGACGCACACGTTGGGCACCACCCCGCCGGTGTTGATGTCCTTGACCGTGCCGTTGAGCGATGGCTCCGCGGCGACGGCGGTGCCGGCGAACGCGAGCAATGAGGCCGCGACGAACGCGGCCGTAAGCAGGCCGCTAGCAAAACGCTTCAAGTGGGTTCCCTCCTCGTGTTGTGGGGCTGGCGTGCGCGACAACGTAACGTTCGAGGGCGCGGAATCGATGAGTTCTTGCCCCGAAAGCCTGACAGTTATCCCGAACCGCTACAAGTGACGGCCGCGTCGGCTGCCGCTGGCTCGCTCAGAGCAGTGATCTGACCATGGTATCATGACCATGGTCAGTATGAAGGCGACGTCGAAGTCCCGCTTCAAGGCGCATGCGCTCGAGCACCTGCGCGAGGTCGAGCGTACCGGTGCCGAGCTCGTGATAACCGACCACGGCCGGCCGGTCGTAAAGGTCGTCCCCTATCGCGAGGACCCTTCTGAGGCGCTGCGTGCGCTCCGCGGATCGGTGCGGCGGTTCGTCGATCCGACCGAGCCGGTCGCGCTCAAGGACTGGGAGTCGCTCCGCTGATCGTCGTCCTGGATACCCACGTGTGGGTCTGGTGGGCGGACGGGTCGCACGAGCTGTCGAAGAGGGCCAGGGAACGGATCCAGGCGGCGACGAAGGAACGCGCCCTCTGCGTCTCGGCAATCAGCTGCTGGGAGGTCGGCATGCTCGTGCGCCGCGGTCGCCTGGAGCTCAGCGTGCCTGCGGCAGACTGGATCGCCCGCTGCGAAGGGTTGCCCTTCTTCAGCGTCGTGCCGATCGACACGCGCATCGCCTTGAGCGCGACCGAGCTGCCCCCACACCACGAGGACCCGGCGGATCGCGTCATCGTGGCGACGGCGCGCGGCCTGGGCGCGACCCTGGTGACGAAGGACGAGAGACTCCGCGCCTACGACGTGCCGACGGTCTGGTGACGCGCTCGCCGGGGGTCTGAGGGGGGCGTCGCCCCCCTCAACCTGCAACCTGCTAATGCCAGACGAACCGCTCCACGCGGGCCTGGGCCTGCTCGCCGAGCGCCACGCCGGACACCTGGTAGATCCCGTCGGCGGTGCTGATGAGCCGGGCGAACGCCCGGCCGCTTGAGACCGGGGCGACCTCGCGCCAGCGGTTGGTCGCGGGGTCCCAGAGCTCCGTGCGCGCGCTTGGGTCGAACGAGACCGGTCCCGCCGTCACGACGAGCCCGCCGGTCACGATCGCGCGACCGTCCGGGAGGGCCGCGGCGTCGGCGACCATCCGCGGGACGGCGAGCGTGCCGGCGTACTCGAAGACGCCCCTCCGCGCGTCGTAGCGCTCCGCGGTGTTCGAGGCGGCGTGCTGGCCGCCGATGAGGAGCACGTCGCCGTTCGGCAGCTTCGCCTGCGACTGCAGGACACGCGGGCTGAGCAGGTCCGGGCCGGGCGACCACCGGTCGCGTTGGGCGTCGTAATACAGCGAGCTCACCGCCGGGATCGACTCCCGCCCGAACAGTCCCCCCGCGACGAGGACGCGTCCGTCGTCGAGCGCCGCGATGCTGAAATCGCCGCGCGGCTCGATCATCGGCGACGCCTCCGACCAGTGGTCGCTCATGGGGTCGTAGATCTCGCTCGTCTTGATGAGGCGCGGGCCGTCGTACCCGCCCGTGACGAAGATGCGTCCATCCTTCAGCGCGGTCGCGCGCACGCCGGTCCGGCCATGGAGCATCGGCTGGCCCTCTTTCCAGCGGTGCTCGTACGGCAGATAGACGTCGACGCGGTCGGTGATCGCCCAGCCGTCGCCGATCCAGACCGAGCCGCCGATGATCGCGACGCGCCCGCCCGCGCCGGCGACGGCGGCGTGATTGACGCGGCCGGGCAGGCGCTGGTCGAGCACGCGGGCGTGACCGGTGAGCGGGTCGAAGAGCTCGCTCGTGACGGAGGTGACCTTGGGGTCGTCCTTGTCGAGGCCGCCGACGACGAGGATCTCGCCGGTGACGAGCGTCACCGCCGTCGCGTACGCGCGCGGCGCGGCGAGCGCTCCGGCCTGCTCCCACGCGAGGCGTTCGGGCGCACGCGGCCCCGGCTGACCGACCGCGACCGAGACGGCGACCAGCAAGAGCGCCGTGAGCAGCGCCGGCTTCATCCTTCCCTGCTTCCCCTATTCCGATCTACGCGCTACATGCGGGCGCGGAGGCGACTACTGAGCGGTGAGCGTGACCGTCCCTTGCGCGACGCCCTGGCTCGAGAACCAGGTGGTGCCTTCCTGGACGAGGTCGAACCGCACCGTGTACGTGCCCGCGGTCGCGGGCACCGCGACCATCGCGTTCACGACGATCGACTGGCCAGGCGACACGAGGCCCGGCAGCGGCGAGCGCGCACCGTCCCACACCACGACGGCGCCGCTCGGCGAGTAGAGGTGGTACGCGAGGTTGAAGAGCCCGCCCTGCCACGCGAGCGAGCCGTTGTTGGTGAGCGTCACCGGGACCGTCACGCTCGTGCCGGCCTGCCCGGTCACCGCGGACTGCACCGCGTAGGTCGCGCCGTACGGCGGCAGCTGCACGGCGACGCTCCGCGACGGCAGCTGCATGCCCTTCGACGAGAACCAGGCGACGCCCTCGCGCACGACGTCGTAGCGCAGCGTGTAGCCGCCGACCGTCGCGGGCACGGCGACCTGCACGCTCACCGCGCGGACCTCGCCCTGGCGCAGGCCCGCGAGCGACGTGCGCACCCCGTCCCACACCACGCTCGCGCCCGACGCGTCGTACCAGTGGTAGCTCAGGTTGATCGAGCTGTCGAAGTCGAAGTTCGAGAGGTTCTGCACCTTGAGCGGCACGGAGACCGTCATGCCGGTGCCCATCGCGGC